>Ga0181530_10001171_pt1 | contig 33226 bp, 23 predicted proteins | sample PEATcosm2014_Bin_42_FD_119769 | JGI IMG/M metagenome (GOLD analysis project Ga0181530, IMG submission 119769) | Peatland microbial communities from MTU Mesocosm Facility, Houghton, MI, USA - PEATcosm2014_Bin10_60_metaG | ecosystem: Environmental > Terrestrial > Soil > Wetlands > Peat | place...
CACACCGGTCGGCATGGTCACCTATCACGAGCAGATCAGGGCGATCGCCGCCAAGGTCCCGGCTGGACAACGGGAGGCCGTTCAGAGCTTTCTTCAAGCGGCCGCCAAGGCGGCCTCGTTGGCAGCCGCCGAACTGGATCACGAAGACTGACTCAAGAGTGACACGACGGTCAGCGCCGAGGCAGCAGACGCGCGAGCGCAGCTCACCGGTGCGATGAGCACTCGCAGCCTCGCCGCACCAAGCGATCGGCCGCAGGGGTGAACCGGATCCATCGAGGGTCCTCAGGGCCAGGGAGCCGACTTGGCGAGATTGTGGAGGCCCTCGATGATGAAGCTCCGGGTTGGGGAGACGTTTTGTGGCCGCGGCCTGTGGTCGTGCCCGCGTCCACCCGCGCGAGTCTCACGCCTCGATCGGCGAGGTAGGCGCAGGGCTCCTCGGAGGAACCAGGGCTGTTTGTTGTCCCACCACCCATCCCGCTGCCCCGGCCGAGTCGCCGGGGAGGTGCCCGTCCCACACGAACTCGACCAACACGACGTCCCCTGATTCGACAGAGATTCCTCCCCTTGAGCCACCCGCGCGAACTGCTCGAGCTTCAAGAGATCGCCCGGGGCGATCCCCGGGCCGGAGACGCCCAGCTTCTGTGCGGGCCGGTTACGCAGTCCGGCGCGAAGCTGTCGATCGTCTGCTCGGGCATCGAACTGTGGAAACGGGCCGTCGACATGACAGCCCACGGGTTTCGGGAGCACAGGGTCTGGAGGAAGTACCCCTCGTGCTCGAAGCTTCTCGCGTCGGTGACGATCGTGAGGTCGGGGTGCGTCGGCCGGCGGGGCATGTTCCGAACAGGTTCGGTGCGAGGCCGATGACCGCGCAGCCTCTGAGCAGCGATGCCGACTGGGCAATCAGGGACCCGGAGTCGTTTCAGGGGGCTGATGGCGTATACGGCCCGGCTCGGCGTCGATCTCGGCACGTCGCTTGTCAAGGCGGCCCTGGCGGCACCAGCGGAACACCCGGTTAGGTCTCTTCCCGGGGCTGGCATTGGCAGGTTCCGTCCTCAGGGAGGCGAGTTGCCGATGCTACTGGTCTCGGCCCTCTTCCAACGCTCGAACGCCATGGCGAGTGACTCGTGAGCGCGCGGTTCTGGTTTCACCTCATCTACGACTCGGGGCACCGAAGCCGCCTTCTCGATGATCCCGGCTGCGCGCCCGCCTAGTAAGGCAGCTCCGCGCGCCGAGGCGTCGGGGTTCTCGACGATCAACAGCCTTCTCGCCAACAGGTCACAAAGGAGTTGGCGCCATGTCCGGTGAAGCGTGCCGCCCCCCGCAAGATAGAGGTCGGAGGTGTCCACGAACTCCGGGAGCGCCCCGGCCGCCTCGGCGATCGAGAAGGCGACACCCTCAAAGACCGCCCGCAGCAGGTCCGCGCGGTCATGGCGCAGCTCGAGACCGAGAAAACCCGCCCGTGCCAAGGTGTTCATCGACGGTGACCGCGCCCCAGCCAGGTGCGGGATGAAAACGGGGGAGTCAGTGCCGCCCCAGGGCGCAGCATCGAGTATCCCGTAGGCCTCTTCCCAGGTTGCCTTGAAGGCGTTCAATGCCCATGCCAGGGCCACCCCAGCGGCCTGCACTGCGGCCATGGCGTACCAGAGCCCCGGGACGGCAGAAGCGAAGACGTGGTAGCGGAGATCGGGGTCCGGCCGAGGCAGCCCGCGAAGCGTCACTACCTGGGCGGCGGATCCCACCGTCAGCTGCAGCGGCCCGGTCTCCGAAAGCCCTGTTCCCACCAAGGCAGCGGCGGTGTCGGCCGCGCCAAAGGCCACCGGAATGCCACCGGGCAGGCCCAACTCTCGGGCGATGGAGGAATCGAGGGGGCCGGCCACGGAGTCGGAGGCACTGAGCGGTGGCAGTAGTCGTGCCGGAATCGCGAGAGCCTCGATGACGGGCAGGGCCCAAGTGTTCTGGAATACGTCGAACAGAAGGGTTCCCGACGCGTCGCTCGCCTCGCTGCCGGCGCGCCGGACGAGCCGCAGCCGCAACCAGTCTTTCGGCTGCAGAGCCCACGCGGCGTCCCTCAGGACGGCCGGTTCCTGCGCGGCCAGCCAGTGGAGCAAGGGTCCTGCCATCCCCGGGACGAGGGGGTTGCCCAACAGGGTTCGCATAGCCGGTGGCAGAGCCCGGTAAGCCTCGAGACTGCGTTCCGCGCGGCGATCCAGCCAGAGCACGGCTGGCCGCAACGGTCTCCCTTCCGGGCGCGCCAGTACGACCCCGTGCATCTGACCCGACAGCCCAATCGCGCCAACCGGAGACTCGACAGCTGCGAGCACCTTCGCCACGGCGCCCTTCACCGACGACCACCAGTCCTCCGGGTCCGACTCGACCCAACCCGGCCGAGGTCTCGACAGCGGAACCGGAACGGAGGCGACAGCTAGTTCAGCGCCACTCGTGTCGAGGAGGATCGCCTTCGTCGAGCCCGTGCCGAGGTCGATTCCCAGTACACAAGGGTCCCTCGTCATCGCTTGCTACGCGTCCGAGGGCGGCGGTCTTCTAGCCGCGCCCAGCCAACGCCGAGGGATCCGCGCCCAAGTCGTGCGCACCAGACGAAGACTGAAACCCATTGGGGCATGCGTAGCGACAATACCGGTGCGAGTGATGGGGCAGCTGTCGAGTTGCGGAACAGGCAGCTGAGTTCTCAGCCTCATGTCGTTCCCTGCGAGCACTCCAACGATGACACGCAGATTCCTGTGACGTGACCTCGACCCTGATCCTGCCGGACAAGGCGGCGCGAAGGACACCTGGACCCGGGACACGACGGAGGGCGCGGGGGACGAGCCGGGGCCGGGGACTGAGGAGGGACTAGGGGCGCCGAGATGCCGGGTGGGGCAGGTCCGGGCGCGGGAGGAGCGTGAGCGAAGGCCGACTCCGCGTGCCGCTTGTGCCTGTGGTTGGCCACGTTCGCCCACGGGGCGGCGCGGGGGCCGGGTGACAGGACAGGAAGGCTTCATGGGGGGCGTGAGAGTGACGGCGCCACAGGGCCCATGACCGGTCCGTTAGCGGGTAAGTTTGCAGACCTCCCCCATTGCCCAAGGCCCCCAAACAGCTCGTTGCGGGGTCGGTGCCGCCTTCAGGCGGTGAGGGCGTCAATAGAAGCCGTAACGACGGTGTTCCTGCCGCGTCGCTTGCCGGCGAGAAGGCGCTCGTCCGCGGCGGCGAGCGCCGCCTGCCAACCTTTCGCCGGACCGCAAGCAACTCCGAGGCTCATGGTGACGTGAAGGCCCGGCGCGACGGTCGTCCAATCAAGGCCGGAGACCGCGAGCCGCAGCCGCTCGGCGAATTCGTAGGCAGTTGCCAGGTCGATACCCGCCAACGCCACCACGAACTCGTCGCCGCCGTAGCGGATGGCTCGCTGCCCGCTTCGTACCTTGCTCGAGAAGAGCTGGCCGACTTGCCGCAGGACCGCGTCGCCGACATCGTGGCCGAACCTGTCGTTGATCTCCTTAAAGGAGTCGATGTCGGCGATGATGCACGCCACTTCGGTCTGCCGAACCGCCTCTTCACAGAGGAAACGTTCGAGCAATCTCCTGTTGCCAATGCCGGTCAGGACGTCCTCTTCGGCCGATCGCGTGGCCTGCGCTGCCTCGGTTCGGAGATTGCGGCGGTCCCGTTCGAGGTCCGCGCGTGCCCAGACATGTTGCACGAGCTGTCTTGTCTGGCGCTCGTGTATTGCCCGGATGTGTTTGTTGACTTCTTGGGTGTCCGTCAGTGCGCTCTGGAAGTCACCGGCAGCCTGCTTGCAGGCGGCCAGTTCCTCGAGCGCAAGTATCAATTCGTGCTCGTCGTCACTCGCCTCGCCGATCAGCATGCCGCGGTCGGCGGCCGCGAGGGCTTCCTCCACCCGGCCTGCCAGGCGGAGACACCGAGCCTCGACCAGTGCGACGGCGGCCCGCTGAGGTGCCTGCATGATGGCGTTCGGCTCGCACCGGAACGCGTCGAGAACCTGCAGCGCCTCCTCCACGCGGCCTAAGTCACAGAGGACCTCTGCCAGCAGGCGGTGGCTTCCGAACCGACGGTTAAGCTCCGCCGTCCCCTCGCGGAGCAGTCTTCGTATGGTCGCCTCGGCGCGTTCAAGCTTGTCGGTGCCGGTTCCCAGGTGGGACATTCGCTGCTGGCGGGAGGCAAGCAGCAACGCGTCAGCGATGTTCTGCAGCTCACGGTTGACCATCTCTCCGTCACCCAAACGCTCGGCGGCGGCGAGCGAGACCTCGAACATCTCCACTGCTCGGTCGTAGTCAAACAATGAGTAGCAGAAGATAGCGAGCCGGTTGGTGATCTCACACCGGAGACGGTCGTCGTTGACCGAGTCCAGGCCCAGGATGCTCCGTGTCGCCAGGTCCGAGGCGAGCGAGACCTCGCCAAGGCGGGAGGCATGACCCGCACCGAGACTCGCCGCGGCGACCGCAAGCTGAACGTCGCCAGCCGTCTCGAAGAGAGTCATCGCCGCGACGGCATCCTCACAGACCTCGCGTGTGAGCCACTGGTTCGATCGCACTCGCGCCCGGCACATGAGCAGCCGCGCCTGGTCACCAGGAGCCGTTACCGACTCGAGCGCCTGCGCGATTTCGACCAGGCACGCTCCACAAGCCTCCGGCGTCGATGCCAGCCTTGCGCGTTCGAACAACGCCTCGTAGTCGACGTCCGCACGGACAATCTCGTTCACTTCTTTGTGTATCGGCCCGCGCGGGGCGGATCCTGAGGGCCCCGGGCGTCTGTTGGGTGGCACCACCGGCCGCCGGTTAGAGCACTGCCGCAGACAGTGCTGCCAAGATCGTTCGATTCACCGATTTCTGTGCAAGCGGCTTGCGCGTCAGCCGGAGCGGAATACTCGGAGCCTGGCGGACTTACGAAGTTACTGCCAGATGTTTTTGGGGGGTCTACCAGAAGAGGCCGCGCGAATAGAAAATAGGCTTCTCACAAGGGAGTTCGCGCGGAAAGAGACCATCCACCGGTCGTTGTCGTGCCCCGAGAAGATCGGGGTGCTGTCACGCGGACTAACGACCAAGGGGGGAGCGTTACTTACCACGTGGTCTACGCGGCCCGAGACCTGAATTCCGACTGCCCGATGCCTTCGACGGCAAAGTCTTCGCGATCGGCCGCGACCTCGGCCGCCCGACCGCACCATGGTGCTCAAGTGCTGTCTGGCTGATCCCCGCTCGTATGCGCGAGAAGTGTCCCGACTGATGACCGTCTCTTGCGACCCATACGTACGGCCGCTGGAGCTTTGCCTGTCCGCAATGGGGCCGGCGGTGACATGTGGGCGTTGCGCGGCTCGGAGGCCTTAGCCTCAGGAGCCCTAACTGCCCGCCATGACGGTTCCGCCGCACATGTCGACGTGGGCGGCGCTAGCTCGGCTTACGAACTTTGCCCCTTTGGAGGCTCGCTGCCCGCATCCACTGGGTACGGGTGCTCTTCGTCCACCGGGTACGGGTGTGCCTCCAGGTGGCTCAGCAGCTTTTTCAGACTCGCCTCCGCCACACAGACCACGCTGTCCGCGGCGCCGTAGTAGATGTGCAGGGTATCGCCGTCGTCGCGCAGGACCCAACCGCACGGGAACACAACGTCGGGCACGTCGCCTGATCGTTCGTAGGCTTCGTGCGGGCCGAACACCCACTCGTTTCCGCGCGCGATGACCTTGGTCGGGTCGTCCCTGTGCAGCAGGGCCAACCCGAGCCGGTAGATCGACCCGGATGCAGTGACCCGCACTCCGTGGTAGCAGAGAAGCCAACCATCCTTCGTGAGGAGCGGAGGAGGCCCGAGCCCGACCTTGTTGGCGTCCCACCAACCACCGCGCCGTGCCGCGAGCAGCACCCGCGCGTCGCCCCAGTGGCGCAGATCGGGGCTGAACGACAACCAGATGTGAGCACCCAACCCTGACATTGCCGGTGCCGGTCGGTGGATTAGTGCCCACCGCCCAGCGAAGCGCGTTGGGAAGAGCGCGGCGTCTTTGTCCTCGGGCGGTTGCAGGACACCGCTTCGCTCCCATTGCACGAAGTCACGCGTCTTGGCCAGACAGACGAGCGGCCCAGCGGTGGAGTATCCGACATAGACCACGAAGTACTCGTCACCGACACGGGTGATCCTCGGGTCCTCGATCCCCCAGTGCTCCTCGAAACGGTCCGACTCTGGCTGCAATCCCCGAATTAGGTCGATCTCCCATCCGGTCAGCCCGTCTTCGCTGGTCGCCGCGACAAGAGCGGAGAGGCCGGTGCGGTACTCGACGCGCAACAGCAGCAGTGTTTGGCCATCGACGACTGCGGCGCCCGGGTTGAACGCGGCGTTCACCAGCTTTGGGAAGTCGTGCGGGCGCAGGATCGGATTGCCTTCGAAGCGCCGGAACAGCTCACGTGGGTCGGCGCTGTGGCTCATTGGTATCCACCACCTAGCTGTTTAAGGCGTGCTGTGATCGTGTCGATAACACGCGTGTCATTACCCTATCGACCCGCGTAGGGAGCAGGAGGCGGCTTGCACCACGACTCGACGATCTCAGTCACGCCGCGGTTGGTCAAGCGGTTGCGCGACCGGCCCATTGTCGAGGCCGGCGCGGTGCTCGGCTACGGGCCGCTGTTCAACGCCGGTGTCCTGCATCACGCAGGCTCCTACCACCTTTTCGTTCGAGCCGTGCGGGATCGCTACCACGCTGGTGACAGCGCCGGTCCGCGTTTCGTCGATTACGTCTCCGACATCCTGGTTTTCACCTCCACCGACGGGTACCACTACGAGTACGGCTACGTCCTTGCCAGCGCGGGTCCCGGTGGCGCGCTGAACTTTGAGGATCCGCGGGTGCAGTGGGTAGAGGACTGCGGCAGCCGGCGGCTGGTGATGACCTACACGCACGTGCCCCCACCGGGAAAGGGACCGTGGCGCATCGGGGCTCACCGCCTGCACTGGGACGGCCAGAGGTTCGAGCTTGAAGAGGCAACCGGCCAGCTGCTCGGGCCACCCGGCGTGGCCGACAAGGATGCGGTCGTCTTCACCCTCTCCGATAACCGCGTCGCGCTCATCCACCGCATCCACCCCGACATGCAACTTGCCGTGTTCGACGACCTCGAGCACCTGTGGCATGCCGGCCCCGACTACTGGGACGCCTACATGGCCGACCTCGACGAGCACACGCTGATCCGGCCAGCACCAGGGGCGCTCGGCGTCGGTGCGGGGGCGCCGCCCGTACCGACCGAGGAGGGGTTCCTGCTCTTCTTTCACGAACGGCGCGCCGACGACTCGTACACGATCAACCTGGCGCTATTGGACCAGGTCACCGGTCGACTGCAGAGCCGCCTCCCCCAACCGGTGCTCGAGCCGGAGCTCGACTGGGAACGCCGGGGCGATGTGGACAACGTCCTGTTCGTTCAGGGAGCACACCGCGACGGTGACGAGGTGTACCTCACCTACGGTGCTGCCGATCGCTGCGTAGGCGTGGCCACCGCTCACGTCGGTCGCCTGCTCGACGCCCTGCGCGCGGCCGCCTGAGACGTGGCAACTCGCGGGGACCGCCGGAAATGACCGGCCGCGACCGCATCCGCAGAGGGCAGCTCTTGTAACTGGAGCATCGTGCCCACGAACGCCAAGGTCGACTCTGCCCCCTGGTTGCGGTTCACACCCTCTGGCTCCAGACCATCGAAGCCGCCGCCGCTAGCAGGATCGAAGACTGTCACGCTCACGTCGTTGTCTCCCAGGAACCACGCACCGGAGCGGCGCGCTGCTTGTGCCCACTGGCGGTCTCCCGTGTAGGCGAAGGCTCTCGCGCATGCTTCTGTCATCGTCCCCGCCTCGATCGGTTGCTGGTCGAACGCTGGTTGCGGCCCATTCCGGTCGCGACCAGCGACCGGCGTGAAGCTGAAGTGACCGTCGAGCATCTCCTGGTTGACGAGCCATTCCAACAGGTGAACCGCGTCGTCGGCGGCGCGCTGGTTACCCATAACGGTCGCTACCGACAGGCTGGCGTCCGGAAGGAGCGCGTTGGCATAGCGAAGTCGGGGCTCCGGCCACGGCCACTCGTCGTCGGCGGCGGGACTGGGCAGGCTGTCTGCGGCATCACTGACCAAGCGGCGCGCACCGGCATGGTCGGGTACGGCCTGCAACAGCTCGACGGCGCCGAGGGCGGCATAGGCGACGGCGCGAGGGTGTTCAGAACGGAAGTTCGCGGCCTCACCGAAGAGCACAAGAGCTCGATCGCGCACGTCCCGCCACGGTGCCCGTGCCACCGCCGTCCCGAGACCTGACAAGGCGCGGCCAGCCGAGTCGTCGCTCGGTCGATCTTCCGTCCAATTGCCATCCACACTCTGCCGTAAATGGAAGCGCCCCCGGCCGAGATGAGCCCGCTCGAGGAAGCCGAGGGCGACGTGGGCCAGGAGCAGAGAATCGGGGTCCCGGTCTAGCCGGGAAGCGATGGCGAGCAGTCGTCCGGCGTCGTCGGTGCAGTAGCCGCATTCCGGCCGCGGACGCTCCAACTTCGCGTGTTCGAAGATCCCAAGCGCGTCGGACAATCGCGTCAGGTGCCGAAGACTCGGCAACGGCGCCACCGTCTCGATCACGCCACTGCGCTCCTTGGCAAGACCTCCGCGATGAGCGAACGGTAGGCAGCGCCGACCGTCGGCCAAAGTAGCGTCTGCGCCTCTCGCCGTGAGGCGGTGGCCATTCTCACCGCCAAGCCGGGTTCGTACAGCACGCGGTCGAGAGCGGCTCCCATGGCCCGGAAGTCACCTTGGGGCACAGTCAGGCCGGCACCTCGGGAAAGTAGCTCCTCGGCATGCGGGAATCGCGTCGCGACAACCGGCTTACCCGACGCGAGGGCTTCCACGAGAACACCTGAGCTGACCTGGTCGCGCGAGTCGTAGGGCAACAGCACGACGTCGACGCTGCGAACCAAAGCGCGCAGGGACTCCCAGTCCCGGTAGCTCCCGTCAAAGCGCACCTGGTCGCCTATGCCGAGCGCACGGCTCTGGTCTTGCAACTGGTGGCGGTAGTGCTCGCCCTGTGCGGCGAGCACTTTGGGGTGAGTCTGCCCGGCGACGATGTACACCGGTGCCGGCGAACGCTGCTGCAGGAGCGCGACCGCTGAGATGCCGTGCTCGATCCCTTTGCCCGGGCCTACGAGGCCCCAGGTCAGGACAGCCGGTCGTTCGATATCGGTTAGAACTGGTCCTGCAAGGTTCGCGGCTGCGCCGTGCGGTACGACCACGACCTCTTCGGCGTCCGCGCCGTGGACCGCTATCAGACGACGACGGGCGGCCTCGCTCTGGACGACGGTCAACGACGCTGCCGCTATCACCCGATCCAGGATGTGCCGCTGACGAGGGGTCGGATCAAGTAGCACCGTGTGCAATACCGCGACGAGGGGCACTTGCAGGGCCTCGATCAAGTCGAGCACGTCCCGACCGTCAGGTCCACCGAACAGTCCGTACTCGTGCTGGAGCACCACCGCATCCGCCGACTCGACGGCCTCGACCGCCCGAGAAAAGGACGCGCGGTCGTTGGCGATCCACTGGGCGACAACCTCCCCGCGTGGGTCGGCTTCGGCGTGGTCGACCAATCGGACGACGACGGCGCGCCAACCAGACTCGGGAGCGGCTATCGCCGCCAACAGGTTGCTCGTGAAGGTGGCGAGTCCGCAGACGGTCGGGGGATAGGTACCCACCAACGCCACCACTACAGTCTCTTCGTCTGCGGACACGACTCACCTCTGCGGCACCAAGGGCGCCAAGCCCGCCAGACGCACCCCCACTCCGTCCTAACCGAACGGAGCACCTCCCCTGAGAACTCGGAACGAAGTCTATCTGGGGGAGCAGGTTCGGCACAACGGGAGTTATGACTGTCCAGAGACGTGGTACCCACTGTTCCCTTCTGATCCGGACGCCGGTGCGCCGTACCCTGACCGCCGCCAAACGACTACCACCCAGCCCCTACGCCGCCATGTGGGCGAACGTGGACGCCTGAAATGGGTGGCCACCGACCAGAGCTGCACGCGGAATCGGCCCGCCTCTACTCGCGCCGCGCCCCACCAGGAAACCGACCCACCTGGGAGCTCGGCGTGCCGTTCGATGCGTCGAGCAGGGGTCTCTCCTCCTGGCGCGGAGTTTGGTGGTGGCGGAGGTGAGCGGACTCGAACGGTGACTTCCACGTTGCGAAGGTGGGTCCGCCGTACTTTGCCGAACGAGAACGGGCGACAAGGCCAGGTCACGGCGTTATCCACATGCTGGCGAACGGCCGCGAACAGCGGTGGTCGCGGGATGACAGCGGAATGAAGTTCGTCGCGCGAACCTGGAGTATTCGTGCGTTGAACTTGACGCCTACCGCAGCGGCGATTTGCGCGACACCGATTTCGGTGTCAAATGACTCACACAATGTGTGGCAGCGCTAGCGTTGCTCGCGTGACTAATCCCTTTCAAGTCACCAAGCCCGTCGCTCCAGCCGAAGTGATCGACAGAGAGGACGAGACAGCGCGCCTCGTTTCACTAGCTGAAGAGGCGAACAACGCCAGGCTCGTGGCTCCTCGGCGTTATGGCAAGACCTCACTCTTGCGGCGAGTGCAGGACCGCCTCGATAGGGCCGGCTGGGTGACCGTCTACGTCGACCTGCTTGGGATCGTCACCCTCGAAGACTTCGCGCAGCGCGTGGAACGGGCGTACTCCGATGCCCTCACCGGCACGATCGGAAAATGGTTTGCAGGGCTTCGCCGGTCCCTGCGTCCGGCGCTGACCATCGGCGGAGGCCCCGTGCCAGTATCGGCGTCACTCGACCTCGGCGCCGGACGTAGAGAGGCGCTCGTGGCCCGACTCGCTCTTCCCACGAGGGTCTTCGAGAAGACGGGACAAAGAGTCCACGTCGTTTTTGACGAGTTTCAGGAGCTCGACGCGGTCGGCGGACAAGCAGATGCGGTGGTCCGCAGCGAGATTCAGCACCACGGCGATATGGCTAGCTATGTATTCGCCGGTTCGCAGCTGAGGATGATGGAGATGATCTTCTCGGATCGCAAACGTGCGTTCTACGGCCAGACTGAGCGCGTGTTCCTACAGCCGCTTGAAGCCGAGCCGCTGGCCGAGTACCTGGCGAGCCGTTTTGAACGCTCGCACAAGGAGATAACGGAGGCGGCCCTCGGCGCCCTGCTCGATCTCGTGGGAGGACACCCCCAACGTGCGATGGCGGCCGCCCATGCCCTCTGGGACGCCGCTGACCGGACTGCCGATCTCGATCAGTGGGAAACCGCCCGGAGTTCTCTCATAGCGGCCGTCGAGGACGAGCTGAAGACGGCGTGGGTCGAGCTGAGTTCATCGCAACGAAGGACGCTCGTGGCGGTGTCCTTGGGCAGCCCTCCGTATCAGCGCTCGGAGGGACACTCTCAAGGGGCTGCCGTCGCTCGGGCGTTGGAGAGTCTCGAAGGCCGTGGCGTAATAACGCGACGCGGCGGTCGCTGGCTTGTCGTAGACCCGCTGCTCGCGGAATGGGTCAGGTCGGGTCGTCCGAGTGGATAATTGGGGGAAGGGTCAGCCGACTTCCACCCTTCGGAGTGCCCGCGGGATGGTCGCGGGAAGACGTCACTAACACGGCCGGAAACTCTGAGCATCTATGCCCTGAACTGGGCATCCAAAGAGTGGTGTAGGTGACCGGACGAGAACGTCGACTTCCAGGTTGCGAATGCAGATCGGCTGACTTACAACCGGGTGCTCCTGGCGATAGGACAGGTCGAGTGGTGAAGACAGCCGACTGTCCGTGTCCGCTGGAGACCGCTTGGCACAGCCAGCCTTGGCCTCAAGTGGTGCTCGCGACAACTCCTGATCCAAGGAGGACGCGGTGGGCAAGCCGTGGGACCCAGACGTGGTGGCAGCCGCACTCGAGGAGATGGTCGACGGGGCGAGCATCCGCGAGGTCAGTGCCCGCTATGGCATCTCGGACGGCGGGCTCAGGAAATACTTCCTGAGGGCAGGTCTCAGCCGTCGTCGGGACGCGTCGCGTGGCAACCCGAGGTTCCCTGACTCGGTCTTCTCCCCGGCGTTCGAGGCGATGGCCGCCGGCGAGTCTCAACGACAGGCCGCTCGTCTCTCCGGCATCGGGTCATCCACCATCCGCAAGCGGCTTCGCGAACAGGCTGCGGCCATGGCGAAGGAACGACGAACACTACGCGAGGGACTCCTCAGCCTGGCCGAGCGGGAGGAGATCCGCGTCGGCATCGAGCACGGCGAGTCCGACGCTGCGATCGCTGAGAGACTCGGGCGGCACCGAGCGACGATCTGGCGGGAGGTGAGGGACAACGGCGAGAGGGCTTCCTACCGCGCCCATGTAGCTCACGCCCGCGCCGAGGAGCACGCTCGACGTCCGAAGCCCTGCTGGACCGAGAGCCGGCCGTGGTTGTGGGAGCAGGTGTGCCAGCTCCTCCGGGAGAAGAAGTGGTCACCCGAGCAGATCTCTCAATGGTTTCGCCGGGAGCATCCCAACGCGAAAGAGTGGTGGGTGTCGCACGAGTCGATCTATCAGGCGATCTTCGTCCAGGCCAAGGGCGAGCTCAAAAAGGAGCTGGCCTCCTGCCTGAGATCGGGACGAGCGCGCCGCCGTCCCCGTGGCCGTGCCGGCCCGGGGCCCGGACACATCATCGGGATGGTCAACATCTCCGAGCGTCCCGGAGAGGTAGACGACCGTGCCGTGCCCGGCCACTGGGAGGGTGACCTCATCATCGGAGCCGACGGGAAGAGCGCCGTCGCGACCCTCGTCGAGCGCACCACCCGTATGGGCATGCTGATCAAACTCGAGGAACGTACGGCCGAGCACGTCAGTCAACGCCTCTCTGAGAACGTCGGTCGTCTCCCCGGTCAGCTCATGAGATCGCTCACCTGGGATCAGGGATCAGAGATGGCCGCCCACGCCAAGTTCAGCATCGCGACGGGAGCACCGGTGTTCTTCTGCGACCCCCACTCACCCTGGCAGCGCGGCACCAACGAGAACTGGAACGGCCTCGTCCGCCAGTTCCTCCCGAAGGGCACCGACCTCTCGGTCCACAGCCAGGACGAGCTCGACGACATCGCTGCCCTTCTTAACGAGCGCCCGCGGAAGACCCTCAAGTGGGATACTCCAGCGGAACGATTCAACGAGCTTGTCGCGGCCAGCACTTGAATTCGCCAGCTGCTTCGCGCACGAATCGCGCACGCGAGTGTGAAGTCCGTTGCACTAAAGAGCGGGTTGCCCTCGCCCAGGACCCGCTCTACGACGAGGCACGCGACCTCGCTGGCGGCCCGAGTTCCGCTGTTACCCCGCAGGTCGACCGCCCTACGGGTACTGCGCCGAGGGGCGGGCGCCCGTCCCGGTCGGGGGAGCAGGAGGTGATCGCCCTGGCGCGCCGGTTGATCGCCCAGATGCTCGGCAACGTGGGTTCGTGAGACTAAATGGGAGAGCCGAATGGCGCTCGGTCCAGGTTGCGAGGCTTTTCGAATCGCCAACACCTTCCTCTGGTCCGGGCGTCTGACGGCCGGCTGGGTCGCGTGAAGACGGAAGACCCTGAATCGTTCGAGGAAATTGTTGACAACAGGTTAAGTAAGGATTACTTTGCTCAATTATCAAAGATACTTCGACTAGGTGAACGGGGCGAGGTTGGAGCGGCGAGTCGAGCGAGGACAGCAGGCGAAGGCGCGATCAAGCTTGCCGGACCTGCTCGATTACGACCGGGAGCGCAAGCGCGTCAAGGCGTTGCCTGGTCAGCCCGGCTCTCGATCGCTCATCCGCGATCTAAACGTCAGCCTGCTCATCGAGCTTGTCAGACGCTTCGGACTGGTGTCTCGCGCCGATCTGGCTCGCGAAAGTCAACTCAGCGCACCGACTGTCTCGGCGATCGTTCGCGTCCTGCTGAACCGGGGCATCTTCTCTGAAGTGGCCGTGGCGCCGTCGAGCGGGGGACGGCCGCCGATCTTGCTGAAGCTCGAGCCGAGAGCCGGTTACGTTGTTGGCGTCAAGTTGCGCGGCGACGGTCTCACGACAGTCGTGTGCGACCTCGATGGCCGGGTCGTCAAGACCGTCGAGACCTCTGTCGTGCTCGTCGGGCGGCCTACCGAGGCGATCAAGGAGATAGCGCAAGCGACGCGAAAGGCCTTGAGTGACGCGTCCATTCCCCGCTCAAAGGTGCTCGCCGTCGGTGTCGGCGTGTCGGGAATCATTGACTCTCAGAGCGGGGTGTGCAGGTTCTCGCACCTTCTCGGATGGCGCGACGTGGAGATAGCCGCACCGTTACGGCAAAAGTTGCGATTGCCGGTATGGGTCGACAATGACGTGAACACCCTCGCGGTGGCGGAGAAGTGGGCCGGTGGCGGTATCGAGGCACGGAACTTCGTCACGCTCAGCATCGGGCGTGGCATCGGTATTGGCATCGTCATCGACCGTTCGCTCTACCGGGGCACCGCTGGTGGCGTTGGCGAGCTCGGCCACGTCGTGTTCGACCCAAGCGGGCCGGAATGCGAGTGCGGAAAGTTCGGCTGTTTGGAGGCATACGTCGGTGAGCGGGCGCTGCTGAGACGCGTAGGTGAGCGCCTCGGCCACGATGTTTCACGCGAGGATCTCGTGGACCTGGCTGCTTCCCACGACCCGGCCACGATCGAAATATTGGCGATTGCCGGGCGCGAGTTAGGACTGGCAGTCGCAAACGTCGTATCGGTTCTTGCTCCCGAGTTGCTCATCATCTGTGGCGAGGGCACCGAGCTCGGAGAACCCTTCCTTGCACCGGCGATCGCGACGATCCGGAGCCAGGCGTTCGCTCATCTTGGTCGTGACCTCGAGATCAAGTCCCAGAGGTGGGGCAATGACGCCTGGGCCGCCGGTGCGGCGACACTTGCCTTGCGCGAGCTGTTCAATCTTCCCGGCCCCGGTGAACAACATCGCGCCATTTGGCGCTGGTTGGAAGCATGAACTCCGACCACGCACGGAACGGCGACCATCATGATCTTGTAAAGACGAGCGTGCGCGTGATGCTCGAAAACCAGCATCCGAACGGCGCCTTCATTGCTTCTCCCGACTTTCGCCAATACCACTTCTGCTGGCTCCGCGACGCCTCATTCGTCGCGCATGCCCTGGATCGCGTTGGCGAGCTGCAGGCGTCCGCCCTATACCACGACTGGGTCGCCAAGGCGATCGAACGGATCGCGCCGGCGATGGATTCCGCTGTGCAACATCTCCGAGCTGGTCTGGAACTCGTGCCTGCCGAAATGTCACCAGCGCGCTTCAACCTTGCGGGCCTCGCAGTCTCCGACGACTGGCCCAACTTTCAGATTGATGGCTACGGCATCTGGCTGTGGTCGTTGCAAGAACATGTCGCCGTAGAGGGCTCGGGTCTTCTCGTTGACCGGCTCGTGCCTGCGGTCGAACGCACAGCTCGCTACCTAAGTGCTTTCGCCCTCACACCGTGTTTTGACGTCTGGGAGGAAGACGGCGTGTCGGTTCACACCTCGACGCTGGCTTGCGTCTACGGGGGCCTGGTTGCTGCAGCCAAGTTGCTCGGCGACAACGGAATTGCCGCGCGCGCCGAAGAGGTACAGGGCGTTGTGCTTCAGCGCGCCCTCCGTGACGGTCGCTTCGAGAAGTCGAGCGCTAGCCGAGAGGTGGACGCCTCGTTGCTCTGGCTGTCTGAGCCCTTCGGATTGGTCGATCCGTCTCATCCAGCGGCCGTCCAGACCGCGATTGAGATATCGGAGCGCCTCGAGTTCGAGGGCGGAGTTCGGCGCTATCCCAGCGATACCTACTACGGCGGTGGCGTCTGGCCCGTGCTGAACGCCTCCCTGGGTTGGTACCACGTCTCGGTGGGCGACTTCACCGCCGGGCGCCGCCAACTCGACTGGATTGCAGCGCACTTCGACGACGAAGGGCGCCTTGCAGAGCAGTTCGGCGGCGAGCGTCGCGACCCAGAGAAGTATAGGGAATGGGTATTCCGGTGGGGACCTCCCGCGAAGGAACTCCTTTGGTCGCACGCCATGTTCGTCATCCTCTCCGACGTAGTCGCATGCGCAGCCGCCGATCGTGCGAACGACCTCGGAAACCAAAGGACCTCTGGCTAAATCACAACGAAAGGAGCAGAGGATGGTACAAATGACCTACAAGGTCAAAATGGGGAGGTGGGGAGTTACACGTGTCGCGACGGCATGTGTAGCGCTCGGCCTTGGAGCGGCAATGTTGTCTATGGCCAACCCGGTGAGTGCCAGCACGAAACACCCGGCAAGTGCTAGTGCGAGTCACACTGCGAAAAGTGCGGCGGTCACTCTTCAGTTCTGGAGCGCCTACAACGAGACAGACACCGAAGCGAGCACGATGGCAGACGTCGTCATCCCCCGCTTCGAACAGCTGAATCCGGGAATCAAGGTGGTCTCGGACGTCTATCCCTACGGCGTGCTGCTCCAGAAGTTCGTAGCCGCCGCAGCCGCAGGCAAACCGCCAGACGTGATGCGTTCGGACATCGCCTGGGTGCCAGAGCTCTCGTCCGATGGTCTGTTGCTGCAGCTCAACACGCTGCCCTGGTATCCCGCGACCGTCAAGGGCGCACTACCCGGCCCGATGGCGACGACCGAGTGGCGGGGCAACTTCTACGCCCTGCCGCTCGACACGAATACTCAGGCCCTGTTCTGGAACAAGGCTGACTTCGCCGCCGCCGGGATCAAGAGCCCACCGACGACCATGACGCAGATGTTCGCTGACGCGCAGAAGCTCACCAACACATCCGAGGGACATTTCGGCCTCGGTGTTGACGGCACGGACATCTGGAACGTCGCGCCCTACATCTGGAGTGACGGAGGCGCCTTCACGAATGCGAACTACACGAGGGCCACGGGCTACATGGACGACGCCGGCACCCAGGCTGCGGTCCAAGAGCTCGTGAATCTCGACAAGGCGGGAGTCATCGGTAGTGACCTCAAAGGTGGCGCGGGCGCCGTCTCCGGTGAAGCCGGCTTCCCGAAGGACGAATACGCGATGTACATCGACGGTCCTTGGGCCGTTACCACCTACAACGAGCTGAAGCCGGCGTTCAAGGACTACGGCATCTCGCTGTTCCCCTCCGGGCCCGGTGGGTCGGCCTCAACGGTCGGCGGCGAGGACGCCATAATCCCGATCGATGGCCACCAGAAAGCGGACGCGGAGAAGTTCGCCGAGTTCCTCGACTCGCCGTTCTCGCAGTTGGCGATGGCCAAGACCGGTCAGATGTCGGCTTTTGCCACCGATGGAGCGGCAGAGGTGAAGGTAACCCCGTACTACGCGATCTTCGCCCAGCAGTTGCAGACCGCGAAGGTGCGTGCCGTGAGCCCGTTCTACTCGCAGATGGACACCATCTTCTCGAACGAGTTGCAAGAGATCCTGGCCGGGAAAGTTACCGTTACCAAGGGTCTTACCTCGGCGGCGGAAGCGGCGAATGTCGCTTTGCTGAGTGGCCTTTGAGCCAAACACAAAGCCTCGGGGGGCTCCCGGCGACATTGTCGCCGGGAGCCGCCTCGCGGTTCGGGCGTCGGACCGGTCGCGCAACGAGGGTCCTCACGCCCTATCTCCTGCTTATACCCGCGCTCCTAATGTACGCGGCGTTCACCGTCTACCCGATTTTTCGCCAATTCGACATCAGCTTTTTCAGTTGGCACATCTTCCCCGGTGCCGCGAGCCCGTTCGTCGGCTGGTCGAACTACAGCTTCATCTTCCACGACCCCGTCATTCGCACAGCGGCCTTCAACTCCCTCCTCTACGTCGTGATCACGGTCCCGGTCCAGATGGCCCTCGGGTTGTTTGCCGCTGCGATGCTCACCGACCGCCTGCCTGGTGCGACGCTCTGGCGGGCGCTCATCTTCATCCCGGTCATAACCTCGTGGGTGATAGTCAGCTACATCTTCGCTTACACCTTCTCTGCCGGAGACGGGCTTGCGAACAGTGTTCTCAGCCTGTTCGCCGGTCACGCGGTGCGGATCGACTGGCTCGCCCAGACCTGGACCGGCAACGCGGTGATCTGGCTTCTCGGGATCTGGAAAGGCGTCGGCTGGTCCTTCATCATCTTCCTTGCCGCACTGGACGGTCTCCCCCGGGAGCTCGTCGAGGCCGGACGCGTCGACGGCGCCTCCGAGCGGCGCCTCTGGCGGAACATCATCGTCCCGTCGCTCCGCACATCGATCATGTTCGTCCTCGTGCTGTTGGTCATCGGGGCGGCCGGCGTGTTCCAACAGGTATACCTGATGACGGCGGGCGGACCCTACAACTCAACCCAGGTGCTCTTCACATATGCCTATCAGCAGGCCTTCCAGTTCTTTAACTTCAGCTACGCCGCCTCCATAGCTTCGCTCTTCGCGGTCGTGCTGTTCAGTTTCAGCGTTGTCGAGATCCAAGTGCTCCGCCGACACGAGGACTGAGAGGCGCATCTATGGCACGACCTGTCGCTGCCGCCCGTTCCAAGGCCCCCGTCGCACCTGGACTGTTCGGCATTCGCAGACGAACGAAGACCCGCTTGGTGATCGCGTTGGTATTCGCGGCGATCTCGGTCATGCCTCTGCTCTACATGGTTTCCCTGTCGTTCCAGCCGACAGGAAACATCGCCATAAACGAGGCCGGCCTGATCCCGACACATCCCGTTGTCGGGAACTACATCTCGGCGTGGACGGAGAACAGCTTCGGCCACTACTTCTTCAACAGCCTCGTCGTGTCGCTTGCCGCGGTCGCTCTTACCGTGGCCTTCTCCTCGCTGGCGGCCTTCGCCTTCGCCCGATACAAGTTCCCCTTCAAAGAGGTCATCTTCTATCTCTTCTTGGCCAGCCTGGCGGTGCCCAGTCTCGAGCTCATCATCCCGCAGTTCCTCCTGATGGACAGGCTCCATCTGCTCGACTCGCTGACCGGCCTCGTACTTATCTACTCGACCTCCAACCTTCCCTTCTCGATCTTCTTGCTCCGAGGTTTCTTCGAAGGTGTGCCGCGAGAGTGCGAAGAATCCTTCCGGCTCGATGGTGCCGGAACCTTGCGGGTGCTGACACGCCTGATCATGCCGCTCTCGCTTCCGGCTGTTTCGGCCGTGGCGATGTTCACGTTCAATTTCGCCTGGGACGAGTATCCGATCGCCCTCACGTTGATCAACAGCCCCTCGCACAGGACGTTGCCGATCGGCCTTGCGTTGTTTATCGGGGCCCACACGACGGCTTGGGGGCCGTTCATGGCTGGGTCGGTCATCGCTACGGTTCCGCTTGTGATCGTGTACTTCGCTTCCCAGCGCTGGTTCCGCTCCGGGATCTCGATCGGTGGCATGAGATGAACCTCTCGGATTTGCGTTCCTTCTATCGGACCGGGGAAGAGGTCGTCCTCGAAGACTTGCCACAAGGCACCGCCCACGTGGTCGCCCGGCGGGCGACAGGGGAATGCACCGATGTGCCCGTTGACCGCGTCGCTCGGATTGAAGGCCTGGTGAGCGGAACATACGCCCTGGAGGCCATTTCCTGCGATGGAAAGATCCTTTTCGAGGAACTGACTACCGTCGGCGCCCATCCGGGTGAACGACCAGTGCTTGGCTTCGCCACATCTTTCGCCGAGAGCAGCGTCGCTCCCGTTCTGAAATGGCTGAAGGCGCTGCGCTGCACAGTCGTCCAGGTCTACGACTGGATGGGGAGCTACTCCGAGCCCTTAGGATCCCAGACAAACTGGACCGATCCGCTCGGGCGGCCAGTCTCCGGCGATGCGCTCCGTTCCCTAGTGGCAGGTATCCGTGCGACCGGCGCGGTTGCCCAGGCCTATGCCCCAGTCTGCGCGTCGGATCCCACTTTCGTCTCAAGTCACCCGGAACTACTGCTTTACAGGGGTGACGGCTATCCGGAGCGACTCGGGGACCTGCTCGTGATCGCCGACCCGGCCAACCGCGAATGGCAGTGCCACTGGTCAGCAGTCTATGGCCAGGCCGCAGATCAGATCGGCTTCGATGGGTTTCACCTGGATACCTACGGTTACCCCCGCGCCGCGCTTGATAGCCGCGGTACCGCCGTTGACATGCGCCTGGCCTATGCTTCGTTCCTCCGAGCCGTACGGGAGGCGCGGCCCGCCGAATTGTTGAGCTTTAACCAGGTGAATGGCGTACCGGCGCGCTTTGAGCTACCTGCCGACCGGGTGTTTCGTTACACAGAGACGTGGTCTCCGAATAGCGCTTGGCGCCACTTCGAAGCTCTCTTGGATCGGACCAATCCAAGTCCTGGAGCGCCGGGATGGCGAGGCGCCATCGCCTGCTACCCACCAGTCTGGAAAGGCGACCGCGCCGCGTCGCTGCGGACGGTCACGTGCACGGAAGCGATCGCCACGTGCCTAGGTGCCAGCTTGCTTGTCTTTGGTGACCAAGACGGAGCCTTGCGAGACCCGTACTATCCGAGATACGAGCGTCTTACAGCGGATGAGGCGGAAACGGTATTGCACTGGCGTCGTTTTGCTTTACGCTGCCGGGATCTGTTCTTGGAGGGAGAGGACACCAGTTGGTGTGAGATCGGCGACGAGAACGGTTCGGTCGTTCTCGTCGGAGCGGCGTCGGTGCATCCCGAACCTTTGGGACAGGCCTTGTTTGCGCGGGTCGTTCGTCAAGACGGATGGATCGTGGTCGGGGTCGTAGACCTAACAGGAAGTGCGGACGGCCAGTGGTCGCAGCCGACGGCGCAGGGTCGCTGCCGTTCGGTCCGGGTACGGGTGCTCCTCGAGCGTCCTGAGGAATGGTCGACGGCGGTGGCGGTTCTGGGCTTATCAGGTGATCGCTTCACTTCCGTGCCCGGCACGGTGATCGGACATCGTGAGGGCCGCGCGCTCGAAGTCAACATGCAACTGGCAGCGGGCTGGTCGGTGCTGCGGCTCGTACGCAGTAGCGAACATCACCGGCGTTGACAGCAAATGGCTCTGTCGTGGGCGTGCCGCGCACCGGGAAGCCCTCGTTGAGATAGCACTGGGAATTCGTGGAGGTGATAGGACGACTTTCAACCAAGAAACGAGTTCGTGACCGGTGCATCTCCACGGCGTCTGAACAAGCGTTGGTCCCGCTGAGGTGCTGATCGAGACAACTTTTCCTCACCTGGCTTCTCGGCTTTGTGTCGCGCTTGCGGGCAGCCCGAACTGATCGATCGCTTTGGCCCCGGTTATGTGGTGGGCCGGTCGTTGGGCACATACTCAGGCTGCGAGGGTCGCCGGCTCGATCTCGTCGCAAGCCAGATGGCTTGTCCACTCGTGCGAACGGTCGACGAGGCGACGATAAGTCTTGGCGCGGTAGCCACGGGAAGTCGGGCCAACTTGCGCCCGAAGGCACGACCGTCCCCTCGAAACCCGTCGTCAGCTCACTGTTGCGGCAGGGGCATTGTGACTCGTTTCTGCAACTGGTTCGGCAGCATCCGCTTGCCGGAGCGCCCGCCACACCCGCTCGGGCGTGAAGGGCGTCTCATAAAGGGCGACGCCGGTGGCACCGAGGATGGCATTGCGCACGGCCGGAGCGACGCCGACGACGCCGATCTCCCCGATCGCCTTGGCGCCGAAGGGACCCGACGGCTCCATCGTCTGAACGAGGAAGACCTCCATCGAGGGGGCGTCGTCCGAACGGTAGATCCAGTACGGGCCGAGCCGAGGGTTGCCCACCTTGCCGTGCGCGTCAAGGACGACCTCCTCCGTGAGGGCATAGCCGAGTCCCATGAGGACCGCTCCTTCTACCTGACCGCTCGCCGTGAGCGGGTTCACGGCGACTCCGCAGTCCACAGCGGTGACGAACTTGCTCACCGTCACCTGCCCGGTTTCCACGTCGACCTCGACTTCGGCCAGTTGAGCTGCGAACGGGGACGGAGACTCGGTGGCGAGGTGCGAGGCCACGCCCATGATCTGCTCTTGTTCCTCTAGGTGGAGTGAACGCATGGCGATTTCACCGAGCGACACGGACCGGCCATCGGGGGCCCAGGCCTGGCGATCGTGCAGCGCGACCAGCTCAGGGGAGTCCAACCCGAGGATGGCTGCGGCCCGCTCCGCGATCCGCTTGGCGACGACGGTAGCCGCCTTCTTCGCCGCCATGCCCGAGATGTAAGTCGTCCCCGAGGCGTAGGCACCGACATCGAAAGGCGTGAAGTCGGTGTCCGCCTCGTAGACGATAACGTCCTCGAGGGGTACGCCGAGCACCTCTGCGGCGACCTGGGCGACGACCGTGTCGGCTCCCGTCCCGAGGTCGGTGGCGCCGATCAGCAGGTTGAAGGAGCCGTCGTCGTTTATCTTGATCGAAGCGCCACCCATGTCGACGCCCGGGATGCCGGATCCCATGACGCAGAGGGCCAGGCCGAGCCCGCGACGGATCTCGGGTCGGTCGTGTGGCCGCTTCCACTCGGGGTCATCGCGCCGCTCCCAGCCGATGGCACGCAGGCCCTGGGCGACGCACTCCTCTATCCCGCAGCTTGCCACCTGCGGTAGGTCCTCGGGGGCGATGTCATTGACGGCGCCCCTTTCGCCGAGGCGGGGGGCGATATCGAGCCGGTCGCCCAGGTGCAGCCAGTTCTTGCGGCGGAACTCGACCGGATCGAGCCCGAGTGCCCGGGCAACGTCCTCGAGATGGGACTCGAGGGCGAAGACCCCCTGCGGGGCGCCATAGCCGCGCATGGCTCCGGCGACGAGGCCGTTCGTGTAGACGACGTCGCAGTTGAAGCGCTTTGCCGGGCAGTTGTAGGAGGAGAGAGCGCGCAGTCCGGTGACCGAGCTCACGGTGAAGCCGTGAACTCCGTAGGCGCCGGTATCGGACGTGACCGACAGGTCTAGGGCCCGCAGCTTGCCGTCAGTCGTGACGCCCGACCGGAACTGGAGCGTCTGGGAGTGGCGGATACGGGACCCTTCGAACTCCTCGTCACGGGTGAGCTCCAGGCGCACCGGATGCCTTGTCGCGAGCACGAGGTGGCCGACGATGTCCTCGATGAGCATTTCCTGCTTCGCACCGAAGCCTCCTCCGATCCTCGGCTTCACCACCCTGACCTGTTTCACGGGCAGACCCACGAGCGGGGCGATCATGCGGCGAACGTGGAACGGTACCTGCGTCGATGTGCGGATGACGAGGCGCTCGTCCGGGTCGAGCCAGCCGACTACAACGTGCGGCTCGATGGCGCAGTGCGCTACCCGCTGCAAGCGGAAGGTGCCCTCGAAGACGCGGTCGGCGGCCTTGAGCGCTGCCTCCATGTCGTCAGTCGTGCTACCTTCCACGTGCGAGCTGACGTTCGTAGTGGTGTCGACGATCCCGAGGGAATCCTCCTCGTCGTGAATGACCGGAGCGCCCGGCTTTTTCGACTCCGCGGCGTCGAAGACGGCGGGCAGCACCTCGTAGGTCACTTTGATGCGCCTGCATGCCTCCTCGGCGACGGCGTCCGTATCGGCGGCGACTGCCGCCACTCGGTCGCCGACGTGGCGGACCCGGTCGTCGAAGCTCACCTGGTCCCAGGGGTACGGGTTCGGTGCGCTCTGTCCCCCGGAGGCGTACTTCACCCGCGGCGTGTTGCCATGGTGCACGACGGCGTGCACGCCGGGAAGCGCCCGAGCCTCGCTGTCGTCGATGGCAAGGATGCGGGCATGGGCGTGCGGGCTTCGCAACACCTTGGCGTGCAGGAGGCCCCGTAGCTCGACGTCGTCAGTGAACACGGGCTTGCCCTTCACGAGCGAGAGGGCCTCCACCTTCGGCTCGGACTTGCCGACGACCGCGGTCGCCGCCACGTCGGGAGACGGGACAATGCGGGGGACTGCGTCCGGCACGGTCTCCGGCGCAGGAACGTGATCTTCGACACCGGTGTCGACGGCTCCGGCGGCGCTCGTGAGTGGACGGACGACGAGGGGAAGGAAGGGATCGGGTTTCTCGCCCCGGAGGACGGCAGCCGCCCGCTTCACCGCCTCGACCGTCTTCACATAGCCACTCTCGCGGTCGAGGATGCCAGAGAACGCGTCCCGGATCTGGGCTTCGGATGGATTCGGCTCCCGCTCGAGGAGGGCAATCGCCGCCAGCACCATGGCTCCGGCCGAGTAGCCCGACTGGATGGCACCCGTCTCGACGAGCGCTTCCTGCACAGGGTGGAGTTCGCCGCGGGCGACGTCGATGGACTCGACCGTCGTGATGTCGTGGCCGTCTGCCTTGACGGCGAGGAGGACGTCGCACGAGACGAGATGGCCATCAAGGAGGACCCCTGCCGCCCCGGTCTCACCTGTCTCGGAGCCGAAACGCACGCTCGTGAGCCCTTCACGGCGTAGCACACGCAGCAGGTTGTCGCCCGGCTCGCACTCGATCTCGCGGTCGACACCGTTCAAACGGAGGTGGATCGTGCTCATTTCACAGCCTCCCGTACTCTTTGCCCGAGGATCTCGGCCAGGGACTTGCGGTAAACGCTCGAACCGCGGAAGTCGTCTGGCGGCACCAACTCCTCCGTCGACTCAGCCAGCACGGGAGCCGTGGCCACGCCGGCGAACGCCACGAGGACGTTCCCCCCCGGGTCCCTGCGGGCCACCGCTGCGACAATTGGCGTGTCGCTTGGTGTGCGTCCGACGCGCGCGGCGGTGGCGTACCCGCCGGTCTCGATCTCGACGTGGGTGATGACCTCGCCCGCACGCCGTGCGGGATCGGCGAGCAGGTCCCCGAGCGGCACAACGGAGGCGCCACTTGAGCTGGCGATCCGCACCGAGGCCCGGAAGACGAGGAAGGTGGCAAGCAGTTCGCTCTCGACCTCTGCGGTGGCAACACAGCCACCCACGGTGGAGAGCGTCCGCAGGCCGCTAGGCCGCTCGCGGCGGGCGGCCTCGCGTACTGCCGCAGGGACGTCGTGACTGTTGGCAAGGTCGTCGAGCGTCGTCGTCGCGCCGATAAGGATCTTTCCTTCGTGGCGCCGTTGAATCCCTCCCAGGCCGGCCGCCTGCAGGTCGACGACGCGCACGCGTCCGGATCCAGGCAAAGCAGCGAGCCTCGTGCCACCGCCCATGGGCACTGTTCCGGCCACCTCGAGCGCTGCCAGAGCCTCGTCCAGGTTCTTCGGCCGTTCGTACGAACTCACCTGCACCATCGCCTCGCCTCCAGCGTCGGCGGCCCATCATCGAGCCGTGCCTTCCTAGTTAGCCATTCAACGCCGGCCAGCGGACTGCCTCTAGGGGATAAGGACCTGTATGGAGGTCCGATCAGTCCCGAGGAGCGCCGTCATCGCACTATCGGCGCCAGGACGGTGCCGCTTCGTCTTGTCATCGAATAAGGGTTCTCCCATAAGAACGGCGAGTGTCAAGAGATTCTTTCGCTCTTGGTAGAGGACTCGTGTGAACGTTGATCCAAGACGGCAGCGCGAACCGATCGAGGAGCGGACAGGTCGCGGCTACCTGGAACCGGCCCCGGGCTCCCTCAACCGGGGTGTCTGTCAGTTTTGCCCCTTCCTGTTTCCTTAGGCGGTGCCCGCCGGCCAGCTAGGCGTGCACCTCCGGCCGTTGCGTTTCCGACTGGCAGGCCGCGTTCAAAGGTCTGTCTGCGCGCCCAGCCGCCTAACTGGCGAGCAGTCAGCCCCCGCGGGCGGCGGCGTGGGCGTTGCATCCAGCGCCTCCCGGGGGGTTCCCCGGGAGGCCACTCCACGCTGGCCAATGGACGCCGTCATCCACACGCCATTCCACCCGACGATGTGGTGGCACGCGCGGCGGCTGCTAGGGTCGGCCCGGCTCAGGCGGCGTGGGACGGATTGGGCTTCTCGCCGACGTCACGGGCAAACGTCTCGGCGGTGAACCGCCATGCTTGCATCCCCTCCGGCCACCAACCGGGGACGAGCCCGGCCTTCAGTAGGAGATGGTCGAGGAATACCTCAGGCTCGGGGAGCCGTTCCCACATCGCCGGCAGGAAGAGTCCCTGGCGGGAGCCGGTAGCGATGACGAGGCCGTCGACCCCGGGGCGCAGCTGGTCGAGAACCTGGTGGCTAAATACAGCCAGCATCGCTGTCAACGGCGAGAGCACCGACACTTCGATGCGCAGCCGGCTGTAGTCCGCAGGGCGCAGGCGGGGCAGCCGCGGGTCGGCGAAGGCGGCCGACCAGGCGTGGCGGGCGGCGCCGTGTCCGAGCGGCTCGACACCCTCCATGTTGCCGATGCAGCCGTTGAGCTGCCCGTCGACCGTGAGGGTGACGAATACGCCGACGTGCTCGCGCAAAGCGCCAGGCAGCAGCGCGATCGGGGGCACGGAGGTCGGGGTGCCGAGAAAGCCGCCGACGATGGCGGCGTCTGCGATGTCGAGCAGCAGTTCGCGCTCGCGGGGGGTCAGCATCATTCAGACGAGAGCGAAGGCGCCATAGCCCACCACCCTCTCCCGGTCGCCGGCAGTATCGCCGGAGTTGCGCAGGTCAAGCTGTTCGACCCGCAGCTCGTCAGCACGACCGGCGCTCAGCAAGCCGCGGATGCCGGCGGCGCCGCAGGCGTCACGGTCGCCGATCTTGTCCGGTCGCCGGGCGACGATCGCGGCGGCGGTGCGACGGTCGAGCACGACGGCGTCGGCGTACCTCTGGTAATGCGAGAGGTCGCTGCTGACAACTATCACCGTCTCGGGACCACCCCAGACCGTATCGAGCACGGTGGCAACGTCGGTCGTCGCGCAGCGACCCACCGCGAGCGGCAGGACCTCGAAGCGGTCGATCATCACCTGCAGGAACGGCAGCTGGACCTCGAGGCTGTGTTCGTACGCGTGGACCTCGTCATCGACGCTCACGCACAGCTGGGCGAGCGCGAGCTGACGTCCCGCTGCATCGACCGCGACGAGTCCGAGCGGCGTAGCGAAAGCATCCGCACTGGCGACCGCGATCCCTGAGGTGGGAACGTAGTGGCTGGGCCCGAGGAGCACAATCCGCTGCACTCGGTCGCGTGCCGCACCGAGGCTCAGGTAGGCGGATGCAGCGACGGGGCCGGAGTAGATGTAGCCGGCGTGCGGCACGACGAGCGCCTTCGGGGCCGGCATCTCGCGGTCCGGCCGGACGGCGGCTTTGAAGGCCGCGCGCAGGGCACCGTGCAACTCCTCCGGTGCCGCCGGATAGAACGTGCCGGCCACCGCCGGCGGGCGGACTTTCGGCGTGTGGGGGACTTTCATCGGGCCTCCTCGCGGGCCACTCGCCCGATGATCACCGGCACGCGCATCGCACCCCACCCACCGGGCGAGCCGTCGAATACGCCGGGCAGCTGGGCACCGCACACCTGGCAGTGCCCGGTGTCGTCGAGACGGTAGGTACCGACCACACACCAGTCGCGTTCGATCACCCGGGCCCCGCACGCCGGGCAGTAGGTGCTCTGCCCGTCGACGTCGTGCACGTTGCCCGTGTAGGCGTGGCGCACACCGTTAGCCAGCGCGATGCGCCGCGCCCGGCTCAGCGTATTGGGCGGGGTGGCTAACCGGTCGAGCATCTTGAAGTCCGGGTGAAACGCGGTGAAGTGCATCGGCACATCCGGGCCGAGATGCTCGACCACCCAGGAGGTCATAGCGTCGAGCTCGGAGTCGGAGTCGTTGAGCCCTGGGATGAGCAGTGTCGTCAGCTCAAACCACACGCTCGTCTCATGTTTCAAGTAGTCGAGGGTGTCGAGCACCGCGGCCAGCCCGCCGCCACAGACGTGCCTGTAGAAGTCCTCGGTGAAGCCCTTGAGGTCGACGTTGGCGCCCTCGAGGTGCGCGTAGAAGTCGGCACGCGGCTCGGGGCAGATGTAGCCGGCCGTCACCGCCACCGCCTGCAGCCCAACGTCGTGGCAGGCGTCCGCCACGTCGCTCGCGTACTCGAGGAAGATCGTAGGGTCGTTGTATGTGAAGGCCACGCTTCGACAGCCCATCGACTTGGCCGCGACGGCGATTGCCTCGGGAGACGCGGCATCGCCAAGCGTGTCGATCTCCCTGGACTTGGAGATGTCCCAGTTCTGACAGAACCGGCACGCGAGATTGCAGCCGGCGGTGCCGAAGCTGAAGATCGATGATCCCGGTAGAAAGTGGTTGAGCGGCTTCTTCTCGATCGGGTCTACACAGAACCCGCTGGAGCGGCCATAGCTTGTCAGCACGATCTCGTCGCCCTGACGCTCCCGCACGAAGCACAGCCCGCGCTGGCCGTCATGCAGTTTGCACGCCCGCGGGCAGACATCGCACTGCACCCGCCCATCGTCCAGAGCGTGCCAGTAGCGGGTCGGCACCGTGAACACATCCATCATTAGGAGTAACCGCCTGAGCCCCAGGATACTGCTCCAAGAGACTTGACAGAGACGACCTCAAGGTTGGGCGAACACGGTACAGGTGCGAGCGGTCGAGGTCGCCGGGGCGCGGCTTGGAAGCGACCAGTGGCGCCCCGCTTGTGGTGCTGTGGGAGACCGACGAGCCGCACGGGGGGCTGCCGATTGTCCCCAGCGACAGGCGAGCCACCGCTGTCGGCCTCGCTCTTAAAGGTCGCGGTTCCGACTCGCCTATGGCCTCGATGGCGAGGTCTACACCGAAGGAGAGGACTCCGTAGGCGATAAGCTCCTCGACCCGGCGTCGGTCGGTCGATTCATGCCAGTGGATGCGCACCGCCAGCTGCCGGTAGGTAGCGCGGCCGTCTTGGGCGAGGGCCTGGACGAGGGGCCAGTCGGCGTCCCGGCGCGTAACGCGAGCGTTCGATCGGCGGTCTGGCCCGTGCTGGGGAAATGAGCCGGTCGATCTCCTCTTTGGTGAGGTCGGCCAAGACTGGTGGGGGCGACGCCCCGGTGCGCCGCGGCCATCTGGGCCTTCTCAGGGCTTTACAGCCGCTCCGAGCGGGCTCAGGTGCAGATCGTGTCGATGGACTGCCACGTCCCCTACCGCTACATGGTGCGCCTCGTCTTCCCCCACGCCGTGATCGTGGCCGACGCTCCATCTCCATCGCCGTGTCCTCGACGCGCTCACGGCGGTGCGCCGCTCGGCCACCCGGCGCGTCGCCAAGGGACGCTCCGGCAGAGCCGGCAGGGTTACGCGCTGATCAGCAAACCGTCCCGGAACCGTCTCGATAGGTGCGGCCGTAAGCCGGTGACCTGACGCCGACCAAGCCGAGCGAGAACGATCAATCTGGGCAGGGTGTCCTGTCGGGTCTTGTCCGGCGGTGGGCCGGGCTGGTCGCCACGCGTTGGCGTTGAGATCGAAGAGGGTCGGTCGCTGTCAGCCCCGGTGGGAACGGACAGTGACCCGGGCAAGTTCTGGCAAGCGGACGTGTCGGTGGAGACAACTTCTCGTTGGGTGGGGCGGGCCGTTGCAGCAACGATCAGGTCGTGAGCCCCGCGTGGGCGTCCTTGCCGACGCACGGCGACGAGCAGCTCTTCGTCCGAAGCCGCGACCGCACCGTCATAGTCGATGGTAGGACGATCCCTTTGACCTCGTCGACGAACTGCTGACGACTGGGCGGCGTGACGTTCGAGGCGTGCACGAGACGCCAAGGTATGGCGCCTGTGCCGGCCAAAGCCAAAGGGACGACTCGGCAAACTCCGGCGGGTGCAAGTGTGGCGGGGCTTGCGATACAGAGGCTGTCAGCTGTCCTCAGCTCAGACTGTGCTGCCCGCAGGACGAATTCGAGTTCCGGCTGGAGCGCGGGGGACACAACGTTGCGTGCCGGGGCTTGTGGTGTTACTTTCGTGCGATGCTGCGACCTGGGGGGATCGCTTGAGCTTTCGCGTAGGAATCGGGTGTGGCCGTTTCTTGCGGGCGCCAGCGTGGGCGCTTGTGCCCGTCTTGCTGTTGCTGGGTCTCGCGGTGGCACCTGCGTCCTGGGCAGGGAGCGCCGGCTTGGAGAGGCCGGTCACGGTGAAGGCTGCCCCCGTCGCCGCCGGCTTGTACCATGGCTTGGCGCTCACCTCGACCGGCGCGGTGTTCGCCTGGGGTTGGAACATCGTCGGCCAGCTAGGCAACGGGAGCACGAATGGCAGCGATGTGCCGGTGAAGGCGAGGCTGCCGGGCGGCACGAAGGTGACCGCGATCTCCGCTGGCTTCGCCCACAGCGTGGCGCTGACCTCGACCGGCGCGGTGCTCGCCTGGGGCAAGAACTACAACGGCAATCTCGGCAACGGGAGCACCACAGACAGCGACGTGCCGGTGAAGGTGAACTTGCCCACGGGCACGAAGGTGACGGCGATCGCCGCTGGCGCCGAGCACAACTTGGCGGTGACCTCGACCGGCGCGGTGCTCGCCTGGGGCTATAACGCATACGGTCAGCTCGGCAACGGTGGCACGGGAGCAAGCGACGTGCCGGTGAACGTGAGCCTGCCCACGGGCACGAAGGTGACGGCGGTCGCTGCCGGCGCGTTGCATAGCCTGGCGCTGACCTCGACTGGCACGGTGCTCGCCTGGGGCTACAACGTAGACGGCGAGCTCGGCGACGGCAGCACGACCAACAGCGACGTGCCGGTGAAGGTGAACCTGCCCCCCGGCACGAAGGTGACCGCGGTCGCCGCCGGCGGCTACTACAGCCTGGCGCTGACCTCGACCGGAGCGGTGCTCGCCTGGGGCTACAACGCAGACGGCGAGCTAGGAGACGGCAACAGGACAAGCAGCGACGTGGCGGTGAAGGTGAAACTGCCCGCGGGCAGGAAGGTGACCGCCGTCGCCGCTGGCGGCTTGCTCGAAGGAGTGGGCGCGGACACCGTCGGCCCCGGCCACAGCCTGGCGGTGACCTCGACCGGCGCGGTGCTCGCTTGGGGGTACAACGCAGATGGCGAGCTAGGCGACGGCAACAGGACGAACAGCGATACGCCGGTGAAGGTGAAGCTGCCCGCGGGCAGGAAGGTGACTGCCGTCGCCGCCGGCGAATTGAATAGCCTGGCGGTGACCTCGACCGGCGGGGTGCTCGCCTGGGGCGGCAACAACTTCGGCCAGCTCGGTAACGCGAGTTACGAAGGGAGCGATGTGCCGGTGCACGTGAACCTGCCGTGATGATGCGGAAAACATTAGGGTTTGCTGCAGGGCTGACAGCCATCCTTGGACTCGCGCAGCCCGCGCTCGCTGCGACGGCGCCAATAACCAGCACTAAGAGCACCGTTTTCGCCGGCTACAACTTCGCCGGCTATATCGGTGTACCGGGGGCTGTGAGCGCAACCATTGCCGTGCCGAAGCTCAACTGCAAGGCTACGCCACCCGCGGGGCGCTCGATTTACGTGGGTGTCGGCATCCAATCCGTGAACTCGTACGCTCGTCTGTACCTAGCCTGCACCCGGCGAGGCGTGGCACGTTACTACCCATCGCTCGTGGTCAATGGCACCATCAAGAACATCGCGAGCGATGCGGCCCACGCTGGCGACACGATCGAGTTCGCGGTGTCCCAGAGCGACTCGCAAGTTACGGACTCGGTAGTCGACATGACGCACAAGTTCTTAGTCACCCTCAATGGGACCGGCAGCGGCACGGGCGAGGGCATTACGGCCGGCGACTTTCCGGTAGTTTCTGGCTCGACAACGTTTGGGGTGCCCAACTTTGGCACCCTCGCCTTCTCCAGCGCGCTGATCAATGGATACCCGTTCGGCTCCGCGGGCACTGGACTCCAGGCTGACGACCTCTACGCGAGCTCGCCGGCCCCGCTCCAGATCAAGACCACCTACTCCGTCAGTAATAGGGAGGCGTTCGCGACCGTCTTCGAGCACTCCTGACAGGGGAAATGCGAGGCGGATGTCGCCTCCGCCGCGCGCGACCCTTTCAGGGCGCTGCGCTTACCATCTCCGGCGGCGAACCGCCAGGCGGCCGCTGCCGCAACGATGGCCAACGACGGCGGTTGGGCGGATCAGCGAACGTCCCTCAGAGGCTGACGACCGCGCCGTCCCTGGGAATCGGGAGGGCGACTTGATCGTCGGCCTGGACAAGTCAACCATCGGGACCTCGGTCGAACGGTCGACCCGGTTCGGTGCCACGTTCATCAGCGATAGGAGGAGGAACAACACTGTGTGGGCGCAACTCATCACCACACGTCTCAAGCCGGACCGGGAAGGCGACCTGCCGAAGTTGGCAGAGCAGTTGCAGGCCACCGAACAACCGAACTCGGGCCTGGTGCGATCGATGATCATGCGGGACCAGAAAGACCCGAGCCGCGTCTACACGGTCGTCGTTCTCGAGAGCGAGGAGAAGGCAAGAGCCCGCGAGAAGGACGAGCGACGCCAAGAGGGATTGGCCAAGGTTCGGGCGCTCATGGGGGAGATCTTCGATGGTGCACCCGAGTTCGTCGACCTGACCATCATCGAGGAGTGGACGTCCTAGTCGGGGGACCACTCGACGCGGCTTCATAGACGCTCCCGACATGGATGCATCCGCGTCCACCATTCAGACAGGGGCTGCCGCCGAGGCCATGGAACACGACGGGTTCTGTCCCGGACGTTGGCAATCCTCGTCGAGGAATAGATGGGCCAGGTTCCGACCACCTGGCTCCCGCCGATCCAGATCTGTACACGGGCTAACCCTGGTCGTAAATCCAGGGCACCCCCGAGCGCTGGTTGCGGGCGCAGAATTACAGAGAATTAGCGTCGCAGAAGCACGCAATAGCCGCGTACGCGCTGATAAGCCAACCGTCCCAGAGCTGATGTCATGAAGGAGCTCCACGCAGCTCCCGCGTGACGGGCCCGCCGCGGTGCGGGCCGGCGCCGATGCCGGAGGATGATCCGGTGGCGACGAGAGTGACGACCAAGAAGGAGGGGGTCTCACCCCGACGTTCGGTTCCGAGTGTTGGCACACTCGGTGCTTCCCAAGGCAATACCGAACGAAGGAGGAAGACCCCCGTGACTACAGCACTACCACGCCACTACGTCGGAATCGACCTGCACCGCTGGCGCCCGGTCGTCGCGACGATGAACGAAGAGGGCGAGCAGCTCGGCTGCGAACGCATCGACAACAGCCCGCTCGAGCTCGTGCGAGCCGTGACCGCATATGGCGGTGAGATCGAGGTCGCCCTCGAGTCGGCCTACGGCTACTACTGGGCGGCCGACGTGCTCGCCGCCGAGGGCCTCAAGGTCCACCTCGTGCATCCGCTCGGGCTGCACTGGGAGTCTCGGCGCGTGAAGAACGACGAGCGCGACGCCGCAGAGCTCGCCAACCGGCTGCGCCGAGGCGACCTCCCCGAGTCCTGGATCGCCCCGCCGGAGGTGCGCGAGCTACGGGAACTCAGTAGGTACAGGCTGAAGCTCACGGCCTACCGCACCTCGGCCAAGGCGCAGATCCACGCGGTGATGGCGAAGGAGGGGATCTTGCCCGAGCTCTCGGACATGTTCACCCCGGCCG
>Ga0181530_10001173_pt1 | contig 33205 bp, 32 predicted proteins | sample PEATcosm2014_Bin_42_FD_119769 | JGI IMG/M metagenome (GOLD analysis project Ga0181530, IMG submission 119769) | Peatland microbial communities from MTU Mesocosm Facility, Houghton, MI, USA - PEATcosm2014_Bin10_60_metaG | ecosystem: Environmental > Terrestrial > Soil > Wetlands > Peat | place...
CGCACCTCTACTTGTTTGCGCTCCACCTGGATGGTACGGTATCCAGGAAGCGTTAGTTCAGTCATCATCGGGGACATGGTAGCCCGTTACGGGCGCCATGTCCCCACTTCCCGATGAAGAGCCATGATATCGAGCTTCTATGCCGGCGCGCTGAAGGCCGCGGTCGCCATGGGGCGCGCGCTGGGCGAGGACGTCGCGCTCTACGAGGACCTGCTCGCCCGGGGAGCGGCCCGCATCAACAAGGAGCTCTTCAACGGGGAATACTTCTTCCAGAGGGTGGAGTGGAAGAACCTGCGAACCAAGGTCGCGGTCGACGGGAAGTTCTACGGCGAGTACTACTCCAAGGAGGCGGCCGAGCTCCTCGAAAGGGAGGGCCCGAAGTACCAGTACGGGGCCGGCTGCCTATCGGACGGGGTGCTAGGATCATGGCTCGCGCTCGCCTGCGGGGTCGGCCAGGTGCTCGACGCCGACAAGGTGCGCAGCCACCTGAAGGCTGTCCACCGGCACAACTTCAAGCGCGACCTCGCGGACCATGCGAACCCCCAGCGCGCAACCTACGCCAACGGCCACGAGGGCGGACTCCTCCTGTGCTCGTGGCCGCTGGGCAACATGCCGACCCTGCCCTTTGTGTACTCCAACGAGGTGTGGACCGGCATCGAATACCAGGCGGCCTCGCACATGATCATGATGGGGCTGGTCGGCGAGGGGCTGGAGGTTGTCCGCGCCTGCCGGGCCCGGTACGATGGCAGGACGCGCAACCCGTTCGACGAGTACGAGTGGGGCCACTGGTATGCGCGCGCCATGGCCTCCTACGGGCTTCTTCAGGCGCTTAGCGGCGCGCGCTACGACGCGATAGACGGCGTCCTGCACCTGCAGCCGGCGGTGCGCGGCGACTTCCGCAGCTTCATCTCCACGGCCGGGGGTTACGGCACGGTGGGTGTGGCCGACGGCAAGCCGTTCCTGAAGGCCGTGGCGGGCAGGATCGACGTTAAGGAGATGAGGTACAGCGAGGCTCCGAAGGCCAGCGCGTAGCGATATTGAGCGAAATGAGCGATTTCGATCATTACAATTGCCTCCGCGTTCCCGGCTTCGTTATTCATCCGGGATGCTCGCCCCGGAACGGCACCGCCAGATACTGCGCCTCCTCGAGGAACGGGGCCGCGTGACCGCGGCCGAGATCTGCTCGCGCCTCGGGGTTTCGGTGGCGACCGCCCGCCGCGACGCGACAGAGCTCTCCGGCGCCGGCCTGGCCACCCGGACCCGGGGGGCGCTGCTCCCGCACGACTTCTCGCTCGTCGAGCCTCCCTACCCGCGAAAGACGGAGAAGGCCGTGACCGCCAAGGTGCGCCTCGGGCGCGCGGCCGCGGCCCTGGTCCCCGATGTGGGCACCGTGTTCGTCGATGCCGGGACCACCTGCCTGGAGGTCGGCCGCGCGCTCCTGGAGCGGGCGGCGCTGCGCATCTACACCAACTCGATCCCGCTCCTCGCACTCGCAGGGGACGCCCGGGCGACCGTCAGCGCCGTCGGCGGGGAGGTTCGCCCCATGAGCCTTGCGCTCACCGGGGGGCTTGCCCAGAGCTGGCTAGAGAACCTCCGTTTCGACATCGCCGTCCTCGGGGCCTCCGGCCTCGACAGCGCGGCGGGCGCCTCGACGACCGAGGTGGCTGAGGCCTCCGTGAAGGCCGAGGTGCTGCGGCGCTCCCGCCGCCGGATCCTTGTCGCCCATTCCGAGAAATGGGGCCGTCCGTCCGCGCTTCGCTTCGCTCCCTGGGCCGCCTTCACCGACTTCGTCACCGACCGCGCCCTTTCCCGCGACGAGCGCATCGCGCTCAACGCGGCCCAGGTGCGCGTCCACACCGCGCCGTCCCGATGAAATCCGCCCGCCTCCACCGCCTGTTCAACCCCCGGACCGGCCGCTGCTTCGATGTCGCCATCGACCACGGCTTCTTCAACGAGGGATCGTTCCTCGCCGGCATCGAGAACATGCCCCGGGCCATAGCGACGCTGGTCGCCGCCGCGCCCGACGCAATCCAGCTCACCGTCGGCCAGGCTCCCCACCTGCAGAACCTCCCGGTGCGCGGCAAGCCGGCCCTGGTCCTGCGCACGGATGTCGCCAACGTCTACGGCACCCGGCTCCCGCGGACCCTGTTCTCGCGCATGATCGACGATCCGGTCGGGCAGGCCCTGCGCCTCGACGCCGCCTGCGTCGTCGTGAATCTCTTCAGCATCCCAGGCCAGCCGGAGCTCGCCGACCAGTGCATCCAGAACGTCATCCGGCTCAAGCCCGCCTGCGACCATTTCGGCATGCCTCTCATGGTCGAGCCCCTCGTGTTCCAGCCCAATGCGAAGTCTGGCGGCTACGGAGTCGACGGCGACCCGGACAAGATCATTCCCCTCGTCCGCCAGGCCGTTGAGCTCGGGGCCGACATCATCAAGGCCGACCCCACCAACGATGTCTCGGTCTACCACAAGGTTGTCGAGACGGCGGGCGGCATCCCCGTCCTCGTGCGCGGCGGCGGCAGGGCCAAAGAGGCCGAGATCCTCGCCCGGACGGCCGCCCTCCTGCAGCAGGGCGCAGCCGGCATCGTGTACGGCCGGAATATCATCCAGCACGCGCAGCCGGCGAAGATCACCCGCGCCCTCATGGCTGTCGTCCACGACGGCGCCACGCCCGCCGCCGCCCTCGCCTTCCTCAAGTGAGCGCATCCCGCGTATCTCCCGAATCCACCGTCCGCGTCGCCGTCATCGGAGCCGGCCTCATGGGCCGCGAGGTCGCCAGCGCCTTCGGCCGCTGGTTCGCGCTCGTCGACTGCGGCGTCCGTCCGGAACTGACCGCCGTATGCGACCTCAACGCAGCAGCCCTGGACTGGTTCCGCAGGCTGCCGACGGTCAGGTTCTTCGACACCGACCACCGGGTGCTCCTCGCCCGGCCCGACATCGACGTCGTCTACGTCGCCGTGCCCCACCACCTGCACGAGGCCATCTATATCGACGTGCTGCGCGCCGGGAAGGATCTCTTCGCCGAGAAGCCCTTCGGGATCGACCTCGGGGCGGCCCGGCGCATCCGCGACGAGGCTGCGCGCCTCGGGCGCTTCGTGCGGGTGTCCTCGGAGTTCCCCTTCCTTCCCGGGGCCCAGCGCGTGTTCAAGCTCGCGGCCTCGGGCCAGCTCGGCCGCATCATCTCGGTTCGGTCGGCCCTGCTCCACTCGAGCGACCTGGACCCCTCAAAGCCCATCAACTGGAAGCGGCAGAACCGCTATTGCGGCGAGGCCGGCGTGATGAACGACCTCGGCCTGCACGCGGCCCATCTGCCCCTGCGCCTCGGATGGAAGCCCGCCCGGATCTACGCCCAGCTTCAGAAGATCTACCGCGAGCGTCCCGACGGCAAGGGGGGATCCGTCGCCTGCGACACCTGGGACAACGCGTCCCTCCACGCCACCGTGGACATTGGCGGCGAGCCGGTGCCCATGGCCCTGGAGATGAAACGCATGGCGCCGACGGAGACCAACACATGGCTCTTCGAGGCGGTCGGCACCGACCGCGGCGTGCGTTACTCCACCAAGGAGCCCAAGACCCTCTGGACCTACCGGCGCGACAGGGAACAGTGGTGGGAGAAGACCGACCTCGGGTTCGAGACGGGCTTCAAGGCCATCACCGGCTCGATCTTCGAACCGGGCTTCCCCGACATCCTCATGCAGATGTGGGCCGCGTTCCTGGCGGAGCGCGCCGGCCTGCTCGGCGGCCGCTTCGGCTGCGCGACGCCCGACGAGGCGGTCGCCCAGCATGAGATATGGGCCGCCGCGCTCACGAGCCAGCGCGAGCAGTCGGTCGTGCCCCTCTGATCTCCCCGCCGTATGAAACGCTCCGTCATCAACCAAGCCTACCGCGACGCCCTCGCCTGCTTCGGCCGCCATCACTGGGCCCTTCCGGCGCGCCCGAGGTGGGACATCACCGACTTCGGGCTCGGCGACTTTGGCCGCCAGGGCCTGACGCTCGTCAACCTCGCGAACGAGCCCGAGTACTGCGAAAAGCTCATGTTCGCGCGGCGCAACCAGGTAACGCCCTGCCACACGCACGCCAGGAAGAAGGAGGACATCATCTGCCGCGCCGGTGAGCTCGCCCTGAGGCTCTGGCCGGGCAGGCCCGACCCCGGAGCGGCGCTGCCGCCGGTATTCCACGCCAACATCGACGGCGAGCCCGCTGAAATCCGCACGGGCGAGGCCTTCGTCCTCGCCGCCGGCTCGCGGATCACCCTCGTTCCCGGCGTGTGGCATGCGTTCTGGCCGGCCAGCGACGAGTGCATCATCGGCGAGGTGTCCACCGCCAACGACGATGTCGGCGACAACTTCTTCCTCGACCCCGGGGTCGGCCGCTTCCCCGGAATCGAGGAGGACGAGCCCCCCGCGGTCCGCCTCGTTTCAGGCTGAACCCCCATGCGCTCCGGGATTCTCGCAGCCGGCAACTGGATCCGCGACCATGTGAAGACGGTCGACGCGTGGCCCGAGCAGGACGGCCTCGTCACCATCCTCGGCCATTCCGTGGGCAACGGCGGGGGCCCCTACAATGTGCTCAAGGACCTCGCAAGGCTCGGCGCCCCGTTCCCGCTGGCGGGCATCGGGCTTCTCGGCGACGACGAGGATGGCCGCGCGATCGTCGCCGACTGCCATGCGTCGGGGATCGGCACCGCGCAGCTGCGCGCGGCGCCCGGCCTCTCCACGAGCTACACCGACGTCATGACGGTGCGCGGCACCGGAAGGCGCACGTTCTTCCACCACCGCGGCGCAAACGCCCTGTTGGCGCCCGAGCTCTTTGACTTCGCGCGCGCCCGGGAGCGCATCTTCTACCTCGGCTATCTCCTGCTCCTCGACGCGCTTGACTCGCCGGGCCCCGACGGCGCACCCCGCGCCCGCGAGGTCCTGCGCAGCGCGCGCGACTGCGGCCTGGAAACCTCCCTCGACTGCGTGAGCGCCGCAAGCGAGCGTTTCCGCGCGACCGTCGTGCCCGTCCTGCCCGACGTCGATGTGCTCTTCGTCAACGACTATGAGGCCGAGCAGATAGCCGGCATCGCCCTCGGCCGTGGCGCGGCGATCGACCGCTTGGCGGTGGAAAGGGCCGCCCGAGCGCTCGTCGGCCTCGGCGTGCGCAGCTGGGCGGTCCTGCATTTCCCCGAGGGGGCGTGCGCCTGCTCCGCCTCGGGGCAGATCGTGTGGCAGCCCGCGGTCCGCGTGCAGCCGGCGCTGATCCGCGGGTCGGCCGGGGCGGGCGACGCGCTGGCGGCCGGCGTCCTCTACGGCGTCCACGAAGGATGGCCGATGGGCCGCGCGCTCGAGCTCGGCGTCTGCGCCGCCGCCACTTCGCTCCTGCACCCCAATTGCTCGGACAGCGTCCGCTCATCCACGGAGTGCCTGGCCTTCGGCCGCGAACACGGGTTCGCCCCGCTTCCATGAGCGGCGACCCCATCGCGAGGCATCCCGCCTGGCGGCGCGTGGCCGCGGCCTGGGAGCTTGCCCGTCTCGACCGGCCCGATGCAGCGCCAACCGGATGGTTTGAAGCCACCGTGCCCGGCGCAGTCCAGCTCGACTGGGCGCGCGCCCGCGGGCTGCCGGACCTCGTCATCGGCCAGAATGTGCGCCTCTACGAGGGGCTGGAGGACTATCACTGGCTCTACCGGACCCGCGTGCCCCAGGTGCCGCTGGCCGCGGGCGAGCAGCTGGTGTTTGCCTGCGATGGCGTCGACTACTCCTGCGAGGTGCGGCTCGCGGGCCGGCCGGCCTTGCGGCACGAGGGCCTGTTCACGCCGTTCGAGATCGACCTCTCGGACTGCTACCCAGGCTCGGAGCTCGACCTCCTCGTATTCCCCGCGCCAAAGCTTCCCGGCGTGCCACCGGACCGCAAGCAGGCCAGCCACGTGTGCAAGCCGCCGGTCAGCTACGGCTGGGACTGGCATCCCCGGCTGATTCCGCTTGGCCTCTGGGCCGCAGCCGGCTTCATCGTCCGCCCCAGGGCGCACCTGCGGCACGTGGATTTCGCCTACACCCTGAGCGGCGACCTGTCGCAGGTCACCGTCACGGTCGCTGCCGAGGCCTCGGGCGGCGCGGCCCAGCCCCTATGGCGGCTGCTGGACGCGCAGGGCGCGACGGTCCTCGAGAGCTCCTCGGCCCAGGCTTCCCTTCGCGGGCCCCGGCTCTGGTGGACGCACGACCACGGGGAGCCGTACCTCTACACCCTGGAGGTGGCCTGCGGCGGCGACACCTGCCGCCGGCGCGTGGGTTTCAGGCGCGTGCGGCTGGTCATGCCCGAAGGGGGTTGGAAGCACCCGGCGGGGTTTCCGATGTCGCGCAGCCACCCGCCCGCGACCGTGGAGCTGAACGGCCGGGTCATCTTCGCCAAGGGCTCAAACTGGGTGAATGCGGACATCTTCCCCGGCGCTATCACAGCCGACACGCTCCGGCCGCTGCTGCGCCTGGCCCGGGAGGCGAATTTCAACATGTTGCGAAGCTGGGGCGGCGCGATCGTGAACCCGGAGCCGTTCTTCGACCAGTGCGATGAGCTCGGCCTGCTCGTGTGGCAGGAATTCCCGCTGGCCTGCAACTGCTATCCCGACGAGCCGGACTACCTGCGGATCCTCGACCAGGAGTCGCGCTCAATCATCCGCCGGCTGCGCCAGCATCCGTGCCTCGGCATCTGGGGGGGAGGAAACGAGCTCTTCAACGCGTGGTCGGGCATGACCGACCAGTCGCTGCCCATCAGGCTGCTCAACCGCAACTGCTACGACCTCGATCCGGGCACCCCCTTCCTGCCCACTTCGCCCCTCGACGGCATGGGCCATGGCGACTACCGGTTCCGCGACGACCGGGGGCGCGAGGTTTTCGAGATATTCCAACGGGCGCGTTTCACCGCCTATCCCGAGTTCGGCTGCCCCGGGCCGTCGCCCGCGGCATACGTGAGGGCCTTCATCCCCGAGGCGGAGCTCTGGCCGCCGCGCCCGGGAACCAGCTGGCAGACGCACCATGGTTTCGAGGCCTGGGAGGCAGACCCGACCTCGTGGCTCTGCACGTCGACCCTCGAGCATTATTTCGGGCCGGCCGGCGGCCTGGAGAGCATGGTCGAGCGGGGAACCTGGCTCCAATGCGTCGGCCTGCAGGCGATCTTTGAGGAGGCGCGGCGGCAGAAGCCTGGCTGCGCGATGGCGCTCAACTGGTGCTTCAACGAGCCTTGGCCGAGCGTGGCCGGCCCCTGCATCGTCAACTGGCCGGCGGAGCCCAAGCCCGCCTATCATGCGGCGCGGCTGGCGTGCCGTCCGGTCCTGGCAAGCGCCCGTTTTGCAAAGTTCCAATGGCGTGCCGGGGAGGCCTTTTCAGCGGAGATCTGGCTGCTCAACGACTCGGCGGACGAACTGGCTGCGGGCGAGCTGGAGGTCACCCTGGAGGCGGGCGGCCGCTCGACGAGGCTGCTGCTCTGGGCATTCCCGGCGGCCGCAGCGGGAAGGAACATCGCCGGCCCGAGCGTCCAGGCAGTGCTGCCCCCGGTCCCGGCGGACGCGTTCGAGCTTTCCCTCAGAGTCTCGCCCCAGAGGGAGTGGAGCTCGAGCTACCGCCTGAGCCTGCTTCCCGAGGCCCCCTGACGGGCGGCCCTCAGTGGGAGCGGTCTAGCTGCACGGCCCACTGGTTGTCGAGGCGCAGCGAAAGGTCGAGCGGATCGCCGACCCTGACCGAGCCGCGCGCCACCTGATAGGCCCAGACCTGGAAGAACGCGAGCGTCGCGCCCCCGAAGATCGTTGAGAATGCGCCGTCCACGGCATCCTGGCCGCGTGAGACCGTGATCCGGCCGATGCGCGGCACGAGGAAGCGCGCGTCGGTCGTGAACCAGCGTCCGCCGAGATATACCTCTGCGTACGCATGGAAGTCCATGTGGTTTTCAGGGTCTGGGAAGCCGATGTCGGCCAGATGGCCGGTGACGTAGCGCGCGGGGACGTTGAAGGTGCGGTTCAGCGCGATCGCGAGGTGCGCAAAATCACGGCACACGCCGTAGCCACGCTGCAAGACATCCCAGGCCGAAAAGTCGCTGCGGCCCGACAGGTAGCGGTATTCGATGTTGTCGTGGATCCACCTGGCGATCGCCTGCACGCGCGGCCAGCCGTGCTCGACCCGGCCGAATTTTTCCCAGGCAAAATTGACCAGCTTGTCCGAATCGCAATACCGGCTGGGCAGCGTGTAGCGCAGCACCGCGGACGGCAGGTCTGCCGGCGCAAGCGGCACGAAGCCGAGGCCTTGGTCATCCGGATTCGACGACACGGCAACGATAGCGTCGTGCCGGAACAAATTGCTGCCTGGCGCAAGGGTCACGCGGCAGATGGAGTTGCCGTGGCTGTCGGTAAACACGTCCGCCGGCAGGTCGTCCCCCAGCGTGATCGCCTCCTCGAGCACGGCGTGGCCCGGGTCGGGCGTCGGCCTCACGTTGAGCAGCAGCGAGGCGGTGCCCGCGACCTCATAGGCCAGGCTGCAACCCACGCGGACGGTCAGGTCGAGCTCGGGAGGGCAAGTCGGCGGCGCCATGATGCTTCCATAGGGTAACATCACTAGGCCCAGCGCAATCGGTTTCCCCGGCTCGCAGCCCGACCGCCTGCGGACTTGCAGTCGGTCCGAGGCATGTTGTCATTTCAGGCACCCCACAAATGACTTCAACCAAGGACGTGTTCATAGGCACCGACAGCGGCGCAACGACATCAAAGACGGGAGGCGTTTGGGCCGACGGCTCCATGGTTTCCATGAGACTCCGGCAGATCGCCACGAACGCCCAGCAAGGGACTGCCGCGGTGGTAAGGGGCTGGGTCGAGGGCGCCGAGGGGTTCCTCTCCGAGAACAAGCTTTCATGGGGCCAGGTCCGGGGCGTCGGCCTCGCGATTCCCGGTCCGTACCTGCGCTACGGGGTTCTCGGGCGCGCCGCCAATCTTCCCGCCAGCTTTGACGGCTGGGATTTCCACGAGGGCTACAGCCGCGCGCTTGCGCAGGCTGCCGGCCGGGAGATCCCCCTGGTCGTCGGGAACGACGGCAGGTTCGGCGGCGTCGCGGAGGCGAAGCTCGTGCGTGCCGGCAAGAAATCCTCCGTGCTCATGCTGGCGCCCGGATCCGGGCTCGGCTGCGCGTACATCGACACCAACGGCCTTCCTCTCGACGGCGACACGCTTTCGGGGATGGAGGCGGCGCACATGCCCGCTCCGCTCCACCTGCTCGGCATGACAAAGCCGTTCCTGTGCGGCTGCGGCAGGACCTGGGGCTGCATCGAGACCTACACGACCATATCAGGCCTACCCTACCTCCTCGAGGAATTCCTGAAGAGACACCCCGGCCACGAGCTCGCGCGGTCGCCGCTCACATCGAGGGAAAAGGCCTTGTCGCTCCGCGGACTTGCCCAGAAGGACGATCCCCTGGCGACGGAGATCTTCGACTTTCAAGCCCGGGCGCTTGGACTGCACGCGGCATCGCTCTGCCTGGCGCTGGATCCCGGGTTCGTCGTCGTGGGCGGAGGCCTCATGGATCACGAGTCCACCACGCCCAAGTTCCGGAAACGGTACATCAACATCCTTCGCGAGGCGGCGATGCCCTACCTTTGGCCCGTCCAGCGCAAGGTCATCAAGTTTGCGGCCTCGGAGCTGGGCGAGCTGTCCCAGTCGATCGGCGCCGCCCTGGTGGCGCTCTACACGTCGAAGGCCCGCTGAGGCGGGCCCGGCCTCAGCGCGCCCCGGCCGGCGCGCCCGGCACTCCGTAGCCGAATCCTTCGAGGATCCTGCGCGCCGCCTCGCCTCGCAGGAACGAGACGTAGCGCGCCGACGCGGGATTGCCCGAACCTCGGGCGGTGATCACCGCGACCTGCGTGAGCGGCTCGTAGAGCCCGGCGGGCACCTCGGTCCAACGCCCCTTCGCCCTCAGCCTCGGGGAAACCACCGCCGAGAGCGCCACGAATCCGGCGTCCGCGTTGCCCGTCTCGACGAACTCCGTCGCCTGGGAAATGTCCTCGGCCGTGACCAGCTTCGGCCGGGCCTCGGCCCAGAGTCCGAGCTTCTCGAGCGCCTGCCTGGCGGCGCGGCCATAGGGTGCGCTGTCGGCATTCGCGATGGCGAGCGCATGCACCGCCGGGTTGCGCACGGCCGCTGCGATGTCGGACACGTCGAGGCCCGGCTTGACCGTCCAGAGCACAAGCCTGCCGGCCGCGAACGGGGTCAGGCTCTTGGGATTGGCGTGCCCAGTCCTCACGAGCGCCTCCGCGAATTCGAGGTCGGCGGACAGGAACACGTCGTATGGCGCGCCATTCCTTATCTGGGCAACAAGGTTGCCCGATGCGCCGACGGCCGTGGTGACATCGATACCCGGGCAGCTTTCCCTGAATCCCGCGTCCAGGGCCTCGAGCGCGTAGGTGAGGTTCGCCGCGGCGGCTACGGTCAGCGTGCCTGCGCCGCAGGCCGCGATCGGAGCGCCCAAGCCCAGGAAGACGCCGATGACAGCGCCCCGGGCCGGCCTCACGACAGGGGCCTGTCGGGCGCGATGATCTTGAGCACCGAGCGCACCCGGTTGAGCTCACCGTGGAGGTGGCTCATGATGAACGCTATCTCTATGGCCCGGGAGGCGGGCACCTCGCCCTGGGGCTCGATGGCCAGCCTCGCCTCGAGGGTCGAGAACCGGCGACCCACCTCGCGCAGGCCAAGGTCGAGCGCATCGGCCTTCAGCCGGCCGGTGTCGGCGGCCAGTTGCTGCCGGTCGGTGGACCGCGCACCGGCCTTCGCCTTGGTGAGCCAGCGCTCCATGTAGTCGAGCGTCACGCCCACCTTCTCCTTGTACGTCGGAACGTCGATCCCGAGGCGCTTCGCGGCATCCTCGGGGCTTTCGATCTTCTTCTGCCCGGCAATCTCGGCCTTGATGATGTTCAGCTGCTCAAAGACGCGGATCTTGTCGGGCGGTTTCACCATGTAATGGCGGACACCCAGGCGGGCCGCCCTCACGACCGTGGCGCTGTCCGTGGAAACCGTGCAGATGATCACCCTCACGTAGCGGCATGCGGGCGTGGCCCGGACGCGCTCCAGGAGGTCGAGGCCCGAAATCGACGGGAGCATCAGGTCGAGAAAAACGACGTCGAAAGGATGCCGCGGGTCAGCCATCAGCCTAAGGGCGTCGTCGCCGTCCGAGGCCGTCAGGATCGTGTGGTTGCCCTCCATCTCGAGGATGTTGACGAGCATCTCGCGCGAAGTGGCTTCGTCCTCGACGATAAGGATGTTCACGGCAGGTTGGTTGGGTGAGCTCCCATTTCGGGAAAAACGGACGCCGGTGTCAACCGTTGCGGCACAGGGATCGGGGCGTCATTTCACCGCGGCCCAGACCCGCTGCACGTCATCGTGGTCCTCGAGCGCCTGCAGGAACTCCCCCACTTGGGCCCGTGCCGCCTCGTCGAGTTCGGGATAGGTTTTTGCGATGTAGCCTATCTCGCTCGTCACGACCGACCAGCCATGTTGCGAAAGCCAGGTGGAGACGGCGTGCACCGCGGCCCGGTCGGTGATGAACCGGGCTCCCGCGCGGCCCTCGGGGATGTCGTCGTTCTGGAGATGGGTGAGCACCTCGACGGCGTTCGCGCCCGCCTCGATCGCGGCCGCCTCGATGTCGGCAGCGGCGTCAGGATGGTGCGCCTCGACGAGCCCGACATGGTCGAAAAGGAACTTGTTGCTGCCCGTGCTTCCCAGCACTCCGCCCTTGAAGAGGAACCGCATCTCCGCCGCGGTCCGCTGATGGTTGTCGGTGTACGCCTCTATGATCAGTGGGACCTTGTGCGGGGCGTAGCCCTCGAACACGACGTGCTCGAGGGCGTGCTTCTCGTCGCCGATGCCCGCCCCCTTCTTGATCGCCCTCTCGATGACGTCCCGGGTCACGCTCGCCTTGCGCGCCTTCTCAAGGGCGGCGGCGAGCCGCGCGTTAGCCGCGGGCTCGGGGCCGCCGAGCTTCGCGGCGACCGTGATCTCCTTCACCAGCTTTCCCACGACCTGACCCTTCTTCAAGTTGACGATCGCGCGTTTTGCGTGAAGCCATTGACGTCCCATGGGACCGGAACCGTTAACACCGAGCCCCGATCCCGGCAATGGCAAAGAGGCGGAAGGCCGCCGGGAGGCCCCCTGCGGCAAATCGGATTTGCGATCCGCGCCCGCCTGGCCGAGAATCCTGCGAACCCCCCGGTTCGAATGCAGACTCCCGTGAACATCCAGATGATCGGGGACGAGATCGCCATTGCCTGGAGCGACGGCGGCGAATCCTACATCCGGCATGACCTGCTTCGCCGCGCGTCCCCAAGCGCCGAGACGCAGGGGGAGCGCGACGTGTTCGGGAACCAGTACGGGGGCGGCGGCGGGGCCGACTATTCCGGCGTCCAGGTCCTAGGGTGGGAACGCATCGGCAACTATGCCATCAGGTTCGAATTCAGCGACGGCCACAGGACCGGGCTTTACACGTACGACTACCTTCGAAGACTGGGGGACCTCAACCCGCCCTGACCATGGCAACACCCGCCTCATTCCCCGCGCGCACGACGACCGCCGAGGTCGAACTTGGAACGCTCCTACAGCCGAAGTTCGGCCCAGACGGGCTGATCCCATGCGTCACCGTGGACTATGCGACCAACGAGGTGCTCATGTTCGCGTACATGAACGCGGAGTCGCTCGACTATACGATCCGCAACAAGCGGGCGGCCTTCTGGAGCCGCTCAAGGAACAGCCTCTGGGTAAAGGGCGAGCAGTCCGGCCACACGTTGAAGGTCGTGGAACTCTACGTCGACTGCGACCAGGACGTTATCCTGCTCAAGGTCGAGAACCTCGGGCCCGGCGCATGCCACAACGGCTACCGCTCCTGCTTTTACCGCAAGCTCGCCGCAGAGGCCGACCTTGACCGGCCCAAGGCGCTCAAGCTGGAATTCGTCGCGACGCGCACGTTCGATCCGGCAACCGTCTACAAGAAGTAGCGGCGCCAGGGAGCCCCCGGCCGCCTGCTCACTCGTCGCCGAGCTCCGCGACGACGCCCACCATCAGTTCGGCGCTCGACACGACCTGCCCGTCCACGGAGCAAGACACCTCGGCGAACGCGATCTTGTTGTTCCGGACCTTGGTGAGCTTCGCGTGGATCCGGAGCTGGTCGCCCGGGCGGACGGGCCTGCGGAACTTGACCTTGTCCGCGCTCATGAAGAACGCGGGCCTGGGCACCCATTTGTTATGGGCAACGACCAGGACGCCGGCCGCCTGCGCCATCGCCTCGAGCTGGAGGACGCCGGGCATGACGGGATTCCCCGGGAAATGGCCGTTGAAGTAGGGCTCGTTGAACGTGACGTTCTTGATGGCGGTCAGCTCGTCCGTCCCCTTGATGCTGACCACGCGGTCGATCATGACGAACGGATACCGGTGGGGTATCAGGTCCAGGATGCTCCGGATATCGAGCGCCGACACGTCGTCCGCCGGGGTCGGCCGCAGCGCGCCCCTCCTTCTTGCGCCCCCCTTTCTCCGCTCCTGAAGCCTTTCGAACAGGACCTTCGTGAGCTCCGCGTTGATCGCATGGCCCGGGCGGATCGCGACAATGTGGGCCTTCAGCGGCATGCCGAGGAGCGAGACGTCCCCGATGATGTCCAGGATCTTGTGGCGCACGAACTCGTCCTTGAACCGCAGGGGCTCCTTGGACATCACCTTGTCGCCCTTGATGACGACGGCGCAGTCGAGCGACCCCCCGCGGATCTTCCCGAGCCTGAGCAGCTCCTCGATATCCTCGTAGAAAGTGAACGTTCGCGCCGGGGCGATCTGGGTCATGTAGGTCTCCGGATCGATGGATATCGACATGTGCTGGGTGTAGGTGCCTCGGTCGTCCGCCGAAGTGCAGGAAATCTTCAGCTCGTCGTGCGGAAGGGCGATGATCGACGAATTGCCCCTCGCGACGGACACCGGGGCGTCGAGCGTGTAATACTCGCGTTCCCTGTCCTGCTCGACCGGCTCGCCCTCGATGATCAGGTTCACGAATGGGCGGGCCGACCCGTCCAGGATTGGGGGTTCCGACGCATTCATCTCGACCACGGCGTTGTCGATGGCGCATCCGCTGAGCGCGCTCAGGACATGCTCGACCGTGTGGATCTTTGCGTGGCCCGCCTGGATCGTCGTCGCCCGCACCAGGTCGGTGACATGGTCAACGCGCGGCTGGATCTCCGGGGAACCCCCCAGGTCGACGCGCTTGAAGACGATCCCATTGTTCACGGGGGCCGGCTTGAGTGTGAGTGTCACCGCTTCACCGGTGTGCAGCGCGTTGCCCTTCACCGACACGGGGCGCGACAGGGTCCGTTGTTTCATGGGTTCGCTTGCCAACAAGTGTCGGCAACTCGTGCCGGGCAGCGCAAGCGCGGATAGTCGGCGGCCTCGGCCTTGACAGGGAGGGCCGTCTCCGTAGGACTGATCCTTCCCCCGCACACAACGTCCAGCACGATCCGCCAAGACGCCATGCCCGCAGCCAACGACATCCGTAAGGGTCAGGTAATCAAACATAACGGTGAGCCGCATCTCGTCATGGAAACGCAGCACCGCACGCCGGGAAACCTGCGCGCGTTCGTCCAGGTGAAGATGCGCAACCTGCGCTACGGGAAGGCGCTCGACCAGCGATTCGCATCGACCGACACGATCGAGGTGCTCCCCACGGAGCGCCGCACGCTCGAATTCAGCTACGCCGACCGCGACGCGTTTGCATTCATCGACCCGTCGACATTCGAACAGATCGAGCTGAGCGCGCAGACCCTGGGGGACGTCAGAAACTACCTCACGCCTGGCGGAAAGGTCGACGTACTTTTCGTGGACGACAAGCCCATCACCGTGGAACTGCCGTCCACGGTGACCCTCAAGATCGTGGAATCCGCCGACGGAATCAGGGGTGACACGACGAGCAACGTGCAGAAGCCGGCAAAGCTTGAGACCGGGCTCGTCATCCAGGTGCCCCTCTTCGTCAAGGAAGGCGAGCTGGTGCGGGTCAGCACCGCGGACGGCGCGTACATGGGACGCGCCTGAGCGCGGCGCGCCACGCGGGCGCGCTTCGGCGTTCTGTAGGGCCGCCTGCCGCTAAATGGCCGGCGGGTTTATCTGGGGGCGCCGAAGGACCCCTCACCGGAGGCCCACTGCGACGGACTTCCCAGAGGCCTCCGCCGGCACGGGATGCTCCGCCGGCCAGGCGCCCCGTCACGTCACCCGCGACCAGAGCACCTTAAGGTACCGGCCTTCCAGGCAATTGGAATAGACCGGATGATCCGGCCCGGGCCCCGTGCGGTTGAAGAACTGGAGCCTCCGGTTCTGCCTGTGCGCAGCCTTGATGACATGCTGCTCGAAATCCTCCAGGCTCAGCAGCCCCGAGCACGAGCAGGTGACGAGGATCCCGTCCTTCCTCACAAGCCCGATCGCAAGCTGGTTCAGGTCCTCGTATTTCTGGCGGCCCTCCCAGTTCCCGTGGGCATCGCGGGTGAATATGAACTTCGGGGGGTCGAGCACCACGAGGTCCCACGCCTCCTTGTTCTGGTACATCTGCCTTGCGTAGGCGAACGCGTCGGCATGGACCAGGTTCAGCCGCACCTGGTTCAGGTTCGCGTTTCGCCTGGCCTGCGCCACGGCCGCCTCGTCGAGGTCGACGCTTGTGACGTCCTCCGCCCCGCCCAAGACCTTCGCGCACAGGGAGAACCCCCCCGTGTAGCAGCAGAGGTCGAGCACGCGCGCACCTTTCGAGAATTGCGCGATCGCCCTGCGGTTCTCGCGCTGGTCGCAGAAGAAGCCCGTCTTGTGGCCCCCCGAGAAATCGACCTCGTAGCGCACCCCGCTCTCGCGGATCTTCACGGTGCGCGGGGCCGCCGCGTTCGTCTCGTTGAAAGTGGAGGGCTTGATGCCCTCCAGGCTCCCGAGGTCGTGGTCCACCTGGACGCGTGCGAACTTCGTGCCTGCAAGCCCGTGCAGGAGCGGCAGCCAGGCCGGCAGCCGCTGCGCGATCCCGAGGCTGAATACCTCGCAAAGGAGCACGTCGGCGTAGCGGTCGATCGTGAGGCCGCTCAACCCGTCGCCGTCGGAATTCACGAGGCGGTAGGCGTCTGTCTCCGCATCGAGCCTTAGCACGTCGCGGCGCAGCGCCACGGCGCGACGGATCGCCCCCTCGAAGTAGTCCTCGCCTATCGGCTCCGTCCCGTGGACGACGACCCTAAGCGGGATCTTGGCCCGGGGATTGAAGATGCCCGCCCCCACCCGCTCGCCGTTCTTGTCATAGACGGAGACCCAGTCGCCGGGGCGCGCGTCCGGCGACACCTTGCCGAGCAGGCGCGGGAAGACCGCCGGCTGGAAGGTGACGTATTTCAGCTGCGCCCAGGGCCGCGACCAGGACGATCGGTCGACCATCGCGGGCACGCCTTGTCCGGGGGGTTCAGGCCACCCGCTCGACGATGGCCGGGGGGGGTGTCGGGCGCTTCGGGGCGAGGCGGTAGGCGTTCTTGAAGAACTCAAGCGCCTGCTCGAGCTTCGCCTCGTCGTTGTAATGGATCATCATCAGGGGCTCGCCCTGCTTGACCTGGGTGCCGACCTTCTTAATCTCCGACACGCCGACCGAATGGTCGATCTTGTCGTGCGCGCTTTCCCTGCCCGCGCCGAGCAGGTGCACGCCGCGGGCGATCATCGCAGCGTTGATGGTGTGGACGTAGCCGCGCTTCGGCGCCGGGAGCTTCCGGATGTGCCTCGCCTGCGGGAACTTGTCCGGGTGATCGATGAAGGACGTGTCCCCGCCTTGGGCCCTGACCAGCTCCTTGAACTTCTCGAGCGCGGATCCGTCCGTCAGGTGGCGCTGGACGGTCTGCTTGGCCGAAAGCGTCGAACCGGCGACGCCTGCAAGGCGGACGATCTCCATGCCGAGCTTGAGCACGAGCTCCTTCACGTCCTCGGGGCCCTCTCCCCTCAGCAGCTGGATCGCCTCCTTCACCTCGAGCGCGGTCCCCACCGAGTCGCCGAGTGGCTGGTTCATGTCGGTCACGAGCGCGACGCACCTGCGCTTCATCGACCGGCCGACGCGGGTCATCGAGCGGGCAAGCTGCTTCGCCTGCTCTAGGTCCTTGATGAACGAGCCGTTGCCCCACTTGACGTCGATCACGAGCCCCTCGGCCCCCTCGGCCAGCTTCTTGGAAAGGACGCTGCCCGTGATGAGCGGAAGGCTCGGGATCGTGCCTGTGTCCTTTCGCAGTTCGTAGAGCTTTGCGTCGGCGGGGGCCAGGTCCTCGTTCTGGGCGACGATTGCCCCCCCGATCTTGGCCAGCTGGGCGGCGAACTGCTCGTTTGTCTGGTGCCCCTTGAATCCCGGGATGGCCGCGAGCTTCTCAAGCGTGTTGATGACGTAGTCGTGCTCGACCCCGCACATCATCGGCACGACGACGCCCGAGGCCATCGCAAGCGGGACGAGCACAAGCGCCGTCTTGTCGCCCACGCCGCCCGTCGAATACTTGTCGATCTTCGGCTTCGCGATGTGCGACAGGTCGATCACCTCGCCCGAGAGCATCATCTCCTCGGTGAGGTCCGCCGTCTCCTGCGCCGACATGCCCGAGAAGTAGATCGCCATCGCAAGGGCGGCCAGCTGATGGAGGGGCATTTCGCCGTCGAGCGTGCTGTCGATGATGTACCTTATCTCCTCCTGGGTGAACTCTCCCCCATCTCTCTTCTTCTCAATCAAGAAGTTAAACGTGGGCTTGATGAAGCGTCGTGCTGGGATGTTGCGTTTGCTCGTCATGGAGTTGATGGGCGGCTGAGGGGGGGCCCCCGAGGCGGGGAAAGTGTACGAGACAATACGCATCCCTGAAAATGTCGAGTCAAAACGACCCATAGACTCTTGCCTTGCACCTGTTACCGCCTGAATGGTGAAGTGACCGGATGCACCTTGCCTTCGATTTGATCGGCGAGCTGGAAAGGGGGCTGAAGGCCGCCGCGGGCGGCGATCCCGCGACGTTTGAGCCCGGCGTGCGCACCGCCGACGCGAGGCACGGCGACTTTCAGGCAAACGGGGTGCTGGCGGCAGCCAAGAGGTCCGGACGGCCCGCGCGGCCAATGGCGGAGGCGATCGCCTCCGCCCTGTCCGAAGAAATCCGCGGAGGATTCGACGTGACCGTATCCGGGCCGGGCTTCATCAACTTCGCGGCCCGGCCGCCGCTTCTTCTCGACTGGCTCAAGGCCCACCGCTCCAGGGAGCAGCTGGCCTCGGGGGCCTCGGCGGCCCACGCCGGGGAGACCTGGGTCGTCGACTACAGCTCGCCCAACACGGCGAAGCAGATGCACGTCGGCCACCTGCGCTCAGCGGTGATCGGGGAGGCCATCGCGCGGCTTCTCGGCTTCACGGGCGCCCGGGTGGTCCGCGACAACCACATCGGCGACTGGGGCACGCAGTACGGCAAGCTCATCTGGGCCTGCAAACGCCACCTGGACGAGGCTGCGCTCGCGCGCGACCCTATCGACGAGTTCGAGCGCCTCTACAAGATAGGCAATTCCGCAGCCGAATCGGACGCCGCCGTCATGGAGGCGGCCCGGGCCGAGTTGGTGAAGCTCCAGGCGGGCGACCCCGAGAACCTGGCGCTGTGGAGGCGCATCAACGAGGCGAGCCTAGAGGCGTTTCAGCGGATCTACGGCCGGCTCGGGATCCGGTTTGACAAGACGCTCGGCGAAAGCTTCTACAACGACAAGGTCGGGCGGGTCTATTCGGAGCTCTCCGCCGCCGGGATCTCAGCTCAGAGCGAGGGCGCACAAGTCGTTTTCCATCCGGAGCATCCGCGATTCAAGACGCAGCCACTGATCGTGCGCAAGTCGGACGGCGCCGCCAACTACGCGACCACCGATCTTGCGACTATACTGTACCGGTTCGAGCACTTCGGCGCAAACGGCATACTTTATGTCGTCGACAAGCGCCAGGGGGACCACTTCGAGCAGCTGTTCCTGACGGCGCGCAAGTGGTTCGAGAAGATGGGCCGGCCCCTGCCGAAGCTCGAGCACGTCGACTTCGGCACGGTGCTCGGCGAGGACGGCAAGCCGCTCAAGACGCGCACGGGGGACCACGTGAAGCTGGGCGACCTGCTTGACGAGGCCGCGCAGCGGGCGTTCGCGCTCGTGACCGAGAAAAGCCCGGAGTTCTCCGAGGACGAGCGGCGCACGATCGCCGAGATCGTGGGCGTCGGCTCTGTGCAATACGCCGACCTTTCGCAGAACCGCTCGAGCGACTACGTCTTCTCGTGGGACAAGATGATCACCCTTGAGGGCAACACGGCGGCCTACCTGCTCTATGCGCTCGCCCGGATCCGCTCGATATTCCGGCGCCACGGGCTTGAATGCGGCGATCCCGCCGCAGAGCTGGGGGCCGACGTCTTCCAGACACCCGGCGAAATAGCCCTGGCCCGGAAGCTCGTGAAGTTCGCCGACGCGCTCCGCCTCTCCGTGGAGACCCTGCGCCCGCACTTCCTTTGCCTGTACCTTTACGAGCTCGCCGGAGAATTCAGCACATTCTACAATGCCGACAAGGTGATCGTCCCCGATCCGGCCGCGCGCGGCCGCCGGCTCCTGCTATGCGCTCGAACGCTCCTTTTCATGGAGACCGGCCTGAATCTGCTCGGGCTGCGCACGCTGGAGCGGATGTGAGCAAAACGCGCTTGCCGCCCATAGCGCGCGGGACCACCCTCCCCCCACCAATGTCCACGCAGGAATACTACATTCGCGAGGCGTCGGAAAACGAGGCGCGCGGCCCCTTTAACATCGAGCAGCTCATCTCACTGGCGGAGACCGGCCAGGTGACGGTCGAGACGCTCTGGTATGACGCGGCGCTGGAGGACTGGACTGCGATCGGGGCCACCGAGGAGCTCAAGAGCGCCCTGTTCCCCGAGAAGCGGAAGCTCCGCATGAAGATGAAGGAGGCTCCCGCGCCGACCAGGAGATCCGACATGATGGCGCCGATCACCGTCGAGGACATGCTCGCGGGCGCTGAGGGAAGGACCGCCGAGACCAGGCACAGGGTCGACCCCGTGATCATGCAGGCCCATGCCGCCAGGATAGGGATGTGGGCAGCGGTCCTGTGCCTCGTGCTCGCCGCAGCCGGCGAGCTCCTGCCCGCGGCGGACGCGATCCAGTCCCTGGACGTGCCCAAGCTCGCAGAGCAGCCGCTTGTGATCCTAGGCGCGATCGACCTGTTCACGGCGGTCATGCTCGGCCTGGGCGTCGTGGCCTTCTACCCCTTTGTCCGCTTCAGGGCCGCGCTCGGGCTGGGATTGTTCGGGTTCGTGTACTTCACACAGGGCCTCGACTTGCCCCTGATCGCCGCGATCGGGGGATCCGCGGGGCTGTTCCTGATGACTGTGTGCGTGAACATGTTTCCGGTCATCGTCGTGTCGTTGCTCGGAATCGCGGGGATGGCGGGAACCTCGTACTTCCTGTTGTCAGTCTGACGGACCGAAATGCCGTTCCAAGGCATCGGAACAAGGCTCGCGCGCCTTTGGCACAAGGACATCTGGCAGGCATCGCTGCTGTCGGACCGCTCGTTCAGGGGCCGGTTCTACGCGCTGCTGAGGGTCGTCTCCATATCGGCCTCGTCATTCTTTGAGACCAAGACGCTCAGCCGTGCCGCGGACCTGAGCTTCAGCTCCATGCTCGGCCTCGGGCCCCTGATCGCGATTGCCATGCTGGTCGCGACCTCCGTTCTCGGTGACCGGAACCCCAACCTGGCCGCCGATGCCCTGAACCGGGTGATCACGTTCGTCGCGCCGCAGCTCAACCAGTACGAGAACCCGAACAATGGGGGCGCGGTGGCGGTCAACCCGCAGCTCGTCGCGCTGATCGACGGCTTCATCAAGGGGGCCCGGTCGGACGCGGTGGGGGTGGTGGGCGCCCTCCTGCTCGTCGTGATCGTCCTGTTCCTCTTCAAGTCCATCGAGGACGCCTTCAACGAGATCTGGGGCGTCCGGCGCGGCCGTTCGATCCTGACCCGCGTCGTCCTCTACTGGACCGTCCTCACGCTTGGGGGCGTGGTGTTCTTCGCCGCGGTGGCGCTCCTCGGGGCGGGCGCCTTTGTGAACGTGTTCGTGGGGAGGCTTCCTTTCGGCGTCGAGATAGTCCGGCTTCTGCGCTGGTCGCTTCCGTTGATCTCGTTCGTCCTGCTGGTGTCGGTGCTGGTGTCGTTCTACCGCGCGATCCCCAACACCCGGGTCAGGTGGGGCGCGGCGCTGTCGGGCGCCGTCGTGGTGGCCCTGCTGCTCTTGGCGAACAACGTCCTCGGGTTCATGTACCTACGGCGCGTGCTCCTGACGAAGAGCCTGTTCGGTTCGCTCGGGATCATCCCCGTCCTCATGTTCGGCCTCTACGTCTTCTGGCTCTTCGTCCTGGTCGGAGGGCAGATAAGCTACGCCGTCCAGAATGTCCACGTCCGCAACAGCCAGCTGGCGTGGGGCGGCCTGAGCGCCGCCAACCGGGAAAAGCTCTCGCTCGCGGTGCTCATGGCGATCTGCCGCCGCTTTCACGCCTGCCAGCCGCCGATGTCGGTCTCCGAGCTCTCCGAGGTGGTGAGGGTGCCGACCCAGGTCCTGAACGAATGCCTGAACCGGATCGTCGACCTCGGGTTCGTGATGCCCCTGCCTCAGGCGCACGGCACGCACGCCGCCGGGACGCTCTATCAGCCCGCGCGGCCCTTGAGCCGGATCACGCTGCTCCAGTTCAAGTCGGCTGCGGACAACCTCGGGGCTGAAGCCGGCAGCGACGCCCTAGAGAGCATCGATCCCGTCGTGGGAGAGTTCGGCGCCTCGATGGGGCGCCTGGGAGACCAGGCGTTCTTCCGCAAGACGGTCGAGGAACTCATCTCGGAGGCGCCTGTGCCTAAATAAAGCGTTGCCAGTGCCGGAGGGCGCTCTAGCCTCCGGTCCCTTTTACACTCATGATTTCGTGGATACAGCGGTACTTCCAGCGGCACTTTAAGTTCATCTTCGCGGTCCTTCTTGCCGTCACCATCATATCGTTCATCTTCACGATCGGCTCGACTCCCGGCATCGGGCGCGCCGACCGCCACGAGGTGATCCGGGACTATTACGGCCACAACCTGGCATCCCGGGACGACGTCCAGCGCATGATCGACGACGCCCACCTGAGCGCCTACCTGCAGTACGGAACCGAGGTGGGGGCCGACCAGGTCCAGAATCTGGCCTTCCAGCGCGCCGCAGCCCTGCATTTCGCGGACGAGTTGCACATCCCCACGCCCGACACCGCGGAGGTCACGGAGTACATAAAGGGCCTGCCCGTCTTCGGCGGGCCCGACGGGCGTTTCGACGTTTCGCGCTATGACGCGTTTCGCAAGGGATTGAAGTCCAACGGCCTTCTTTCCGAGGCGGAAATCGCCCGAGTGCTTGCGCAGGACGCCAGAACGGCGAGGGTCTTCCAGCTTCTCACCGGCCCGGGCTACGTCCTCCCGGCGGACGTGAGGAACGTGATCGTGAAGGCGGACACGAGCTGGACTATCTCAACCGCGACCATCGACTATGCCTCATATGACCCTGGCATCAGTCCGACGGAAGACGAGATATCCAAGTTCTTTTCCGCCAATTCATTCCGCTATACGGTGCCCCCCCGTGTCTCGGCGGATTACATCGAATTCCCGGCGACGGCATATGCGCTGCAGAGCCCGCCGACCGATGCCGAGGTGAGGGAATACTACGACTCCCACCCCGATAAGTTCCCGAAGCCCCAGACAGCAAAGGTTCCTTTGGTCAAGCCCGACCCAGCTGCCGACTTCAAGGCTCTTGAACCGCAGGTTCGCGCAGCGCTCCAGCTCGAGAAGGAAAAGCGCCGCGCGGTGACGGCGGCCTCCGACTTCGCCTATGCGCTCTACGAGGGGAAGGTGACCCGCGGCGCCGCTCTCGATTCGTTCCTCGCCGCGCACAAGGCCAAGGCGGTGAGCCTCGTGCCGTTCACGCACGATTCGGGACCGGCCGAGTTCGGTGGCTCGCGGGAGATCGCGAACGCCGCCTTCGAGCTCAATGCGGACCGGTTCTATTCCGAGGGGATCCCAAGCCCCAACGGGGCCGTGGTGCTGATCTGGAAGGAGTCGCTCCCCGCCCACGAGCCGCTTCTTGCTGACGTGCGCGACAAGGTTCGTGCGGATCTGGTCGACGACATGAAACGCAAGCGCTTCATCGAGTTCGGCAGGACGCTCAAGGCGACCATAGAGCGGAAGCTCAAGGCCGGGGAACCCTTCGAGAAGGCGGCGGAAGAGGCCGGCGGCACCGTGAAGCTCGCCGTGAACGCCTACCCCCCGTTCACTTACCGCAATCAGCCCCACGACATCGACCAGGCCGTGATCGGCGCGCTGGACCGCCTGGACAAGGGCGGCGTGTCGGACATGGCGATCACCGCCGACAAGGGGTTCCTCGTGTATGCCACCGACAAGAAGACCCCCCCCCTCAACGATTCAAACGCCCGCTTCGCCCAGGTCAGGACCCAGCTCGCCATCTCCTTTGCCCAGGGCGAGTCCTTTGCGGTGCTGGAAGAGCTCGTGGACAAGGAGCTGAAGCGGACGGATCCGACAGGCAAGAGGGCCCTTCCCTAGGCGCCGTTCAACCGCGGCTTTCGACCGCCCCGGCGATCTGGCGCGCCGCATGTAGAAAAAGAGTAACTTTCGAGCCGCCATCGGTGTTGATTCGTGCGTGACGGTCACTTCCCTTCCATCCAATGCCCCGATCCATTGCTCGCGTAAGCCTCGGCCTGCTCTGCCTTTTCCCGGTTTCTCGCATCCGCGCCGCGGATAGCCTGCCCCCGCTCCCTGCGTTCGGCGACGCGTCCATCCCGGTGGACGTGTCCGGCCAGGTGACGCTGCAGAACTGCGTCGCGCAGGCGCTTGGCCGGAATTTCACGGTCAGGATACAGCAGTTTAGCGTGATCCAGGCCGCGGACAACGTGGACATCCAGCAGGCGACCTTTGAGCCGACGTTCGGGTTCACCGCAAACCGGCAGGTCGCCGTGACCGCGGTCAACGAGGAGGCGTTCGGCTTGCCGCCCAAGTCCACCATCGATACCGGCACGTTCTCCGTGACCGACACCGTGATCACCGGCGGTACGCTCACGGCAAGCTACCAGATGGTCCGCGCCGACTACAGTCCGACCTTCTTCCTGCCCAACCCCGCGTTCGGAAGCACAGCCTCGATATCCGTGGCGCAGCCGATCCTCCAGGGGGCCGGGACCGACTACAACCGTGCCGCAATCGAGAGCGCGAGGCTCGGAGTGAGGATATCCAACCTGAACTTCAAGAGCACGGTGCTCACCATAATCTACAACGTCGAGACCACCTACTACAACCTGCTCTACCAGCGCGAGCAGTACAAGGTGCAGGAGGAGGAGCTCAGGCAGGCCCAACAGCTGCTCGATGAGAACACCATCAAGCGCCAGACGGGGGTCCTCACCGACCTCGACGTCATGCAGGCCCGGGCCGGCGTGGCATCGGCGCAGAACCAGCTCATTCTCGACGAGCAGGCCGTCCACAACAGCGAAGACGCCCTGCTCCAGCTGCTCGGGGACCGCCAGTTCAAGTCGGAGGTCGGCAAGGTCGATTTCCCAGTCGTCGGCGAGCCCGAGGTTTCGTTCGAGCGCTCATACAAGCTCGCAAGGGACAACGGCCCGAGCCTCGCCGTGGCGCAGGCGACCATAGACCAGTACAAGCTCGCCGCGCTAAAGGCCAAGCGCAACACACTCCCTTCGCTCAACGTCAACGGCGGCCTCGCGTACAATTCGTACGCCGCGACCGCCGGCCAGTCGGTCACCGGCAGCTGGCCCGGATACAACTGGAACGCGGGCGTGACCGTGAGCATACCATGGGAGATGCGCGCCAACAGGGCTCTTTACCGCCAGGCCCAGGCCAACGTGCGCAGCGAGGAAGTCGCATACGACCAGGCCGACCAGAATCTGGTTGTGCAGGTCCGGGCGGCGATTCGCGGCGTCCAGACAAGCATCGCCAGCGTCCGCTCATCCGCGGAGAACACGAAGTTCGCCGAGAAGTCGTACGAGCTGCAGAAGGCCGAATTCGACGCTGGTCTTGCAACGAGCTACCTCGTGCTCCAAGCTCAGAATACTCTTGAAACCGCCCGCGTCAGCGAGTTGCAAGCGAAAGTCAATCTACTCTCCGCAGTCGCAGACCTGCGTTTCCTGGAGGGCAGCTCACTGCAGCTTTACCGCATCAGGCTGCCGGAGTGACGCGCGCGGAGGCGAGGCCGGATTCAGCCTGGTCGAGCTCGCGGTCGTTGTGCTGATAATAGGGATCCTCGCCGCCGCGTCGGTGCCGGCGCTCATGAGGAACACCCTCAACGCGCGTTCGAGCGCGGTGATGAACGACCTGCGCGTGTATGCGGGGGCGTTCCAGGCCTACGCCCAGGAGCACGGCGACTGGCCGCCCGGCGGGGGTGCGCCGGGGGCTTTTCCCCCGGGCATGGAGGGCTACCTGAACCAGACCAACTGGGGGCGGCCCACCCCGATCGGGGGCTTCTACCAGTTTGCGACCCAGAGCCCGCAGCAAGGGGGCCGCTATGCGGCCGTCATCGTCATCGCCTCCCTCCCCGGCAACCAGGTTTCGTCGGATTTCATCCAGCTCTCCGACATCGACCGCAAGCTGGATGACGGCAATCTCAGCACGGGCAATTTCTTCCTAGGATACCGGAACTACCCGGTCTACGTGCTGGAGCACTAGATGTACCAAATCACCACATTCCACCTGGGCCCCGACGGGCGACGGGCAAGCGCGAGCAGCGAGAGCGCTGACCGCGGCGAGCTCACCGCCGAGGAGCTGATGGTGCTCCTAGACGCGTTCACGGAGATCGATCCCGTCGACAACGAGGACCTTGACCCCCACATCCTTGTGACGGGCCGCAGCGCGAAGCTGATCATCCGGACAAGCCGCGGCCGGCTGCAGGTCTACGACGGCAAGGACCACGCGGCGCCGGCCGTCGAGATGACCGTGGCCGGAATCCTGCAGCGCCTCGACCAGGCCCCCGAGAGCGCCTCGCCCCTGCCCGAGGAAGAGGCCAAGCAGCCCCCCCCGACTGCGCCACACCGCGGCATCGCGTTCGCCATGCTGATCGTCGGCCTGGCGCTGAACGGCTACATCCTCTACTCGGTTTTCTACGTCGAGAGCGTGAACAAGAAGCCGGATGTCAAGCTCGTCACCGACGCCAACGAGGTGAAGGCCAGGCAGGCGACCCTGGCCGGGGTCTACGCGACGGGCAACCGGACGGGCGACCGGGTCATCGAGGTCGATGCCGGCGGCAATGTGCGGTTCTACGAGATCGGCGCCAAGGGCCCCATAAACGACTCAAAGGACACCTACCGGATCGGCCGCCACGACGGGCTGCTCTGCCTTTCCACGGACGAGAGCGGCGTCGTCGACCTAGTCGGGGACACGCTCGTCTATTACAAGGACATCTACACCAAGAGGCGCCCGTTACCGAAGGAATAGGCGCTCCGCCTCCCTGAGTTCGGCCGCGTCCAGGACGGGGTGCGGCGGCAGCTGGGTCCGGAACCAGGTCCGCTGCTTCTTCACGAGAGCGCGCGTGTCCTTGGCGATGGCACCGGACAGGCCGTCCATGGCCGCGCGCCCCTCAAGGACGTCGATGGTCTCGCGATAGCCGATCGCTCCGGATGCGCTCGGGTTCGAGCGCAGTCCCGCGCCGAGGAGCCGCGCCACCTCGCCCACAAGTCCGGCTTTCAGCATCGCATCGGCCCGGCCGGCGATCCTCGCCTCAAGGTCGGGGCCCTCGCGCTCGAGTCGCGCGAGTTTCACTTCCCAGCCCGCGAAGGGGAAAGGCGCGCGCGCGAATTCCAGCGAGAGCTCCGCCAGGGTCCTCCCCGACGCGAGGCAGCGCTCGAGCGCGCCTGCCACGCGGCGCGGATTGGCCGTGTCGAATCCCCCCAGGCCTCCGGGATTCAGGCGGCTAAGCTCGCTGACGAGCGCGGCCAGCCCGCCCGACTCCAGCATGGCGGCCACCCGGGCTCGTGTCTCGGGTGGGACATGCAGCCCGTCGGCGACGGGGGCGAAGAACGACCTGAGGTAGAATCCACTCCCCCCGACCACCAGGATCGAGTTTCCGCGCCCCGCGATCTCCTCCGCGGCTTTGAGCGCCATCGGGGCGTAGAGGGCTGCGTTCATCGGCTCGGAGACGTCCCGGATGTCGATGAGGTGATGGGGCACGCGGCGGCGTTCCTCGGGCGTCGGCTTTGCGGCCCCGATGTCCATCCCGCGGTAGAAGAGAAGCGAGTCGCACGAGATGATCTCACCCGAGTTGGCCTCGGCCCACCGGAGGGCCCACTCTGTCTTGCCGACCGCCGTGCATCCCGTGAGGACGTGGAGCGTCCGGCCCGAAGCGCCCGGTCCGCTCACGATCCGCCCCGCGCGTCCCACGCGGGAACCGCCCGGTGCCGGCCACGCTCCTTCGCGGCGTAGAGGGCCCTGTCGGCCACCGCGATCAGCTCGACCGCCGTCCTTGCGTCCGAGGGAAGCGCAGCCACGCCGGCGCTCGCCGTCACGGGGAGGGCGAGCCCGTTACCCGCGGAGGTTGGGGTCCTGGCCACGGCGGCGATGGCCCGCTCGGCCACCTCGAGGGCCGCCGGCCCGTCCGTCTGGACGAGGATCAGGGCGAACTCCTCGCCACCGATCCGCGCTGCGCGGTCGACGGTCCGAATGCAGCCCGCGATCCGTCGCGCAACCTCCTTCAGCACCGCGTCGCCGGCGGGATGCCCGTGGGCGTCGTTGACGGCCTTGAACCAGTCGATGTCGATGATCACGAGCCCCAGCGGGTGCCCGAAGCGCCGCGCGCGATCCTCCTCCTCGGCGAGTATCCGGTCGAATTCCCGCCTGTTGAGGAGCCCGGTGAGCTCGTCCCTCGTCGCCAGCCTGCGGAGGGCCTCGAGCGTGTCGCCGAGTTTGAGCGCGTAGCGGAGCGACCTCTCCAGCAGGCGGGGTGTGATCTCGCCCTTGACCAGATAGTCGAGGGCGCCGGCTTCCATGGCCTGGATGTCGACGCTCTCGGCCGACTCGGCCGTGAGAAAGACGATGGGGGTCCGGCATCCCTTCTCGGCGGCCTCGCGGATCAGCTGGAGGCCGTCCCGGTCGCCCAGGCGGAAATCGAGCAGGCACACCGCGTAGCCGCCGGTCAGCAGGCGGGCGAGGCCATCCTCGTAGGTCTCGGACCAGTCGAGCTCGTAGGCGTCCTTCCGGAAGTTCTTGAAATGGGCCTGGACCAGCCGGACCTGCAGGCGGTCGTCGTCGATGATCAGTACCTTGATCATCTTCTTGCCGTCCCAGCGGCCAGATCCGCCACCTTCCGGGACAGCGCCGGCCCGATGCCGGCGCGGTCCCCCAGGCCATCGCGGACCACGTTGACCAAGGCGCTGCCGACGACGACGCCGTCGGCGTGCGCGGCCGCCTCGGCCACCTGCGCCCGCGTCGATATGCCAAACCCGACCGCGACCGGCAGCGCCGAGTGCAGCCGGATCCGCGCTACGGCCTCGGGAATGCCCGCCGCAAGCTGGTCCCTGACGCCGGTGACGCCCTCCCTGGAAACGTAGTAGATGAAGCCTGTCGCTGCGGCGGCTATCTTGGGGAGCCTCTCGTCGGGTGTCGTCGGCGCCACGATGCACACCGTGTCCACCCCTTGCGCCGCCGAGGCGGCGGCCACCTCGCGGCCCTCTTCAGGGGGAAGGTCGAGGGTCAGCATGCCGTCCACGCCCGCCGCCCGAGCCGACTTGACGAAGTTCTCGACGCCGTTCGAGAAGACGAGGTTGTAGTACGTGTATAGGACGATCGGGACTTCGCTTGACTCGCGGATCCGCCCGGCCAGCTCGAACACCCGCGCCGGCGTCATCCCCGACTCGAGCGCCCGCTGCGCCGCAAGCTGGTTTGTGAGCCCGTCGGCCAGCGGATCCGAGAATGGGACCCCCAGCTCAAGGATGTCGGCCCCCGCCGCGACAACGGAGCGGCAGGCGGAGAGCGACGTGTCAAAGTCCGGGTCGCCCGCGCAGAGGTACGCGACAAACGCCGCCCGGTTCCGGCCCCGGGCGCGGGCGAAGGCATCTTTGATCCGTGACATCGGAAGGTCGTTTCAAGAGCAATTCGCCCGGTCACGCCACCGAAAACTCCACCATGACCGGCCTGTGGTCGGACAGGAACGAGCGCACCACCTCGCTGTGCACGATCCTGCAGCCGGGCGGCATGAAGACAAAATCCAGAGTGCGCCTGGGAAGCGGGGACGGGAACGTCCGCCCCGTCCGCGGATGCAGGACATAGTCGCCGTAGTCGGTAAGGTGGCTGAGGAGCGCCGCGGTGGCGTCGTCCCGCGTGTGGGGGTTGTTCAGGTCGCCGCACACGATCGGAGGAACGGACCAGGCGCGCCCGCGCTCCCGCTCCTTGCCCCTCAGCCAAGTCACAAGGTGGTCGAGCTGGACGAGCCTCCTTCGCCTCGAGCCGAAGTGCAGGTGGAGGTTGACGATGGGCACGATCCGCCCACCGACGTTGATCTCCGCGAACAGGAACCCCTTTTCGCCCAGCCGCCGCTTCCCGAATGCGATCGTCTCCGTCTCGTTGATCGGGAACCTCGAGAGGATCGCATTGCCATAGCTCAGGTTGACCAGCCCGGCGCGCCGGTTGTTGATCCCGAAGGCCGCGTGGGGAAAGCCGGCGTGCGCCCGGAGGTAGTCCAGGTGATCGAAGCTTCCCGACCACACCGAGCACTCGTCGATCTCCTGCAGCGCGACCAGGTTGGCGCCAAGCCTGCCGAGCAAACCCGCGATCCGCCTCAGGTTCACGCGCAGCTTGCGAGGCGAGGTGAGCCCCTGGATCGGGGTAAGCCCCCGACCGTGCGCGATGTTGAACGTTACGAGGCGCAGGCGCTGCGATGACACGGGGAACAGTCTTTGCCGCGCGCCGCCCGGAGACAACCGGGAAACGGGTTGACAGCACTTTGAGCGGACGGGAAAGTTCCCTTCCCTCAGCTTTACGGCGGTCATAGCTCAGTTGGTTAGAGCACAAGATTGTGGATCTTGGGGTCGCGGGTTCGAGTCCCGTTGGCCGCCCCATTTCCCCTTGCAGGTGAATAACTTGCAAGGGTTCCTTTTTTAACGGATTGCCCCGGGCGACGGTTCGTGCCACAAGTGGCACATGAAATCCTGGGTCCGCAAGGCCGGACGTAGGTGGCTGGTGGATACCGGGCGCTCGAAACCCCGGATCCGGCTCCGTTTCCTCAGCTGGGAGGAGGCGGCCTTGAAGGAACGGGAGCTGCGGGACGAGCGCAAGCAGTATGGCTCCTCCGGCGTCTTCAGCCGGGAACAACGCGGGGACATCGACAAGGCCCTCGGGCTCCTCGAGCGGATCGGGGCGGCGCCCTCTCTCTCGGAGTGCGCCGAGTTCTGGATCCGCCACAACCGTCCCCACGGGTTGAGAATCGATCTCAGGACGCTTCTCAAGGACCTCCTCAAGGACCGGAGCCAGCCCGTGTTGGGGAGGTCGGAGCTTTATCTACACTCGATTGCGACAACGCTGGAGCCCTTCGTGGCCGCCCATGAGGCCGACGAACTGTCGGAAATCACCCCTGAAACCATCAACGAGGCCATCCGAGACTACAAAAAGAAGGACGGGACGCCCGTCTCCCCGGTCACCCAGGCGAACCTGTACCGGTACCTCCATCTCCTGTTTGAGTTCGCCCGGGCCCGCGGCAACATCCCCAGTAACCCGGTTTCCCTCGTGGTGAACATCTGGGAGAAGGCCAAGAAAGGGCGCCCCAAGATCCTGAACCTGGTCGAGGCCCAGGCCCTCATCGACGCGGCGGTGCCCGATCCCGACATCTTCGTCTACGTGGTTCTCGGCCTCTTCTGCGGCGTCCGCCGGGAGGAGCTCCTGAGGCTATCTGTCCACAACCTCCATGACGACTTCCGAATCGAGATCACGGAGACCGAGTCCAAAACCCGCGGATGGAGGACCGTCCCGCTTCCCCTCGTCGCCCGGGTCATGCTGCGCGATGTTTGGGAGCAGTGGGAGGAGCTGGCGGAGCTCACCGAGCCGGACGAAAAGGATCCCCGCCTGCGCCTCGTGGACCCGCTTAATTTCCGCAAGCGGTGGGAGAAGGTGCGCAGGGCCGCAGGCTGGGGGCGCACGGCAGCCGGCGTGAAGCTCTGGCCCAAGACCTGCCTCCGGCACTCCTTCGCCAGCTACTGGTACGCCTGCACGAAGGACAAGCCGGGGCTCCTCACCCTGCTGGGCCACAACACCGACGCCGTCACCTTCAGCCATTATTTGAGGCCGATCAAGGTCAACGACCCGTACGAGTACTTCCAGCTCGCCCACGACAAGGAGGTGAACGCGGAGCTGGAGGCGGCGCTGAACTCGGAGCCCGACAAGAGGAAGGCCCTACTCCCGGCTTGACAAGTGCACTTTCCGGGTACAGTGCACGATTGTGAACAAGTCCCAAAAGCGCCAGGCGGCACTCATCGCCTTCAATGCCACTATGGCGGAGCAGGCCATGCGTGTCTGTGGTCCCGAGACGGTGCGGAGGATAGTCCAGCAGCTGGAGGAGCAGGAGCAGAGGGAGATGAACGAGATCATCCGGGGCCTGGAGAGACGGTTCAACGGGCCTCCTGATTACAAAGGCTGATCGGGGGGCTGGGACGGGCTCATGATGATGCTCTCGAGCCAGTCCGCCAGGGCCATGTACTTTTCCAAACACGGCCCCATGAGCCGCGCGTTCGCCCGAGACAGGTCCCTGGAGATGCACCACACCCAGTACGGCTGCCTGTCCCAAATGACCCTGTCCGGCGACTTCTTCTTCGGATCCTTGCCGGGGTCCCGGTGGTACTGAGCCCGCACGTACTGCGGATCCGCGGCGCGCTCCGCTCCATCGTACTCGATGGCCCTCCGCTGGTGGGCCGCGATGTGCTTCCCCAACAAAATCATGATGGATTCGTCCTTGGGCTGCCGGCCGGCCTGCAGGTCATGGAGCGCGGCGCGCTGCGACTCACTCATCTCCCTCGAGTCGAACAAGGGGTCAAAAATGAACTTGCCGAAATCCTCTAGGCTCATCCGGGTACCCACTCCCATTCGGTTGTAGATCCTGTTTTGCTGCTCCACAGGCCCGTAGAACGGCTCCTCATGGGCGATGGAGACGTACCTGCCATCAACTCGGGCCACTCCCTGCTTCAGTCTCTTCTTGCGCAGCTGGTGATTCAGGGCCCGCAGCTGGATCCGGGCCCCGCGGAACACGATGCCGGGATGCCCCTTGAACTCGTAGGGATCAGCGCCCCTCGAATCGACCAGGTTCTGGATGGTCTCCGCGGCCTCGATGCTGGAGCCCTCGATGATTTCCACGAGCTGCAGTTCCTTGCGCCCTTTGGGGTACGACGTCGACTGGCGCTCCGCATAGAGATACGCGCCCGGGACCACGCCGGGCACGGTGCACCAGTCAAATCCCTGCATGTACAGGACCTGGTTGTTTGGCCAGTCCAGCGTGCGCTTGGTGTCCTTGTCCCAATTGCTAAGGACGAGATGCACGTGGGCGTGATCTTTTTCCTGATGGGCGATCAGAATGTACTCCGAATGAGGGGCGAACTTTTGAACGAACTGCATGGCCGCGGCCTTCGCCTTCCCCAGGTTCTCCTCGTAAACGGCCGGATCCTGGGCGTCCTCGCAGCTGAACACGAGATTCTTGTACAGCTTCTTGGCTCTCTTCGACTCGCAGGTCCCGTCCAGCAGCCGGCCCATGACGAGCGCCTGGCTGCGCAGGAAAGGCAAGGGCATGCTCCAGTAGATGGAGCCCACCCGGTCCTCCACCGGGCGGTCCGCATCGTCTCCCTTCCTGCGGCACAGGTACTGCACCCAGCGTGCACACCCGTCCTTCCGGACCTCAAGGAAGACAAGCGCCATCCTCGTGTTATTCACGCGGCTATCCTCTCCTCCACGGCCTTGAGGTGCTCTTCCGATGCCAGGGCCTTGGCATAACGCAGATAGGTGTCGTCGGCCTTCTCGGGTTCCGCGTAATCGTAGGTTGTCGGATCCCAGTTCTTGCCCGCGAACAACGACAGCGAGCGCGTCAACTTGTTTGCGGCGTCTGCGTGGGCGAGACAGTTGTTGAAGATACCGGCCCCGAGCTGGAAGCGGAC
>Ga0181530_10001174_pt1 | contig 33194 bp, 28 predicted proteins | sample PEATcosm2014_Bin_42_FD_119769 | JGI IMG/M metagenome (GOLD analysis project Ga0181530, IMG submission 119769) | Peatland microbial communities from MTU Mesocosm Facility, Houghton, MI, USA - PEATcosm2014_Bin10_60_metaG | ecosystem: Environmental > Terrestrial > Soil > Wetlands > Peat | place...
AACAGAGACAACCAAGCCAAGGCGACAGCAAAAGGCGCGTCCTGGAAGAAAAATCCTTTTGCTGCGACAATTATTCTCCTTTTGCTGCGACAATTCTCTCTCATTTTGTTCTGCCCCCGACAGGTTTCTCCGCAAAATAACCAATGAGAGGTTGCATTCCAGTTCTTTGGGTGACTCCTGTTGGCGAAGCAAGACATTGATCTGACGGAATTTTCGATTGAGAATTGGTCATTGAGGATTTGTTATTGGTTATTTACATGACAAATGACCATTTTTCAATGACCAATTTTCAATCGTTTGATTCGCAGGAATCCTGTCCGAGTCAGAGAAACCGCCAAAGAGGGATAGGCTCCCACTTTACCATTCACAATTTTGCTGCTCCTTCCGCGCCGGGGCGGGTCGCGCGCGCGGAAACATGGCGGGCTTGCGGAAGGATGAATTTCTTGACTTCCACGGTGACGCGCACCGGCTTGAAATCGCGCAGGATCATCTCCGCCAGTTCCGCGGCCAGGGTCTCGATCAGTTTCCAACTGCGCCCCCGGCCATAGTCCAGCAACCGCTGGGCGACGGCCTGGTAATCCACCGTCTTGCCCAAGTTGTCGCCAACGAGGGACGAGTCGTGGTCCATTTCCACCGTGAGGGTGAGGCGCTGCGGATTGGCCCGTTCCTGGGCCGGAACGCCGACGGAGTAAAAAACGGTGAAATCGTGAATGGCAATTTGGTCCATAATGCGGGTCAGGAGCCGGGCTGAACGGCGGCCAGTTCGCGGCGGTTGAAAAGCAGCACGCCGGCGACGCCGAAAATGCCGCCCATCAGGAGGACAATTTGCCCCGCGGCGCGGGCCAGTTGCCCCCAGGTGATGCTGTGTCCGGTGCTCAAGTCGTCCACCGGCGAAAAGCCGCGCACCAGGTTGACGACCTTCAAGACCGCGCCGAACATCGGCACGGAAATACTGTCAATAAACTGTTTGACCGCCGCCGGCTTTTGTCCGGAGGCGTCGTAGGGGAAAATGCTCTTTTGCTGCTGCACGGCGCTCAGGACGCCGGTGGAAAGGCCCACGAGCAAAACGGCCAGCGAGCAAAACGCCGCCACCGGGAAGGAAAGGAAACTGGCGCAGGCCAGGCCGAGGGCGGACAGCAGCGCCAGCCAGCAAAGGATGACCGCCAGGCCCCGGGCGAAATTGACGCCAAAGCTGCTCTCGCGGTAGAGGACTTCAAAACCATCCTCCATCGGGAAAAACAGCGAGGTGCCCGTCTGGTTGATGGCGATGACGGTGAGGATGCCGTTTTCATCGAACAACGGGGCGACCTCAATTTCCTGAAACGAATTGGGCGGCAGTGTCACAGGCAGAACCTCGGGGTTGGGCGAGTCGGTGGGGCCGATCCGCAACAGCAGGTCATAGGTTGCCTCCGGATTGGAAAAGGAATTGGGATCGCCGGCATGGAACTTGACGCGCAGTTGCAGGGGTTGCGAGCGCACCCGCGCCGGCAGGCTGCTGAGGTTGATCTGCCAGCGTTTCCAACCCGGCGAAGGCACCTCTTCTATCTTGGAACGAACCGCCGCCAGGATTTGGTCGCTGACCAGCTTCAGGTCGTCCGCATCGAGGTTTTCGGCGGGATTCGCGGCCCGCCGCTGGTCGAGCCATTCTCTTGCTTGTTCTCTGGCTTCGGCCGTGAAATCCGGCGGCCTTTCCCGGGTGGCGGCGCGCGCCACAAAAATCTCGCTGCGCAGTTTTGCCTGCTGCCCGGGGGGAAGCCGCTGGGCGCGCCATTGGAGGAGCAGAAAAACCGCGCCGCCGGACAGGGCGAGCAGCAGGGCGTTGAGGGCGAGAATGCCGAGCAGCTTGCCCAGCCAGATTTGCCAGCGGGAAATCGGTTTGACGCAGATCATTTGAATCTGGCACTCCTCGATATCCCGCGCCAGCGTGCCGCAGGAGAGCCAGAGCGTGGCGATGCCGAGCAGGACGGTGATGGCGCTCAAGGCGTAGGTGAGCAGAATCTGGGTCAACCCCTCCGCCGTGCCGTCATCCTTGAGGATCAACGGCAGGCCCACCACCGCCGCCACCAGCAGCACGGCCATCACCCAGAAAAGCCGGTAACGAAAGGCCGACTTCCAAGTCAAGCGGGCTATGGCGAGGATGCGCTGCATGGCGGCTATGCAATTGCGGATTGCGGATTCTCCAATTGCGGATTGCGGATTGCGGATTTTGCAATTGCGGATTGCGGATTGCGGATTGCGGATTGCCAAAGGCGCTCAAGCCGGCAATAAACCGTGGAAAGGGCGTAAGGGACGAAAAGGACGGAAAGGGACAAACAGTGACCGTCATCTGCAATCCGCAATCCGCAATCCGCAAACCGCAATTGGGGGCTACTTGTGTTCATCTTTCTTTCCTACCAGGGCGGACAGTTTTTCATTGGCTTTGCCCAGGTCAACGGGCGGGGCCGGAGCGGGCGCGGGCGCGGACGAACGCGGCGCGGCGGGTTTGGCCAGGCCTTCCAGCCTGGCTTCGTCAAGGCGCGGCGCGGGCGCGGGCGCGGCGGGCGCGGAGGGCGAAACGGTTCCGGGCGCGCTGGGAACGGTGAGCCGTTCGAGAATTCTGTCCGCCTTCGGCGCCGCTTCGGCATCGCCGCGGAGATAGGCGGCCACGGTGCTGCCGGAAGTCGCGCCGGACGTTTCGGACATGCTCTCCCTGGCTCTGCGCACCACTTCCAGGAAGTAGCTTTCCAGGTTCCGCGTTGGAGTTTCCACCTCGACCTTCCCCGCGCCGGCGTCGCGCCCGATGAGTTCCAGCACCTTTTCCATAGTCTCCCGCGAGACGGGCGGCATGGTGATGGAGACCGCGTCGGGTTTGGCGAGCAGTTCCTTGAGGGTGCCCATCGCCTGGATTTTGCCCCCGTAGTAAATCACCACGCGGTCGCACACCTCTTCCACGTCGGACAGCAAATGGCTGCTTAAAATGACCGTCTTGCCCCGCGCGGCCAGCGTCAGGATCAAGTCCTTGACTTCGCGGCAGCCGATGGGGTCCAGGCCGGCGGTCGGCTCGTCCAGAATAATCAATTCCGGATCGTTTATGAGCGCCTGCGCCAAGCCGACCCGGCGCTGCATGCCCTTGGAAAACTCGCCCACCACGCGGGTGCGGACGGCGCTCAACCCAACCATTTCCAGAAGCTCCTCGGCCCGGCGCCAGCGCTGGGCGGGTGGCAAGTCAAATAAATTCCCAAAGAAGTCGAGCGTTTCGCGCGAGTCCAGAAAACGGTAAAGATACGACTCCTCCGGCAGGTAGCCGATGAGCCGCTTGGTGGCGACGTGGCGGGGGGAGTGGCCGAAAACTTCGATGTGCCCGCGCGTGGGGTAGAGCAGGCCGAGCAGCATCTTCACCGTGGTGGATTTGCCGGAGCCGTTGGGGCCGAGGAGGCCGAAAACCTCGCCGCGGCGGACTTCAAAATCCACGTTGTCCACCGCCCGCGCCTTGGGCCGGCCCCAGAAATCCTTGAACACTTTGGTCAGGCCGCGGACCGAGACCACCACGCCGTCCGATTGCGGATTCTCCGATTGCGGATTGCGGATTGCGGATTGCGGATTTGGAACAGAAGGCAACGAAGATAACGAAGTCCCGATTCCGAATCGGGATTCCTTCGTTACCTTCGTTTCCTTCTGTTCATTGTTATTCATTCGATTGCGGATTGCGGATTCTCCACGGTGGCGGGCTTATGTTGTTTTGGAACAGGTTACGCCAGCTTCGCCGTCATGCTGGGAGCGGGGGCGGGGGGCGCGCCGCCGCCGGAGTTCATTTCGGTGGAATCGGCAATTCCGGGCAAATGCGGTTCCAATTCCTCGCCTTCGCGCACGAGGCGGGCGCTGTTGAAAACCACGAGCAGGGAGCCGCCGACGTGCATGAAGGCGGCCACGATGGGGTTGATGTAGTTCAGCGCCGCCAGGACCAGGCCGCCAATGACAAACAGGATGCCAATCATGAAATTCTGGTTGATCACGGCCCTGGTCTGGCGGGAGAGCCGGACCAGGAAGGGCAGGCGGCGCAGGTCGTTGTTCATCAGCGCAATGGTGGCGCTGTGAATGGCCACTTCGCTCCCGGCCGCGCCCATCGCTATGCCCAGATCCCCGGCCGCCAGCGCCGGGGCGTCGTTGACGCCATCCCCAACCACGGCGACGCGGTAGCCCTTGGCCTTGACCTGGCGGACGAATTCGACCTTGTTTTGCGGCAGACATTCGGAAACCACCTCTTCGCAGCCGATTTCGGCCGCCACTCGCGCGGCGACCGGCTGGAGGTCGCCGGAGACCATCGCCACGCGGCGCACGCCGACGGTCTTCAATTCGGCCAGCGCTTCGCGCGCCTCGGCGCGGGTCTGGTCCTGCAATCCCACCCATCCCACGCATTGGCCGTTGCGGGCCACAAAGATCAGGCTGAAACCCTCCGCCTCCTTCAAGTCAACCGAGCCGGAAAAATCTTCCGTCACGCCCTGTTCCTTGAGCCATTGGGCGCGGCCCACCAGGACTCGCGCGCCGTCAATTTGGGCGCTGACGCCCCGCCCGGCGGCTTCGGAAAAATCCTTCGGTTCGAGCATCGGAACCCCCGCTTCGCCGGCCAACTGGGCCAGCGCCCTGGCGGCGGGATGGTTGCTGTATTTCTCCGCCGAGGCGGCCAGGCGCAACAGCACGGCGGGCGTCGTGCCGGCCAGCGGGGCCAGGCGGCTGACGGCCAGTTTGCCGGTGGTGAGCGTGCCCGTCTTGTCAAATATAAAAGCATTGATCCGCGCCGCCAGCTCGATGTCCCCCACGTTCTTGATCAGTATCCCCAGCCGCGCCGCGGCCGACAGCGCGGCGACCATCGCGCTGGGCGTGGCCAGGATAAAGGCGCATGGGCAGGAGACAATGAAGATGGCGATGACCCGGCTCAAATCGTGGGTGAAGGCCCAGACCAGCGCGCCGATCACCAGCACCAGCGGGGTGTAAAAGCCCATGTATTGGTCAATGATGCGCATGATGGGCAGCTTGGTCTTTTCCGCCGCCAAAATCAGGTCGCGCACCTTGCCCAGCGTCGTGTCCTGCCCGGCGCGCGTCACCCGGATTTCCAGCGCGCCGGTCAAATTCTGCGTGCCGGCGAAGACTTCATCGCCGGGCTTCTTGTCCACGGGCAGCGATTCGCCGGTGATGTTGGCCTGGTTGAACGAACCCTGGCCGCTGGCGATCACGCCGTCCGCCGCCACGTTGTCGCCGGGCCGCACGCGGATGAGGTCGCCGACCTTGAGGAGTTTGGTGTCCACTTCCTCCTCGCCTTGTTTGGTGATGCGCCGGGCCTTGGGCGGGGTCAGTTTGATGAGCGATTCGATGGAAGCGCGGGCGCCCTCGGCGGTGCGGGTTTCGATGATCTGGCCCAGGAGCATGAAGAAGGCGACCACGCCGGCTTCCTGATAATGGCCCGAACCAAAGGAAATGGTGACCGCCAGGGCGACCAGTTCATTGGTGGTGAGCATGCCGCGTTTCAAATCAATAAACGCGGTGACCAGAATGGGATAGCCCAGGATGACGGCTCCGATCATGGCGCTGGCCGCCGAGACCGGCTCCGCGGCACCCTGGAAGAAGCCGGACATCCAGTTCACGGCGAAGGAGTTAATCACGAAGAGCAGGCCGATGAGCGTCTGCGCCAGGGGCAGCACGGTATGGCTGTGGTCGCGCTCGTGGCCGTGCTCGTGCTCGTGGCCGCAATCCGCGCAGGAATGGCCGGGGTCATCGTGCCCCTGCTCGTTGCGGCTCAACAGTGAGGTGACTTGCATAAGTTAATGGTAGCTCAAGTTCCGGCGTTTGCCACTCATGGGTTGGGCTGATTGTTCGTCAGCGTCAACGGCGGCAGCGGCTCGCCCAGGTGAATGCGGAACTGGGCATCGCTCGCGTCGGGCAGGACGATGGTGGACGGGGCGTTGGCCCAGACTTTCTTGAACGTTTCGGCCTGGAGCAGGCTTGTCACCAGCGCCGGGTCGCGCCGGTAATAATCCAGCAGGCCGGAGAAATTGGTCGCCTCGGCCCCGATCAGCCCGACCATGCGCGCTTTTTCCGCGCCGGCGGCGTTGGTGCGCGACTCCTTTTGGCCGCGCGCGTCGCCCAGGGTTTTGCTCCGGTAAATATCGGCCTCACTGAGCGTCCTATCGTGTTTGGCGCTGGCCTCCACGACGCTCTGAAAATCGCTCACCAGCGCCCCCGGCGGCGAGGACTGGCAATCCACCCTGTCCACGGTAATGCCCAGGGCCTGCTGCTCCACCAAATCGCGCATCCGCGCTTCCACCACCTCCCGGAAGGCGGCGGGCTGGATCGAGCGAATATCGTCCACCGTGAACCGGCTGGCCGCGAACAGGAGCGCGTTGTTCAGGTCGTTGGTGATAAACTGCGCCGCGTCGGCATAGTCAAAATAATACTTTCTCGGCTTGGTAATCCGGTAAGTGGCGAACGCGGCCAGGTGGATGATGTTCGTGTCGGCGGTCAGCATGTAACTGGCGGTGGAGGCGGGGTCCAGCGGCGCAATGACGGTCGGAGCCGATGGATTCTTGGCGCGCTCCTCCGCTGTTTGATACCAGCCCACGGTGGAATCGGCGCGCTGCAAGGAACTGAACGGGATGTTCGTCACCTCGTCTATCGGCCTCGGAAACGCAAAATGAGGACCCGGCCCAATCAAGACGTCTTCCCCCTCCCCAACCGGCCTGCCAAACCGGAGAATGATCGCCTTTTGCTGCTCCTTGACGGTGAAAAAGCCGGACCCAAAAAACAGCACCACCAGCAGGACCATGATGATCTGGACGATGAAGAAGCTGCTGCGCAACGCCTCCGCCAGCGCCTGCGTCCCCGCATCCTCGGCGCCCGGCGGCTCCGGCGCAGGCGGGCCGGCCGGCGGCTTCAACTCGTTGGATTCCTGTTCACTCATTTGTCAATGGCAATTTCGCTCGAACGGCACGCGGCCGGCAGGCCGCTTTGGAGTGCGGCGCGACAGCGCCGCTTTCCCTCATGTCACGGCAAAGCGGAACTGTCGTTCCGCACTCCAAGGCGCTTCGCGCATTTGCCGTTGACCAATTCTCAATCAACGCTTCCGAATTTCCATGCGTCCCGCTGCGGCGCTGCCAACTTCGGAAGGCATTTTTTCGCGGAGACTTGGACGGGGATTTCAGGCGCGGGGCGAGCGGATTTTCCGTTGCTGCGATCGCGTAATCCTGCAAGATGCGCCCGGCGGGACGCCGGCCGCGGCGGGCGGGGACGCCCGCGCTCCCCAATAACCTGTCAGATGTATGTCGCAATATCATGGGCGCGATATTAGTTGTGGGCGGGCACGGGGGCATTGGTGGCGGCCCCGGGCGGCTTGGCGCCGGACCTTATGATCTCTTCCAATCTTTGGTTGAATGTGGTTTGGGCCGGCTTGGGAGCTTGCAGCAGCTCAAACCCCCTGGTGCCGGGATCGAATATCCAGGTGGTCTTGTCCTTGCTCAAGTCTTCCATCAGGTCCAGGCTCATGAGGAACTTGGCGAAATCGGGGTCCTGGCTCATCACTTGCAGGGATTGGACCATGGCCTTTTGGCCCTCGCCGCGAATTTCCTTGGCCTGGGCGTCGGCATCGCCCAGGAGTTTGGACGCCTGGAGGTCGGCTTCGGACGTAATCTTGATGCGCTGTTCCTGCGCGTCTGCCGTGATTTTGTTGACCAATTTGCTCCGCTCCGCCTTCATCCGGTCGAAGACGGCCTGGGAAACGGCGCCGGGCAGTTCGATGGTCTTGATCTGAACGAATTTGATTTCGATGCCGTAGTTGCCCAGGTCCACCTTTTGGCTGGCGCTGGCGAGGATTTCATTTTCGATGTTGGTGAGTTTCATCTGGTTTGGGTCCGCGGAAAGGAAATCGGAAAAGTTGTGCCGGCTCGCGACATCCAGCTTGGCGGAGCGGACGATCCCCTGCAAGTTGGTTTCGGCGGCGGTCATGGAGCCGTTCTCAAACTTGGGGAAGAACTTTGCGGGATCGGAAATGCGCCAGCCAACATAAGTGAGCAACATGATCATGTTCTGATCGGGCAGCGTGACCGGCTCCAATTTGTCCTCCAAACTGTGGACCCGCTGGTCCAGCTTGTACACCCGCTCGATGGGCCAGGGCCATTGCAGGTGCGGGCCGGGGTTGGTCCGCACGCCGTCGGATTCCATCTTGTCAAAGAAAGTGACGACGGCGACCTCGGATTGGCGGACCTGGAAGACAAAGAGCATGAGGCCAAAAATGGCGGCGAGCACGAACGCGACGACGATGGTGAGGGGGCTGCGTTTCATATTACTTGTTGTCCTTGGGCGCCGGCTTGCCGGGCATGGAGAGGGTGTTTCCGAAATCGCGGATTTTTTCTTCTTCGTTGAATTCGTAAATCCGGTTGGTGTTGCCGCTGGCGTTGATGATGGTCTTTTGGGCGCCCTGGGTGATCTTGGCAAGCTCATCCAAATAGGCCCGGTGCTCATACACGCCGTCCTGGCCGGGCGCGGCGGCGTAGGCCAGCGCCTGTTGTTGGAACAGATCGGCCCGCGCGGCGGCGTTGGTGATGGCATTGGCCTTGTCGGCTTCCGCCTCCGCCAGCCGTTGGTAGAAGACGCCCCGGGCCAGCGCGTTGGTCAGGATGGCATGGGCCTGCGCCGTCAGGATCGTCACCTCCGCCCGTTCCCGTTCGCTGACGACTTGTTCGTAATCCGCGGCCACCTTGACCGGGGGATGAATATCCTGCAAACCGACGAAGGTGATGTTGACCCCAAGCCGGCGCTCATTGCTCTCCTCCTGGATGGTCTGGCGCAAGGTGTCCGCAGCCTGGCGGCGTCCTTCCGACATCAGGTTTGTCAATTCCGCTCCCGCGAGAAAACGCACCACCGCGCGGCGGGAGAGCCTCTCCAACAGGGCGGCGGGGTCCTGGTTCACATAAGCCCAGTCCATCAGGTTGGTGATTTGAAACTGCACGGGGATGCTGATGGAAAGCAGGCTGACCGGCGGGGTGGGGTGTCCGCCCGCCAGATTGGTGGAGGCCGCCGCGTTGGTGGCGCCGGCCGCGTCGCTGCTCCGGTTGGCCACCAGAAAATCAGCCTCCTGCGCGTGCGGAACGGTCCATTGAATGGTCTTCACCGTTTCCGGTTCCGCCCCGACAATAAACCTCTGAATTTGCTCGGTGCGATAGCGATAAACCTGGTCAATCGGCCACGGCAGCTTGAAGTGCAATCCCGGCCCGATGACGCTGCGTCCGGCCACGGGCCGGCCCCCGCGCTCCAGCAGGGCTTGTTCGCCGGGCGGAATGACGGCGATGCAGGAGGAGAGGACCAGGATGCCCAATTGCGCCAGGACCAGCCAGGCCAGCGCCTTTTCCAGAAAACGATAGAACCAAGTCTCGGAGACCTTGAACCCAAATTGATAATCCAGCGCATGCGCCGCGGTGGTGATGAGCGCCTCCGGCTGCCCCAGCAAGCCGACCAGCCGGCTGTCGTAAAGCAGCCGCGCATCCTTCCCCTTGAGGCGCACCCGGTAAATCTCCAGCACCAGTCCCGCCAGCGTTTCCAAAGTAATCAGGCCCAGGACAATACAGAGCGCGCGGCCCACATAAAAATCCGTTCGCGGGAAATTGAAATAGACGGCCGCCAGGGTCCCGGCCGCCGTCCAACAGGCGTAGGCGCTCAACAGCAAGTAGGCCGCGCCCGGACGCAGCAGCCGCTGTTTTTGCAGGCGGGCCAGCCCGCTGGAATACTTGCCCAAAAGGAACAGGATCAGCCCCAGCAGGCCGAACAAGGCCAGGGCCAGCGGCGCGCGCGCCGCAACAACGCCGGGAGCCATCTCGCTGTAGCGCCAGGGAAGGAACGCCGCCGCCCCTTGCAGCAGCATCAACAGCACCGTCAGCGCCGGGATGAAATAACGCTCGAATTGCTCGCGGGACCGCCGGGCCGGGAAAGTGTCCTCCGCCGAAGCCTCGAAAAGGGAGCCGGCGCCGCGGCTCTTGCTCAACTCGTCCAGCTCCAGTTTCTCCAACTGTTCCCGCCCCTCCAGGCTCATCTGGCAATAGCTCAACAGGGCCACCAGCAGGCCCAGGCCGCACAAGACCGCCCCCATCAGGCCCGCCGCCGAGCCGGCGTAGCGCGCAATGAACAGCATCCCCGCCGCCGCGGCCAGCAGCGCGAGCCAATTGAGCAATCCGATTCTTTTTACGCTTCGATCCATTTCGCACCTCAACTTAATTCGCGATCCTCAAACAGCGCCAGCGCCAGGGCCAGAATCGCGCCCACATAGCCCGCCGTGTAACCCAGGGCCTTGCCCAGGTAACCCGCCGGGATCGGCCCCTTGCCTTCCAGCAAGTCCGACACCCAGAATAATTGCCAATTCGGCGTCACGCTGTAAAGCACAGACGCCCACACGCCCCCGTGAGCAGCGCGAGTTCCCCAGAAATAATCCGACACCAGCCCCAGCAGGAACAAAGCCGAACAGACGCTCAAGGTCGGTATCACCTCCAGCCGCGTCGAGCAAGCCAGCGCCAGCGCGGCCAGTATCAGCAGCGCCATCAAAATCAGCGCCGAGGCCGGCGCTATCCGCCAATCCAGGCCGATAAAGTCATTGGGCGCCCGTTGCGCCTCCCGCGGTATGAATTGCAGCACAACAAAAGCCACCGTCACCATCAGCGTCACCGCCAGCACCGCGTCCGACACAAACGGCCGGCGCAAAAAATAATTCGTCAAGCCCCCGATGGCATAGCCCGCCGCCACCGATCCGCCGAAAACCAGCAGTCCGGGCATATCCACATCCCCGTAGGCGTCAAACGACATCCGGGTCGCCAGCAGGGCGGCGACGCAATTGACATAAGTCAGCACCACCAGGGAGAGAGCCAGGCCGGCGTATTTGGCCAGGAGAAACTGCGGGCGGCTGACCGGCTTGGCCAGGACCGCCAGCGCCGTGCCGGTGCGAATCTCCCGCGCCACCGAGGCCGACGCGCTGATCACGGCGCTGAACAGCCCGGCCACCAGCATCACCGCCAGCACACTGACCTTGACCATCTTCGGCTCATCGCCAAAACCGAAATAACTGACGCACGACAGCCCCACCTCGAACAGCGCCGAAGTGGTCATCAGCAGCAAAAAAATCGGCTGCCGGATCAGTTCCATGAAGGCGTTGGCGGCTATGGCGATAAACTGTCGCATCTGGGCAATGATTCAATCTCTTTAGTGTACAATGCGTTTAATCCCGTGTCACCCCGCCACAAATTACAAACCCCGCCTTCGATTGCAAACGGTTTCTTTATCCCCCGTTTTCGCCTCCCTGCCAAGAGAAAGCGGGGCAAGGCCTTTCATGCGAGGGGAAAGGACGGAAAGGACGAAGAGGACGGGCAGTGGTGCCGCTGTCAGTTGCCCAGGATGACATGCCAGGCGGATTGAACTGAGTCCGGCAAACCCCACACGTCCATCGCGGTAATCAGAATGGCGCTCCCCCAGCCCGCGATCAGCAGGAACCAGCCGATTTTCCAGGCGCCCATCCGCTTGCGGGAACTGGTGAAATGGAGCAATGGAAACATCGCCAGCGGAAGCTGCAAGGCCAGCACCACCTGGCTCAAGTTCACCAAGTCCGTCACGCTGCTGTCGCCGCGAAGCCCAATGATCAGGACCGCCGGGATGATCGCCATCGTGCGCGTGATGATCCGGCGCAACCAGGGCCGGATTCGCCAGTGCATAAAGCCTTCCATCACCACCTGCCCGGCCAGGGTTCCCGTGATGGTGCTGCTCTGTCCGCTCGCCAGCAATGCGATCACGAACAGCGCGCTCGCAACGGCGGTGCCCAACAACGGCGCCAGCGTCAGCGACGCGATGCGAATCCAGTCGCTGTCGGGGCTGAACGTGACGACTTGCCCGCCCGCCACAGTGACGCTGGTTTTGCCGTAAAAGACCATCGCCGCCAACACCATGATGGCGGCATTGACAAAGAAGGCGACCGTCAAGGCTCCGACCGAGTCAATGGCATTAAACCGGATGGCGGTGCGGGTGGACGCCTCATCCTTCTTCACGTTGCGGCTTTGCACAAGGGCCGAGTGCAGGTAAAGATTGTGGGGCATGACGGTGGCCCCGACAATGCCGATGGCGGCGACAAGCATCCCTTTCTGACGAAAGCTGGGCGTGAACAAGGCGGTCCCCATCTCCAAGAAACCGGGGTGCGTCTGCGGGAGGACAAAAATCTCAATATAGTAGCACACGCCCATAGTCGTCACCAGCAACAGAACAATTGCCTCAATGGTCCGCACGCCAAAACTCTGGAGGGCCAGGAGCAGCAGAACGTCCAGTCCCGTGATGATGACCGCCCAGAAGAGCGGGATATTGAACATGATGTTGATGGCGACGGCGCTGCCGAGCACCTCCGCCAGGTCGCAGGCGCCGATGGCCACTTCGCAGAACAGCCAGTTGGGCCAACGGGTCCAGCGCGGATACCAGTCGCGGCAGCACTGGGCGAGGTCCTTCCCGGTAACCACCCCCAGACGGGAGGAGATGACCTGCATGAAGATGGCCATCAAGCTGGCCAGGCCGACCACCCAGAGCAGCCCGAATTTGAACTGCGCGCCGCTCTGCAAATCCGTGCCCCAATTGCCGGGGTCCATGTAGCCGACGCTGATGAGGACCGCCGGCCCGGCGAACGCCCGCCATTGGCGCCAGAAGCCGGCGGTATGGTGCGGCACGCCCACGCTGCCGTGCATCCCCTCCAGCGACACCGAGCCGGGCGGCGCCGAGGCGGCATCCCGTCCGCTCGCGGCGCGGAGGGCGATGGGCGGCGGCGTCTCCATTTACCGTTTCCGGCTTTCGCCGGGCGCAAAAAAGTTTTTTCCAGTCACTTTTTTGTTTTACCGCATAAAATATATTAACGCAAATAAAATGTATTGAGCATAATAACTTCGCCGGGCGGGCTGCTTTTTGGGCCGGGGGATCATAATCTTAATCCTAATCTTAATCTTAATCTTAATCTCCATCCCCATCCCCAATTTCAAACCAACATGTTGGGGTTTGCGTCCCAGCGCCGCAGGCGCGACCTCTTTGTAGAATCCCGAACCTAAAAACCAAAAAGCTCCGTAGGAGCGGCATCTTTGTGGAAGGAAGATGCCGCTCCTACGGAGCTTGCGATTCTTGTTTCGATTGGTTCTACAAAGATGTCGCGCCTACGGCGCTCCCAGCAGCGCAACGCAGACAAGAAGATTAGGATGAAGAACTCGACACGCCTGCCACCCACAAGTCCTCTTGCGGGAAAAGCTGGCCATCGGCCGCGCCCCTTGCTATAAAGCAGGCGGTGAATGGAAAACAAAGCATCGCGCCGGCCGCCGCCCGCGGCCGGTCGGAATCCACGGAAGACCACCTGGAGCGGATTCAGGAGTTGGTGGACCGGAAGGGCTATGCCCGCGTGAGCGATATCGCCGATTCGCTGGGCTTGAGCAAATCGGCCGTCTCCAACATGGTCCGCCGCCTGGCCGCGCGCGGTTTTGTCAATTACGAAAAATACCGCGGCTTCACGCTGACCGCCCAGGGCCAGGCCGTGGCCAGCCACATCAAGGTGCGCCATCAAACTCTCACCGAAATGCTCAATCTCCTCGGCCTGAGTCCCGACACGGTGCAGGAGGAGGTGGAGGCCATCGAGCACCATCTCAAGCCGGAGACGCTGCAAATCTTTTCCCGGCTCGTGCGTTTCTGGCGCACGCATCCTGCCCAGCTCGAAGCCTTCCTCAAGCACAGCCGCACGAAGTAGAAAGTAGCTTGGCATTCGCCGCCAGCTTGGATTAAATAAAGCCATGAATGCAATTTTGCTCAATCATCGCCGCTTCGGTTTGCCGCTCTGCTTGATGCTGGGGCTTGCCTGGCTGGGCGGGAGTTCCTGCTCCGGCGCGGAAAGCCTCGTTCCTCTGCCCATTACACTGCCCCCCGCTACCTTCAGAGGCACGCCGCCCAACGATACGCCCGATCCCAGGATTGATAACAATACCAACCGCCAGCCCTTCCTCGCGCCGGCCGGTGTTACCAATGTGGCCCTCCACAAAAAAGTCACCAGCAGCGCCGGCAACGTCGGCCCCGAAGACCTGGCCAAAATAACCGACGGCGAAAAGGAACCCTCCGAAGAAAACACGGTCACGCTCAAGAGGGGCAGCCAATGGGTGCAAATTGACCTGGGCAGCCCGCACGAAATTTTCGCCATCGTCGTCTGGCACAACAACAGTTCGGTCCGGGTCTATCGCGGCGTCATTTTCCAGATAGCCGACGGCCCGGATTTCACCCCGGACCAAAATGTGCGCACGCTGTTCAATAACGATGCCGAAAACAAATCCGGCGTGGGCATTGGAAAGGACCGCGAGTATTTTGAAACCGACGAGGGCAAATTGGTGGACGCCCAGGGCGCCAAAGCCCGCTACGTCCGCGTTTATTCCAACGGGAGCACCGCGGCCAGTTTTAATGACTACACCGAGGTGGAGGTGTACGGCCGGCCGGCCAAATGACAAAAGGCTTTCCGTTGTGGCTGTTGCTGGCGGCCCTTCTGGCTTTGGGCCTGCGCTCCGTCCAACTGGGTGGCCGGCCCATGCACAATGACGAAGCCGTCAATGCCATCAAGTTCCGCGATTTGTGGGACGGCGCCGGATACCGCTACGACCCCGACGAATACCACGGCCCCACCCTCGCCTACTCCACTCTCGTTTGGGAAAAACTGACCTTCGCCCGCGATTTCGCCCGCTTCACCGAAGCCCGCCTGCGGTCCCTCACCGTCCTCTTCGGCGTGGGCCTGGTCCTGCTGCTCTTTTTGGTCTCCGACGCCCTGGGCCGGAAGGCCGCTCTGGCCGCCGCTCTCCTGACCGCCGTGTCGCCTGTGATGGTCTATTACAGCCGCGACTATATTCACGAGACGCTTTTCGTGTTCTTCATCTTTCTGGCCCTGGCCGCCGGATGGCGCTATTGCCAGACGGGAAAAATCGCCTGGATACTGCTCGCCGGGGCGGCTTTCGGATTGATGCAGGCCACCAAGGAAACATTCGTTTTCAACATCGCCGCCGTGATGGGCGCGTTGCTCCTCAACGAATACTTCCGGCGCCCCGCGCCGGCCTCCGCCCTCGATGAGCGTCTTTTCAGGCCCGCGCACCTGGTTGCGGCGGGCGCGGTCTGGCTGGCTGTTGTGGTACTCCTGTTCACCTCATTCTTCACCAACCCGGCCGGCCTGCTGGACTCCGCGCGGACCTATCTGGTTTGGTTCCAACGCGCCCAGGGCGCTTCGCCGCATGTCCACGGATGGGGCTTCTATTGGGAGCGCCTCCTGTTCTTTCACCGTCCAGGCGGGCCGATTTGGAGTGAAGCGATCATTCTGCTGCTGGCCGCGGGAGCGGGCGTCAGCGCGGTTGCCCGCCGGGAATTGCCCGGGGCCAGCCCGGCTTTCGTGCGTTTCCTGGCCTTCTACACCCTCATCCTCGCGGCCATTTACACCGTGCTGCCCTACAAAACGCCCTGGAGCGTCCTGGGCTTCTGGCACGGCGCGATCCTCCTGGCGGGGGTGGGAGCCGTGGCGCTCGTGGCGGGGCTGCGCGGGCGGCGGCTGAAAATGGCCGGCGGGATTATATTATGGATGGGCGCGGCCCAACTGGCCTTCCTGGCCTGGCAGTCCGCCGTCAACGTCAAGTATTCGGCCAATCCGCGCAATCCCTGGGTCTATGCCCAGACTTTGCCCAACCTCCTCGAACTGGCGGACAAGGTGGACGCCGTGGCGGAGGCGTCCCCTGACGACGGCGCCTTGCGCATCAACGTCATCGCGCCGGACTCCGACTATTGGCCCCTGCCGTGGTATTTGCGCCGCTATGGCGGGGCGGGCTACTTTGAAAACGTCCCTGGGTTTTCAAAATTTGCCGCCGACGGCATCCAGGACGCGGATGCCTTTGTCAGGAAGGTGCGGGCGAAAGCCGATCCCGTGTCCGCATTTTTGCTCGACGCCGGCCTGACCAACAATATGGACGCCGCCCATCCGGCCAATGGCGATCCCGGCCATCTGGAATCCCTTCTCGTGACCAACCTCAACCGCATTATCAGCGGCCCGTCCATTTACGATTCCAACCGTTTTCAAGGGATTCCGTTGCGGCGCGAAACCGGCGAACTGCTCCGCCAGAATCCCCATGGCCCGGACCTGATCCGCCTCAACCGCCGGCTCTTGGAAGACGCCTACCCGGCGGAACTGGGCACCAACAACCTGCCCGTGGAGCCATATCCGCCCGTGACGATACTCTCGGCGCGGCTGGAACCGGATGTGGACCCGGACAAGGCCGGCAAAATGACCGGCTTTTACGAATTGCGTCCCGGCGTTTGGCTGGAACTCTACGTGCAGACCAACCTCTGGAGCGCCTACCTGCAACATCGCGCGAAATGAACCCGCGATGCCATTTCGGTGTTGGGGGTTCCGCTCTTAATCTCTTCTTCTATTGACGAGGCAAATGAAGAGGAGATTAAGAGGAGATTAAGATTAGGATTAAGAGGCGAACCCAAGAAAGTGAAATGCACCCCAAAAAAAGATTGCATTGAAACAGTCCGCCCGCCATAATCGCCGCCATGATCACTAAAAACTCGTCCAATGCGTCCCGCGACGGATTATCCCGCCGCAAGTTCATCTTCTTGTCCAGCATGGCCGCCGGCAGCGTGGCAGCCGGAGTGGCGCCCCGCCTGGTGTCCGCCAGCGACAAGCTCAACGTCGCCATTGTCGGCTACGCCGGCCAGGGCGGAAGCGATGCCGGGGCGTTCGTCAATGAAAACGTCATCGCCCTCTGCGATGCCGACGAAAAAGTCGGCGAGCGCGTCCGCAACATGTATCCCAAAGCGACCTACTACCAGGATTTCCGGAAGATGCTCGACAAGGAGAAGACGCTCGATGCCCTGAACATCGCCACGCCCGACCATTTGCATGCCTTTATTGCCGCGACGGCGATGAAAATGGGCAAGCACGTATTTGTCCAGAAACCGCTGGCGCATTCCGTCTTTGAGGCGCGCCTGCTCCGCAGGCTGGCCGCCGAAAACAACGTGGCCACCCAAATGGGCAACCAAGGAAGCTCCGCCAGCGGCTTCCGGCGCGGCGTGGAAGTCATTCAATCGGGCATCATCGGCCAGGTCCATGATGTCTATGTCTGGAGCAACCGCCCCATCTGGCCCCAGGGCCTCCCGCGGCCCGAAGGCGAGGACCCGGTCCCGGACGGCTTGGATTGGGATTTGTGGATCGGCCCGGCCCCCATGCGTCCTTTCAAGGGCAAGAACCCCATTGCCGCTCAATACCCGAATTATTATCATACCTTCAACTGGCGCGGATGGATAGATTTCGGCACCGGCGCATTGGGCGACATGGCCTGCCACACCTGCAACCTCCCCTTCCGCGGCCTCAAACTCGGCTACCCCACCGAAATCGAAGCCGAAACGGTGGACCTCACCAAGGACTGCTACCCGATCAAATCCAACATCCGTTTTCAATTCCCCGCCCGCGAAGGCCTGGACCCGCTCACCTTCCGCTGGTACGACGGCGGCACCCGCGTCGCCAATCCCACCGGCCAACGGTATCACGACGGCAACAACAAACCGCCCACGGAAGTCACCGCCGACATACTGCCCATCTTCAACAACCGCCTGCCCGGCAGCGGATGTCTGATGGTGGGCGACAAAGGCCAGATCTTTTCCGACAACGATTACGGCACCAGTTTCTATCTCAAGCTCAAGGATGACAAGGAATACAGCCCCGGCGCGCAGCACCCGGCGGTGCAAAGTGTCCCGCAAACCATCCCGCGCAATACGCTGCCTGGACGCGATGCCCATCATCAGGAGTGGATCGCCGCCTGCAAAGGCGGCCCCAAGCCCTATTCCAATTTTGACATCGCGGCTTACCTGACGGAAATCATGGTGCTGGGCTGCGTCGCCATGCGCGCCGGCAAGAAACTCGAATGGGACGGCCCGAACATGACGGCCAAGAACGCCCCCGAAGCCGCGCAGTTCGTCCACCCGGAATTCCGCAAAGGATGGGAAATGCCCTCTTAACCGAACACAAACCCCTCAAACAACACAAAGGATAAAATATGTCTCCATTGACCCGTCGTGAATTCATCGGCTCCGCCACTCTCGGCGCGGCCGCCATTATGGCAGCCCCCTCCGGCCTCCTTGCCGCCGTGCCCCGCAAGAAATGCCCCATCGGCGTTCAGCTCTACTCCGTGAGCAGCGACTTCAACAAAGATGTTCCCGGCACTCTGGCCGGCCTGAAGAAAATCGGCTATGAGGGCGTCGAGTTCGCCGGTTACGCCGGCAAGACCGCCGCCGATATGAAGAAGATGCTCGATGACGCCGGCCTCAAGGCCGCCGGCTCCCACATCCAGGGCGGACTCCCGGTCCTCCAGCAGGATGCCGGCTTCCAGAAGGAAGTGGATTACAACAAGACCATTGGCAACGACCGCCTCATCATCGCCATGGGCAACGCCAGGACGGCGGATGACTGGAGCAAGATGGCGGACAACTTCAGCGCCGTCGCCGCCAAACTCAAGCCCCTCGGCCTGCGCCTCGGCTATCACAACCACACGGCGGAGTTCACCGCGGTGGACGGCAAGATTCCCGAATTCCTTTTCTTTGACAAGACCACTCCCGATGTCTTCGTCCAACTGGACGTCGGCCACTGCGTCCACGCGGGCGGCGATCCCGTCGAAGTCATCAAGAAATACAATTCCCGCCTCGTCAGCATGCACATCAAGGATTGGAATGCCAAGACGCACGGCGACATTGTCGGCGAGGGCGACGTCAAATGGCAGGATGTCCTCGACGCTTGCGCCCCCTGCCCGAACCTGCAATGGTACACCATTGAAGAGGAAGTGAGCCGGGGAGGCTTGACCAGTGTTGAGAAGTCCTTCAAGAACTGGGGCAAGATAATGGCCGGCGAGCCAATCCCTCCCAGCGCGCCAGCCTCGTAGCAATCTGTAGCGGCGGTCTATGGCAGCCGCTGTTCAAGGCTTTCGATTAGCCCGGATATTTCATGCTTCGCGCGTAGCGCCAACAATCCGGAGCGCCGACTTGCAGTCGGCTTTTCGCTCGTGATGGCGCTGAAAGCCGATTGAAAATCGGCGCTCCGAATCCGAAAGTGTGAAATATGCGGGTTAGCGGCGGTCATAGACCGCCGCTACAGGGCCGAAGTTTGAACTTTGATCCGCGCCCGTCAATTCGTATAATCCCCGCATGTTGCCTAGCTTTATGTCCCTGGGCGGGTGGATGATCTGGGTGATCATGGCCACCAGCGCGGTGGCGGTGGCCGTGTTCCTGGACAGGCTGCTCCAGTACCATCGCGAACAAATCAATTCGGGCGAGTTCCTCAACGGCGTTCGCAATGTGCTCAAACGCGAGAACGTGGTGGAGGCCCTGGCGATTTGCGACGCGACGCCCGGCCCGGTGGCACGCCTGGTCAAGGTCGCCATTCTGAACCGCGAACGGGGCCGCAACGCGGTGAAGGAGGCCCTGGAAAACGCGGCGGCCTGGGAGGTGCCCCGGCTGGAGCAGAAGCTCAATCTGCTCGCCACCATCGCCCAAATCGCTCCCCTGATGGGCCTGCTCGGAACGGTGCTGGCTTACATGACGATCTTCCGCGGCCTTGAGGACGCCGGCCTGAACGCCCACGTCACCCAGCTTTCCGGCGGCGTCTGGAAGGCCTTGATCTGCACCGCGGCGGGGCTGGCGGTGGCCATTCCCAGCTACGCCGGCTATAATTATCTGGTCGGCCGCATCAACGCCATGGTTCTGGACATGGAACAGGTCTCCACCGAAATCCTCAACATCGTCACTCCCCTCCCGGGCGGCGAATCGCTCCCGGCGGCGGCCATTCCCAAATGACATTTCCGCGTCAGGCAAAAATCTTTCACGGGCAGTTCAACGCGGCCCCGATGGTTGGGGTGTTGCTCCTGCTCCTGATCTTCCAGCAGCTCGGTTCCCTGCTCTACATCCCCGGAGTCTTGATGCATCTGGACAACCCGGCGGCTGTCATCCAAATCACGGCAGACGGACGGATTCAATTCGGCACCAATGTCTTCACCCAGGCCCAGACAAACCTGCTGCGCGACGCCCTGAAGAATTCCGCGGCGGGACCTCCCTTTGACTTGCAGGTGGATCCCGCCGCGCCGCCGAAAGTGGCGGCGCAAGCCGCCGAAATTGTCAATAGCATCTTTTTTATCCATCCTGCCGCAGGCCCGGCGAACCTCATCGGCACGGACAATCCCACCGTCATCGTGAGGGTCAATTTCCTGGGGCAATACTTTTATGACAACCACATCGTTGGCGAGCGCGAATTGAAGGCCAGATTGCGGGAGCGGCTGGAGGCGGCCGCGCGCCAATCCAGGGAATTGACCCTGACCGTCGCGGGCGACGCGCAGGTCAATTTGAACGCCGTCATCCGCCTGGCGCAGTGGGCCAGGGAAGTTGGCATTAAAGAAACCGTTCTGGCGGAGTGGCCCGGCGCCCTATCCGCCCCCTCCGCCACTCCATCTCCCTAACCCCAATCTTAATCTTAATCTTACTCTTAATCTTAATCTTTCTCTTAGTCTCAATCTCAATCCCAATCTCGAAGTGCGGCGATCATAGAGCGCCGCTACAGACTGAATCCCCCCATGAACGCCCCTGAACCCATTCCGTCCGGCTGGTCGCGCGGGCGCTTTTTGCTGGTGGCGGCTCTGTTATTTGCCGGGCAGGCCGGCTTGGTTTTGCTTCTCGGCGAGCGCCCGGGTCCGCCGCCCCTACCCGCCGCGCCCGGCATGGCGCTCCGCCTGCTGGACGCGCCATTGGACGAGGAGCAGTGGACGGAACGTGTTTTCGCCATCAATCCCTCTGTTTTCCCATCGTCCTCTCCGCACGGATTTGCCGCGCAGGCCTGGCGGCTGCTGCCCGTCCAGGCGGACGCTGCCGCTTTGGAGGAACCGCCGCCGGTCTTTCTGGAATTCGCAGCCAACTGGTCTGGCGCGGACGGCAACCCTGCCGGCTGGGAGTCGCGCCACGCTTCGTTCCAGTGGGCCGGGCAGCCCGGGCCGCCACCGGACGGCGTTCCCGGCCTTCCGGCGGCGGAGGCCAGCCGCCCGGAATCGTTTTTCCGCATCGAAGGCGCGCTGGCGGGACGCCGGGTTGCCGCGCCCGGCGCGTTGCCTTCCTGGCCCGCTAATTTCCTGGTGACCAATTCCGTGGTTCAGTTCGCCGTCAATCGCTCCGGCCAGGTCGTTTCGGCGGTGTTGCTGGCCGGTTCCGGGCTGAAGGAGGCCGACGATTCCGCCCTGGCGACGGTCAATGTCCTGCGGTTTCGCCCGGCGGGGGCCGCCGCCCCCGAATATGCCTGGGACACGGCGACCTTCTACTGGAAAACCACTGAGCCGCCGCCGCGCCCGGTTGGCCCGAAATGAACCCATTAGTTTGATATGACCGCCGAGATGCTCATCCGCGCTTATGTTCTTTCTTTGCTTGCGGCCATTTCGCTGCTGGCCGTATATTCGGAGATTCGCAGCCGGCGCTTTCGGCCGGCGCGGGAAAAGGACCGGATTTTCCGTTGCGAGCGTTGCGGTTCGGTCTATACGGATGACGCGGATGTGGACCGTTCCCGATGCTCGCAGTGCGGAACGGTGAATGAGCCGATTCAATTTTAAAATCCCCGGCCCTGTCAATTTAACAATTAACCAGAACAAAGACTTATGGGAATGTGGATCGGACGAAACCGAAAAGCGCGCGTCACCTACGGATTTGACGAAATCGCCCTCGTGCCCGGCGAGGTCACCATCAACCCCAACGAGGTGGACACCACCTTCCAGATTCCGCGCCCCGGCGGCAGCCCCATCACCCTCAAAATCCCCATCATCGCCAGCGCCATGGACGGCGTGACCGATGTGCGCTTCTGCATCGCGATGGGCAAACTGGGCGGCCTGGGCGTCATCAACCTCGAAGGCGTGCAGACCCGCTACCGCAACCCCTCCGAAGTGCTCGCCCAAATTGTCAAGGCGGGCAAGGACGAGGTCACCGCGCTGATCCAGAAATTTTATCTCGAGCCGATCCAGGAGGACCTGATCTCGGAGCGCATTCAGGAGCTGAAGAAGGCGGGCGTCCTGGCCGCCGTCAGTTCCATTCCGCAAAAGGCCGGGCGTTTTGGCGCGATTGCCCAGGAGGCGGGCGCCGATGTTTTCGTCGTCCAATCCACCGTTTCCACTGTCAAACATCTGTCCACCGAATACAAGTCCCTCGACCTGGCGGAGTTCTGCCGCGCGATGAAAATCCCCGTCCTCATCGGCAACGCTGTCACCTATAACGTCACCCGCCAGTTGATGGGCTGCGGCGTCGCCGGCGTCCTCGTCGGCGTCGGGCCGGGGGCGGCCTGCACCAGCCGTGGCGTGCTCGGACTGGGTGTTCCGCAGGTTACGGCCACGGTGGATTGCGCGGCGGCGCGCGATTATCATTTCAAGCTGACCGGGCGCTACATTCCCATCATCACCGATGGCGGCATGAGCAAGGGCGGCGATGTCTGCAAGGCCCTGGCGTGCGGCTCCGATGCCGTCATGGTCGGCAGCGCCTTTGCGCGGGCGGAAGAAGCGCCGGGCAAGGGCAACCATTGGGGGATGGCCACCCCGCACGCCAATTTGCCGCGCGGCACCCGCATCAAAGTCGGCCTGTCCGGCTCGCTCAAACAAATCCTCTACGGCCCAGCCACCGTGGATGACGGCTCGCAGAATCTGGTGGGGGCCATCACCACCTGCATGGGCAGCGTCGGCGCCGCCAGCATCCGTCAATTCCAGGAAACCGAAATCATCATCGCCCCCAGCATCAAGACCGAGGGCAAACTCTTCCAAACCGTCCAAAGCGTCGGCATGGGCGCGCGCTAAGAGCGATTGTAGCGGCGGTCTATGACCGCCGCACTTTAGGCGTTTTGATTAGCGGCAGGCATGTCTTCTCTTAATCCTAATCTTAATCTTACTCTTAATCTTAATCTCTAATCAATTGGCGATTGGAGGACAGATTAAGATTAAGATTAAGAACCCCCCGAACCCGTCAATCCGCATACCCGCGCGGATGGGCAACGTGCCAGCGCCACGCGTCGGCGATGATTTGCTCCAGGCCGGGGAATTGCGGCTTCCAACCCAGCTCGCGCATCGCTTTTTCCGCCGAGGCCACCAGCCGCGGCGGGTCTCCCGCCCGGCGCGGTTTCTCCACATAAGGAATCGGCTGGTGGGTGATTTTCTCGCAGGCGGCAATGACCTGCCGGACCGAATAGCCGCCGCCGTTGCCCAGATTGTAAAAGCCGCGCCTGCCCGGCTCCAGCGCCAGGATGTGCGCCTGCGCCAAATCCACAATATGGATGTAATCCCGGATGCAAGTCCCGTCGGGCGTCGGGTAATCGGTCCCAAAAATCTGGCAGTTCGGCGCCTGGCCCAGCGCGACTTTCAACACGTTGGGAATCAAATGCGTCTCCATGCGATGATGTTCGCCGAATTGCGCGCTGGCCCCGGCGGCGTTGAAATAGCGCAAGGCGACAAATTCCAGGCCGTGAATCTGCCCGTGCCAGTAAAGCATCCTCTCGAACAGGAGCTTGGATTCGCCATAAGGGTTGATCGGACGCTGCGGCAAGTCTTCCGTCATCGGAACCCGGTCCGGCGGGCCGTAGGTGGCGCAACTGGAACTGAACACAAATTTCTTCACCCCCGCAGCCTCCGCCGCGTCGAGCAGATTCAACCCGTTGCAGACGTTGTTGCGGAAATACTTTGACGGGTTGGACATGGACTCGCCCACCAGCGCGTCGCCGGCGAAGTGCAGCACCGCCGCCGGCTTGGCGTCGCGCATCGCTCCGGCGATGGCATCCCGGTCGCTCAAATCGGCGTGGATGAAAACGGCGCGGTCGTCCACGGCGGAACGATGGCCTTCGGAGAGGTTGTCATAAACCGTCACATCGTGCCCGGCGTTGAGCAACTCCTCCGCGCAAATCGAGCCGATATAACCCGCCCCGCCAGTGACAAATATATTCATGGGCCGATGATAGGCTGTGGAAAGGTTTGCCTCAACACCAAAAGACGGATACAAGAGAAGAAAACAGCCATGATGCCCCAAGCAATTCCGCCGGAACGCAAGGTCAGAGCCTGGTCGTTTCTGCCTCCCATCAACACTCCCAAATACCATCTCCTGCTGGGGGCCGTGGCCCTTTTCATCCTCGGCCCGCTGGGCGGCATCTCCGCCGCCTACATGAATTTCTCCCTCGGCTTCTTTGTCGGCGGCCAGGTCCTGGCCGGCATCCTCGGCAGCGTCGTCACTTTCGGCTACGGCTCCGAGGGCAAACACGGGGCCAACTACATGCAAACCATGGCCGCGTCCGTCGCCGGCATGGCCGGCATGGGCGTCCTGATTCAGGCGATGGTCTGGCTGGGCATCAAGGAGCCGCCCGTCTGGCAGTTGATTCTCTTCTTCACCTGCATCGGCATGTTCGGCGTCGGCACCGGCATGCTCTACACCCCCATCCTCGTGGACAAGATGCAATTGACCTACCCTTCCGGCTATGCTGTCGCCAATATCTTGCGCGCGCTGACCGATAAAACCCTCCTCAAGCGGTCCATCGCCAAACTGGGCGGCGGGGCGCTCGCCGGATTGGCGGGCGGGTTCGCCTCGCCCTTTCTTAATGCCGTGGCCGGCGCGAAGGCGGCGGCGCGTTTCGACAGTCTGGACTATTCCGGCGGAACGGTGGGCGCGGGCATGGTGGTTGGCGCGCGCATCGCCATCCCCAGTTTCATCCTGGCCACCGTCGGGGCTATCCTGACACCGTGGCTGCGCCGGATCGGGTGGCTCGGCCCGCAAGACACCTATCGCAAAATCGGTTTCGTCATCGCCCTCGGCACCATTCTCGGCGCGGCCATCATTGACCTGACGCTCATCGGCTGCAAATTCGCCGCGCAGTGGCGGGAAAAAAAGGCCGCCCCCGAACCGCCGGGCGAAGATTGGAAAAAAGTCCGAACATCGCGCCTTCTGATTTGGGAAGTCTGCTGGGGAACCGCCCTGGCGTTTGTGGCCAGCCACATCCTGGGCCTGCCGCTCAAATTTGTCGCCGCTGCCATTTTGTTGACTCTGGTTTTTGTGTTGATCAACGGCATTGCCGACGGCATTTCGGATTGGAACCCCATTTCCAGCGCCTTTGTCGTCTCCGTCGTTTTGATGGCGTCGCTGGGACTCAAAGACGCGGGCGTGGGCCTGATGTGCGCCTCCATCCTGCTCATCTCCTGCAGCTCCGGCGTGGACATGCAGCAGGATCGCTCCACCGGCTGGCGCTTGGGAACCAACCGCGCCAACCAGTTCCGCTATCAGGTCATCGGCATCCTGATGGGCGCGATTCTCTCCGTCGCGCTCGCCAAGGTTTTCATGCAAGCCTACCCGGTTTTGCGTGTCAATACTTTTGAACACCACGATGTCCCCGGCGCCGCCAAATGGGCCTCCGCCATGACCTACAAATTCGTCGGCTCCCTCCAAAATCTGACCCATCCCAACGCCGTCTTCACCACCGCCCTGGAAATCGGCATCGCGGCCGGTTTCGTCATCGAATCCCTGCGCAAACTCATCAAAAACGGCCGCGCCTGGCGGCGCTTCGTCCAATCCGGCCCCAAGGGGCGCGCCGCCGATTTCATTTTGGACGCCTTCCTCCTGTCCAGCCCGTACGCCTCTTCTTTTGGCGGTTTTGTTGACTTGCCGGCCGTGGCCTGGTTCACCGTCGGCGGCGTCACCGGCTCCCTGCTGGATCTGCGCAAGGAACGGAAAAAGAGCCGACTGCCAAAACCGGCGGACGCGGCCGCGGTGCCCGACGACATGAGCGACCCGTCGCTCATTGGCGGGGGATTGATCGCGGGCGATTCCCTCTCCGTGCTCGGCCTGGGCCTCTGCGGTCTGCTCGGCACACTGTTCGGCAAACACTAAGATCTCACCACGGATTTCACGAATGGCACGGATGTGGGTAGGGACGCCTCGCGGAGGCGTCCACGCGCCGGACGGCTTCCCGATTCGGAATCGGGATCCCTGCCTGCGATTTCTTTATCCGTGTAATCCTGTAATCCGTGGCAAAATCGTTGCGGAAATGAAGGGCTTTTTCTTAACCTGCCCTTCACTTCACCGACACGGGGAAGCTGGCTTCGGCAGAGGCGGAGAGGTTGGTAATGGTGAGTTTGGCCTGCCATTCTCCGGCGATCTGCGGATGCACGGTGACGCGGTATTGGCCGGGGGTGGAAGTGCGCAGGACTTTGAAAGTGATGTGCGTGATGATGGCACTTGGCACGGACAGGCTGAGTTCGAACTTGACATCCCCGACATCCGCCAGCTTTCCGGCGGCGTCACGGAATTCAATGAAGACATCGTTGCCGGCGGGGCCTAATTGGTTTTCCGAGGTGAAGAGGCTGGCGGTCAGATTGGTGATGGGCGTCGTGGCAAAAGGACGGCCGGTCATGACACGGACGGGCGGTTTGGACCGGTTCAAAACCAGAAAGCCGACCAAGCCCAGGACCACAACCACGGGCAGGAGATAGAATAATTTCACGAGTGTTTTCATGCGTCGCGGCGACGGAATCCACCGCCGGGAACAGTGCCATGTTCGTGCTCACCCCGCAAGAGGGTCCTTGATGAAGGCCGGAGGAGATATGTCGCTTTCAAGCAACCTCGTAGCGGCTTTCGGCAGAAAGCCGCCATTGTCGTTTCCACCGCTGGCAGTGCGAGTCGAACCTGAATAGTGCGGCGCTCTGCCGAGCGCCGCTACGCTTCCATCGCTGGCTTCCGCGTAACATCCCCTATTGGCGTTCCTTGGCACAATGCACAAAGCAAGCGTCTTCCCGCTTGCCAGCACGGACCAGGCTGTGTTACGCTACTGGCATGAGCACAGCGGAGATGATTCTCGAAAAAACGCGGCGGTTGCCGGATGAACTTCAACAGGAGGCGTTGCATTATGTGGATTCATTGCTGGCCCGGCAGGCGCCGGCAACAGAACGGCGCGATTGGTCGCGGTTTTCCACGCAACAACTGGCCAATCAATACTCGCCAGCCGACGCCATTTACGATCAAGACTGATTCATGCGTGGCGAAAGAACTTGGGGTTCTTCCGCCCCAGGAAATGGCCAGGGTGAAGCAGACATTGCGCACTTTGTTCAACGAGATTCTGAGTTGAACTCATCCAACTTCCAATATTACGGCGGCGGTTTTACTTCACTAATTCCGTCGCAATGGGCCGCGGCAGGGGGGCGTTTTGGAAAGGCGGCGCGGTCTTGCCGGCTTCTCTTTGTTTCACAAATAGGGCGGCCCGCTTTGCAATGAAGTGGCCGGGCTTCTCTATCAACAAGTAGAACAGGTAGGAAAAACCCATCACGAAAACAAACATCCTGATCCAATTCAGTTTTGGCCCCAAATCCGGCGGGCGAAAGTTCGCCAGGACGGCAAAGGCAATCATGTGCATCAGGTAAATGGAGTAGCTCCATTTGCCGGCCCATTCCAGCGCACGGGGCGGCGGATTGTGACGAAAGGCCATGATTTCGGCACGCAGCCAGAAAAACACGAGGATGGCAAAGACATTGAGCGTCCACGGATAACCCACCGGTGAATGGTAACGCAGCGCGCTGCAACCCCAGGCCGCAAACCACACCAGCAACCGCCCCAGCCACACGGAAACCCCGGAAACAGCCGCCTTCGCCAAACGGAAATCCTCTTCCGCCAGACGGCAGCCCAGAAGCCAGCAAGGCAAACAGATCAGCCAGGAGAGGGCGCTCCCCGACGGGGCGTAGTCCTTTGCCGACGGGTAAAGCCCCGCAATCACGGCAAACGCGGCCAGAAACGAGCCGGCAAGGATCTTGTTCCATCCGAACCGCGCCTTCAGCACCCTTAGAAACGGATAAAGCGTATAGTAAATGAGTTCCGCCACAAGGCTCCAGAGAATCGAATCCTGGAAAAAGGAGAGGTTGACGTGAAACGGGCCTGCCAGCAACACGGCCGCAATCAACGGAATGCCAATTCGGATGTATCGGCGCGTCAAGTAAGGCCACAACTCAAATGTGTTTGCGCCGCGATACGGATAATGGATGCAGAAACCGGAGATGACGAAGAATACCGTCACCGCCGGCACCCCTGGAAAGAGATTGTTGTAAAAGCCCTGGATGCGCAAACCGACGGCGCTGGCGCGATCCAGCCCGTCTGCCAAGGGAAACGAGCCGCAATGGCAGAAGACGACCCAAAGCGCCGCGATAAATCGAAAGGTATCCAGCCCTGAAATTCTGGGCTGCTTATTGATTGGTTTCATGGTTTCATGCTGTCATCCACTTCCTACAACGCACGGCAGGTCCTGCGACGGACCACCTGAACAGAACTATAATCGTTCCGGCGGCGATTTCAAGCAAATTCTGGCGGCGCCTTGAACTTTCACTATTCACCCTTTTCAATTCACTATTCGTCACTGTTCAGGTAGGGACAGCGCGCCGCGCTGTCCGCGCCGCGTCCAGCGGCGCAACGGATCGCACCCCGGACGCCTCGGCGAGGTGTCCCTGCCTGAATAGTTACCACTATTTTCCAACCGGGGCTTGACAAAACTCGGAACCCAGCGTCATTCCAAGTTGCAATGAGCGAACCGAATCCGGCCCCAATGTCATCCGCCATCCAACGCCCGCGCATGGACGCGGACATCGTGTGCGTCGGATTCGGCCCGGCCACGGCGGGCTTTCTCTTCACGCTGTCCCGGCAGCTCCTCAACGCCGACGGCACGCCCGCCGTGGAAAGCGCCGCCGCGCCCGGCCTGCCGCCCCAGGTGCTTTGCTACGAACGCGCGGACGACCCCGGCTTCGGCGTTTCCGGCGTGGTCACCAAAGCGCGCGCCTTGCGGGCGAGCATTCCGGATATTGAAAAAGCCGGCATCCCAATGGCCGCGCCGGTCGGCGAAGAGAAAGTGCTGTACCTGCTCGACCCCATTGGCGCGAGCCGCCGTTCCACCGCGTTGCGGCTCGCGGATTCCTTGATTCGCGCGGCGAAATTCGCGCTGCCGTTCGAGAACCACGCGCTGAATCTGCCCTGGACGCCCGCCTTCCTCCACAAGCGCGGCGGCATGGTGCTCTCGCTGGGGCAGTTCATGCAATGGGCCGGCGCGCAGGCGCAAGGCACGGGCGCGGTGCAAATCTGGCCCGGCACGCCTGTCGCGCAGGCGCTCGTCGAAGACAATAAGGTGCTCGGCGTCCGACTCCTCGATCAAGGCGTGAGCAAACAAGGCGCGCCCGACGCGGGCTTCACGCCGGGCATGGACATTCACGCGGCGCTGACCGTGGTGGGCGACGGCCCGGTCGGCCCGGTCGGCCGGCAATTGGACGACCTTTTCGGTTTGCCGGAAAACCATCACATCCGCGACTGGGCGGTGGGCATGAAATTCGTTGTGGATTTGCCCGAGGACACGCCGCTCCGGGCGGGCACGGTGCTGCACACCTTCGGCTATCCCGAGCCGGAAATCTTCGGATTCTTCTACACGCATCCGGGCCGCGTCGCTTCCCTGGGCATCTTCGTTCCGTCGTGGTTGGACAGCCCGGTGCGCTCGGCTTACCGCTACCTTCAGCATTGGATGACGCACCCTTACCTTTGGCGTCTTCTCAAGGGCGGCAAACTCCGTTCCTGGGGCGCGAAGACCCTCGGCGAATCCGGCCGCCGCGGCGAACCGCATCTGGCCGGCGACGGCTGCGCGCGCATCGGCGAAGGCAGCGGCAGCACCAACGTCCTCACCGGCTCGGGCGTGGACGAAGCCTGGGCCACCGGAGCGCAACTGGCCGAAGCCGTGATTGAATTGCTCAAGGCGAAAAAACCGTTCACGAAGGAAAATCTCGATGCGACTTACGTGCGGCGCCGCCGCGCGAGCTGGCTGGAACAGGAAGCCCGCGCCGCCGAAAAATCGCGCGACGGTTTTCAACACGGCGTTGTCACCGGCCTGCTCGGCATGGCGCTGGCCGGCTTGAGCGGCGGCCGGCTGGCGCTGCCCGGCCAGCCCTTGCGCCCGTGGGAACGCATCCCTTCGCTGGAAGATTACTTTCGTGGCCGCATTCCGCCCGCCGAAGCGCGCAAGATTCGCGACGATTGTTACGCGCGCGGCGTCTCCGCGCACGCCGCGCTCATGGAACGCGCGGGCTGGCCGGCGATTCCGTATGACGGCCAATTGCTCGTGTCGCATCAGGACGCGTTGCTGATGGGCGGGAAAGTGCAGGCGCCGCCCGGATACGCCGATCATGTGGCGTTTATTTTTCCCAACGAATGCCGGCAATGCGGCACCAAGCTGTGCGTGGAAGCCTGTTCCGGCCAGGCCATCACGCCCGGCGAAAACGGCGTGCCGAATTTCGACCGCGAGAAATGCGTTCACTGCGGCGCGTGCCTGTGGAACTGCGCGACCGCCTCGCCGGAAAACCCGGAGCGCAGCGCCGCCGCCTTCCGCGCCGGCACGGGCGGCCTGCACTCGGCGGAGAATTGAATCGTGCCAATTGTGGGATTGCGGCAATGGCCGATCATTGTTAAAGTATTAGCGTTATGAGCAAAGATGTGTTGATCGCCAAATACGAAGCCTTGTCCGTCACGGCGCAAAAGCAGGTGGAGACTTTCATTGAGGTCTTGTCGAAAGAGACTACGGCGAAATCCAGGACTCCCGCAAAGCGCCGCTTCAGCTTCGATTGGGCGGGCGGTTTGGCGGATTTGAAAGAGCAGTTCACAGCCGTTGAGTTGCAGCATTACTCGAACGCGCGGCGATGAAATCGGCGGACATTGAACCGGAAACGCGCTTGCATCCGACTCGGAAATGTGAGATCATCCCACCATGACAGTAATCGCCGACAGCAAGATGCGGGTGGTAATGCCGGGCGCCCGGCCGGGGGACATGTTTGACTTTGAAGACGAAGGTAACGGTCGTTTCCATTTGGTGCGTCTAAACAAACCTTCTCCGCCTAAGAGGAAAACCCGGACCGAAGTGTTGGCCGCAATCAAAGCGAGCAAGATGAGGCCAATGATGACGTGGGAAGAACTGCGGGCTATGACTAGGGAACCATGATCCTGTTCGACACCAACGTTATTATTGACGTTTTGTACGAAAAGGAAGCTCATCACGACTGGGCCATTCAACAGGTTGCCTCTGCTGTTCTCGAAGAGGGCGCGGTCGTTAGCACTGTTACGGTGGCAGAACTTTGCGCAGGTGACCGGTATCCCGAACAGGTGGAATCCGACTTGCACAAATGGGGTTTGAAAATCACGGATATATCTGCCGCTTCTGCGATCATTTGTGGCAAGGCCTATCGCCGCTATCTCACAGCGCGCCGCGTTTCCGGGGGCAGTCCGGCACCCAAAATGCCGCTGCCGGACTTCTTCATTGGCGCGCAGGCGGAAATCATGGGATGGAAGATTGCCACGCGCGACCAGGAACGGTTCAAACGGTATTTCCCCAAGGTCCCGCTGCTCACGCCCTGATTAAACCACAATGAACATCTCCATCATCCTCGCTCATCCGAATCCGGGAAGTTTCAACCACGCCATCGCCAATACGGCGGCGGAGGCGCTTCGCCGGAATGGCCACAAAGTCGCCCTCCACGATCTTTGCCAGGAACAATTCCCGCCGCTGTTCTCCGCCGCTGAATTGCAAACCGGCGCGAAGCTGGAGCCAATCATCGCCTCGCATTGCAAGGAAATCGTGGCTGCGGACGGCATCATCATCGTGCATCCGAACTGGTGGGGCATGCCGCCGGCCATTTTGAAGGGTTGGATAGACCGCGTGTTGCGCATGGAGATCGCCTATCGTTTTGTGGCCAATGACAAGGGTGAAGGCGTTCCCGTCGGCCTGCTCAAAGCCAGGGCGGCGATTGTCTTCAACACCGCCAACACGCCGGAGCACCGCGAGCGCGAGGTTTTCGGCGATCCGCTGGAGAACTTGTGGAAGAAGTGCGTGTTTGCCCTTTGCGGGGTGCGCAACGTCCATCGCCGGACCTTTTCGGTCGTCATCACCAGCACGCCGCGGCAACGCGCCGAATGGCTGCTGGAGGCCGCCCAAACCGCCGCCCGCTGTTTTCCGCCAGACGCCACCACGTAAACCGCGCGCGCCCCGCCGGAGAATTGAAAGACCGAAGATTCATTGCCGCAAAAAGGCGCAAAATGCTCAAAAGATGGATTCCCATTATGCGCCTCTTGCGCCTTCTCGCGGCCAATCCGCAATCCGCAATCCTCAATCCGCAATCCGCAATTCTGCCCCCCCCCCATTTTTACCTCTTGCCTTTCCCTGCAACTGGCGTATCCTTTCCCCCTGCCTGAGCGCCGTGTGTGCGGCGTTCGTTGAGGCTGAGAAAAAAAAGTCAACAATGTCACCTAACCTTTTACCTCCGTTGCCCGACAACGTGGTCAGGTAGGCAATGGGGTCTTCGGGCGCGCCCCTCGCGGCGCGGCCAAGCCTCCCGCAGTTTATGAACTCATAGTAATTATGCTCACAATGGAAGAAGCCCTGAAGCAAAGCCCGACGCACTTTGCCACAGGTCAAATCGTCAAAGGCCGCGTCATCGAAGTACGCCCCAAGGAAGTCCTCGTGGACATCGGCTACAAAAGCGAAGGCGTCGTCTCCGGCGCCGAATTTGAAGATATAAAAACCGTCAAGGTTGACGACATAGTGGATGTCCTCATCGAAAAACTCGAGGACAAGGAGGGCATGGTCATCCTCTCCAAGGAAAAGGCCGAATTCAAACAGAACTGGGACAAAATCCTGACCATCTGCAACGAAGGCGGCACCATCACTGGCAAGGTCAAAGCCGCCGTCAAGGGCGGCCTCCTCGTCAACATCGGCGTGGAAGCCTTTCTGCCCGCCTCCCAAATTGACATCGTGCCGCCCAAGAACCTGGCGCAATTCCTCGGCAACAGCTACGAGTTCAAGGTCGTCAAAATCAACCAGGAACGGCAGAACATCGTCCTCTCCCGCCGCGAACTCATCGAGCAGCAGCGCAACGACAAGCGGTCCAAGCTCCTCACCGAGATGACTCCCGGCGACATCCGCAAGGGCACCGTCAAGAATATCACCGACTTCGGCGCCTTCATTGACCTCAACGGCATTGACGGCCTCCTCCACATCACCGACATGAGCTGGGGCCGCATCGGCCACCCCTCCGAAATCCTCAAGGTCGGCCAGGACATTGATG
>Ga0181530_10001176_pt1 | contig 33186 bp, 29 predicted proteins | sample PEATcosm2014_Bin_42_FD_119769 | JGI IMG/M metagenome (GOLD analysis project Ga0181530, IMG submission 119769) | Peatland microbial communities from MTU Mesocosm Facility, Houghton, MI, USA - PEATcosm2014_Bin10_60_metaG | ecosystem: Environmental > Terrestrial > Soil > Wetlands > Peat | place...
ATGGCTCGGACAGTTTCGCCGATTGCTGGTTCGTCACGAGCATCTGCTCTCCATTTACTACGCCTTCTTTTACCTTGCCTGCTTCTGGATCACGCTCAGGAGGCATTTTTGAAACACGCTCTACAAATAACCCTCCCAAAAGTGGTCAATATTGCTCACAAATAAATCCCTAAAAAGAGTGATTCTCCGCGTGTGATTCTGCTCACATTTCCTATACAATGGAGCTTAGATATAAGTGGGCACATCGACACTTTCTCAAGGATTCCCCATCGCATGGCTACAGTCACAGCTACTCCATCGCCAGAAAGCGTCATTGTCACTCCGAGCCCACTGAACCCCGCAGTCTCTGAAACAGTCGTCCCCAGTGCGTCGAAAGCGGTCCCCAATTGGCAGCACGTTCGCATGGGCCGCGCCAAGGCTGTCAGCGATGGTTTGAGCTGGCCGATGGTCCTTGTGATGGTGCTCTTTCACGTGGGCGCCATCGCCGCGCTCTTCCTCTTCACTTGGCAGCGCCTCGTCGTTATGGCTGTGCTCTACGTGCTGGCCATCAATGTGGGCATTGGCATGTGCTATCACCGCCTGCTCACCCATCGCGGCTATCAGGTGCCCAAGTGGATCGAATATGTTATGACGGTGTTCGCTACGATGTCGCTTGAGGGCGGGCCCATCTTCTGGGTCTCCACGCATCGCGTGCATCACCAGCTCAGCGACAAGGAAGGCGATCCGCACACGCCGCGCGAAGGCGGTTGGTGGGCGCATGCGGGATGGATCCTTTTCGGCGAGCCGTTGCACCTGCAGATCAAGGCGCTCTCGCGCTACTCACCCGACCTCAGCCGCGACCGCTTCCATGTGTGGATGAGCAAATACCACTGGCTGCCGATTACTCTCAGCGCCGTTCTGCTGTTCTCGCTGGGATGGTACTGGGGCGGATTTGTAAATGGCCTTGCCATGTTCCTTTGGGGAGCTTTGCTGCGTGTCACGCTTGGCCTTCACGCTACGTGGCTGGTAAATTCAGCCACCCACATGTGGGGCAGCCGCCGCTTTGAAACCCGCGACGACTCGCGCAACAACTGGTGGGTGGCCCTGCTCACCGGCGGCGAGGGCTGGCACAACAATCATCACGCGCATCCCGTTTCCGCGCGCCACGGCCTCAAGTGGTACGAGATCGATCCCAACTTCTGGGGCATCTGGCTGCTCGCGAGGCTCGGCATCGCCCGCAAGGTCCAGGTGGCAAAGTTCGACCCCAAAAACCCCAAGCCCGCGGGACTCGCATAGCTCGTATCCTGAGCGATCCTGAATGGATTGTCATCCTGAGCGGAGCAGGTCGCGCGGCGACCTGCGAAGTCGAAGGACCTGCGGTTGCTTTTTCTATGTGAAATATACGCGGCGTCTGCGGGGTCGGTTTAGTTCGCGGTCGGAAACTGGTTAAAGCAGACAAATTCTGTCCATCGCTCCAGGAACCAATCGCGAGCGCGTTCCGTGAGAAGCATAGATCCATAGCCCGATCCGCGCACAAGATCACAGGCGTTCCAAGCGCCCAAGTCAAGTTTGAGATCTTTGTAAGATTCCACTATCGACATGGGGCGGATAATCGTTGCTGTTTGCGGAACCACGATTTCCCAAAGGACTCCAAGAGTATCAGCAACCTTGGAGTTGTGGGGTTTGAGAAGGATGTAGTCCTCGGGCTCTCCTGTCTCGGGGTATTGCTCAGGTTCGGATGCATTGAGGTCCCAAGTTTCCCAAGGCAATTCGACGACGTGCTTTTTTTCAACCGGAGTAAAGCTGAAGCCTGAGAGACCCGATTGCTCGAGACTGTTCCGCGCTGCAGACGTGACAATTGCGGTGCCGATTCCAGGGAAAGTTATCGGCAGGATAAATGGGCCTGCTCTTTCGAGGGCAATCTTCCCATCGACCCTCGGTGAATGCATAGACATTCCGTGCTGCAGAATGTCGCCGTAATCTCCCCAGCCTCCGGGGATCACGGAACGTCCCTCTATCTTGAAGAATCTTGGCGTCATTGGGAGCAATTCCACGCTGGCGCGTGACCGCTTACCCCCGCGCCTTGGCCCTTATCCAGAGCGTTAGAAACAGCGGCAGCGCCACCACCAGCACCAGCACGCCCGCGGGAAATCCGACGTACAAGTACGTGTCGGCGTAGCTCACCGAGTGCCCACCCACTACGTTCCATGCAAGCAGCGCGAAGATGGCGGCGCACGTGGTCGCGAAAAACGTGAGAAACGCTGACGCTAACGCCAACAACAGGCTTTGGAACAAACTGAAACCTTCCAGCGGAAAACCGAAAATCCTCGCTCCCCGTCCGCCATCCGCCAATTTTGCCATGATGCCCGACCTCTTTCAACTAGAATACAAACTTATGGCTAGCGGCGCACAAATCGAGTTGTGGCATGCCGAGAAAGTCGCCACGCAAGTAGCGGTGCAGGATGCGCCCAACGGCATCCGTTACGCTGCCTTCGGCGAGATCCGCATCTCCGACGCGGACCTTGAGCGCCTTGTAAGTGCCGTACCTGCCGGGCTGGCTCCCGCGCTGCGCCAGCGAGCTTACTACTTCGTTCCTCTCGCCATTGCCGACACCGGCGAGAATCTCATCGCGCCCGCCTACACGGTTGAGCTGGGCGACCGCGCTGTCTGCCATCGCAACGCCGCCTTCGGCGATACCGAGGCTGTCTTCATCTCTACGCGTCTCGTTGAAGACCGCTTCGGCCTCGCCTTCGAATTCTTCATCAACGTGGCGCACAATTTTGTCGAGGCCGCCGGCGTTCCCGATAGCTTCTCCACGCTCGCCTGGTCGCAGGCCGAAGCGCAGGTGCGCGGAGAGACCAGCCAGGATGCATGGGAAGCCCGCCGCCGCGCCCAGGAGCCGCACGCCGGCGCGAAGACCCCCAGCGCGAGTATCGATGAGCGTGCGCGCATGAGCTTTTTCGAGTCGTCGTTCTCTGACGCGCTCGCTATCTATATGCTTTCGCTTGCGGTCGACTTCGACTACCACGATCTGCGCGAGCGCGAGTACCCGCTGCTGGCCGCGCCCGCACTCGCCGAGCGCCTGCGGCACGTCGCCTCGCTTTTCCCGGCCAACCCCGGCTATGAGTTCCAGGTCCTTTACCGCCGTAAAGGCTGAGGCGCCATTGCGGCTTGTTGAAGCGCACGGATTCAGCCGCCTCGCACCTGGTACGAGAAATGGATTGAAGGCTTCAGTTCCGCATGGTCAGGCACACGAGCGGATAAGATCGCTGCGGAGCGACTTTCCCTACTTTCGGGGGCTTGCTTGCCTTGTTCCCTTTGGTCCTTGCTTCCTCAGTGCCCGGGCACCGGATGCGCTGGCGGATGAGCCGCGACGCGAACCTTGCCCGAGACCGCCCATCCCAAGGCCGCAAACCAGCCAAGGATCGTCCACCCCAAAGACACATTGACTAGAGCGATCCACGCCATTGATCGGCAGTCCCGGTACATGGCCAGGCCAGTTGGCGCCAGATAGACCAGCGCCCCAAGCACAAACAGCACCATGCCGACCGGCCCCATCAGGTCGGCATCGTGACGGGCAAATCCCAGCGCAACCACGACGATGCCGCACGCAACGATTCCTGCCACCACCAGCAGCCGAAGCAGATTGTTCATGGGCCACCTCCTGCGGCGGAACGCGAGCAGCTTGATTCCGGGACGACACTGCGCCGAACCGCAAACTGCCACTCAGGTTTCTCCGTAATTTGTAGCCAAAGTGTAGCGCTGCGCGAAGGGCCTTACAACGAAATACCCCGCTCATTTTTCATGGCTTAGCGTGTGTTTTTGGCGCCACGGGGAGCCGTGTTTCTCTCCCGTCACAACGGCGCAACTGTGCTGAGTCACTGAGAAGAGTGCACTTCAGGTGGTTCTGGATGCAGAGGCATCACACTGCGATCTGGCAGAAACACTATTTCATCAGATCAAATCAAACTCCCAGAATGGGGAATTTGTTGATCGTGTACAAAATTCTTTGGACGGTCCAGACCGCCTGCACCTTCAAGCGCCGCCGTACACCACGCGCCCCTCGCTCACCGTCCAGCGCACTTTGCCCAGCATCGCCCAGCCGTCGAAAGGCGTGTTCTTCGCCTTCGATTTCGACTCCGTTGCAAGGTAGGTCCACTCGGCCTTGGGATCGAAGACCACCACGTCGCCAAAGCTGCCCACAGTCAATGTGCCGCGGCCTTTCAGTCCCAGCAGCGCCGCCGGTTGCGCGCTCAGCAGGCTCAACACACGGCCCAACGGGATCTTCCACTCGTTGTGCAGCCAGCGCAGGCAAAGGCCCAGAGCTGTTTCGAGGCCGGTAATTCCGTTCGGCGCCAGCTCAAATTCAATTTCCTTTTCGTGCATGGCGTGCGGCGCGTGATCGGTCGCAATCGCATCCACCACGCCGTCGAGAATCCCCTCGATCATGGCATCGCGGTCGGCGGCCGAGCGCAGCGGCGGATTCATCTTGGCGTGCGTGTTATAAAGGCCGACGTGTTCCTCGGTGAGCAGGAAGTGATGCGGCGTCACCTCGCAGGTCACGCGCAGCCCGTTGCGCCGCGCCTGCCGCACCGCCGCCAACGCCGCAGCCGTGGATGTGTGCGCCACATGCAAATGAGGATGCGACTCGCGCAGTTCGGCCACCAGGCGAATGTCGCGCTCCACCATGCTCGACTCCGCCTCCGGCGGCATGCCGCGCAGCCCCAGCTTGAACGACACCGGGCCGAGATTCATGCTCGCACCTTGCGTCATGCGCGTGTCCTCAGCGTGCTGGATCACGGTGAGACCCACGCGCGCCGCCGCGGCGAGCGTTTCGCGCATCATGCCGTCTTTCAGGATCGGCCGTCCATCGTCGGTGACGGCTACCGCGCCCGCGGATTTCAGCGCAGCATAGTCGTTGATCACTTCACCTTTGGAACCGCGCGTGGCCGCGGCAACGGGAAACACCCGCACCAGTGCGCCGCGCTCCGGCGCCTGCATCCAGCGCGTGATCTCCGGCGAATCGTTCACCGGCGTCGTGTTTGGCATGGCGGCAACGCTTGTGAATCCGCCCGCCGCTGCCGCAGCCGTTCCCGTCGCGATGGTCTCTTTGTACGCCTGTCCCGGCTCGCGCAAATGCACGTGAATATCGACCAGACCCGGCGCAACCACCAGCCCAGTCGCGTCCAGTACCTCCGCGCCTTCTGCGTTCTTCAGCTTGCCCGGACCCGCAATCTCCGCCACGCGCCCGTCTTTGAGCAGAATGTCCTTGGCGGCGTCCATGCCCGCCGCGGGATCCACCAGCCGCCCTCCGCAAATTGCCAGCGTCGTCATGCGCGGCCTCCATCTTCCGCCGTGAGCGCCCTCTCCATCACCGCCATGCGGATCGCTAGTCCGTTCGTCACCTGCTCCAGAATCGCCGACTGCACGCCATCGGCCACGCCCGCCGTAATCTCCATGCCGCGAATAATCGGCCCCGGATGCAACACCACCGCCGTGGGCGCATGCGCCGCCAACCGTTGCCCGGTGAGCTGGTAGTTTCGCTTGTACTCGTCCAGATCCAGTTGCAGCCCGGCCAGCCGCTCGGCCTGGATGCGCAGCATCATCACCGCCTGCGATTGCGCAAGCGCGGCGTCAAAGTCCCGCTCGATTTCAATATCGGGACCAGACCGCGCCGCCTGCTCCGGCAATAGCTCCTTCGGGCCGCAAAGCAGCACTCGCGCGCCCACCCGCGGCAGCAGCAGCATGTTCGACCGCGCCACACGGCTGTGCAGAATGTCGCCAGTGATCATCACCGTCACCCCGGCGAGCGTGTCGGGCGCAACCCCCGCGAGTCCCGGCCGCAGATGTGTCAGGATCGTGCGCAGATCGAGCAGCGCCTGCGTAGGATGCTCGTGCATGCCGTCGCCGGCATTGATCACCGGCAGGCGCGTGGACTCTTCCAGCAGCCACGCCGCGCCCGACGAGTTATGGCGCAGGATGATGGCTTCGGCGCCCAGCGCACGCAGCGTCAATCCCGTGTCCTTCAGTGATTCGCCCTTCTCGATGCTCGAGCTCAGGCTCGAGACCAGAGTGGTATCGGCGCCCAGCGCCTTGCAGGCCAGTTCAAAACTGGTGCGCGTGCGCGTCGACGACTCGTAAAAGAGCAGAGCAATGCGCCGCTTGGCCAGGACGTGGTCACGGACGATGGGATCCTCGTTGTCGAGTTTTGTGGCGCGGATGAGAAGTTGGCTCACACCGTCCACGGTCAAATCGAGAACCGAAAGCAGCGATCCTGGATGGTAAGGAAATGAAGAAACGGGCGCAGGCGGAGTGCTGCGCTGGTGGCGAGTCGTGGGTATGGCCGGTTTCATGGGAAAAGCGGCTTTCAGCCCTCGGTTTCCGATCTCGTGTAGCGGCTTTCAGCTGAAGGCTGGTGCTCAAAGCCTGAAGTTCAGTTGGTGCGCTCAACCAGCAGCACCTGTTCCGTTTGGTCGATTTCCTGAAATTTGACTTCGATGATTTCGCGGCTGCTCGTGGGGACGTGTTTGCCCACGTAGGTGGCCTCAATGGGCAGCTCGCGATGCCCGCGGTCGATGAGCACCGCCAGTTGCACGCGCCGCGGTCGGCCGTGGTCGAACAGCGCGTCGAGCGCGGCGCGAATGGTGCGGCCGGTGTAAAGCACGTCATCGCAGATCACGATGTCGCGGCCTTCCACGTCAATGCCGATGGCTCCCGGCGTCACCACCGGGCGTACGCCTGCCGTGGAGAGATCGTCGCGATAAAACTGAATGTCGAGCACTCCGGTATCCACCGGACGCTTCTCAATGGTCGAAATCAGCTTGCCCAGCCGTTGCGCCAGCGGAACCCCGCGGCGCTTGATGCCCACCAGGGCCAAGTCCTCGCTCCCGTTGCTTTTTTCTACGATTTCGTGGGCCAGGCGCACCAGGGTTCGTTCAATCTCCGAGGCGGACATCAGCCGCCCCTTCTCGCGCAGGTTGTTCTTGCTTTCCGGTTCACTCATGATCGAAGCTCTTGCCGGATGATACGAGGGATTGGCGTTTCAGGGCAAGTTGTGGAAACGCGGGCGCCCAGATCACGGAATGTGCGCCTCGGCAGGGCAGGGTTTTAGAGTGCCACAGGGCTCCGCGCGAGCCCAAATCGGTCCCATAATATAAAAGCGGGCCCGGATGGCGAAATTGGCAGACGCAGCGGACTTAAAATCCGCAGACCTTTACCGGTCGTGGGGGTTCAAGTCCCCCTCTGGGCACCATAGAAGTAGAAGGTTGGATAAGTGATGCGGTGAATACCTGGCGGTCAATTCGGGACTTCGTGACTTGCGGGCACTGTACTACCCCCCGTTTTGACCCTTGCATTGGGCTGGTCACGCTCCGTTTTCAGGAATTCGTGAACCAGCTCGATATGCGCTTCCTGCGCCACCAGAATCTCGCGAATGGATGTAGGCAGGTAAGTCTCCAAGGCTTTGCCGTAAACCTCCGCAACGGCGTCTTCGCCCTGCTCGGCCGTGACCAGCAGCGTGTGATCGCCGCCTATGAACCTGGACTTGATGCGAGCCCATGTGCGGTGAATAGTCGCTGCCGCGCTACCTTTCTCCCAGAATGTACTCAAGCCTCGTTGGCGGAGGGCAGCCTCCAGTTCGTCGATAAACTGCGCGCGCAGCAGTGACTCAGTGAAGAAATATCGCTTGAGGGGTTGATTCTGAAGCCGTTCGCCTGCAGTTGCAAGTCCATCCTGGCTGTCAATGAGGATTTCAATCACGCGCTGCACTGCGGTATCGGCTCGAAGCGGTTCTCGCGGCGGTTGAAACACGATGCACCTCCGGGGAAAGAGCCAGAGCCCGTTATGGCCCTGATACTTAAGGCCTCTAACGATGATCGGCAAGGTGTGTGTGGACCGGGCTGGCACGCCCTTCGTGTGGCCGCTCACTGCAAATCCAGGCGACTTGAACTGCAAACTCCTATTGCCACGGGTGAGGGGAAATAACCTGCCGCCGGCGGAGGGTGAAGAAGCGACCTCATCGGCGCCCCAAAAGCAACCCCTGAATGCTTCCCGAGTGGACACGCCGTCCCGCTTAACCAGTTTGACGTGCGAAAAGAGAAACTGGTTGCATCATTCCACCCGCCGGGGCAATAGCCGGTCGCCGATCTTGAGTCGGGCGTCCAACCAATTGAGATACCATAACCGACATGCAACAACAGCCCGAAAGCAGCCAGGAAGGGAGCAATCGCCCTCAGCAGGTCTCCGTCCAGTCCAACTCCAGCCCGCAGATGGTGCAGAGCCTGGGTCTGTTCAGCGCCACCACGATTGTCGTGGGGTCCATGATCGGCAGCGGCATCTTCATTGTCGACTGCGACATCGCGCGGCTCACTGATTCTCCGGCGCTCTACCTGGGCGCGTGGGTCATCACCGCGGTCATGACCATGATCTGCGCCCTCAGCTACGGCGAGCTGGCCGCCATGATGCCCAAAGCCGGCGGACAATACGTCTATCTGCGCGAATCGCTCGGACCCCTGTGGGGATTTCTCTACGGCTGGACGCTTTTTCTCGTCATTGAGACGGGGACCATTGCCGCGGTGTGCGTGGCCTTCGGCAAATTCCTGGGTGTTTTCTTTCCGTCGGTTTCGAGCACGCATTGGCTGTGGCACATCGCGCACGTGCCTGCCATTCCCGTCGGCCCCATGGTGCTGGGCAACATGGATATCGGGGTTAGCACCGCAAATCTCGCCGGCATCATCGTCGTAATGTTCGTTGCTGCGGTGAATATCTGCGGCGTGCGCTTTGGCGCCCTGCTGCAGAACGTATTCACCGTGGCCAAGGCCATTTCGCTTGCGGCCCTCGTGCTGCTGGGATTCACAATTGGCCGCAACGGCGCGGCGATCGCAGCCAATTTCGGCAACCATTGGAGCGAGTTTTGGCGCAACGCGGGCTGGTCGTCGCTTCATCCCGTGCAGGTGGGCGCGCAGGGGCCCATCGTCATGGTCAACGTGATCGTCATTCTAGCCGTGGTGCAGGTGGGCTCGCTCTTTGCCGCCGACGCGTGGAATAACGTCACGTTTACGGCCGGCGAAATCAAAAACCCGCGACGCAACGTGCCGCTCTCGCTCGCGTTCGGTGTGGGTTTTGTGCTGGTGGTCTATTTCCTGGCCAGCACGGCATACATCCTGGTACTTCCGTTGCATGGCGATCCGAACGGCGCGACGATCTTTGCGCGCGGCGTGCAATATGCCGCCGAGGACCGCATTGGCGCCGCGGTGCTGCAGCAGATTTTTCCGCACCTGGGCGGTTATCTGATGGCCGCGGCGATTCTGATCTCAACCTTCGGCTGCGCCAACGGCATTACTCTTTCCGGCGCGCGCGCCTACTACGCCATGGCGCAGGACGGCCTCTTCTTCCGCATGGTGGGCAAGCTGCACCCGCGCTACAAGACGCCGGCCGCCGGTCTCGTAGTGCAGGCCATCTGGACCACCATCCTCTGCGTCTCCGGCTCCTACAGCCAGTTGCTCGATTACATTATCTTCGCGGTCCTGGTGTTTTATATCCTGACCATCCTCGGCCTCTTCGTGCTGCGCATCAAGCAGCCGAACACACCGCGGCCCTACAAAGCCTTCGGCTATCCGTTCCTGCCGGCTCTCTACATCGTGATGGCGACAAGCATCTGCGCCGCGCTGCTGCGCTACAAGCCGCAGTACACCTGGCCGGGGCTGATCCTGGTGCTGCTGGGGGTTCCGGTCTATCTGTTCTGGTCGCGGAGCGCGCGCGGCGGTGAACGGTGAACGCGGTCTGAGGCATGAGTCGGTCTGCGTCCTCAGAGCCCCGTTGTAATTTCAGGAATGTCCCCGCTCAAAATGTCAGGGACGCTCCCGGACCCCCTACCCCCCTCTCCCCCCATAGTTTCTGCAAACAAATATCGTCTTTTCATCAACTTGCGCGATGCGTCGCCGGGTAAATATTTGAAAAGACATATCTTTATCCGCAGATATTAGAGAGCAAAGGACTTATGATCAGGGTATTTCTCTCCATACCCCGGTTCTGGAATCCATGACTCATGGAACGATTGTGCGCCAATGTGGGGAAATTATCTGCAAAGACAGCGACTGAGGGACTAAGAAAAATGCTACAGGAAGAAAACGATTGCTACAGAGCCTCTTTCGAGAGGAAATGGACGCCTGGTGGAACTGGCCCTGGGGATACAATTTCTACATGACCCATCGCGAAAAATGGTCGGACGGAGAGTTGCCGGAGTCACCTCCGGCCGCACGCGAGGAAACCGTCGAAGAGTGGTTCGCGCGCATCGATGCGCTCAAGGGTGATCCGCTCTTTCCCGAAGGGCGGAAGCAGAATCTGGCGCCCGTGCGGGAATACCCATGGGATGAGAGGCCGTCCGAATAGGACCCGACGCTATGAGCGAAATCGACGAATCGAAGTTCCCCTACGGTTACGTGCCGGATCACTTGAAGGAAAGGGTGAAGAACTGGCGCAGCCTCTCAATCGGCGAACGAATGGAACTTACTTCTGAGTTAAGCCTGGCTGCTTGGGAGAAGATCGGTGTCGTCTACGATCCGACGAAGCCGATGGATAAGACGATCCGGCGGTTCCGACGCAAGGAGAACGGGGAGTTGGAACCCTATTGACCCTGAGGCTTAACGGCAAGTCGCTGACCACGGATAACTGTTCTACTGCAACAGCGTCCCCTGCTCCTAAGCTTCCGATCCCAGCCGTTGCCTAGCAACGGCCAGATGGGGAATAATTCTAGCCTCATCCAGGCACCCACAATGACCCTTCTATGGATATTTCTGGCAATCGCGGTCTTCGGTGCCGCTTTCGGTTGGTTCTCCGACAAGTCCAAGCAGATTCAGGAGGATAAATTCAACAGGGATCTCCGGCTTCAACTCGGCAAAAAGGCTGGAGAGTTTGAAGAGTATTGCAAACGCGTGGGCACGGTACTAGCCGAGCGGGAGCAATATATCAGGGACCTGCACGAGCAGTTCCAGGTTGGGGTCCTCAACGGTCGCAAATGGCTTGCTCATTTTATTTCCGAGGCCGACCGCGCGCTCGATGAGTCAATTGCAAATGGGCTGCGAAGCAAAAGTCACCCAGCACCTAAGTCGGCACAGGAAGTGTCAGAGGCGCGAGCCGAGCGTCGCGTCTTTAAGGAACGCGCTAAATTTCTCGAATTTCAACTGCTTTCCTACAAGGAATATTTCCCTTTCCTTGAGGAATATGAAGAGATGATCTTAGACGAGGCGATCCCATTTTCCGGCAATGGGGACAACTTGGAGGCCCTCGAAGACGCCGATCCCGTGCTCAGATATGTACCGAAAGCAGAATTTGAGCAGCTCCCCATTGGTGAAAGGAATCAGCGGGCCCTCGATCGTTATCTCAAGTCCAATTTGAGCCAGTCAGCCATCGGCAGGTTTTACGAGCGATTACTGGGCTACCAATTCGAAAGCAAGGGGTGGACGATCGATTACTTCGGAATTGTGAAAGGATATGAAGACCTTGGACGTGATCTAATCTGCAAGAAGGATGGTAAGACGCTCATCGTTCAAGCGAAGTGCTGGGCGGCCGAGAAGCTCATCCATGAAAAGCACATATTTCAGTTGTTCGGCACCACGCAGCTCTACTTAATGAATAACCACGGAGAGAGCCTCTTCCCTCCCGAAGTGAAGGCAATCTTTGTAACAACCACCTCACTGAGTCCCGTGGCGCGCAGGGCGGCGGAATGGCTCAAGATCGAAGTGCGAGAGAACGTCCCGCTGGACAAGACCTACCCGATCATCAAATGCAATATCAATCAAACGACAAGGGATTGAATCTACCATCTGCCATTCGATCAGCAATATGATCGAACAAAAATCATCCCGGCGCTGGGGGAAATGTACGTTCGAACGGTCGGGGAGGCGGAGGCCAAGGGATTCCGGAGGGCATACCGGCACGCCGGGCCATTTGCGTGACGCATACAGAAACTAGAAGCGGCCCCGGAGGGCCGCTTCACCCACCACTGACAACTGACTAATGTCTTATTGCAGCAGCGTCCCCTGCTCGCCCTCGTGGTTGCCGTTCCCGTTGCCGTTTAGTTCTTCGGGCGGGATGATCACGGCCGCGGCGACCTTGTCATCCGGTTCCAGGCTGAGCAGCCGCACGCCCTGCGTGGCGCGGCCGGCTGACCGAACCGTCTTGGTGTCGATGCGTATGATCTTGCCGAACTGGCTGATCACCATCAGCTCCGACGTGTCGTCGACCAGTTGGATGGTATTCACGCGGCCCACGCGTTCGGTGACGGAAAGGTTCTTGACGCCTTTGCCGCCGCGCGTCTGCAGGCGGTATTCTTCGACGTCGGTGCGTTTGCCGAAGCCATGTTCGGTGACGGAAAGAATGCGATAGGCGCCGGGTGCGTGCTCCTTGGGTGTAACCGCAACGCCAACCACGTAGTCGTTTTTGATCAGCGCAATGCCGCGCACGCCATAAGCCGGCCGGCCCATGGAGCGCACGTCGCTCTCCTCAAATCGGATCGCCATTCCCAGGTGCGTGGCCAGGAAAATAATCTGCGAGCCATCGGTAATGCGCGCCGCCACCAGTTCGTCGTCCGTGTCGATGCCGATGGCAATGATGCCGCGCGACATCACGTTCGAGAAATCCTTGAGCGGCGTCTTCTTCACGGTGCCCTTCTGCGTGGCGAAGAAAATGTACTTGCCCTCTTCTTCGAGATTACGGACGGGAAGAATGGCGCGCACCGTTTCGCCTTGCTGCAGGTCGAGCAGGCTCTGCATCGACTTGCCCTTGCCCGCGGCGCCCACATCGGGAATCTCGTAGATCTTGAGCCAATAGACGCGGCCGATGTTGGTGAAGCACAGCAGATAGGAGTGCGTGGAGTCGACGATGAGCTGCGAGACAAAATCCTCCTCGCGCGTCTTCATGCCCATGCGTCCGGTGCCGCCGCGGCGTTGCTGGCGGTAGATCGAGATGGGCGTGCGCTTCAGGTAGCCCTGGTGGCTCACCGTCACCGCAACCTGCTCATCGGCGATCAGGTCTTCGAGCTGAAGCTCCGCGCTTTCGTCCACAATCTCGGTGCGGCGCTTGTCGCCATACTTCTGGAGGACTTCCTCAAGCTCCTTCACGATGACCGCGCGCAATTTTTTCTCGCTGCCCAGGATCTCCTCATACTCGGCGATCTTCTCGCGGATCTCACCCAACTCTTTCAGGATCTCGTCCACGGAGAGCTGCGTAAGCCGATAGAGTTGCAATTCGAGAATCGCGTCGACCTGGCGCAGGGTGAGGCCCTTCTCTTCGCGAGGTCCGGGCTCGCGGTCCAGGCGAATGACGATGTCCTTGCCCTTGCCCCATGCATACAGATTCTCGCGAGCATCCACGCGGGAGTTCGATGCGCGAATAATCCTGATCACGGTGTCGAGATTGTCGAGCGCGATCTTCAGGCCTTCCAGGATGTGTTCGCGTTCGCGCGCCTTGCGCAGCAGGAAAACCGTGCGCCGCTGCACCACGTCGATGCGATGGTCGATGAAGACCTGGATGGCATCGGCCAGGCCCAATTCCTTCGGCTGGCCGTTGGTCACGGCCAGGAAGATCATGGAAAAACTCTCTTGCAGTTGCGTGTGCTTGTAGAGCTGGTTCAGCACAATCTCAGGCTGCGCGCCGCGCTTGAGGCCGATCACCATCCTCATGCCGTCGCGGTCGCTCTCGTCGCGCGTCCATTCGGTGTTGGTGTCGATATCGGAGATGATTTTGTTTTCGACCAGCTCGGAGATGCGCTTGAAGAGCACCGACTTGTTGACTTGATAAGGAAGCTCGGTAACGATCAGCGCCTGCCGATCCTTGGTGACGTTCTCAATGGCCACGCGCGCCCTCATCAGGAAGCGGCCGCGGCCGGTACGGTACGCGTCCACAATTCCCGCGCGGCCGTAAAGGATGCCGGCGGTCGGGAAATCGGGCCCATGCACGTGCTTCAGCACCTCAAGCAGCCCGCCTTTGGGATTCTTCACCAGCGTGATCGTTGCGTTCAGCACCTCGGTCAAATTATGCGGCGGAATGTTGGTCGCCATGCCCACGGCGATGCCGTTTGAACCGTTCACGATCAGCGTCGGAATCCGCGTGGGCAGAACCGACGGCTCGTCCGTGGTCTCGTCGAAGTTGGGAACCATGTCCACGGTTTCCATTTCGATGTCGGCCATCATCTCTTCGGCGATGCGCTCCATGCGGCACTCGGTATACCGATAAGCCGCCGGCGGATCGCCATCGACCGAGCCGAAGTTGCCCTGGCCGTCGACCAGCGGATAGCGCAACGACCACGGCTGCGCCATGCGCACCAACGCGTCGTACACCGACGAATCTCCGTGCGGATGGTACTTCTTCAAACACTCGCCCACCACGCCGGCGCACTTTGAATACTTCTTGTTGTGCTGCATCCCTTCACGGTCCATCGCCGTAAGGATGCGACGGTGCACGGGCTTCAATCCGTCGCGGGCGTCAGGCAGCGCGCGCCCGATGATCACCGACATCGAGTAGTCGAGATAGGAGCGGCGCATCTCCTCTTCGATATTGATGGGAATGAGGTTCGTGCCGCCGGGAGGGCTCGCTCCGTCGAGAGGAAGCTGAGGATTCTGGTCGTCTGCCATAGTTTTTTTGAGGGCTCGCAGGAAGGCGGCAAAAAGTCCGGAAAAAGCGGGGCCGGGTCCGCAGCTCTTAGCTTCTATTTTAGAGGTTCGAGGGGCCTTTTAGCAAGGCTGCGAGATGGAAATAACTCCTTATTTTGCTTTGATTTATGAAGAAACCGTGTCGCTTCGTCTCACGCCCGTCTCTGCGCGCGCTTCCGGCCCGGTTTTTGCACAAAAATGCGCATCCCAAAGCGTGGCTCTTCTGGACCCGAAATGCGACTGCGGGTATTGGCTGAACAGCCCTGAATCCGCGCGCCTTAGATCAGTCCCGGCAGGCTCAACACGCACAACACCGCCTGCAGCGCTACAGTGGCTCCTGCCGCGCCGAGCGCCCAACGCCCTCGCGGGCCGTCGTATGCATCGGCGAACACGCCGCCCACAAACGTGAGTAGAAATGGCTGCGCCCAGAGCCACGGTTTTCCCGGAGAGTCTGTCATGACGAGCACCATCGAAACCAAAGCGCAGAGCAGCGGAGCGGTGTTGCCGAAGTAGCGCGATTTGCGCGAGCCTAGATATAAGATGACCGCTGCGCACGCGGCAATTGTGATGCCGCCATTTGCGAGGGAACTAAAGAAGCGTCTCGCCGGGTCCAGCGAGACCGACAGGAACCCTGCCCCCGAGCGGAAGACATAGCTCGCCGCGTCGGGCGAAAAGCCGTAACAGGCAAAGACCAGCACCAGCGCGCCCACCACAGCAACCAGCACCACGGGCAAGGTCTGGCTCCTGTGGCCCTCGGCGACCCAAAGCATGGCCGCCAGGCCGAGCAGTGCGGCCAGCGGCAACGCCACGATGTGCGCGGCTGCCGCAACGCCAAAAATCGCGGTGAGCAGAACCATCCGCGGCCGCCATTTTCCACCCCAGCGACGAAGACCTGTCGCCGGGGGCCCCGGTTTGCGCCGCGGGCCCTGCATGGCATGGGCAACGCCGATGCAGGTGTATACGCCGCCGAAGAGACCCAGCGCAGCCAGTACCTCCGGATTCGGCGAAACGCAGGCGCGCAGCACAGCGGGCGAAAAGCAATAGAGCGCCAGGGCCGTATAGCCGCCCAGGTTGCCGTAGAGCCGCCGCGTGACCCACCAGATGCATCCGCCCAGCAGGAAGCCTGCAAAGAGAAATGGCAGGCGCAGCAGCAATAGGACGTGCGTCATTTGATGGCGCAGTTCCCACGTGCTCAACTCGCCGCTCTCTTGCACCACACGATTCTCTGGCTTGCGCAGCAGATCGAGCCCGCGCTCGGCCAGAAGATTCAGGGTGAGCGGAAGCCCGGCCAGCCGGTAAGCCAGAATGCCGTCGTGAATGTTGCCGCAGGAGGTGTAGTAGCCGGCCAGGGGCGAAGGCTTTTCCCAGGTCTCGCGTCCGCAACGCGCGTACTGGTAGTCAATGTCTGTCAGTGTCTGGCGGCTGATGAGCCAGAATCCCTGCAGGAGAAAGAGTGCCAGCAGTCCCGCCGCAATCCTTTGCGGCAGATTGAATTGAAAGCGGCGGAGGGCTTGAAACCGGTGCGTCATTCGTATCGAGCGGACGTTAACAGTCTAAACGGAGGCGCCCACGCTATCCGTCGTCCGAGGCGGCTCGCAATCGCTTCGCGCCCTTCCGCGCGCAAAAAGAAAGCCGCCCTGCAGGGCGGCTTTTAGTTAAGTGCTGCAAGCTTAGTTAAAGACTGCGCCAACCGTTACGTTGGAATTGTCAGTTCCGTTGGGGGCATTGCCGAGCGTGATGGTGCAACTGTTTGGTCCGGCCGCAGTGGAAGGGTTGGGACTGATCGTTGTGCAGTTGTAAGACCACCCACCGAAGGCGACTCCCGATTGGGCGGGCGCGGTCAGGGTGATGGTGGTGCCGAGCGGGTAGGTCGCCGTGCAGACCGAGCCGCCCGAGTTCCCGTTTGCGGCCCAGCCTGGACCGCAATGGATCACGTTCGGCGTATTGGTGGCGGAGGGCGCTGTCACCAGCCAGTTGGTGGTGTTCAGGCCTTCGTTATAGATCGTGAGCGTCACCAGCAATCCATTCGCCTGCGAACCCGGAAAGCACGAGCCTGGCGTTGGCGGAGTGGAGTTGGGGTCGGGCAGAACCAGAGGGCAGTTGAAGGTCGCTGTAGCGGTCTGGACCAAACCCTGCAAGCCCGTTGTTGGGTACGTAGCTTCGGCGATAATCGTGGCGCTTCCAGTGCCGTAAGCGGTTACGATGCCCCCGGGCGCGCCCGGATTGGGGGGCGTCGAATTGGTGCTGACAGGAAAGGAATTGGGGAATGACGAGAGCCAGGTCACCGTGTTCGTCAGGTCCTCTACGTACGGAGACGACGAGAAAGTTCCAATCGCCAGGAAGTTTCCGGTGTCCTGCAGGTTCCCGACCGTAATCGAACTCGGAATGATGGTGAGCGACAGCAGCGGCTCGGGAGGAGCTGTGAGAGTGGCATTCACTGTGCCGAACGCCGAAACGATGGAGCTGTTGGGATTCTTCACCTCGGCTGTGATGGTGGTGGTTCCCTGGGCCGCGCCAGTGACGACGCCGTTGCCCGTCGTGAGTCCCGACGTGACGGACGCGATCGATGGGATGCTGGAACTCCACGTGGTCTGCGGCGAATTGGTTACATCAACCTCGAGGCCGGTGGTTCCCGATGTGGCGAGCGCGATGAATTGGCCGGTCTGGCCCGCGGCCGAAACCGACTCCGAGGCCGGCACGAGGGTCACCGCGGTATATTCATCCGACGATCCGGCATTCACGGTAAAGCTCGCCGTGCCCGCAATCGTGCTCCCGCCGCTGGTGTAGAGAGCGATGACCGTCACCGTCCCCTCGGTCAGCGCCGTGGCCAGCCCTGTAGATCCGCCGATCGTGGCAATCTGTGTGCTGCTCGAAGACCAGGCGACCTGGTTGGTGAGGTTGACCGTTGCGCCCGTGGACGTGGTTCCGATCGCGAGGAATTGCGTGGTTTCGCCGGGTACCGCCACCGACTGCGAAGCGGGGAGGATGGCCAGCGAGGTCGTTGAGCCACTGACGCCGCCCGTGCCCGACGATGCCGTCACCGTCACGGCCGAGCTCGCGCTGAGGGTTCCCGTGTAGCCGTTTATGCTTGCCGTGATCGTCGCGGTCCCGGCGGTAAGCGCCGTCACCAGACCGGTGGAGCTGACGCTTGCCACCGTGGGAGAGCTCGATTTCCATGTTGCCGTGTCGGTGACGTCCGACGTTGTCGTTGGATGACCAGTTCCGTGGCCGGTTGTTCCCGTAGCCGTAAGCTGCACGGTTTGACCCACCGAAAGTGACTGCGTTGCAGGCGTAACCGCGATGGAGTCCACCTCAGAATTCGTGCAACCGGCAAAGGGCAGGATAAGAGCAATCAGGAGGAGTGCCCGTGGTGAAAAGCGATCATGCATGGTTGATCTCCGGAGCCTGCAGCCGGTTTTGACGTCGATCGAACGGCGTCATGGCAGACTCTCGCCAGCCTCTACGCCATCAAATATATGCCACCGAAACCCGCGCCCTTATTGCACAAAGGTGTTACTTTGGGTTTCCGCACCAAGACAGTCAATAAGTCCTTTGACGCTGCTTCAAACAGACGTGACAAACGTAATCGCCGACCTGATTTCAGACACAAAAACGGGCCGCGTGCGGGGAGTTGAAATCCCCCGGCGCGCGGCCCGTCGATCGAAATTTATTGTGGCTGTTCTACTCGCGCATGATCTCCATCGCGATGACGACTTCACGAGATCGCGAAGATGATTTTCTGCTCATCGCGTTTCACGTGCGGAAACCGATTCTCAATGCGCGTCAACTCCGCCTCGATCTCCAGGTCGACGCGCAGCAGGCGGCATCAGCGGATGCGCATACTCCGTTCGCGGGCCTGGGGAATCACGTTGTGCCCACGCTGTTGATTCTGCCTGGGAGATGACGCGGTTCGGAGCCGTTAGTGCCGTCAACCCGCCGGTCGCTGTGCACAAAAACGGTGCCGATCCGGGCATCAAACCTTCATTTGCAGGGTTTTTCGCGCGGTCTCTTTGCCGCCGCCGCCGCGAACGGCTACACTTGCGGTGAGCATGGCCATCGCCCGCGACAACTCTCCCGAACGTTTAGTCAGCGCCGCGCGCGCCGACGAAGAGCAGAGTTTTGAGCTCAAGTTGCGTCCCCGCTGGCTGCGCGAGTTCATCGGACAATCAAAAGCAAAGGAGCAGCTCGCCATTGCGCTCGAGGCGGCCAAGTCTCGTGGCGAAGCTCTGGACCACGTGCTTCTCTTCGGCCCTCCCGGCCTGGGAAAAACCACGCTTGCCACCATCATCGCCAACGAACTCGACGTAGGCTTCCAGCAATCCTCGGGTCCGGCCCTTGTCATCCAGGGCGACCTCACCGCCATCCTCACCAATCTGCGCGATCGCCAGGTGCTTTTCCTCGACGAGATTCACCGCCTGCAGCCGGTGCTCGAAGAAAAGCTCTACACCGCGCTTGAAGATTACAAGCTCGACATCATCATTGGCCAGGGACCGGCGGCGCGCACCCACGTGATGGAGATCAGGCCCTTCACCTTCATCGGGGCCACCACGCGTCCCGGCCTGCTTTCGTCGCCCCTGCGCTCGCGCTTCGGCATTCTGTTGCGCCTTGAGTTTTATACAGAGGAGGAACTGCGCTTCATTGTCGAACGCTCTGCGGAAGTATTGCACATTCCCATCGATCATGATGGCGCGGCGGAGATTGCGCTGCGTTCCCGCGGCACCCCGCGCATCGCCAATCGCCTGCTGCGCCGCGTGCGCGACTACGCCCAGGTGCGCGGCTCCGGATCCATCGACCGCCCCACGGCGAATGCGGCGTTGACGATGCTTGAAGTCGACGCGCACGGCTTCGACGAGATTGATCGGCGGCTGATGCTTACCATCATGCAGAAATACGATGGCGGACCGGTGGGCCTGGGCACGCTGGCCGCGACGCTTGCCGAAGAGGAAGACGCGCTCGAGGAAGTGTACGAGCCATTCCTGATTCAGATTGGATTTCTAGATCGCACGCCGCGCGGCCGCGTAGCCACGCGCCTCGCCTACGAGCACTTTGGAATCGCGGCGCCGGGCCGCCAGACGCCGTTATTTTAAGAGGTTGTGACGGGACGCATCCTTCCGGGCTAAGCCGCATCCCTAATCAAGGAGAAACAAAATGGCCCTTACTGAATCCACAATGCTGGAGCTTGGAACTGTAGCTCCCGACTTCGCACTCACCGACGCCATCACCGGCAAGACCATCCACCGCGACGACTTCCGCGGGCAAAAAGCGCTTCTCGTCATGTTCATTTGCGCCCACTGCCCCTACGTTAAGCACATCGAGAAATCACTCGGCCAGCTCAGCGCCGATTACGATGGAAAACCGCTCGGCATAGTCGCCATCAGTTCGAACGACGTCAACACGCATCCCGCCGACAGCCCCGCCGGCCTTAAGCAGCAGGCCGAGACCAACGGCTTCGAATTTCCTTACCTCTACGACGAGTCGCAGGCCGTGGCGCACGCATACAAAGCCGCCTGCACACCCGATCCCTATTTATTCGACGCCGACTTCAAGCTCGTCTATCGCGGCCAGTACGACGAGAGCCGTCCCGGCAACGGCATTCCAGTTACAGGAAAAGATCTGCGTGCCGCCATTGATCTGGTGCTCGCAGGCAAGCCCGTTCCCGCGGACCAGAAACCCTCGATCGGCTGCAACATTAAATGGAAGGCGTGAAAAGGCAGCGGAGCTGGCGGTGTTAGCGGAGCTGGCGGCGTTAGCCTTGCGGCGACCTGCGTGGGCTCTGCGAATTATGTTGGCGCCGCTAGCACCGCTAACCCCGCTAACTCCGCTGTCTCTACGCGCTCACCGGCGCGGGCGCCAGCCCTGAAAGCAACTCGCGAATTTCCAGCAGAACTTCGTCGGACCGCGCGGCCTTCAGCGGCAGCTTGAGCAATCCCTGCGGCGTAAACTGCGCGCCGCGTTTGGCGTTGCGCGCCACCAGCTTCATTAGATGCGTGGGATCGACCGCGGCATTCTCGGTGAAGCGAATCTGCAGTTCGGCACGCTTGCGGTCGATCTGCGCCACGCCCATGCGCTCGCATTCCAGCCGCAACTGCGCCGCTTCCAGCAGGTACACCGTGGGGTCGGGCAGTGCGCCGTAGCGGTCTTCCATCTCGGCGCGAATCTCGTTGATCGCCGCCTCGCTGATCGCGCCGGCAATCTTCTTGTAGAGCCGCAGGCGCTGGTTCTCTTCGGGCACGTAGCTCTCGTCGATGCGCAAGGCAATGCCCAAGTTGAGCTGCGTAGCCGGCCGCTCTTCCGAGCCCTCGCCCTTGAGCTCCTTCACTGCGGCCTCCAGCATCGTTGTGTAGAGCTCGAATCCGACGGCCTCGATATGGCCGCTCTGCTCGCCGCCCAGCATGTTGCCCGCGCCGCGCAGTTCCAGGTCGAGCGCCGCAATTTTGAATCCCGCGCCCAGGTCCGAAAATTCCTTGAGCGCCGCCAGCCGCCGACGTGCGATCTCCGTCAACTGATTCTCCGGCGGGATCAAAAGGTACGCGTAGGCGCGGCGGTTCGAGCGCCCCACGCGCCCGCGCAACTGATAAAGCTCGCTCAGCCCGTGCCGCTCCGCGCGGTTGATCAAAATCGTGTTCGCCAGCGGAATGTCGAGCCCATTCTCGATGATCGTCGTCGCCACCAGCACATCGAACTCATGGCGCATGAAGGCGAGCATCACTTTCTCCAGCTCGGTTTCGTTCATCTGCCCGTGCGCCACGGCCACGCGCGCCGCCGGCACCAGCTCCTGGATGCGCGAGGCAATTTCGTAGATGGACTCCACGCGATTGTGCACGAAAAATACCTGCCCGCCGCGTTCCAGCTCCACTTCCACCGCCGACCGGATGATTTTCTCGTCGAACTTCGCCACCACGGTTTGGATTGCCATGCGATCCTTGGGCGGCGTTTCGATCACGCTCATGTCGCGCAGCCCCACCAACGACATGTGTAGTGTGCGCGGAATCGGCGTGGCGCTCATGGCCAGCACATCGATCTCCTTGCGCAACTGCTTCAGCCGCTCCTTGTGGCGCACGCCGAAGCGCTGCTCTTCATCGACAACCAGCAAGCCCAGGTCCTGGAACTTGATGTCCTTCGAGAGCAGCCGGTGGGTGCCGATCAGGATGTCCACCTTGCCGGTCGCGACGCGCTCCACGATGTCCTTCTGTTCCTTTGCCGTTCGAAAGCGCGAAATCATTTCCACGTGAATAGGGAACTGCGCGAAGCGTTGCTTGAAGGTCTCGAAATGCTGGAAGCTGAGGATCGTGGTCGGCGTCAGCACCGCAACCTGCTTTCCGTCCTGCACGGCCTTGAACGCCGCGCGCATGGCCACCTCGGTTTTGCCGTAGCCCACGTCGCCGCACAGCAGCCGATCCATCGGCGTCGGCGATTCCATGTCGTACTTCACGGCGCGAATCGCCGCCATCTGGTCGTCGGTCTCACTGTAATCGAATGCGTCTTCGAACTCGCGCTGGAACTCGTTGTCTTTCGAGAATGCCGTGCCCTCTGCGGTATGGCGCTGGGCGTATAGCTTCAGCAGCTCCGCGGCCATGTCTTGCATAGCTTTGCGCACGCGCGCCTTCGTCTTGGTCCACTGCTGCGAGCCCAACCGGTTCAGCACCGGCGCAGGTCCCGTGTCGGTGGAACGGTACTTCTGAATCAAATCCAGCCGTGTGAGAGGAACGTATAGCTTGGCGCCTTCGGCGAACTCCAGGATCATGAACTCCACCGAGAGCCCGTCCTGCGCGATCTCCTTGAGCCCCTGGTACTGCGCGATGCCGTGTTCCACGTGCACCACGTAGTCGCCGACTCCCAGGTCGCGGAAGTCCGAAACAAACGCCGCGGTCTTCGATCGCTTCGGTTCCGGCCGCGCCGCCACGTCGGCTTCGTCCGACAAATCATTGGCCCCGAAGACAATCAGATTCGATTCCGCGAAGACCACACCCGCCGCCAGCGGCGAGCGCACAATCACCGGCACGCGCAGATCGCCCGCCAGGTAGCTGCCTTCGTCGAGCATAGTTTCGCCGGGCCGCGCCGCGCGGCTGCCCAGCCGGTAGGGAACCTCGTAGTCGCGCAAGACTGTCGCCAGCCGTTCCACGTCGCCCTGGTGCGGCGCGGCCAGCACGATGCGCGTTTCCGTCTTCATCAGATTTTTCAGTTGCTCGGTCAAGGCAGGAATCGATCCGTGAAAGCGCAGCGTGGGCCGCGTCGGCAGTTCGATCTCGCCCAGCGTCGCGTCCTCCTCCAGCACGTCCACCGCGCCCAGTTGATCCAGATCCAGTCCCATGTGCGCGTCGAGCGCGGCCCGCAACACCTCCGGCCGCAGGTAAATGTCCTCCGGCCGCACCAGCGAGCCGATGCCCGACCGCTCGTGGCGCTGTTCCACCTTGTTCCACCAGCGGTCGATCTGGTTCTGCACCATCCCCGGCTCGTCCACAATCAATGCGCTGCGCGGCACCAGCTTCAGCAGCGATTGCTCCGCGCCTGCGACCGGAGTAAAAAACTCCCAACCCGGAAACACGCTCACTCCGCCAGCCGCCGCGGCCTCAACCGCCATCTCCTCATCTTCGATTTCAATACGCTGCCGGCTCAGCCGTGCATTCACCGCGGCCAGCAATGACTCCGTCACCGGCGCTTCCGTCAGCGGCTGCAGTTGCGTCTCATCCAGCCCCGACTGCGAGCGTTGCGTCTCGGGATCGAATTTGCGGATGGTCTCAATCTCGTCGCCGAAGAACTCGATGCGTACGGGCCGGTCGGATTCAGGCGAGTACACGTCCAGAATTCCGCCGCGTCGCGTAAACTGCCCCGGCATCTCGACGATATCCATTTGCGTATAGCCCACACTCGCCAGATGTGTGGTCAGCGTCTCAATGTCGACCTCTTCGCCGCGCTTGAGTGTCACTGCCAGGCCCGCATAATACTCGAGGTTGAAGAGCCTCAGAGCCGCCGATTCCACGGGCGCGATCAACATATCCACGGCCCCGGTCGAGAGCTTCCACAACGCCGCCGCGCGCTGCTCCTGCACGTCGGGGTGCGGCGAGAGATTTTCAAACGGAAGCACATCGTGTGCGGGAAAACGCACCACGCGCGCCGGATCCACGGCGCCTGTCAGCTCGCATCCGGCCTTGAGTAGCGGTTCCAGCGCCTCGGCGGCCTTGTTGTCGGCCACAACTACGATTACCGGCTGCTTGGCGGCCCGCGCCATCAGCGGCAGGTAGAGTGCTCGCGCTGTAGAGGTCAATCCGGACACACACCGCCGGCCCGCACCCAGGCTCAGGTGCCTGCGAACGCGTTCAAATCCCGGAGCATGCTCCAGCTCCGCGAACATTTCGCGGACGAACGGGAGGATCATCTGACTTCATTTTATCAGCGGCGGGGTGAATGAGTTTTGTCGCGGAGCGGGCGGCTTGCCACGCTCGGCCATCAGTCGAGGCGCGGCGTGCCCCGGCGCAGCGCCAGGCCGGTGACGCCGAAACTCGCGATCAGCACCAACGCGATGACGAAATAAAACGCCATGGGATGCAGCCAGCCCGGCGAATAGGTCAGATCCTGCCCCACCCACAGAAGCAGGATGGTAGCCATGACTGCAAATTGGCCGGCGATCACCAGGAACGTGTGTCCCAGGGCGCGCCGCTTGTCCAGCGCCTCCACCTGTTCGGGACTCAGATTGCGCTCTTCGAGGGGAAGAAGGGAATTTGCCATGGGGTTTTCTCCTTACAGGACTTGACCGGACGACTCGCTCCAGGACCTCCGGGTCCGGCGTTCCTATACACAATTGAATCACACACCAGCCGCACCGCGCCACCGCCCGGAGTCTTCGTCGCACCGGCCACGGCGGCGCCGTCAATTGCGATTCCGGCGCTTGGGGCAGCGCGTAATTATTGCGGTGGATATCCGACCGATTGCGCGTAAAGCACCATGTGATCCGCGCCCAGTCCAAGCTTCGCAGCCACATCCTGCGCATGCAAGGTATAGAACCACGCATTCAGCCCGTCCGACGACGCGAAAAGGTACACATTTTGTGCGATGAACCCGCAATCCACCTGCGAGAAGTCGTCCTTGGCCGGGGCCACATAGACAATCGTCACCGCGGCGTGGGCTGCGGGCGCCGGGCTGATGGCGCCGCGCAGGTCGCCTGCGATCACCGGGCGCAGCACATTTTGTTCCGCGTCGTAGAGATACACGCCGTCGGCCAGCACCACGTCAAGCTGGATGTCCTGCGTGTTGCGTGCCGAGGGCGCCGTCCTGCCCAATCCGGGATGCACGTTGCGCGGGCGGTTGACGCCGAAGGCCGCCCAGAGTAAATCCGAAAGCGTCTGCAGTGGCAGCGGCTTATCGAGGAACGCGCGCGTGGTCTGGCGCGCGCTCAACGCCTGCATCAGCGGCGTGCCGCCGGTGGTGGCTGGCTTGGGAAGCTGGATGGGCTGCAGCTCCGCAGCCAGTACCGGCGCGCTCGAGCGATCGAGACCGGTCTGGAACATTGCACCGGCCGTCAGGACAACGATTCCAAGCATGAGGGCCGCGGACCGCACAACAAAACGCGACGAAATGCGCATGATGACACCTCGAAGGATCAGGGTAAGCACGCCCGCCTCCTGAGGTGTGCGGATTAAGGGGAAGTGAAGACTCGACCGTGTAGCGCCGGTCTCCAGACCGGCTGTAGTGCGGGTGTCCACGCCCGCACCGTCCTTGAATCGACTACGAAGGATGCCGTCTGAGCTCTAGTCCACCAAAAACGCCAGCGACTGCAGCGTCGTAATCTCGAATGGCTTACGGCAGCGGATGTTAGTGCACTGCAGCTTGTCGTCGCGCCGCACCATATAGGATTGCGCCTTGGCGAAACGGGCGCGATCGCGCTCGTCGGCGCTGCGGGGAATCTGCTGGCGCTTGCGCCGCACCACCCACATCACTTTATACTCGGCCGCCTGCCCGCACTTGGGACAGGTCAGGCTGTGCGTGCGCTGCTCGGTTGTCTCGTTGAAGAATTCGCGCTCATCCATTTATGTTTCGCCCTCCGCTTCTTCACCCCAGCGACGAAAACCCGTCGCCGGGGGCCCCGCTTCGCCTGCCTGCAGCCGCCGCCGGGGCCTGGTACTCGAGTCAGGACTCGACTCGGACACTTCCGCCGATGCCGAATCTATTCCATAATCGTTCTTGCCATGGCGAAGCGCAAGCCAGCCCGTTTTTCCGCCGCAAAAGCTGTGAAGGCCAACGCCCGGGAGCGCGTGGGCCAACCCAAGGCCTCGCGGGTTCTCCCCGACGCGCCGCGTACCGGCCGCCAGGCCAAGCACAAGCCCAAACTCGAAGACCTGCTGCGCGAAGAGGGTTAGGGCGCTACCGGTCCTCTCTCGCTTCGGCAGAAAATCCTTGCCATCTGCACCAAAAAGCTGAAAGCTGATAGCTGAAAGCGGAGGGCTGTCTCTATGGCAAAAGCAGTTGGCATCGGCGGTATCTTCCTCAGGGCGCGCGACCCGGAGGCGCTCGCCCAGTGGTACGCAACGCACTTCGGCATCGCGGACCAGGGCGGCGGATCGCTCGGTTTCGACGGCCCTGAATCCATGGGCATGACCGTGTTTGCCCACTTCCCGCTCGACACGGACTACTTCGGCGAGGGTGCGCAACAGGCCATGGTCAACTTCCGCGTCGACGATCTCGACGCTCTGCTTGGCCAGTTGGCCGAGGCAGGTGCCCGCATCGATCCCAAGCGCGACGACGCTCCCTACGGCAAATTCGCGTGGATCTGGGATCCCGAAGGCCACCGCGTCGAACTCTGGCAGCCGCCGCTGGCGGAGTGACTGGCGAGTGGGGCCCACGCCGTTGGCGGCGGGGCTGTGTAAGACACGTAAGACGCGGCGGTTGGTGGTGTATCGGCAGCTCGATGTCCGTGTCTTACGTCGTCAAACCATGTCTTATTGCCGTAAGGCACCGTAAGACAACCGTAAGACGCCAGGCCCCGAACTCCTGGAGGCCCCCGCGCGCAAAGCCACGCCAAAAATAGAAGCGCGCCCGCTATCGCTCATCCCCCGCGCCCGCGCCAATCCCAAAGTTGAAAAACGCACCCTTGCGCCAGCCCACCCAGATTACGGATGCAACGAGTGCAAGTAAGGATTGGTGCGCGACAAACTAAAGGCGGGAACCTGGAGCCGGACCATCCACCAATAGGAAAGGGCACACTTCCGCCTTTCGACTCCGGAGAACTTGAGAAACAAACTGACTACGAACGCGAGGCTCTGCGAGAATGTCTTGCCTTCAGGAAGGCTACAAGTGCGAGTCCGAGCATTCCGGTTCCAAGCAACAGCAGCGACGAGGGTTCCGGGACTATTGGGACTCCTGAAAACGATGCTGGCCCGAGCGAAGCGTTGAAGGCGGCCAGCAATTTCCCATCGCTCAGGCAAAGGTCTGTGCTGCGAGAGTCGATTAGCAGTTTCAGGCTCTGGTCGGTCGTCGGGGCAAAGAGTTCCGAGGTGAAGGTGGCTCCAGAATCCTGGGTGTCCAACGTCGATCCGGTATCGCTTACCGAAAGATCATCGGAAGTCGCAACTCCACTGAGGACGCTGGTCGATCCACTGGTCACGGTGAAGGAGGTATTATCGGCTGCCGTGTCATCGGAGCCCAATGATTCGCCGGCTGTACCCGCAACAGCGGTTGCGCTGAAGTTAAGTGTGCCCGTCGCTGGCCCTGCGCTATCCAGATAGCTCAAATCAAGCGGAATCGCAATTCCCGTCAGAGTGGTTCCGTCGAAGCTGATGTAAGAAGACGAAGGAGTAGAGTATTGGACGAAATCATCTGCGTGTGCGATGGGCGCAAACAGGGGTGCAATTGTCGCGAGGACAACGAGCAGAATTTGCCTTCTCATGGGATTACCTTCCCGGGTCGAGGCCAGCGTGCGCTCTCGTTGAAGGACGTGCACGTAAGCAAATAATGCAGCGGCGCATCCGGCGCCTCGCGCCTCTCCGATGGCTTGAATCGAAATCTACTTTGAGACGAATCCCATGGGTCTGGAGTTTCTCAAAGTCAACCCAAACGGCGGTTTGCGACGGTCTACCACCCCGAGCGTTTCCAATGAACTATGAGTGGTAACTAACAGTCTACATGCAAGCTGAGCGCCAAACGAATGTTTCATGTATTTAACGACTTGCGGTCATGCGATTTGCAGATGTGCAATATTTTGCATATTTATGTAGTCAAGAAGTTCTCTTTTCTGCGGAATAAACTGAGTGTTACGTGACGTATAGGTGCTACGAGGGCAAGTGCCGCTTTTCAGACCGCTTGCACCAAGTCTGGTGCAACTTTGGCCGCTGGATGGGGCGATTTTTTGCGAGGATTAAGCGCAGAAGCATACAGAGCGCACAAACTCTGGAATGGTCTTAATGCTGCACGCTATACGGTCCCGGCAGCAACGGCGCAGCAGACGCTTGTTCGAGCGCGGAATTCGATTCCACTTCCGTCCGCTTGGAGTAGATGCGGAACTCGACCACCAAATTGAGCATGACGGAAACCGGCTTGCCGTCCTTGACGGCCGGCTCGAAGGTGACTTTGCGGATGGAATCGACGGCGCTCTCGTCGAGCCCGAAGCCGATGGGCCGCGCCACCGCGATTTCGACGGGCTTGCCATCGGCGCCGACCACCACGTGATACTCCGACATGCCGGCCACGCCGTAGTCCTGCGCAAACTGGTTCGATCCGGGCTCGAAGGTGGACTTGAGCCGCGCCTTCTTGTCGACCATGTTTTGCCGCAGCACATTGGAATCCGCAGGCTGGTAATCGGCCTTGGCCGCGACGGCATCGTAGTAGAGCTTCCAGAAGCCCGGCATCGAGGCCACCATGCGTTCGTCGAATCCCTGCGCAAACACGTTGCCGAGCGCTTCTTCAAGAACCTTGTTGGCGTGCGCCGGCGAAAGCGTAGTGGTCACGCTCTTGGCGTCGGCGGGCCGCTCATTCTCGGGTGCCGCGGCAATCTCGATCTGCGCCTCCTGGGCATCGGTCGGTTCGATATTTGGTGCGGGGCCTGTCACGGGATTGGGCGCGAGTGCAGTAGCCGGAGCCGTCAATGCGAGAGCCGGTTTCGTGGACCGCAGCGAACATTTTCCCTTGCCCTTTTCCTGCTTCGGCTTGATTACAAGCTCGCGATCGATGGTGATCCGCACCGTCTTCTTCTTAGGCGTGATGTTCACCCGATCCACGGCTGTGGTGGGATCCTCGTATGGCAGCGCGCCCAGAAAGTGCAGACCGTAACGCGCGCCCTCGAGCTCCACTTTGTGCTTGAGCAGGCGCACCTTTTCGATGCGGATTCCGGATAGCGTGTAGGACCCCTGCGGCGAATGCCCGATCAGCACGCCGTGCTCGTTGAAGGTGAGCGTGTTGTCGAGGTAGCCGCCACGCAGGAAGAGATCTTTGCCCTCGAACTGCTTTCTGAGCTCGTCTTCCGTGATGCTCCCGGGTTCCGGGGCCTGGCCTGCACTGCTGGGCGCAGCCGTGGGCGCGGGAACTGGCTGACTTTCTGCGGGGACCGAAGCGGGCGTCGAAACGGGCGTGTCGGCAGGTTGCGGTGTTGCAGACGAAGACTGCACCTGAGCCGCTGGCTGGCTGCCGGCCGCGGGAGCCGCTTGCTGCGCTCTCACGTTTACCGCGGCCAGCGCCAGCAGCAGCGCCGATGCGCCGCAGATCAATAACGCACGGCGCGCAAATACACGGGGCAGAAACACGCTGAACAGGGCTGCAGGCGCAGCAAAAGACGAGACACGGGAGCGAGCCATGGACAGAAACATGGGAACCTTCGAAGGCCACTTTAACAGGGATTCAGGCGCTCCCGCCGCGAGAAAGAAACCTTTGGTAACCCCTCGCGCGGCCATTTCCCATTTCAATCCTTGAGGCTGATTTGGCGCTTGAGCCGCCACAAAATCCGCCGAAAGAGGCCCAGAATCCGCCGCGCGTCTGGTCGCGTGAGGGCAAGCCGGCGCAGCAGCAGGTCGAGATCGTGGCGATTCGCCTTCTGCATCGCCGCGGGGGAGTAGTTTGCGACCTGCATGGTCTCTGCGACGACTGCGGCCAGCAATTCGAGATCTTGCGCGCAAGCTGCTTCGCGCGGGGAGGCGGAAGAGGCCCCGACTGCATGGTTTCCCACCTTAGCCGTCCGCCGTTCGGCGGACGCCGAAGGTGGGGCACCCGATTCAGTGTTGGAAGATGGTGGAGCACCCGATTCCGTGTTGGGCTGAGGTGGAAGCGGGTGAGATGCGCGAGCCAGCTCATACAAGCACACGGCAACGGCCTGGCCAAGATTCATCGAGGGCTGGCGAGGATCGGTGGGAATCTCCACCAGCACGTGGCAGAGCGCGAGATCTTCGCGGGTGAGCCCGCGCTTCTCCGGCCCGAAGACCAGTGCCACGCGGCCGCCGTGCGCGAGCTCTGCGCCGACAAGCGGCGTCAACTCCGGGAGCGGAATCACGGTCTGCTCCGGCTTGCGATGCTGAAGCGTTCCCGTGCCAATCACCAGCGTGCATTCGGCCACGGCGTCGGCCAGGCTCTCCACACGCTTTGCGTCTTGCAGCAGGTCCGAGGCGCCGACGGCGGACTTCGCTTCGCGCCAGTGTCCCTCATAGGGCGCGACCACGCAGAGATGCCGGAAGCCGAAGTTCGCCATGGCCCGCGCCGCCGCTCCTATATTGAGGGGATTGCGCGGCGAAACGAGGACGACTTCGAAGCATTCGCGTTGGGGTTCGGTGAGCAAGAAGTGATTGTAGATCGGAAGTGCCGGCTTCCGTTTCTTTGGCTGTTGCCTGCGCGTGAGCCGTGCGCTATAGTCCACGCCATGATCCCACTGAAGGTTCTGTTTCACTCGGTTTGCAAAAGTCTTCATGTGTGCAGGCTCTGCAAGGCTGCAGCGTTGCTGACGCTGACGATCGCGGTTGCGCTTCCAGCGTGTGCGCGCGGGCAAGCCGGAGGCAACAGCGGTCAGCCTTCTCCATCCACTCCTGCAAACACTGAAACGGGCGTGGCCGGCAAGCTGACCTTTGAAGTTGCTTCCGTCCGGCCGGGCGCGCAGGGAGCGAGGATAGGGATGGATTTCCTAGATCCGGGCAGTGAAACTGCGCCACCGCCGGGCGGGCTCTATTCATGGAATGCACCGCTTGCAGTGTTGATTAACTTTGCCTATGACCTGAGGAGCCCGCACGCAAGGCGCGAAGCAGGGCAGGGGCTGCCCAAGTGGGCGCAGGAGCAGTGGTACACCGTCGAAGCCCGCGCCGAAGGGAGTCCGACCCGGGACGATGTACGCCAGATGATGCGTTCGCTGCTCGAAGATCGTTTTCAATTCGCCGCCCATTTCGAAGAGCGCGATACTCAGGTGTACGCCCTTCAAGTGGCCAGGCCGGGATTGGGACTGAAACCGCATCCTGAAGGCGCACCCTGCGCGCTTTCTCCGTCCCAGGTCGACGAAAACAAGTATCCGCATGCATATCCGCCGTACAAAACTGTTCCTGCGCACTGCGGCATTTTCGATCGACTACTCGGCCCTGGCGGCGAGCGCCGTTCGGAGATGCTCAATGTGACGATGCAGCAGATCGCGGACAGTTTGAGGGCGGGAATGCCTGTCGTCGACCGGACCGGGCTTGCAGGGCGCTACGATGCGGTGCTCGATTTTACGTTCGATGACCTGCAGGAAAACACCGATACCTCAGAGAATGACTTCCAGTCGCTGCCCATCGCGCTCGAAAAGCAGCTCGGTTTGAAGCTCGTGAAACAGAACGCGCCTGTCGATGATTTTGTCATTGATCGCATCGGAGCGTTGTCGGAAAACTAACGCAATGGCTTGATCGCAATCGCTGACAAATGAGGCCGCAATGTTCTAGCCTGAAACGTGCTCCTCACCAGCCCAGCCGCGATCGCTCTGAATCTCAACGAGCTCAGCCAGGCGCCCATCGTGCGCTTCTCACTGCTGGCGCTCAGCTCCATCTTTTTCCTCGTCGACCCCTTTGCCGCCATTCCGTCGTTTCTGGCCATCACCAAAAGCGCCGATGCCGCGCGCCGCAAGCGTATGGCGCGCAAGGGCGCACTCACCTGCTTCATCGTGCTCACCAGCTTCGCCGTAGCCGGCCAGCTCATCTTTCGCATGTTCGGCATTACGCTGCCGGCATTTGAAATCGCCGGCGGCCTGATCCTGCTGCTCATCGGTTTGGACATGCTGGAAGCCCGCCGCTCGCCCACGCAGGAAACCCACGGCGACACTGAAGAAGCCACGACGAAAGAGGACGCCGGCATTGTGCCCCTGGGCATTCCCATGCTGGCCGGCCCCGGCGCCATTTCGTCGGTCATGGTGCTGGTGGGCCAGGTGCCCACGCTCTGGCATTGGGAGATGGCCGCGATCCTCGGCTCGATCACCATCACGGCCGTGGTGGCGTATTTTGTGCTGGCCGCCGCCAGCCGGGTGCGCCAGGTAATGGGCGAAACCGGCATCCGCATCCTGGTCAGGATTATGGGGCTGCTGCTGGTGGCCCTGGCGATGCAGTATTTCGTGAATGGAATCACGGACTTGGGGCTGATTCCGCGGCACTGAAGGGGAATGAAGCGGAGCTAGCCTCGCTTCGCTTGTGTTAGCGGTGCTAGCGGAGCTAGACGGAGGCAGAAGCGAACTGTCTAGCGCTGCCAACTCCGCTAGCGCCGCTAACTCCGCTCTGATTCACGCACTTTCCCACAGAAAAGGGCGGCTTTCCACAGGCTGCGAAGCTTGCTTCTAACTCTTTGAAATTGCTATTCTTGCTGAGTTGCAAGGGGCAGTCTCTAACGGAGCGCCATCATTTGCATCCCGGAGTGGCGTGTGCTACTCTAATGAAGTTGTAGTGAGCAGTGGAGCCTCCCGGTGGCCGTGTGGCCTGCCCGTTTGAGGGAAGTGGGAAGCTGGTTCGTTGGGTCGGTCGAGGCTGGTTGAAGCCCTACCGCAAGCCCCTGTAGGGAATCCCTAGAGAGAACCCATTGCAGGACCGGGGAGTTGATCTCCCGCGAGCCCTAGTGGCTCGAGCATTTTTTGCTGGTCGATATTTGATATTTTGCGCAGTGCGAACGGGTTGTCTAAGTTGGTTCGGGGCGAGTTTAAGCTTGACCTGTAACCGATACTTTGATAACTTTAGAAGGTTCGCGCCAAAACGCCGTATCCTGCTGTACAAGCGGAGACAATCAGCGTTGCGCATCAAGTTCGAGGACAGCCGGACCAAAAGTCCGGACCTCGATCCCAAGGGGTCTCGCTCAGGCGAATCGCCCTCAAGGATCTTTGACAAATTGGTTGAACGTGCCAGTCGTGAGATGCGATCAAGTTTGGCTTGGTCATCTCACAAGGTAAGGTGCCCCGTTCCTTTCGCGAGAAAGTTACGGGTGCACGGTCAACCCAACCGACCTCCGTCGGGGTGGGAAGACATCAGGCTTCAAACGAGAGTTTGATCCTGGCTCAGAATCAACGCTGGCGGCGTGCCTAACACATGCAAGTCGAACGAGAAAGTGGTAGCAATACCATGAGTAAAGTGGCGCACGGGTGAGTAACACGTGA
>Ga0181530_10001179_pt1 | contig 33115 bp, 30 predicted proteins | sample PEATcosm2014_Bin_42_FD_119769 | JGI IMG/M metagenome (GOLD analysis project Ga0181530, IMG submission 119769) | Peatland microbial communities from MTU Mesocosm Facility, Houghton, MI, USA - PEATcosm2014_Bin10_60_metaG | ecosystem: Environmental > Terrestrial > Soil > Wetlands > Peat | place...
ACCGGTTTCGCCCGATAAAATGGGCAATGCAGCAGTTTGGGCCATGACAGCGTTTCTCCATGTTGCCCGCGCATCCGCAGCGATTGCGCCGTTGCTTGACTGGATAATGAACACGCGGCGACCGCGGCACCATTAAATTGCCTGTTAGGTCATTAAATTCGCTGTTAGAATCCGGCTTCTCTTAATGTGCCGAGACCGAAGCCGATATCGACGCGTTCGCACGCATCGCAGCTGGATTATTGGTTCGTCCGAATAAACGGAAATTAATGTTTGGGGTGGGCCGATGCGATCGCGTCCGCTCGCCGGTCTGTTTGGATGACATCTAATTTAGTTTTCTGAACGGCAATTTAGTGGTGCGGCGAAGCCGTAAGCCTATCTCCGTTGTGCGGCCAGATGCTGCGCACCTCGAAAAGGTGCGGGTCACCACAACCTAGGAGAAAGGCTATGAAGAAGCTCATTACGATTGTTGCTATCACCGCCAGCGTTATGGCGACGCCGGCATTCGCGCAATCGTTCGATCCTGACGCCGGCACGGGCAACGTGTTGTCGTTCAGTTCCGAAGCGACTGCCCAGCAAAACCATAAAGTTGCCGGCCGGCAGAGCGGGCTTGACGCCTACGCGATGGTCCCCGGAACTTCCTGGTCGGCCACCGACTCGAACAGCCCGGCGGCTACCGGCGGCGGCAGCGACGGCTACAATCAGTTGGTCGAGACCTACTGACGCGATGAAGAAAAGAGGGGCGCGCTTCGGCACGCCCTCTTTTCTCATGCCTATCCTCGCATCACCGGGACTATCTTGAACTAATTTCCGACTCTCCGCAGCGCATTCCTCAAGCCTTCCGCGCTTCTTTCCAGCGCGCTCCGTTCCTCGGGCGACAATCCTGGCTGCATCACCTCGAGCACACCGGCGCGGCCGATGATGCTTGGCAGCGACAGCGTGACACCAAATTCACTTTGGTAGCTGCCGATCGGAATTGCTGCACGCTCATCGCGCAACACGATCTCCGCAATCCGCGCCGATACGATCCCGATCCCATACTGACTGGCATCGTGTCCCTCGATGATCGTGATATTGACGTAACGGACGTCCTTTTCCAGCTGCGCGCGGATATCGTCGAGTTTTTCACCGCGCTTTTGGACGAGTTCCGTCACCGGCACACCGGCGATCCGCGCCGTCGACCAGAGAAAGACCTGGGAGGTACCGTGGTCGCCAATTACCTGCGCCTCCACGCTGTTGGGATCAACGCCGAAATGTCTGCCGAGATGCACGCGAAAGCGCAGGCTGTCGAGATAGGTTCCCGTGCTCAATACACGATCATGCCCGGCCGCTTCGCGTGCAATGTCGGCGAGTGGGTCGGGAGGATCGGTGACCGCGACCAGCACGGCGTTCGGAGCGGCGCGAACGATCTGTGGGACGATGTCGCGATAAATCGCCGCGTTCTTGTCGAGCAGCCTGAGCCGGCCTTGCGGGTCATTGCGGTCGGTGGCGCCGCCAGTCTTTTCGTTGACTCCCGACGTGATGAGGACCACGCCGGACCCGGCAAGCGCGTCAAAATCGCCATCCTTGATATCGACCGGCGGCGAAAGCGGTACGCCGTAACGAATGTCGGTTGCGACCGCTTCCGCGGTTCGCCGGGTGCGGTTCACAAGCACGATCTCGCGCGCACTGCCGCGCGCCACTGCCGCCAACGCTATTGCGCATCCGACATTGCCGGTGCCGATGATGCCGAGTTTCATGCGCCAGTCTCCCAACGATTTGCTGAACTATTATTTCACGAAGCGCGCGCTGGCGGCGCCATAAACTCTGGGCCGACCGGATCCACGATCGTTTCGCGCAGGATCCGATCGATCTCGACCTTGGTCGGGGCGTCGAGCCGCCAGCCAGTCACCTCGTCGACCGGTTCGAGTTGACCGGGATGGCGCGCGCCCCACAGCGCCATGGTTATACCCTGATCGAGCATCCAGCGGACGGCGAGCTGAATAACGTGCTTGCCAAAGCGCTCCTGAGCGAGCTGGTCGAGCCTTTGCACCGCCGAGAGATATTGCGCGAACCGGGATTGCTGGAACTTCGGGTCAGTGCGCCGCAGATCGTCGCCGGAGAAAATAGTGGCCGGTCGCATTCTTCCGGATAGAAGACCTCGGCACAGCGCGCCATAGCCGAACATGGCGATGTTGTTCTTGCGGCAATAGGGCAAAAGCTCGGCCTCGATCTCGCGCTCGAACAGATTATAGGGCGACTGCAGCACATGCAGCGCCGCCACGCTGCGAAACCGCTGCATCTGCTCGAGCGAGAAATTGCTGACGCCGATGGCGCGGATTTTTCCCTGCTTGAACAGCATTTGCATGGCCGCTGCGGTTTCTTCGACCGGGACGAGGGGATCAGGCCAATGAACCTGATAGATGTCGATGTAGTCGGTTCGCAGCCGGCGCAAAGAGTCCTCGACCTCGCGGATGATGCGGCCTCGGCTGGCATTGCGAAATACGCTGCCGTCCTTCCATTCGAGCCCGACCTTGGTTGCAATCACCACGCGGTCGCGCAGGCGCCCTTCGGCGATCGCTTTGCCGACGATTTCCTCTGAACGACCGAAGCCATAGACCGGCGCCGTATCGATGACGTTGATGCCGTGGTCGAGCGCCGCCCGGATGGTGGATATCGATTCGGCCTCGTCGGTGCCGCCCCACATCCAACCGCCGATGGCCCAGGTGCCGATGGCGACGCGGGACACCGTCAATGGCGTGCCGGCAATGGCGGAACGCTCCATATCGATTTCGAGAGTTTCGGCGGGATGAGCCATGACAGTGCTCCTTCTTTACATGTTTGCGGCTAGGCGGCTTTCAAGAGTGCCGGGTCGACCGGCAGGGCGCGGATACGCTGAGCATGTCACTGGCTCCCTGCGCGAGCGGAGCCGGCCACCAGCAAGTCTTTCGGCGAGGCCGGCTGCAGTGAACTGTGAATGCCCGCCTCCTCAGCGGCGATCAGCCCCAAGGCCGTCCAGTCAAGATCCCCGTAACCGCGCGCGATACCGGTCGTCATCCGATCTCGTACGACTTCGACCGATGGCATCGGCACACCGGCGCTGTCCGCCTCGGCGAGCGCCAGGCGCACATCCTTGAGCGCCAGCGGCAACCTGAATCCCGGTGCGTAGCGCTCGGCAAGAATTTTTGCGCTGTAGATCTTGTGCGCCCGCCCGCCGAACATCGTGTTGGTCAAAATGTCGAGGAACGGCGCGGCATCGAGGCCGCGCTTGCGGAACACTGCGACGACTTCGCCAAGCATTTCCAGCGCCGTCGCCGTCATCATGTTGCCGAGGAGCTTGATGAGGTTTGCTTGCGCCGGATCTCTGCCGACCACAAAGGTCTGTTGGCCGAGACTGTCGAGGAGCGGCCGGCAGCGATCGACACCGGCCGGCGTACCGGCGGCAATGATGTACAGCTGGCGCGCCTTGGCGGCGTCCGGATTTCCGAACACGGGCGCCGCGACGTAGCCTTGGCCATTAATCGCGTGCTCACTCTCCAGCTCGGACGCTGTGGCCGTGCTGATCGTGCTCATCGACAGATGAATGGAACCAGGTCTAAGACCCGAAGCGAGACCATCGAGGCCGACTTCTTCACGGCCGAAAACGATTTCCCGAACGGCGGCGTCATCCGGCAGCATGCTGATGACGATTTCGCAGTCGAAGAGATTGGCGATATTCGTTGTGGGCTTGAGGCCAAGCGCCGCGAGTTTGCCTTGTTGCTCCGGACGGCGAACATAGGCGATTACCCGGCGTCCAGCGGCGGCGATGTTGGCGGCCATTGCCGTGCCCATCTGACCAAGACCGACAAAACCGACCTCACCTTGGGCCGATGGGCGGCTGTTTGATCCAGAGCCGCCCCGTCGCTCACGGGTTGCGGTCTCGGACGCTCGGGGGAAGTCGAGGTGAGAACTGGTCTCGTTCTTGGACATAGGATGACCCCTTATCAATCGCCGACTCAACGTTTGCGGCATTCGGGCTCACTCACGAGTCGTGGAACCCGGTTCCCGCAGCGTCGTTGCTCTGTGCAGAAAATAATCTGATGGCCGACCGGCACCATTAAATTGCCGTTCACAAAACTAAATTCGAATTTATAATGTGAAGCAGTTATGCAGTTGAGATTGTGTTATTATTAGGAGGTGGACCAGGCTTCCGATGGTGGCAGGACAGGAGACATCATCATGAGCGCCGTCAATCAAATCATATTCGCAACGAACCGTCGTCGCCTTCTGCAGAGCGCAATTACGGCCGGCGGAATGGCGGCCGTATTTCCAGCTTGGGCTGACAGTTTTGTCGAACTTGCCTTGCCGAGGGGCCCGGATCGGCGGGACCTGACGAGCGACTTTCCTGAAAAGAAATCGATGATTCTCCAGCGCAGCCGGCCGCCTTTGCTTGGGACGCCGTTCGAAGTCTTTGACCAAGGGGTCTTCACGCCGAATAGCCAATTTTTCGTGCGCTGGCACTGGGCCGTTATTCCGCAACAGATAGACGTGGCCGCATTCAAGGTTGCTGTCCGCGGGCATGTCGACAAGACGCTGTCGCTGTCGATGGCGGATCTTCTGGCGATGCCCAGGGTCGAGTTGGCCGCGGTGAGCCAATGCTCCGGCAAATCCCGCGGATTGTTCCAACCTCGCGTGGCGGGTGGGCAATGGGAAAACGGCGCCATGGGCAATGCGCGGTGGACCGGTGTCGCGCTGCGCGACGTATTGGATCGCGCCGGCATGAAGGCGGGCGCCGTCGCGGTGCGCTTCAACGGCCTGGATCAGCCCGTCGTCGACGGCGCGCCCGACTTCATGAAGTCGCTCGACATCGATCATGCGCGCGACGGCGAAGTGATGCTGGCCTTTCAGATGAACGGCGAACAATTGCCTGTGCTGAACGGCTTTCCGCTGCGCTTGATCGTGCCGGGCTGGTATTCGACCTATTGGGTGAAATTGCTCAACGACATTGAAGTGCTGGACGCGCCGGACCAAAACTACTGGATGGCCACGGCTTATCGTATTCCCGATACGCCCTACGCCAACGTCAAGCCGGGCGAAACCGGATTTAAGACGGTGCCAATCAACCGCATGCTGCCGCGGTCCTTCGTCACCAATGTGCGAAACCACGCGACCGTCAAGGCGGGCGCAACAGTACCTATCCGAGGAATTGCATTCGGCGGCGATTGCGGGGTGTCGCGTGTGGAAATTTCGGCTGACGACGGCCGCAGCTGGCAGGCTGCCGCGCTGGGCAGCGATATGGGCAAATACAGTTTCCGCCAATGGAGCTCGCAGATAGCCGCCCCGCAATCTGGAAACATCACTTTGCAGGTGCGCGCGACCAATACCAAAGGCGAGGTCCAGCCCTCCGAGCCGAACTGGAATAGCGCTGGCTTCATGCGCAACGTGATCGAGCGCATCCAGCTCGCGGTCGCGTGACTTGGCAACGAGACTGGCAAAAGGAGGGACACCATGGTCCTTTTGGTCCGACCGCTTTCCCGCCGCGCTGCCGCGGCTGGCCCTTGTCTATTGAGCCTTGTCGGGGCGGCCGTGCGGCCGTCTTTGGCGGCGGAGGGCGCACCAGGTGCCCCGTCAACCGTGACGGGGGGCGGCGTGACGCTGCATTCGGTCAACGTCGAATTTCCCGACCCCGGGCGCATGTTCCCCGACGATGCCAAGGCGGACGCAATCAACAACAACTGCCTTACCTGCCATTCCGCCGGCATGGTGTTGACCCAACCCGCTTTGTCCCGCGCCGAGTGGCAAAGCGAAGTCGACAAGATGCGCAGCACCTACAAGGCGCCGGTCGACGCGTCGGACGTCCCGTTAATCGTCGATTATCTCGTTGCGCTAAAAGCCGGGAAATAGGAAGCGGGTGGCGGGAGCTTTGCGCCCACCGAATTTGCCCGAACAAAGATTTTCGTGACTTCATCGCACGACAATTGGCGTTTCAACGCATCCACTGCATTGCAACCGTCGTTTGATTCACCCTCTGGGTTCGCCATCGCCGCCTCGCTCGATCCGAGGCAGGGTGCTGATGCCAAAATCTGAATCGGCGCGAGCGTCGCGCAAATCAATGCGTCATTTGGGAAATGCGGTCTCACTCTTCACCGCTGGCGCCCGCAGTGGCAGGTCAGGACCATAATTGACGCCCGGCGGCGGGGCGCTTAAACTTGTTGGTTGGGCAGGGAGGCGCCACTCGAAAGACAAATCAGTAGACGAACGATGTTTACCCTGAAAAGTGATGTCGTCGCTGTCGTCGTTGTGCTTTCTGCGTTTGCATTTGCATCGCAAGCCCTAGCCCAACCAAACGTTAACCCACCGCCACCCCTGACAGGCCATGGCCCCGCACTGAGTGACCACAGGAAAGCGGCGCTCAAAAAGTGTACTGACAGGATCAAGTTTTCATCCGACCGTTACGTGGCATGCATGACAAAGGAAGGCGAGGCTCCCTAGGCGACCGCGGTGACAGGGTGGGCGCGGGAAGCTGCGAGATTGGATGGCCGGTGCGCCGACGCGAGGCCGTTTTCGCTACGCAATTGAACGTCCTCGTCGACATATTGGTGCGAACTGGCAGCAAGTGGAGGGGCCGCGTTTCGCCACGCGCTTCACGCCTTGCGACATCCTCGGCGACATCCCGCGACCACCCCGGACGTGTTGAAGGCGACAACGCGCACCGGGTTGTTGAATTTGCCGGCCAATGGGAATGATCCCAGTGGGATTAAGCACCTTCGCTTGGTGCAGAAGTTAGTTTCTCATGTTCGGCACAATGGAGGAACACAATGCGTCTGCTCACGGTTGCCGCTCTGCTTGCAGCGGCGATTGCCAGTTCGAGTGCATTTGCACAACACGTCCATCATAAATACTGCCTGAGAACTGGAGGGGGCCTGGAATGCGCTTACGACACGATACGGCAATGTGTGGCGGCCAAACGCGGCCAGGCGGATAGTTGCGTGCGAAACAGCCCGACGAGGGACCATTAGCCGGCGGGTGACGAAGCGATAGGGCCGCGATACCTGACCCCGTCGCCCAATGATCGGCGTGAGGCATCAGTCGCTTGGTGCCTTGTAGCCGAGCGATGAGTGTGGCCTTTGATCCGACCGCACACGCCGATATGCTCCAATCTCACGCGCCCCAAGTTACGGGGCATCTAGCGTGGCTGATGATGCCGAGCCGGATTACAACATTCAGGGGTCCAGCTGCGCAGTGTTTCTTCGGAATCATTGCGCTGACAGTGGTGACCTTTGCCTGCTTCCAGCTTAAGGCCGACCTCGCAACGACGGCCTTTATTTATTTGGCCGTCATCGTACTGCTCTCCTTGATTGGCAGCTATTTTGCGTCGGTGGTTCTCATTCTCATCGCTGTTGCTGGCCTGGATTTCTTCTTTGCCCAGCCAGCTTTCAGTTTTGCGATCGACTTGCCGCAAGATGTTGCACTGCTGATCGTCTTTTTACTGACCTCATTGACGGTGACGGGCTTGGTCAGACGTGTCCGCAAGCTGACGCCGGCGCTTCAGGCCGAAGCAGTAGCCAAGCAAGCGGAAAGGGAACTTCGGCTCGTCACCAATACAATTCCTGCGCTGGTCTGGAGTGCTTTGCCTGATGGCTCTGTGGATTTTGTCAATCAGCGTTGGGAAGAAATCGGCCTTTCCTTGAAGGATCTGCAAGGCTCCGAATGGGTCAGCATTCATCATCCGGACGAGCGCGTAGAAGTGGTGGATAAATGGCGCACCGCCGTGGAAGCTGGGATTCCGTATGAGAACATGACCCGCATAAGGCGGGCAGACGGAGAATATCGCTGGTTCTTGGTGCGCGCGCATCCGCTGCGTGACGAGTTCGGAAAGATTGTGGAATGGTACGGCGTCCTGTTCGACATCGAAGACCAGAAGCGGGCCGAAGATGCGCTTCGAGAAAGCGAGCAGCGATTCCGCGATTACACCGAATCGGCGTCCGATTGGTACTGGGAGACCGGCCCTGACCACCGTTTCATCGCTCACCTTGTGTCCGAGCAATTACTCAACACCATCGGCGTCTTGCCCGACAGCCGGATAGGCATGCTGCGATGGGATTTCGCCCGCGACCTCGAGGAGGAACCGGAAAAGTGGCGCCTTCATCTCGCGGACCTCGATGCGCACAAGCCATTTCGCGACTTCAGATACAGGGCCGCTAGCAAGGACGGCTCCGAGGTCTACATTGCCGCGAGCGGCAAGCCCCATTTTGATTCGGACGGACGTTTTCTCGGTTACCGGGGGGTAGCCAGGCAGATAACTGCCGCGGTGCGCGCGGCGCAGCTGGAGGAAGCGCTGCAGAAGGCGAAAGTGGTAGGCGACAACATCGCGCATGATCTGCGCACGCCGCTGACCCGTGTGCGCATACGCCTCGAGCGCGGCCGCGAGCACGCCACGACGCTGGAGGAGTTGCGCGCCGTTGCCGATCGGGCGATCGCCGGTCTCGACCAGTCGCTGACCACCATCACGGCGCTGTTGCGCATTACGGAAATCGAGCACAGTCGCCGGCGTGAAGGGTTTAGTGAGGTCCAACTTGCCCCTCTGATTCGCGAAGCGGGCGATCTCTACGATCCGATCGCCGAGATCAAAAGTGTCACCCTTCGCGTCGAAGCCGCCGATGGTGCGGCTGTGCGTGGCGACCGCGATCTGCTTTTCGAGGCTGTCGCCAATCTGGTCGACAACGCCGTGAAATTCACTCCCGAAGGCGGCAGAGTGGAGCTCGCATTGCTTTACCAGGAAGGCGAGACTGTCATCCGGGTGAGCGACACCGGACCCGGCATCTCCGAGGCGGAGCGGGAAGCCGTCACCCAGCGCTTCTATCGCTCAGACAAAAGTCGAAACATAAAAGGCCTGGGCCTCGGCTTGAGCATGGTCGCCGCGATCATCAAATTGCATGGTTTCCGTTTTAGTATTTCCGCCGGCACCGGTTGCACGGTGGAAATTGCCTGCCCGAACGTGGATCGAAGTCACACTGAGTTCGGCGATCGAGGCGGTCGGTGATAAGGCGTTGTCGAGAGCCCAATCAGCAGAAAAACAACAGCGCCGGTGATGGCGGCGAAGCCGTGTAACATGTGAACGCGCGTCGAGTCCGCGGCATAACCCGGCAAAAATGTCGGCAATGCGCCCCCGGGCAGCGCGTAATACATTGCGCCGACGACAACGCAAACAACGGCCAGAAGAAAAGCTAGCGTTTTCATACTTTCTCCCATCAAAAATGTTGGCGTAGTCGCGCCACTCCAAATGGTGTCTGTATTGTAAAAGATAGGACGACGGCCGGGCGACACCATTAAAATGCCGTTTAGAATACTAAATTCGAATTTATGAGGAAAAACATGGCATAGAGTGTCTACGTCGCGACAGGACAATGTTCGGCCGCGTCTGTAGCGCGCCACCCTATTCGCACCGAATTTAATTTTCTGAACGGTAATTTAATAGCGCAGGCGGGCTGTCTGCTTATTTTGGGTCCAAGTTTGATCTAGGAGAGTCGCCATGCAGTCTCGTATTTTTGCTGTCGTCGTAACAGCAGTGATAGTGTTGACCGCCGGTAACGCCTTGGCTGTGGGCTCCATGCAAGGTCCGCCAGTCATAGACCTAGGCATCACTGCTCCCATCTCGCACAGCTCTGCGCTGCAAATCTTCCCAAATGAAATACTCCAGGGATGCGGTACCCATCGGCGCTATGACCCAGTGTCGCAAACGTGCCGCGGTCCCGCGGATTTCTAACTGCCGAGGCCAGAATTGGCGGCGGTGAACGGGCAAGCTAGCGCTGATCGCGAGGCATGAAGCCGTCCGTCAGCGTCTGCATAAAACTCACCAGCGCATCCTCCTCTGCATCCGAGAGGCCCAGCCGCCCGACGCGCTTGGTGTTGATATTGTCGGTCGATTCCGGTGCCGGCCAGCACGTTGTGCCTTCGCCTGGATCATTGGGCTGACAGCGCGGCAGGGCGTCGCGCGTGTTGTAGAAATGAACAATCGACTTCAGGCTGGTGAAGTATCCATTGTGTCCGTATGCCTTCACGAAGGTGGGATAAGGCCGCTCGTCCACATTGCGCAGCGTCGGCACCTGAAAGCGCGCTTGGTTGCCCGGCGCGAACTTGACCCATTGCGCGTCCGCCACTGACGGCTGGCTCAGCGGATGGCCCTTGGTGAGGAAACTGCCAACGCCGCCATCGACGAATGATGGTCCGGCCGGATTGGCGACGTAGCCCAGCGCGTCTGGTCTGTTCTCCACGTAGTAGGGCAGCCGCGGATTAGCGGGGACGCCGATATTGCTGGCGGTGAAATCGGTGAATAATGGATCTTCGCCGGGTCCGCCGTCACGATGACAGGCATTGCATTGCGCCTTGCCGCGGAACAGGTCGTAGCCCTCCTGCTCCTGCGCCGTGAACTGCGCCTTGCCCGCGAGCACAGCGTCGTACTTCGAGGTAAAGCTTGTCACTTCGGCAGAGGCCTCATAGCTGGCGATTGCCTGCGCCATCTGATCGAACGTAGCGCCGGCCCGGCCGCGATCCGTCGGGCTGAGATGGACCGGCAGGGGATCGTCGGCGGGTGGCGGCCCGGGCCGGTCACAGACCTGCTTCACGTCGCTCGGCCACGCGATCGCGAAAGCCTGCCGGCCCCAAATATTTTCGAATAGAGCGCGATACGGCTGCTGCGAGGCGCGGTAGACCGCGCAGGCAATGTCGGACAGGCCCATTTCTACGGGATTGGTCGGCGGCCCCTGCGCCTGTTCGGCTGCCGGATTGCCCAGGCGGCGGCCGGTCGCGCGCATGTCCCAAAAATTGCCGCCGACGAGATCTCCCTGACGGGGATTGTAGTGCAGAACGGGCGCCAGCGGCGCGTAAGCGTGGGTCTGCGGCTTGCGTTCGCTGTATCGCGTGCGCACCGAGCCCGGATACGAACCTGTCGTCCGGTTCAGTTCCGACACCGGACCGGTAAAGCCGGTTTCCGGCATGTGGCAAAAAGCACAAGCTTCATTACGATTCATCGAGAGCTGTTTGTCATACAGCATCAGCTTGCCGAGCAGCTCGATCTGCTGGACCTGGTTATCCGGCGGCGCGGCCAGCAGCTCGCGTGTCTGCCCCTCGATGCGGTCGATCTCGGCCTCGACCTGCGCGATTTCCACAAGCACTTGCGGCGTCAGCGTTGCCGCCGTCTGCTCCGCAGCCAGCACATCGCCGCGCAGCGTGGCAATGACAATGACAGTTCCCAGCACGAGCCTGGTAAACAAGCGCGACCCCCTTACTTGGGACCGACATTGCCCAGATGTCCTTCGCAACTGCCATCTTCATGTTTTTGGGACGAAAATGAAAGTGGCAGCCAAGGCCCGCGACTTCACGTCAGGCGACATAGAGAACGAGCCCCGGCAGAGATGCCGCGGGCTCGTCGTCTCAGCGCGCAAAAAACCTTCCGTGCTCAGCGACCCCAAGTGGAGCGGCCGTAAACGTGGCCCGGGGCGTAGTCGTAGAGGCCGCTACCGTATCCATAGGGGGACGGGTAACCGGCGGCGGCTCTGCTCGCGGCAGTGCCTGTCGTATAGGCGCTTTGCGCCAGCGCGGCCGCGGGCAGCGCGATACTCGCCGCCGCAATGGCGGCAATCAGCGCCAGTTTGGCTTTGTTGATCATGATCTTTCTCCTGAGTTTCGTGGCAAACAACGGCACCGCGCCGTATAGTTTGGTGATCGGGAAATGGGTTCGATGCAGGGCATCCTCAATTAAATTCTTTTTCATCACTCCATTCATGGAAATTGAATAATCGATGTCGTCCGAGCCATTTTCGACCAAGCTCTTGTTCAAGAAGCTTTCACGGAGACGTGTTTGCCCCCGGGATCGCCTATTCATTCATGCCAACATACAGTTCACGCAGGCGGACAAGAGCATCATCGGACCTGCCTGCATAAACTTGAATTTAGTTTTCTGAACAGCAATTTAATGGCGCGGACAAGCCGATTATTTATGTTTAGCTGCGCGGCCTTCCAATGATGGAGGAGGACATGTTCGGATCGATTCAGGGCGGCATCACAGAGACATTGCTTTTCCTGGCAATCGTTGGCCTCACTGTGGTGTCGACGATCGACCTTTCCATTCAGCCCGTCAAACAAGGGAAAAACCCCGATAAAAAACAGTGACGTGGTTGACCGCCATAATATGGAACCGATGCGGTGACCCATGACCGACACGACGAGCCCTGAAGAACTCGACGTCAATCGTCAGCTCGCGCTCAGCGACGCAATGCTGGTGCCGGTTGCATTCCGGGAGCCGTTGGCGCGCAAGACAGCACCGCACCGGCTCAATAGGCGCTTGATCCTGACGCTCGGGATTGCGCTCATGTTGGTTGCCGCCGCCGCGGCATATGGGCGATATTACTGGGTGACCGGGCGTTTTTTGGAATCAACCGACGATGCCTATGTGCAGGCCGATTCCACGATCATCGCTCCCAAAGTGTCTGGTTATTTGAGCGAAGTGCTGGTCGAAGACAATCAGCCGGTGAAAGCCGACCAGCAGCTCGCCAAGATCGATGACCGCGACTATGTCGCGTCGCTCGACCAGGCCAAGGCCGACGTGGCAACCGCGCAGGCCGATATTGCAAACGTCACGGCCGCGCTGCACCAGCAGCAGGCCGTCATCGCCCAGGCCCGCGCCACCGTTGCGGTCGACCAGGCCAATCTGACCTACGCAGAGCAGGAGAACGCACGTTTCGGCGGCCTCGCCAAAATCGGCGGCGCCAGCGTGGAGGCAGCGCAGCAGGCGGCATCGAAGCGCGACACCGCGCAAGCCACGCTGACGCGCGACACGGCAGCGGTCACGGCCGCCGAGGAACAGGTCGGGGTGCTGCAGGCGCAGCTCTCAAAGGACAAAGCGACCCTGCAGCATAACGAGGCCGTGCAGCAGCAGGCGCAGTTGAACCTCGGCTATACCAATATCGCGGCGCCGATCGACGGTGTCGTCGGTAACCGTAGCTTGCGCGTCGGTGAGTACGTGCAGGCCGGCACCCAGCTCATGGCCGTGGTGCCGCTCGCTGCGGTTTATGTGGTCGCGAATTTCGAGGAAACGCAGCTTGCCGGCATGCGCCCGGGCGAGCCGGTCAGCATCGTGGTCGATACCTATTCGAAGGCGACCGTCAAAGGCCATGTCGACAGCATCGCCCCGGCCAGCGGACAGGAATTTGCGCTGCTGCCGCCCGATAATGCCACCGGAAATTTCACCAAGATCGTGCAGCGCATCCCGGTGAAGATCGCGATCGATCCGAACGATCCGTACCGTGGCAAACTCCGGCCCGGCATGTCCGTTACCGCGACCGTCGACACCAAGGAACCGGCGCCGGCCGCCAACCCGGTGCAGCCCGCGGCGGTACACTGAGAAAGCAGGCGTGCATCATGGCCGCGTTGGATGCAATTGCCAGCCCACGCGACTCGGCCGACCGGGCCAGCTTCTCGACCTGGGCGATGGTGCTCGGCGCGCTTCTTGGCGCCTTCATGGCGGTGCTGAACATCCAGATCACCAATGCATCGCTGCTCTATATCGAAGGCGGGATCGGGACCGGGGTCGACAACGGCGCCTGGATCTCGACCGCATATCTCATCGGCGAGATCATTGTCATTCCACTGTGCGACTATCTCAGCCGCGTGTTCTCGTTCCGGCGCTATCTCCTCGCCAACACTGTTCTGTTCCTGGCCTTCTCCGTGGCCTGCGCCTTTGCGCATAACCTTGGCCAGATGATCGTTTTGCGGGCGCTGCAGGGGTTCACCGGCGGCGTATTGATCCCCATGGCCTTCACGCTGGTGCTGACCAAGTTGCCGAAGGCGCAGCAGCCGATCGGCCTGGCGCTGTATGCACTCACCGCGACTTTCGCGCCGGCTATCGGGCCGACCATCGGCGGCTATCTGACCGAGACCTATGGTTGGCAATACATCTTCTTCGTCAATTTGGTACCCGGCATAGGCATGATCGCAATCCTATGGTTGACGCTTGAGCGCGAGCCGATGCGGCTTTCTCTTCTCGAGCACGGCGACTGGTTTGGCATCGGAACCATGGCCATCGGCCTCACGGCCTTGCAGACCGTGCTCGACGAGGGCAACAAGGATGACTGGTTCGACTCCGTCTTGATCGTGCGGCTGGCGCTGATCGCCGCCATATTTCTGTCGCTGTTCGTCTGGATCGAGCTAAGGTCGGCCAACCCGGCCGTCAATCTCAGGCTTTTGGGCCGCCGCAATTTCGGCTTCGGCACGCTCACAAACGTCATCGTCGGCTTCGCGCTCTACGGCACCGTCTATATCCTCCCCCAATATCTCGGCCAGGTGTTCGGCTACAACGCCGAGCAGATAGGCTTTGTGTTGGCTTGGACCGGCCTGCCGCAACTCCTGATTATTCCTTTCGTACCTTGGCTCATGGCGAGAATAGATGCGCGCCTCCTCGCGATGTGCGGGCTTGGCGTGTTCGCTGTCAGTTGCTTCATGAACGCCTATATGTCGCCCGACTATGCCGGCGATCAACTATGGCTGCCCAATATCGTGCGGTCGATCGGCCAGGCCGTGGTGCTTACGCCGCTCACCAGTATCGCCATGGTTGGCATCGCCCGGCAGGAATCCGGCGCCGCTTCCGGCGTGTTCAACATGCTGCGCAATCTCGGCGGCGCCTTCGGGACCGCTTTGCTGGCGACCATCGCGACCAAGCGCGAGCAGTTCCATTCCAACGTCATCGGCAGCGACGTCACCCTGTTTCGTGACAGCGTCCGGGAGCGGCTGAACCAGCTCTCTGCCTATTTCATGAGCCACGGCGTCAGCGATGCCGCCACGGCGCAGCGCAAGGCCATCGTCGCGCTCGGCGACATCGTGCGCAAGCAAGCCATGATCATGGCCTATTCCGACACCTTCGCGGTGCTCGGAGTGTTGCTGCTGCTGGCCGCCGGGTTGCTGCTGTTCACGCGGCGCGGGCAGGCAAGCGGCGCCGTCGCACACTAAAGTTGTGCCGCCCAACACGTCATCTCGCATCCTGCTGGTCTACCTCATTGATAAATCGAATTTAGTTTTCTGAACAACAATTTAGTGGCACCGATCGTTTGTCTGCTTATCTCCAAGTGTAGTCGATAGGCTCAACGGAGATTACAAATGCGCAAGAGAAAAATCGAGCGTATGGCGCTGGCGACGTTTTCCCTGTCCGCATGCGTGGCCTTGTTCGGCGCGTTGGCGGCAGGACAGGCCCAGGCGCGGGGCGGAGGTGCCGGTGGCCACGCGCTGGACGCGATTCGCGGCCTCTCCGGGCCGCCACTGCTGGATGGCGCCCCCTCAATTCAGCCGCACTTCAATCCATCGGTTCCATACACGGTGTCGCAATTGCCCGAGACACCCGTTTCGCCGGGGAGTCCGGGATCGGTATTTGGGCCACGCTGAGCACCGGGATCAATAGGGGTTCGCACTTGGATCGCTTCGTCGGAATGGCGGTATTCGCGAAAGTCGTCGAGTCCGCCAGCTTTGCCGCGGCGGCTCGGCACTTCGACATATCGCCGGCCATGGTGAGCAAACATGTACGCAGGCTCGAGGAGCGGCTCGGCGTACGCCTGCTCAATCGCACGACGCGCCGCGTCAGCGCCACCGAGGTCGGACAGAACTACTACGAGCGCTGCCTGCGAATCCTAAGCGAAGTGGAAGACGCCGAGCGTGCCGCCGGCGATTTGCAAGCCGCGCCACGTGGCCTGCTCAGGGTGACCACGTCGGTGTCGTTCGGCGCGCATCAGCTCGCGCCGGCGATTGCCGATTATCTCGTCGCCTATCCCGACGTCTCGGTCGACTTGATCCTCAAACATAACTTCCTCGATCTGGTCGAAGAGCGCATCGATCTGGCGATCCGCCAGGGCCAGCTGTCAGATTCAAGCCTGATCACCAAGAAATTATATGCGGTCGAAATGGTGCTGTGCGCTTCGCCGGGCTATCTGGCGGCGAACGGTACGCCGCAACAGCCGCGCGATCTCGTCAAGCATGACTGCCTAATTTACACCTATGCCGCGTCGGGGACCTGGACCTTTACCGATCCGAACGGCAAAGGAGAGGTCGTCCGAATTTCCGGGCGCGTTCTGGCAGACAGCGGTGACGCGCTACTGACGTTTGCGCTCAAGGACACGGGCATCGTCCTCGCCCCAGACTACCTCGTCGCCGACGCGCTGAGCGCCGGGCGACTGATCCGCCTGTTGCCCGAATACAAGACGCCGGCAACGCTGGTCTATGCTGTCTATCCGCACAGCAACTTTCTGTCGGCGAAAACCAGGACATTCATCGATTTTCTGGCGGCACGCTTCGCGCAATTGCCGCAGATGAAGCGCGGTTTCAATGGCGGCCCGAACGCGGGCGCGACGCCTGACCTTCGTGAGGTGGCCTGACAAGATGCCACGTCCGTTTGTATCAAGCGGCCGACGTGAGCGCAGACATGGAAAACGGGGGCGGGGAAAGGCCCGCCCCCGTTTTCGCCTTTGTTTCAGTCTCTAAGAAGCCTTCATTACACCCGGTGCCGCGTACCGGTACCGGCGAATCTGGCGTGGCCGTCGTGATGAGCGGCAACCTTGCCGGCATTGCTCGGCCGGGCGGCAGCTTGGCCGTTCTGAGGCGCGGCGGTGCCGTTCGATTCAAAGGCATACGGCGTTACATTGCCGGTGCCATAGCCCTTGCTGAACGCCTGAGCGAGCGCCGGCGAGGCAGCGCTCATCGCCACCAACACGGCAATGAGGACAAGCTTCGACTTGTTGATCATGGAAATTCTCCTCGTGATGCAGCCGATAACGGCGTGCACCGGTATCGCTGTTGGCAAGGAAATAGGCCCGCTGCGGGCAATTATTAATCAGCGAAACGTCGAACAGATTATCAATGAAAGGTGCATAATCTATCGGGCAAAGCCGCCGGATTGTGTGCGGATCGCGGCCGCCTCGGCTTTTGACGTGTCGCAACGTGCTGGCATGCCGCGTGATGATTTCATCGGTTTGGGTGACCAGCGCAGGCTGTGTAAACTCTGCAAGGGTTTGGCTCTAAACGGCCGATTAGAGAAGTGGACATCGGCTGCGCGTCTAATATCCCTGTTATCGGGTCGTAGTTTCCCTGTTCTGCGAAATTTATTCCCTGTTAGTTTTCACAGGGAATATCGATAAAGACCCCCAAGGATGCTGCATTAAGCGAGGCTCTCGTCGTCGCCCATGGCTCTCTTTTTGCAATTTTCCCTGTTTATTTCCCTGTTAGCAGGGAATTTGGGGCAGAGACCGGTTCGCGTTGGACTGCGTCGTCAGCCAGTGCGGTCTCTAGGGGTGTTTCCTGGTTACAAGAATTCGCGCGACATTTTCGGGCAGTTAGCGAGACGCAGCGCGGTCTCTGCAACTCAATTTCTTGGATATTAGGCCACGACCGCTCAATTTCACGCGCCAGTCTCCGGTCGCCATTTTTCAATATCCGTTTTCTGGCGGCGAAGACTCGGTTCGACGTAGCATGAGACCAGTTCGATGCATTTCCTCTAAGTGCGGCTTTGGTGGTTCGATACTCATGAAGGCAGCTTAAATCTAGCGGATTTTCCGCTGACGCGCTCTACGCGAACGGAGCGTTATGTTCGTGGCGAAAGGCATTGTCGAATCGAAAGTGGACTTAATTTGCTTTAGCTCGAAAAGTCGACATCTGCTTTCCAGAAACGTACGGTCGCATCGCGGCGTAGCAGCTACGCATTGGCCGAGGCGCCGACGCTTGGGCATGCACTCCGCGGAGCAATTTAGGGTTTACATCACTAATTGGAGAATAAGCATTTCCTTATAGGTCAAAAGGTTCATAATGGGGCGATCGGTTCTTCAATTAGCGGTCCAAGGTCCAGTGCTGCAGCCAAGCAGCGGACGGATGCGAACAGTTCGCGTCGGTTGCCCTACCTCACCAAAGGGCAACTATTCGGGTGAGACGTATTGCCCGGTTTGTCACGGAACGCGCTCGCGGTAACGTAACGACTATAGCGAACCCGCTCCCTAAATAGGGGCGCGCGCTATCGCCAAGCTGAGGCGCAAGAATTCGGGCCAACAGATCGGTGGCGGCGCCGGCGCCCGTCGGCACAACGAAGATGACGTTTCGCGTCGGATAATCTTGCGCCAGCGCGGTTGACGAAGCCGCCAGAACGAGAAGCAATGCCCACAATAGTCTCATGCGTCTTCCCCAATCGCTTTCAGAGGCTTTCCTCGTCAGAGCCGAAAAAGCCGTTCTGCGTTGCCGTGCGCGATGCGCTCCTTATCCGCGGCACTGACGGGAATTTGCTCCAAGAATGCGCGCGCCCACGACATGGATTGGTATGGGTAGTCGGCCGAGAACATGATCCGGTCGACGCCACCGAGCTCAAGCAGCAGATCGAGAAAGGTCGGTGGAAAATTCATGCCCGAGAAAGTGTAGTGAACATTTTCATTCAGATAGGACAGGATCGGCCGTTTCAGTTTCGTCACCGCCATGGGAATGATGTCCAACCGTTGGAAGAAGAAGGGCAGACCCTCACCCATGTGGCCGATCACGAATTGTAATTTCGGAAAACGGTCGAAAACGCCGCCACAGATGATTCGAATCATATGAATCGCGGTTTCCATGTGCCACCCCCAGGCGCCGCCGGCGAGCATGTCGGTTACCATCGGTGCAAAGCCGCCGTATGAGATGTCGATCACCGGCTGCGGCGGCGGGGTAGGATGGAGATAGATGGGAACATTGAGAGCGTCGGCACATTCCAAAATGGGCCAGTAAAATTGATCATCAAGATATCGTCCGCGGTTGTGACCATTTATGACGAGACCTTTGAAACCGTCGTGGCGGACACGGCGTTCCAATTCTTCAACGGCCTGGTTTGGCGTTCCGGTCGGCACGGCCGCCAAGCCGGCAAAGCGCGTCGGGTACTTCTTCACCGCGTCGGCGAGATAATCGTTGGTTTCGCGCGCCATCGCAATGGCATCAGCCGAGTCCATCTGTTCCACACCGGGCGCCGATAGCGACAAGACCTGCATATCGATGCCGGCCGCATCCATTTCGCCCAGCCGTTTGGCGCCGAGATCACAAAGCCGGTCCATAACCTGGGCGTAGCGGCCGCCCATTTTTTCGGCGCGTTCTTTGACAAAGCGTGCGGGCCCGTCGAAAAATTTCGGGCTCGCAAAATGCTCCTCCAGAGTAATGGTGCGCATACTCGTTCCTCCGACCTTTATAGGGGTGTTTGTTCTCGCGCATAGAAAATTGCGCTCTTATTTCGTGGACGCGCCTTTCAACGCCGGCGCGACGCAAGCCGCGAATAACTCGACCGAATGCAGCATTTCATCAAGCTTGAGATCGCCGAAACAGAATTGCCCGACGATGTAATTTGCGCCGCTGTCCTCGACCTGCGCCGCAAGGAAGGCGCGCACCGTTTCCGGCGAGCCGGCGATCGCCTGTCCCTGCTTGATCAGCGTATCGAAACTATCGGCGCGCAATGGCGAATCCGGCATGGTGCCGTTCAATTCCGACAGATAGGTGAAGCTCGACCGCCAGCGCAAATAGGCGCGGCGCGCGCTCGCCATCGCCTGCGCGTCGCTGTCGGCGACGACGATGAACCGCACCAGGCCCATTTTCGGCGGCGTCGCCGCGCCTTGCGCTTCGCGCCAGATCTCTTTGTAGCGGGCGACGATCGCGCGCGCATTGGCCGGGATGTCGTTGGTGACCATGTTCAAGCCCTTGCGGGCGGCGCGCTCGGCGCTGTCCGGAGAATGGGCGCCGTACCACAGCGGCGGGTGCGGCTTCTGTAATGGCGCGAGCTCCATGGGGACATTCTTGAACTGGTCGTAGCGTCCGTTCCAGCTCAGCGTGCCGACCGTAAGCGCCTTGAGAATGAGTTCGAGTCGCTCGGCGTAAATCTGCTGCCGCTCTTCGGCATTCTGGCCGTAGTAGGAAATCTCGAAAGGCACGGAACCGCGCCCGAAGCCGATTTCCAGCCGGCCGCCGCTCATGTGATCGAGCATGCAGATTTCTTCGAGCAAGCGTAACGGGTGATGTACCGGCAGCGCATAGACGAACGTGCCGAAGCGCAACCGCGTCGTGCGCTGCCCGACTGCGGAGAGGAACACACTGGGCGAGGGCGCCATGCCCAGTGGCGTGAAGTGGTGTTCCGCAACATGATAGGCGTAAAAGCCGGAGCGATCGAATGCTTCGATGACCTTCAGCCGCTCTTCGTAATATTCACGCAACGGCAGATCGTTGCGGTCGAGATGATCGAAAATACCGAATTCCAAGTTCATGCCGGCCCTTTCTCCGCGAACCCGCCTCGAACGCTTGTTCACGCTCGCCGATGCAACTCTGCGTTCTTGGACTCTTCATCATCGGTCTGCATGGCGGAAGGGTCAACTCGACTGAATCGCCTCTAGCGATCTGCATCCCGTACCGCCTAGTATGGCGATGGCCGCCGACGCAGACGCGGCAGCCGAGGGAGAGCCGCCATGAAAAGACAGAATTCACCAGCAAGCCGATTTTCACGCAGAATATTCATGAGGAATTCAGCCGGCGCGGGCGCCGCGCTGGTCTCGGCCTTGGCCGCGCCGCGGGTGCTGGCGCAGGCGAATGCGCCGATCCGGATCGGCAACATCAATTCCTACACCGGCGGTTTGGCCTATGCCGGCGAAAATAATTTCAACGGCATGAGCCTCTACTTCGACAGCATCAATTGGACTGTCGCCGGCCGCAAGATCGACATCATCAAGGAAGACGACCAGTTCAATCCGCAGGTCGGCCTGCAAAAGGCAAAGGAGCTCGTCGAAAGCGACAACGTCGATCTGGTGATGGGCATTCAGGCGAGCAACGTCGCGCTCGCGGTGCTCAACTACATGAAGCAGCAAAAGGCATTCTATGTAGTGTCGGGCGCCGGCACCGACGCCATCACCTGGGACCGCTATCCTTACCTGTTCCGCACCTCGATCTCGACGTTTCAGCTCTCCACCCCGATGGCGAATTACATCTACGATAATCTCGGCAAAGAGATCGTCACCACGGCGTCCGACTATGCCGGAGGTCGCGATGTCATGGCGCAGTTCAAGCGGCCCTACCTCGCGAGGGGCGGCAAGGTACTCAAGGAAATCTGGCCGCCGCTCAACACCACGGATTACAGCCCGTATCTAACCGACATCAAGTCGGTCAATCCGCCGGTGACTTACGATTTCATGCCCGGCGCCGATGCGGTCCGCTTCATCCAGCAATATTCCGAATTCGGCCTGAAGGAGAAAATGCCGCTGACCGGCTTCACCATCATCGACTCGCAGACGGTGAGCGCGCTCGGCAAGGCCGCCGTCGGCGTGATTTCCGCGCTTACTTATGTCGATACCGTCGACAACCCGGAGAGCAAGGAGTTTGCGGCAAATTTTCGCGCCAAATACAAAATCTCGCCGGATCTGTTCGCGGACTACGGCTATGTCTCGGCCAAGGCGATCGGCGAGGCGTTGAATATGACCGGCGGCGATGCGAGCAACAAGGACAAGCTCGCCGAGGCGATGTCCAAGGTCAAATTCAATGCGCCGCGCGGCCCGTTCCGCATGGACCCGGAGACGCATAATCCGATCCAGGACATCTATATCTGTCAGGTCATCGACAGCGGCAGCGGCATTTCGACCAAAATCCTCTCCACCGCTAAGGACGTCCAGGATCCGGGCAAGAAGCTCGACTGAGCGCGCATCACGCTGAACGGCCGGCCGAGGCACACATGGAGGTGTTTGTCGCCCAGCTTCTGAACGGGCTGGTGTACGGCGTCCTGCTATTCCTGATCGCGGCCGGCCTTTCGCTGATCTTCGGCCTGATGAACGTCGTCAACCTGGCGCATGGCTCTTTTTTCATGCTGGGCGCATATTTCGGGCTGTCGATCTTCAAGATCACGGGCAGCTTCTGGCTGGCGCTCATCCTGGCGCCGATTCCGGTGATCGCTCTCGGCGTTCTGATGGAGTTGTTGTTCCTGCGGCCGCTTTATCGCCGCGGCCACCTCGATCAGGTGCTGCTGACGTTCGGCTTCACCTTTGTGTTCCTCGATCTCGTGCAAACGCTGTGGGGCCGTACGGTGCTGCGCCTGCCGGCACCGCCGTCGCTTCAAGGCACGGTGCAGATCGGGCTCGGCGTGTTTTCCGTGTATCGGCTGTGCCTGATCGGATTCGGCTTCACGATCGCATTGCTGCTATGGCTGTTTCTGGAACGCAGCCGCATCGGCGCCATGGTGCGCGCCGGCGTCGACAACGCGGTCATGGCTGCCGGGCTTGGCGCCAACATCCCGGCGCTATTTACGGGAATCTTCGGCTTCGGCGTGGCGCTCGCGGCGCTCGGCGGCATCGCGGCCGCGCCGGTGCTCGGCCTTTATCCTGGCATGGATTCGGAAATCCTCATTCCGGCCTTCATCGTCATCGTGATCGGCGGCATGGGCAGCTTGCGCGGCGCGTTTGTCGGCAGCCTCCTAATCGGTATCGCCGATACCTTCGGCAAGGCCTACTTCCAGAGTATCGCGCTGTTCCTCATTTATCTCGCCATGACGGTGGTGCTGCTGATCCGGCCGCAAGGCCTGTTCGGCATCAAATATTCCGACGTTGCGGTCGCGCCCGCCATCGCCACCACGAGCCGGCCCAGCACGCTGCAGACGCGCGCCGCCGGGTTTTTGGTGCTGCTGGCGTTGCTGGTGCTGCCGTTTCTGATGACCGACTATCCCCGAGCGCTGGTGTCGGAGATTTACATATTCGCAATCTTCGCCATGAGCCTCGATCTGCTGCTCGGTTTCACCGGGCTGATGTCGCTCGGGCACGCCGCCTTCTTCGGCTTGGGTGCTTATTCGGTCGCCGTCCTTGGCGCGCAATTCGGCGTAAATGCCTGGCTCGGCCTTGTCGCCGGGGTCGCCATTGCCGGCTGCGGCGCGGCGCTGATCGGCTTCTTTTGCGTGCGCACCGGCGGCATTCCATTTTTGATGCTCACGCTTGCGTTTTCGCAGCTCGTGTTCTCGGTGGCGCTGAAGTGGCGCGATGTCACCGGCGGCTCGGACGGCATAGCGATCGCCGCGAAGCCGACCTTCTTTGGCTTCGATCTGTCCAATTCGCTGGTGATGTATTTCATGGCGCTGAGCTTCTTTGCCCTGGCCTACTGGGGCTTGCGGCGCCTGCTCAATGCGCCGCTCGGTCACGCCTTCGTCGGCATCCGTGAAAACGAGCAGCGCATGGCGGCGATCGGCTATCCGACCCGCATCTACAAGCTCATCTCGTTCACGATCGCCGGCGCGATCGCCGGCCTTGCCGGCGGGCTTTACGCCATCTTCAACGGCTTCATCTCCGCAGACGCGGTCTATTGGACCGCGTCCGGCGACATTCTGATCATGACCATGCTCGGCGGCGCCGGCACGTTGATCGGTCCTGCAGTCGGCACGGCAATCGTGCTTTTGATGAAGAACGTGGTCAGCTCGTACAGCGAGCACTGGCTCGCCATCATCGGCGTCACATTCATCTGCTGCGTGATGTTCTTCCCCGGTGGCCTGTGGGGCGCGCTGCGGACGTTGCAGTGGCGGCGGGTGCGGCCATGAATGTGCTTCGGCTGGAACGCCTCAACAAATCGTTCGGCAGCCTGGTCGTGACCGACGACGTCGATCTCGCCATCGCGGCGGGCGAGCGGCACGTGATCATCGGGCCCAATGGCGCCGGCAAGACCAGCCTGGTCAACCTGATCGGCGGCCAGCTGCAGCCAAGCTCGGGTCGCATTCTGCTGAACGACCGCGAGATCACCGGGGCATCGCCGGACCAGATCAGCCGCTTGGGCGTGGCGCGCACGTTTCAACGCAACAACCTTTTCCAGAATCTCAGCGTGATCGAGAATATCCGGCTGGCGTTAGCGGTCCGGCGCGGCCATCCGCTCGACTTCTTCACGCCAGTCGGCCGCGACATTACGCTTTCCGAGCGCGCCGCGGACTTGATGGCGCAGGTTCATCTTGGCGGCGACGGAACGCGCTTGGCGCGCAATTTGTCCTATGGCGAACAGCGGCAGCTCGAAATCGCTTTGGCGCTCGCCGGCGAGCCCGACCTGCTTTTGTTGGACGAGCCGACGTCGGGCATGTCGCCAAGCGAAACCGAGCGCATGATAGGCCTGATTGGGACACTGCCGCGGACTCTGTCCATCCTGATGATCGAGCACGACATGAAAGTGGTGTTCTCGATCGCCGATCGCATTACGGTCCTGTACTACGGCAAGGTGCTGGCCACGGGTGCGCCGGCGGATATCCAGGCCAACACCCGCGTGCGCGAAGTCTATCTCGGCACGGTACACTGATGCTCGAGATCGAGAACATCAACGCCTATTACGGCGACAGCCACATTCTTCACGGCATCTCGCTGTCGGTGGGGGAGGGCGAGGTCGTCTGCTTGCTCGGCCGCAACGGTGCCGGCAAGACCACGACGATCCTCACGGTCATGGGATATTTGCAGCCGCGGCCCGGCCGTATCCGTTATCGCAATCGCGACATCGGCGGCCTGCCGCCCTACGCCATAGCGCGCCTCGGCTTCGGCTTCGTGCCGCAGGAGCGCGGCATTTTTCCGAGCCTGACGGTGCGGGAGAACCTGACCGTGTTCGCGCGAGCGGGCGGCAAGGGCTTTTGGACGCTGCAGCGCATTTTCGATCTTTTTCCCGTCCTGCGTGCGCGCGAGCGCAATCTCGGCTTCCAGCTTTCCGGCGGCGAGCAGCAGATGCTTTCGATCGCGCGCGCCTTGATGCTCAATCCAGCGATGCTCCTGCTCGATGAACCCTCGGAAGGGTTGGCGCCGATGATCGTGCAGCAGATCATCGAAGTGCTGGCGCGGCTCAAGCAGGAGGGCCTGGCAATCCTACTGGTCGAACAGAGTCTGCGTACCGCCTTTGCGGTCGGCGACCGCCACCACGTCTTGAACAAAGGAGAAATCTGCTTTTCCGGCAGCGCGGCGGAGCTTGAAAACAACGAGTTTGTGCTGCGCAATTATTTGAGCGTGTAGGGCGCAGGCGCGATGCAGCTATTCCGGAGGCGGCATTCCTTTCGCAAGGTCGATGTGCAACGCTTGCGCCATAAGGCGATCCAGACCCGTTTGCAAAGGGCATCGCCACGGGAGGCATTCGCGTGCAATCGACAAAGCTGAAGGTCGCAGACGTCGAGCTTGAATTGCTCGATACCAGCCAAGGGGTGGCGCGGCCCGTTCTGTTTCTGCACGGTGGCGGAGGATTCAGTCCGCGGCAACCGTTCGTGGCGCCGCTCTGCGAAAAGCGCCGCTTCGTCGCGCCGACGCATCCAGGTTTCGGCAAGTCGACCCTGCCGGATTGGCTCGACAGCGTCGATGATATTGCCCATCTCTATCTCGAATTGATGGATATTTTGCAGCTCGATGGCATCGACCTTGTCGGCTGCTCGATCGGAGGCTGGATCGCCGCCGAAATGGCGACAAAATCTCCGGAGCGTTTTCGCCGCATCGTCTTCTCCGGACCGGTGGGCATCAAGGTCGGGCCGCCCGACAAGCTCGATATTCCGGACGTCTTCGCGATGCCGGAGTCGGAAGCGCTGAAATTGACATTTCACGACCCTGAGCGGATGAAGCTCGATACCGCAAAAATGTCGGACGATGAGCTCGCCGCCATGTTCCGCGCGCGCGAGACGCTTGCGCTGTTGACCTGGGAACCGTGGATGCACAATCCGAAGCTCAAGCGGCGTTTGCACCGCGTCGCGGCTCCGGCGCTCTTCATCCGCGGCGAAAGCGACGGGCTGGTGTCGGCGGCCTATCTCGACGCCTATGCGCGCCTGCTGCCGAACGCGCGCACGATGACGATCAAGGCCGCCGGACACGTGCCGCAGCTGGAGCAGCCCGCGGCCTTTACTGCCGCCGTCCAAAATTTTCTTGGAGAGTAGCATGCGCGCGTGGCACTTCAGCGAAACCGCCTATCCCTACCTGCCGCCGGCAGACAGCTATCCGTCGATCCGGGTGTCGCTGCCCAATCGCATCTACGATCCGGCCAAGGGCGCGGCGCTGTACGACCGTTACATTGACGAATGGCTGATCGCCGAAGACGAAGGCGTGGAGATCATGCTCAACGAGCATCATCAGACCGCAACCTGCGTCGATCCCGGCGCGCCGCTGATGCTGGCGGCACTCGCCCGCTTGAGCAAGAAGGCTCGTCTCCTGATCCTCGGTAATCCGATCGCCAACCGGCGGCAGCCGGTTCGCGTCGCCGAAGAGATGGCGATGGTCGACGTGCTCTCCCACGGCCGCCTGGAGGCAGGCTTCGTGCGCGGCGTGCCCTATGAGATTTTGCCGGCGAACAGCAATCCGGTGCGGATGAACGAGCGCCATTGGGAGGCGCTCGATCTCATCGTCAAATGTTGGACCCGCCACGACGGCCCATTTAGTCACGAGGGCCGCTTCTTCCATCACCGCTCGATCAATATCTGGCCGCGCCCGATTCAACAGCCGCATCCGCCGATTTGGGTCAGTACAACGAGCACGGGCGGTGCCGCGCAGGTGGGCGCTCATGGTTACATTCAGGCGACGTTTCTCACGGGATTCGACACCACCAAACGCATTTATGAAGGATATCGTCGCGGTTGGCGCGAGGCCGGGCTGGGTCAAGACGTGCCGATCGACCGGCTGGCCTATGCGGCGCTGATCTATGTCGGCGAAACCGAGGCGAAGGCGCGGGCCGGTGCGGAGAAATTGCTGTGGTACATCACCGCCAACAAGGTGCCGCCGCACTTTTCCAATCCGCCGGGCTATGTGCCGGTGGCGATGAACGTGCAATTGGCGCGCGGCGCGCAGAACGTGGTCAGCGCCTTCGGCACCAAGCAAGCCACGGTCGAAGGCGCGATCGAGGCCGGCACGATGTTCGCCGGAACGCCCGATCAGGTCTTTCAGCAGATCAAGAATCATTGGGACTATGTCGGCGGCTATGGTCACCTGCTTATCATGGGACAGGCGGGATTTCTTGAGCACGACGAAACGGTCCATGGCATCCGTATGTTCGCGCGCGAAGTCTATCCCCGGCTTAAGGAGATCTATCCCAATACTATCGTTTCTGGGACGTCGGAAAAATTGAATGCGGCTGCGGATTGACGGGATGAATCTGCGAAGCGGCGCGCTCCTGCCGAATAGGCGGCTCTGGCGTGCCTTACGTGTTGCGGCCCTCGTCGTTGTCTGTGGCGCGCCAACGCCGTCGGCCGCCGACCCGGTCGCCGACTTCTATCGCGGCAAGACTATCTCGGTGCTTATCGGCGTCGGTGCCGGCGGCGAATACGACACGATTGCGCGGCTCGTGGCCAGATATATTGGCCGCTACATTCCCGGCCATCCGTCGCTGGTGCCGCTGAACATGACCGGCGCGAGCGGCCTGAAATCGATGAATTATCTGGCGACGCTGGCGCCCCACGACGGAACTTATATTGGTATGATTTCCGAAGGCCTGCCGTCGCTGCAAGCGGTCGGCATGGCAGGCGTGCAATTCGATGCCGCCAAATTCAACTGGCTTGGCGCCATTGCGCCGACTGACGAGACCGTCGCAGTCTGGCACACGGCCGGCATCACCACGTTCGATGGCGCGCGTCAGAAAGACGTCGTCACCGGCGCGACGGCGCGAGGCTCGATCACCTATACGTTTCCGGCACTGTTGAACGAGCTGTTCGGTAGCCGGTTCAAGCTGGTGACCGGCTACAACGGCGGCACCGAGATCAACTTGGCCATGGAACGCGGCGAGGTCGAGGCGCGCAACAATACCTGGTCGAGCTGGAAGGCGACCAAGCCGGCGTGGCTCAGCGAGCACAAGATTTCGATCATCCTCCAATCGGGCCCCCGCCCGGCCGACCTTGATGTGCCTTTGGCCGCTGACCTCGCCAGCAATCCCGACGACCGCCGCCTGATCGATCTGGTGTTGTCCGGTGGCGCACTCGGCCGGCCGCTCGCCACGACGCCCGACGTTCCGCCGGAACGGGTTGCGGCGTTACGCGCCGCGTTCGATGAAGCCGTGAAGGACCCCGAATTTCTCGCCGAGGCCAAGACGCTGAATTTCGACGTCGACCCCATTCGCGGCGTCGACATGCAGGCAACGGTCGAACGCATTCTTACCGCGCCGCCCGATGTGACGCGCCGCGCCAAACATCTCCTGGAATAAATAATCGAAGCGGCGTTACCGCCACGCGTCGATGGAGACGGTCTTGCGATATTTGGCGCCCATGATGCGCCAATAGCCATTGGCTTCGCCGCCGACAACGACCACGTTAATCTCGTTTTCCGGAAATATGCGGATCGGCTCGTCGGGCTTGGCTTTGAGCCACGTCGCCATCGGCTCCTGGCCGAATGTCGCCCACGGATAGACGTAATTCTGCACCAGCTGGAGATCCCAATAACGCCCGGCCGGCATTTCCCCGGTCTCGTGGATAAAGCGGATGAGTTTTTGTTTGGTGTCGAAGCCGCCGCGGTCGATGAATTGACGCGCCGTTATCGGATCGAGCAGGAGACAAGGCATCGATTGCCCGTCGATGCCCGCCAGCATGTCGCGAACATGCTCACGCCAATATTTTTCGCGAAGCCCTAGGCAAAATGTCGTCGAGCGGCAGCCGAAGAAAATGCTCACGGTGGAGTCGGTCGTCTTAAATCCCTTTTGCACGTGCAGCGGCTCCCAGGGACTTTTCTCCTCGTTCTCGGCAAACGTGATGTTGTTGTAGCCGTAGCTGTTGCCCTGCGAGCCCATATAGGTCTCGCCGGGCACCGAGCCGCCCTGAAGGTTCTGCGACAATAGGCCATAAGCGCGGCCGATCGTTGCGTTGGCGTGATTGTACGGACCCATGGCGCCGACGCCGCAATTCATGCCGATCTCGTGGCGGATCGGGCCGTTGACGACAACCATCATCGCCGAGGAGCTCGAACTCGACGAACGCGCCGAGAGCTCGGAGGCCGCAAGCGCAAGGATCACCGGAAAGTATTCCGGCCGCGCACCGGCCATCACAGCGTTCACGGCGACCTGCTCGACCGTAAATTCCCAGGCGGCGCGGAATTCGACCGGCTGCAGGTGGCCGACGATTTCGCCCGGCGAGTGGCTCGTCGCCTTGAGCATGGCGTCGACGCGCTCGCGCGTCGGCAGCACGATCGGCAATTTGTCGGTCCAATTGTTCTCGAGGAACAGCTGTTGCAGGTTGTCCTCTGTATCCGGGCCGATCAGCCCCGCAATCGGGACCTCAATGGCCGGCATGAACGCCGTCCAGCGCCGCGGTCAGCGCCTGGATCACCTCCTGCATCACCGGCCGGCCGGTGATCGGGTCGTTGCCGTCGACGTAAGCGGCGAGCTCGGCCGCCGTCTTGCCCATGACCGGCTGCGGCACGAACGAACGCGGCGCCTCGGGCAGCCCTGCCATCTTGGCGACCGACGCAACCACCTTGTCGAACTTGTCGGTATGCAAGGCGACGGTCGGCACGCCGTATCTGGTCTCGAGCGTGATCGCGTGCGTGGTCACGGCGGGCGCGCAATTGCTGCAATGGCCGACGCCGATGATGGCGGCATCGCCGTTCGCCTTGATCTCGTTCCAGGTTTTCGGATCGTCCTTCTGATAGGTCGCCGACAAAGACACGATCCGCGTCTTGACGTTCGGCATATGCGTGGCGAACCATGCCGCCACCTGCTTGAGCAGCTCGATTGAATCGTCGAAACGGCAATCGACCAGGTAGATCGTCTTGCCGTCGAGGCTTTCGAGACGCGGTGCGGCCGTCTTCTTCGTGATCTTCGGCGGGGTGCCGATCGGACTTAATACCGTGAAAGTCTTGGCGGCGGGGGCGAGCACCTCAATCGGTTGGGCTTCGGTGGGGGTGACGATCCTGTTCATTGTCGATGCTCCTGCGGCCTTCGCGATGGCACTTTGCAGCAAGTATAAGGTCAAGCGCGATAGCGGCCAAGCCGCCATTCGCCGCTCGGACACCAGCCTCGATCTTGAACGGCGAGGGGGCCTGATCTAGGGTCACTAGCTCCCTCCGATTGTCGCTGAGCAAGATGAGGAACGCATGGCCGAACTCTTGAGCGTTCACGATCCGCGTGGCTATCCGCCGAAGGTGACCGGAAAGCGTCTGGCGCCACGCCTTGCCGGCCTCGACGGCAAGATCGTCTATCTGGTCGATTGCCTGTTCGACAATTCCGCGGCTTTCATGGAGCAGCTGCGGCAGTGGTTCGCCAAGCACCTGCCGGCCGTCAACACCCAAATCATCACGCCGCGCGAGAGCTGGGTCGATGATCTGGATATGCGCAAGAGGATCGCGGCCGACGGCAATGCCGCCATTCTCGGTGTCGGGCTTTGAAGCTCCTGTAGCCCGACGGTCGTCGGGTTGACATCGCTGTTGGAAGGCGACGGCGTGCCGAGCGTCGCGGTCCACACCCATGTGTTCGCCCGCGTCGCCAAGTCGACCGCGCGCTTACGCGGCATTCCGACCTTGCGGCAGGCTTTTGTGCCGCAGCCGGTCGTCGGCCGCACTCCGCCGGAGCTGCGCGCCTATATCGAAGGCAGCGACCAGGTTTCCGGCCGGCCGTTCATGCAGGAAGTGATCGACGGATTGACTCGCCCGCTCGACGACGCAGATCTCACCGGCGCGACGTTCGAGCGCACGACGCCGCGGCTCGTTCCGCCGGACACCGAAGAGAATCTTCGCCAGCTGTTCCTCGACAATCGCTGGACCGATTTTCTGCCTATCGTGCTGCCGACCGAGGAACGCGTCGCGGCAATGCTCAAGGCGACAAGCCAGCCGCCGGACAAGGTGGTCGGCCGCATGCGCGCCGGCAATTTTCGCGAGACCTGGGAGTACACGGTCGAAAAAGTCGCGGTCAATGCGGTGATGGCCGGCGCGCGGCCGGAATATTTCCCCGTCATCCTCGCGCTCGCCGCGTCGAATACCACGTCGCGACAAGGCAGCACCACCTCGATGACCTGTCTCAGCGTGGTCAACGGCCCCGTCCGCCACCAGATCGGCATGAATGCCGGCATCGGCGCGCTCGGCCCTTACAGCCATGCCAATACGACGATCGGCCGGGCTTACAGCCTGTTGTCGCAGAACGGTCAGGGCGGATCGGTGGCGGGCGAAACCTATATGGGCGCGCTCGGCAATCCGCTCGCCTATAGCCTCGCCTTTGCCGAGAACGAGGAGCGCAGCCCGTGGCAGCCGCTCCACATGCAGAAGGGTTTCAAGCCAACCGACAGCACCGTGAGCGTGTTCGTCGGCCTGCGCTATGTCCAGGAAGGATTTGGCCCGCGCGATACCTGGGAGGCAAAATTCCGGCGCTGCCTCGCCGCGACGGCGTATCTGCCGCCGCTCGTGGTGCTCGATCCGATCGTGGCGCGGCTGTTCCAATCGCGCGGCATCAATTCGAAGCAGGATCTGATCGATTGGTGCGCGGACAACGCCCGCCTGCCGGCGCGCGACTACTGGGACGATCAGTGGATGCAGACGCTGGTGCGACCGCGCGCCGCCGCGGGCGTCGAGCCCTATGCGACAAAGCTCAAGGCCGCGCCCGATGACATCGTGCAAATGTACGAACCGGGCGATATCAACGTCGTCGTGGTCGGCGGCGAGACCCAGGGCGCCTGGAAAATATTCGGCGCCACTTACGTTGCGACCGTTTCGGTCGATGCTTGGCGTTGAGCGGCATCAGGGTATCGCGATTTTGTCGCGTGCGCTGGCGGGGCGCTGAGGGCGCCGATTCGGAGTGAGGACATTGGCATCGGAATGCGACGTTGTGATAGCGGGCGGTGGTATCGCAGGCCTGACCGCCGCCGTAACGGCGGCACGCCTCGGAAGAAAGGCGCTTGTTCTGACCGGCGACGTCCCGGGCGGCCAGCTGATGAGCATCGACAAGATCGAAGGCTATCCCGGTTTCCCCGAAGGCGTTCCCGGATACGACCTGTGTCCGATGCTGCAGGACCAGGCCGCTGCCGCCGGCGCTGAGTTCATGATGACGGGCCTGGAGCGCCTCGATGCGCAAGAGCGCCAATGGCGCGTGACGACCGGGGAGGGCGATATTTTGGCGCGCACCGTCATCGTCGCAACGGGATCGTCGCTGAAAAGGCTTGATGTCGCGGGGGAGCAGCGCCTGACCGGCAGTGGCGTGAGCCAGTGCGCAAGCTGCGACGCGCCGCTCTTTCGTGACCGGGTTGTCGCCGTGGTCGGCGGTGGCGATTCGGCAATGCAGGAAGCGTTGACGCTCGCCGCGTTCGCATCGCAGGTCATCATTCTGCATCGTGGCGACGCCTTGACGGGCCAAGCCTGTTACCGCGATCGGGTGACCGCGCATCAGAAAATCGACATCCGCTTCAATACCGCCGTCACCGAGATTCTGGGCGAGTCCAAAGTGACCGGCCTGCGCACGCGCAAATCAAGTGAAGGCGCTGTTGTCGATCTGGAGGTCGACGCGATCTTTGCCTATGTCGGCCTGGAACCGAACACCGCCGTGCTGCAAGATCGCTTGAGCCTGGACCGGGCTGGGCGAATACCGACCGATGGCTGGATGCGAAGCGAGCTGGCCGGCGTTTGCGCGGCCGGAACTGTCAGATGCCAATCGCCCTGTCGAGCGGTCAGCGCGGCCGGCGATGGTGCGAGCGCCGCCGTCACGGTCGATCGCTATCTGACGGAAGGTTCGTGGCGAGAAGGGTAATAAAGACAGCAGATAAGGCTGTTGCCTCGTAGAGCGGCCGCACGTTGCCGGCCTCATAAGGAACTCGGCTTCAGCCAATCGATCAAGCTGTGCGCTCCTGCCGCACGATAGCCGCGCCTGCGACCATGGCGCGCATTTTTCCAAAGGCAACAGCGCGCGGCAAATATTTAAGGCCGCAGTCAGGCGCGACGACAATTCGCTCGGCTGGCACATAAGGCAGTGCGCGTCGGATGCGAGCCGCGACGGTCTCCGGTGTCTCGATGGCCATGTCCGATAGATCCAGGGTACCGAGGATGATGGTCTTGCCGGATAGCTTTTCCAGCACCGCGCAATCGAGGCCGGACTGAGCAGTCTCTATCGACACTTGCTTGACGGGCGAGTTGGCGAACTCCGGCAGGAATGAATAACCCGATGGCCGCACGTGAATAACGGCTGCATAGCCGAAGCAGATATGGACCGCCGTCGTGCCGGTCAC
>Ga0181530_10001181_pt1 | contig 33075 bp, 33 predicted proteins | sample PEATcosm2014_Bin_42_FD_119769 | JGI IMG/M metagenome (GOLD analysis project Ga0181530, IMG submission 119769) | Peatland microbial communities from MTU Mesocosm Facility, Houghton, MI, USA - PEATcosm2014_Bin10_60_metaG | ecosystem: Environmental > Terrestrial > Soil > Wetlands > Peat | place...
ACTTGGGCCGTCCCGCCGAGTACGAGGCCACTACGCGTGCAGGACGTTCTCACCTCGCCGTCTCCATCTTCCTCCTCGCTCATAACCGGATCGCCGCCCATTCCGGAGTCGAACGTGATCGGTTTGTTAGCGGACCTCGCCGCGCGCCCGGTAGCGGGTCCATCCTATGCCACGGGAGCGGCGTACATCGATTCGAGCGGCTTTCTGGAGGCGGTCTCTGGCAGCGTTTCCGACTGCGTGCACGTGGATGGCTCGTCCGGCCCTTGCGGCGCCGGCGGCGGAACGCCCAGCCCCAGTTTCTCGGATGGAGAAGTGCCCGCCGGCGCGGTCAACGGCGCCAACCTCGCCTTCACCATTAGCGCGGTCCCTGTGCCTGCGTCCAGTCTGGCGCTATTCCGCAACGGCGTCTTGCAGAAGGTGGGACAGGACTACAGCGTCTCCGGCAACGCCATTCAGTTCGTCTCGGCGTCGATCCCGCAGCCCGGCGACACGCTGCTGGCGTCCTACCGCGTGACGCCCGCGGGCGCTCCACAAGGTCCGCCCTCGCCGCAGGTGCTTTGTTCCGGCACCGGCTCGGCGACATCTTCGACGACCATCTCCAGCCTGGGTACGTGCACCATCCCCGCCGGCGCGCTGCAACCGGGCGACCGCGTCAGGATCAGCTTCGATTATTCGCACGAAGGCGCCCTCACCGGCTTCACTTTCGCCGTCCACTGGGGCAACACGCTGCTGGTCCAGCGTAATGGAGCCGTGCCCGACGCGTTCATTTCCGGATGGGCCGAGGCCGGCGCCGGCTCGTCCGCCTGCCAGTTGTCCGTACAGAGCTGGGGTACCGTGCTGGGCTTCGCCACCGGCGTGCTGAACGGATATGACTCGCTCTCCTATCCCATCGTGCTGGCTTTCCAGGGCAACATGGCGGCGATCACTACCGATACCGTCACCCTGCGCAACTACAGCGTCGTGCGGTATCCGATGACTCCGTAAGAAAAATGTTGACAGAAGCCGCAAAGGGTTGACAGAGCCGCAAAGGGTTGACAGAGCCGCGAGCGTAAGCGAGCGGTCCCCCCCGACACGGTGAGGCAACCCACGCGGCGTGCGGAAGCCGAGCCGGAGCACCTCACCGTGTTAAACTGGAAAAGTTATGGCAATTCCGAACGTAAAGCGCTTCCGGCCCTTCTCCCCCGTGTGCAACGAGAACTTCAGCGTGATGGCCGTGCTTCCCAAAGACGCCAGCGTGGACGCTTACCTGGCCGATGTAGTGGCCCGGCACGACCATAAGGCGTACCAGGAATCGAAGATCCAGCACTTCAAGGTGCGCGTCGGCCAGCAGAAACAGAAGAAGGCCAAGTAAGATCGTTTCAGGTGCGGGCCTGCAGATTCCGCAAGGCCCGCAATCCTTCCTGCGCTACTTCCGGATCGTCGTCGTGGCTCAGTTTCTCTAACTGCGGCACGTCGCTCTTGTCCCCGCTGCGCGCCATCACTCTCGCTAGGTAGATTTTTTCGTCTTTGGTCCCCTGCAACAGGGGCGTGTAAAGCGACTTCCGTATCGCCGGATCGCGCGCCAGTTCCACCAGGTATGGAAATGCTACACCGTGGTAAGCCGCGCTGTCGAGCGTGTTGATCAGGTATTGTAGCGGGCTGAATTCCGACACTTCCGTCTTGCCCAGCATCACCAGCGCAAACGCCAGCGAAAGCCGCGGCGAAGTCTTCCCCTCATCCTGGTAGGCCTTCTCCAGCATGGGCCGGTCGGCCGGGTTCTTCAAGCGCGCGTAGCCTTCGGCCGCTGCCCCGCGCAACTGGTCGTCCTTGTCCTGAAGGTAGCTCGCGTAAATCTCACGGCTGCTCTCCGCGGGCAGCATGGCAATCGCGGTTAGCGCGGCGCGGCGGACCTTGTTGTCGCGCGCGTGGTTGAGGGCGTCGACCAAATCCGGCAAAGCGGATTTGTTCAGCAGCAGCCCCGTCGTTTCTATGGCCGCGATCTGCACTTTCGGGTCGAGGTCGCGCAGCAGAAACGCCATGCTCGAGGCGGCTTCGGGATCCCGGATCTTCTGCACGGCCACCAGCGATTCGTAGATAACCTGGGTGTCCTTCGAGTGCAGCGCCTGGATCAAGTCCGGGATGGCCGCTTTACCCCGCAGGATGCCAATCGCCCGCGCCGCGTTCGCCCGCGATTCCATCTTCGCGCCGCTGCGCGCCAGCACCCCCAGGGCCGCAATCACATCCGCCCGCGGCTCCACGTAAGGGTCGATCACCTGGTCGTTGGTATCCGTGAAACGGCTTTTGATGTTGGTCCCCACGCGCCGCAGCGGTGCGCTGATTCCGGTCTTCAGATAGCCCGGCAGATAGAAATTGACCAGTCCGTCCGTGGCGCGAATCTGGATTTCGGCATCGCCGTCGCGGGTCGCCTGAATCAACGGGTCTAGGCTGTACTGCGTGCCGATCTCCGAAATCTGCTTGACGGCTTCCAGCCGAATCTCAACATCCGAATTCGTCAGTAGCCCCGCGAGTTTCGGAATGGCATTGACCCCGCCTTTCCCCATCTCGCGGACATCTTTGGGGCGCAGGGCATCCTGAGCCATTACGCCGAATGCGAGACATATTATGAGCCAGGCTGGTCGGTAAGAGGCCATACTTCCAATTTAGCTGGAATAAAGGCGGCGGCGGGATTCAAGGTACGTTGACGCATATGGCCAACTACCGATTCCGCACCGCTACGGAGCCGCGACCGCCACCGAACCGCACCGAAACCGATCCGCCCGCCACCGATCCGCCCGCCACGGAGCCGCGACCGTCAGGGAGCGGTTGCCCGGGCATCAACGCACAAACTCGACGGCCACGCGTCGCGGGATGAGCCCCGCTTCATGGCCCAGATCGAGCAACTTCTGCACCGCCGCGGGCACGATCTCGCCCGCGTCCAGCGTGTAGTGGTTCACGTACATGCCGACGAACTTCTCCGCCAAGCCCGGGTCCATGTCGCGCGCGAACTGCAACGCGTAGCTCAGCGCTTCTTCGCGGTTGTCGAGCGCGTACTGTATGCTCTCCCGCATCATGCGGCAGCACTCGCTTTGAATCTCGCGGGGCAGCGAGCGCAGCAGCGCGTTGCCTCCCAGCGGCAGAGGCAATCCGTATTTGCCCTTCCACCACTTCCCCAGTTCCAGCACGCGATGGAACCCTTCCCGGTCGTACGTCAACTGCGCTTCATGAATGATCAGGCCCGCTTCCACGGACCGCTCGCGCACCGCGTCCAGAATCTTGTCGAACGGGGTGACCACGGCCTCAAAATCCGGCTGAAACAGCTTCAGCGCCAGGTACGCCGTGGTCATTTTTCCGGGCACCGCAATCCGCTTGCCCGTCAGGTCCTCCGGCTCGACCGGCCGCGCCGCCACCAGCATCGGACCGTATCCGTCGCCGATGCTGGAGCCGCTGGCCATCAACACGTATTTGTCCGCCACGTATGGATAGGCGTGATAGGAAATGGCCGAAAGCTCGTAGAGCCCCTCTACGGCCTTCCGGTTCAGCGACTCGATATCCTCCAGAACATGGCGAAAGGTTACCTTCGGGGAGCGGACCTTTTTCGTTGCCAGCCCGTAGAACATGAATGCATCGTCGGAATCCGGGCTATGCGCGCTGACGATTTCCCGGGGCTCAGGTGTCATAAGGAAGGAACAGTACATCCCAGTGTACACGGGATCGAGCGAAGGCGGGGAGAAGGTGAGGCAGAAATAGTAAAGGGCGGTCCCGCGCCGGTTCGTAGACTTGAGGACACTCGTTGCCAGCCATCAGATTTGCGCAAAAGCGCAGCGCCTGAGGAAGGCGCTCTATCCGGCCGTTCGAGAATCCTCGTACTGCCTGCCTACTTCCCGGGGCGACGACCGCCCCCACAGAAGCCCGGTTCTATTGGCACCTCCTTGCCGGCGTCAACAGCAGCCAGCTTCTCGGTGGACACTTACTTCGGAACCATCACCGGCTGGTTCCATACATAGTGTCACTCCACAGCCGATACTTGTCAAGAGGACCTTCGTACCTGGATAATCGAATTGGGCGAAAAGCGACATCTCGCCTCCCGAGAGGATCTGTTGTTCGAACGTTGGTTCGCCTCAAAAACGCAGCCCCTGACCGGTGGCCCCGCTGTGCGCCGTCAAAAGACCTATTCTGCCCAAAGCGGTTATGTCTACCAGTACTATTACGAAGGACATCGGCCGTATAAGCGCGACCGCGAAAAAGGTGCGGAGTTTGTATTCGACGTCACCGCCGACCGCAAAACATCCGCCCCGGTTTCGGTTTTGCTCAACGACACTGCCATCGACGACTGGGAGAGCCGCCACGGACGCACGCTGGGTGGCAGCGAGCGCTATGCTATCGCCAAGATCGCCTTGTTTCAAGCCTTTGACGAGCGGCCCAACCCCGCCTCGATGAGCGCCGATGTGCGCGTACGCGCCGCCGACGTTGAGGCGATCCTCATTACGCTCGGTATCGAATGAACGTGGCGCAAGCTTCAGTTCGCCGGCGGGACTTCAGTCCCTCCCTCACTTCCCAATGCCCCGCCCAGCCAGCCGCCCACTCAAAATGCAGCCTCCCAAAAAAGTCCCCTCCAGCGAGCCCTTTCCGTGAATGCCCCCGCCGCCGAATCCCGCTGCTTCACCCACTGCGTACAGCCCGGGAATCGGCTGGCCATCCCCTGCGCGCAGCACGCGGCACTCTAAGTCGGTCTGTATCCCCCCCAGGCTCTTGCGGCTCAAAATGAACTCGCGAATCGCGATCAGCGGCCGCGCCTTCGGATCCAGGATCTTCTGAAACTTGCAGGTGCGTATGCGGTCGCCGCGATACTGCTGCGCGTTCGCGATCCGCCGCAGTTGATCGTCGTTGAAATAGGCCGGACCGCGCTCGATCATGTCGTCCCACGCCCGCACCGTCGCCTCCATGCGCGCGCGATCGAGCTTCAGGCCGTAGAGATTCTTCTCATCCATGCGCTCCATCAGGTCGGGCAGCGTGTCCGCCACCACAATGTCTTCGGTACATTCGCGCATCAGCCGTTCCACCAGCGCCTTGTTGCCGAACAGCACGCTCGCCGCCAGAGCCAGCCGCTTCTTGTAGCGGAATGCCGTCATGTAATCGCAGCCCGAGACGGCCAGTTCCCTGATAGCGATCTTCCAGTTCATCACCTGCCACGAATACTTGCCGGGCTGCGCCAGCACGCTCGCCACCAGCCGCCGCGTGTCGCCATAAACCGGCATCGGGCCGGGATGCATGATCCGCTCTCCGCGCGCATTCAGCCACAGCGCCGAGCGCGGCGGCACCAGGCTCAAGCCATCGTGCGGGCGGCGCTTCGCGGGATGATGCACGCCCGCGGCGTAGTGCCAGTGCAAATCGAGATGCGTGACCGCGCCTCCCACTTCCGCGACCCGCTCGTGCAGCATGCCGTCGCCGTAACGGTGAGCGCCATTGAGCAGCGTTTCGGGAGGATCGCCCCACGGACTGTACCAGTTCGCGCGCACGCGGCTGAGGTCGCCGCCGCAGATTCCGCCCGAGGCGATGATGATGTGCTCGGCGGAAACCTGTATCTCGCCGCCATCCAGTCCTCGCCCGCGCACGCCGGTGGCGCGCCCATTGGTGATCTCGATCGCCGAAACTTCCGTGTCGAAAAGAAGCTCCAGATTCGTCCGCCGCGGGTGCGCTTCCAGCGCCTCCAGCAGCCGGTGGATGATTTCGTAGCCGGTGCCCCAAACGATATGCCACCGCGGCACGGTATTGCCGGGCGCGTAGATGCCGCGCTCCGGCCAATTCACCACGGGCAAAAAAACCACCTTCTTCTGATCCAGAAATTCGAAGATGTACTCGCGGGAATTCTCGCAGTAGAAACGGCCCCACCGCCGCGGCCACTCGTCGCCGTCGTCATACTCGGCCACGCTCTGCCAGTCGCGCCACGCCAGCTCCGGAGAGTCGTGGAGGCGCAACCGCCGCTGGTGGGGCGTGCCGATCAGGTGTACGCCGCCGAACGATTCTTTTGCGAGCCCGCCGAAATTTTCGCGCGTGTCTTTGTCGATCAGCAACACGCGCCGCCCGCGTCCGAGCAGTTCGTAAGCGGCTACAATGCCTGCCAGACCGCCGCCGGCAATGACAACCTCGGTTGGATAGACGTCGCCCATGAACGAATGCTCAGTATAACGGGACTATGGCCGACGGGTTTTTAATCTCAGTAGTCGAGACCTGAAGCAAAGCTGACCAAAGCTCGATCAATGCTCTTAATCACGCGCTGCGTACGCGGCGTTCAGGCCTTCCCGGGGACCCGTCGAGGTGCAGAAGAGACTTGCGAAGCTGCCCCAGGCAACTGCACGATTCTGTGACGGGCAGGGCTGGCGGTCTTGCTTCATCGGCGGTCTGGCGGTCCAGAAATGGGGCGAACCGGAGTCCCGATAGAGTAGGAATCGGCGTCTCACTCCGCTGCAGGCATCGGTAAACCTGCACGACAATACGAAGCCGCTGGCGCGGCGGGCGGCTTCGCCATGCATCGGCAGCGCGCCGGCGGCAGCGTTGGGTACAGAGAAAGGGGATCTCTGTGACCGTACTCACGCAGCGGATGCGAGAGGAACTCGTACGCCGCAACTACGCGCAAACAACGATTCGCACCTACCTCATGGCGAACTTCCGTTTAATGACCGATGGCACCGCCCCGGGTGTGTTTCTGAATCCGGATCGGAGCGCCGCAGCGATTAACCAAGATGGCACCGTAAATTCGCAAGCGAATCCGGCGAAGGTCGGGGCGTACATCTCGATCTGGGCCACAGGGACAGGCTACTTTCCGGGAAGCGACCGGCAGATGGCCACCGGCCCGAACCAGTTCTGCAACCTGCAATATTCGTGCGAGATCGGTCACGATAGAAGCGAGGGGAACTCGTCCTACGCCGGCGCAGCGTCGGGCATGGGGAATGGCGTCGTTCAAATCAATTTCCAGGTCGCCTCTGGCAGTGTGGGTTACACGCTCAATGTGGGTTCGATGAGCGACGCCTTTAATATTTACACCACACCTTGAAGCTCAAGCCGGCCGCACATCCCGCAGCACGGCGCCCCATCCCGGCAGGCCTCGTGCCGCGGCGTAACTGTCGTCTTCCAGCGTGAAAGCCACGTCCACGCGCGCGCCGGCCGGCAATTCCGCCGCGCGCTCGGCGAAGTTCCAGGCTTTCAGGGCGAGCGTGCGCCCGTTCTGCCGCAGCATCACGCGCAGGTGCTTTTCCTTCATGACGGCGGGCGGACCGGCCACTTCCACGTTGAGCGCGGCAAACAGCGGCGCGGGATTGCCGCAACCGAAGGGCGCCAGGCTGAACACTTCCGCCACGCTGCGCTCGTCGATCTCGCGGAACTCCACGAGCGCGTCGATCTCCACCTGCGGCGCAAGGTCCTCGAGCGTCAAGCGCGCGGCGGCATACTCCTCCAGCCGCGCACGGAATTCGTCGATCCTGTCGGAAGCCAGCGTCACACCGGCAGCCTGCCGATGCCCGCCGAAACGCTCGAACAACTCCGGCATGAACTCCAACGCCTCCAGCAGATGAAACGGCCGGATGCTGCGGCCGGACCCTTGCGCCAGGCCATCCTCCGGGTTCCGGCTCAGGACGAACACCGGCCGGTGGAATCGCTCCACCAGGCGCGAGGCCACGATGCCTACCACGCCGCGATGCCAGTTGTCCGCCGCGAATACCAGCGCCCGCTGTGTGTCGGCGACGGGCACCCGCGCACACTCCTCGACAATCTGCTGGATGACTTCCGCTTCCGCCTGCCGGCGCTCACCATTGAGCGTGTGCAGTTGCTGCGCCAGCACCCGCGAGCGCTCCGGATCGTCCGTACGGAACATCTCGATCACGGCATTGGCGGTATCCATGCGCCCGGCGGCGTTGATGCGCGGCGCGATGCGAAACGCCACGTCGGTGGACGAGGGCAGGCGTCCGTTGGTAAACCCCGCCACGTCCAACAGCGCGCGCAACCCCGGATTACGCACGGCGCCCATGCCGCCCAGCCCGTGCTTCACGATGATGCGGTTTTCCCCCATCAGCGGCACTACGTCGGCTACCGTACCGATGGCCACCAGCTTCAGAAAAGATTCGGTGACGCGGCGCAGCCTCGCCTGCGGCCATTCGAGCGACGCGAACAGCGCCTGAACCAGTTTGAACGCCACGCCCACGCCGCACAGATTCTTGTCCGGATAGGCGCAGTCCGGGCGATTAGGATTCAGCACCGCGAGCGCCGCCGGCAATTCGGCCTCGGGCAGATGGTGATCGGTAATGATCACATCGATGGCCAGTTCGCTGGCGCGCCGCACCACCTCCGCCGCGCGAATGCCCGTATCCACGCTGATGATGAGGCGTACGCCCTCCGCGGCCGCCTTCTCCACCACCTCGGAACGCATCCCGTAGCCGTCGCGCAGCCGGTGCGGAACGAAGAACGACGCCGCGCCGCCGGCCATTTCGATGGCTTTGGTCAAGATGACCACGGAAGTGGTTCCATCCACATCGTAGTCGCCGTAGATGAGGATCTTTTCGCCACTCGAAATGGCGCGCCGCAGCCGCTCAACAGCCTCGGACATGCCGCGCAAGGCGGCGGGCGGATGCAAGTCGTCGAGCGAAGGACGCAGGAAGCGGCGCGCCGCATCCGGATCGCGCACGTCGCGCGCCAGCAGCACGCGCGCGGCCGGCGGCCCGATGCGCAAGGCCGCAGCCAGGGCTTCGACTTCCTGGGCGCTCACTTCGGGAATCAGCCAACGGGCCGGGATGGGCATCGCGGCCGTCAGTTGTTCGAGAAATAGCCGAAGGAGCCGTCGCCTTCCTCGTCGTCATCGCCCCCAGGCAGACTTACCGAGATTTCGTCGCCGATGCTCAGGAATTCGTCATACCAGTCGGGCCGGATTTCGTACACGTACATGCGCGCGTGATGGTCGAAGGCCAGTTCCAGCGAGCAGGTCACGCCTTCGTGAACGCGCAACTCGCGCAACCGGGCTTCCAGGTCGCGGCGCTCTTCGCGAGTCAAGTCGCACTCGTCGAGCTGCTCGACCGCCTCATCGATTTCCGGCGCGGCGAACTCGCGCGCGGCGAACAGTATCATCTTGGCGCCGGTCTTCCGCGCGGTGTCCAGAAACATCTGGTAATCCGGGAAGCGCTCGGCGTCCCAAAGCACCATGGGCAGGCCGTCCAGCCCGCCGGGAGCGCTCCGGAATATGGCGAATTCCGAATGCTCGAGGTACTCCAGAATTTCCTGTTTCAGCGTATCCAGATTGAGGTCCATTGGTCCTTCTTAGCGCTGGGCCACCACTAGAATATCATTCGGTGAGGCCAGATCGCGCGCCGATGGAGTCACGATGGTTTTGGGACCGATGTAGATCTTCCGCGATTGCTTGATGGCGTTGCGTACATCCTCCTCGCAGACGAAGTCCACGATGGGCGGTGGGGGAGGAGCGGGCGGTTCGGCAGTCGCCGGCGTTTCGCAGGCGCAGGTGTGGGCGGGGGCTGGCTGGACGGGCGCGGTCGGCGGCGCGGCAGGTGCGGACGGCGGCGCAACAGCCGAAGGCGCGGAGGTGCGGCGCGCCAGAAACCGGTCTACGACTTCCGCCGCAAGGCTGCCGCCAGCAGCCACGGACGGGGCGCCGCCGCTCGACTCCGCCGGAACCTGGAACGCCTCGGCTGCAGTGCGCACGGCGTACGCCAGGCGTTTGATGTTGTACAGATGCTGCGGCCCGAGGTTGTCGCTGGTGATATTGCCCGCCGCCGCGCCACAACCCAGCGTCATGGACGGAAACACGTTGGTGGTGATGCCCGTGGAACCCTGCGGCGCAGGCGTGTTCACCAGCACACGATTGGCCGGCATGCGCGCGGCGTACTCGCGGATACGGGCCTCGTCCTTCGAATAGATCGCGCAGGTGTGGCCCAAGCCGCCGAAGCGCAAGAGGCTTTCGCACACGCTCATCCCGCCGGTGAAATCCTTCACCCAGTACAGCGCCAGCACCGGCGACAGCTTCTCCATGGAAAGCGGATGCTGCTTGCCGACACCATCCAACTCGACCACCAGGATAGACGTTTCCGGCGGCACGGAGAACCCGGCCATGCCGGCGATCTTGCCGGGCGCTTGCCCCACGCATGCCGGGTTGATGGTGAAGTTCGGCGTGACCAGCAGTTTGGCCAGCGCCTGCTTCTGTTCCGCATTGCAAAAGTAGGCCTTGCCGGCCTTTAATTCGGCCAACACGCGATCTTTCAGCGCCTCTTCCACCACGATAGCCTGTTCACTCGAACAGACCGTGCCATAGTCGAACGACTTGCCCTCGATCACCTTGGCGATGGCGTCCCGGATGTCGGCGCTGCGCTCGATCATCACCGGCACGTTGCCCGGCCCCACACCGAAAGCGGGCTTGCCGCTGGAGTAAGCCGCGCGCACGATCCCGTGGCCGCCGGTCGATAAGATCACGCCAGTGCGCTCGTGGCGCATCAGCGCGTTGGTGCCGTCGATCGAAGCATAGCCCAGACACTGCACGATGTCCGCGGGCGCTCCGGCTTCCACTGCCGCGCGATACAGCAGGTCCGCCGTGGCGCAGGTGCAGCGGACGGCGCGCGGGTGCGGGCTGAGCACAATGGCGTTGCCGGCTTTCAGCGAAATCAGGATTTTGTAGATCGCCGTGGAAGTCGGATTGGTGGTGGGCAGGATGGCAGCCACCACACCCACCGGGACGGCGTATTCCACGATGCGCTCTTCGGGTATCTCGCGCAGCAGCCCGATGGTCCGCATGCCGCGCATCTTACGCGGCAGCAACTCGGCATTCAGCAGATTCTTCGCGATCTTGTCTTTAACGTTGCCGTAGCCGGTTTCTTCGACCGCCAGTTCGGCCAGCCGTTGGGCGTTGGCGCGGCCCGCGGCGGCCATACGTTCAACGATGGCGTCCACCTGCTCCTGGCTGTAAGCGCGGTATTTCAGCCAGGCGGCGTAGGCCTGTTCGACCTTGGTGCGGACCTCTTGAATGGAGACAAGGTCTTTGTCTTCGAGCATCAGCCGAGAGATTTTTTCACCGGTCCGGCGCCGGGCAGCACCTTCTCGGTTTCTTCGTGCGGGCGGGGAATCACGTGCACGGCGACCAGTTCCCCGACTCGGCGTGCGGCGGCGGCGCCCGCATCGGTGGCGGCCTTGACGGCGCCTACGTCTCCTCGCACGCTCACGACCACGTAGCCGGCACCAATGAATTCCTTGCCTGTAAGCACCACGTTGGCCGTCTTCACCATGGCATCGGCCGCTTCAATCGCGCCCGTCAGTCCCTTCGTTTCGATCAGGCCAAGGGCCTCCATTTTGCCTCCAGTGCGGAATGAATCTCTACCGTATCACAGAATGGGCCGTGGGGGAGCGCCGCAACGACGTGCGACATAAAGGTGGGAAAGTGTGCAAAACGCCTTCCGGTTACTTTCACCGCTAACGACAATCGGATCTTAATATGCCATTCTATAAGAGAGAGCCTTTATGGTTACGAACCTGCCTGCGCTCGGCACCCAATTCGCCCTGCAGGTTGCCGAATTGGCGCAGCTTTTCCCTTCTCTCCAGCGCCGCGGTTACCAGGTGGTGGGGCCGGCCGTCCGCGGGAGCGCCATCGTCTACGACACCTTGAACAGCTTCGAAGAATTGCCCGCCGGCTGGACCGCCGAGCAGGAAGCCGGGCGCTACCGCCTCAAGCGGCGGGACGACGGCGCATTATTCGGTTACGCCGTGGGGGCCCAGGGCTGGAAGCGATTCCTGTATCCCGCGGAAGCGCGCATCTTCGAAGCCCGGCGCAACGGCGACGGCTTCCACATTCTGAACGACGAGACGCCGCCCCCACGCTACGCCTTTGTGGGAATGCGGGCCTGTGAGCTGGCTGCCATGGCCATTCAGGATCGCGTGCTGTTGGGGGAGCACTATAGCGAAACGGTCTACCAGCAGCGCCGCCACAGCGTGTTTCTGGTGGCGGTGAATTGCACGGTTTCCGCGCCCACCTGTTTCTGCGCCTCGATGCATGCCGGGCCGCCGGCCGAGGCCGGGTTCGACATTGCTTTGACGGAGCTGGTGGATGCTGGGCGGCACATCTTCGTGGCGGAAGCCGGCACGCGGCAGGGCGCCGAGGTCCTGGCCGAGTTGGGCGCCGCCGAAGCCGATGCTACTCTGCGCCAGGATGCGGAAAAAGCCATCAAAACCGCCATGGCGGCCACGCCGCGGAAGCTCCGTACCAGCGGCATCCGCGAGATGCTGTACGCCGCATTCGAACATCCGCACTGGGACAAGGTGGCCGCGCGCTGCCTGGCTTGCGGCAATTGCACCATGGTCTGCCCCACCTGTTTCTGCACCACGGTCGAGGATGTGAGCAGCGTGGATGGCAGCCACGCCGAGCGCTGGCGCAAGTGGGATTCCTGTTTCACGCAAAGCTTTTCCTATATTCACGGCGGCAGCGTGCGCATGTCCATCAAGTCGCGCTATCGCCAGTGGCTGACCCATAAGCTGGCGGCCTGGATCGATCAGTTCGGCAGCTCCGGCTGCGTAGGCTGCGGGCGTTGCATCACGTGGTGCCCGGCAGGCATCGACATCACGCGGGAGGTGGCGGCGTTGTGGGAGCAGCCGGCGCCAGCCGTGGCCCCCGCTGAATTGAGGAGACAACCATGACGTTGGAAAACCTGGCCAACACGCTGCGCGAGCATCCGTTCCTGGAGGGCTTCGCTCCGGAGCACATCGACAAGCTGGCTGCCATGGCCAGCGAGGTTCGCTTCGGGAAAGGCGCATTGATCTTCCGCGAAGGCGACGAATCCAGCTTCTTCTACCTGGTGCTGTCGGGGACGGTGGTGCTCGAAACCCCTGCGCCCGGCCGCACCTTGCGCATCGCCACGTTAGGGCACGGCGAAGAACTGGGCTGGTCGTCGGTGACGCCGCGGCACGGCAAGCAGTTCCAGGCGCGGTCGCTAGAAGAGACGCAAGCCCTGGCCTTTGACGGCGTCCGCCTGCAGCACGCCTGCGAGGAGGATTGCCGGTTCGGCTACGCCCTGATGCGCGCCATGCTGCAGGTGGTGGCGCGCCGGCTGCTATCCACGCGCCTGCAACTGCTGGACATGTATGCGCCGGCTTCGGCGAAGGTAGGGTGACCCAGGAGGCCCGTTATGCCGGTCGCAGAACTGGAAAGCGAACAAACGGCCACCAACGATATGGTGCCGGCACTGGCGCGCGTGGCGCAGGTGCGCAAGGAGACCTACGACACGTTTACGCTGGCGCTCGAGCCCGCCAACGGCGAGCCGTTTCCGGGATTCACGCCCGGGCAGTTCAGCATGTTGTACGTGTTTGGCAACGGCGAGCTGCCGATTTCGATCTCGGGCGACCCCGAAGATCACGCGCGGCTGCTGTACACGGTGCGCTCGGTCGGCAAGACCACACAGGCGCTGGTGAGCAGCCGCCCGGGGGATGCCGTTGGAATGCGCGGTCCCTACGGATCGCACTGGCCGCTCAAAGTGGCGCGCGGCAAGGATGTGTTGATCGTGGCGGGAGGCATCGGACTTGCGCCTCTACGTCCGGCCATCCACTACATCCTGCGGCATCGCGCCGACTACAACCGGCTGATCGTGTTGTACGGCGCGCGCAGCCCGCGGGATCTCATCTTTCGCAGGCAACTGGAGGATTGGGGCCGCCTGCCGGACACGCAGGTGCTTTCCACGGTGGATTACGGCGGCCTGAGCTGGCGCGGCCACGTCGGTGTGGTCACCGGCCTGTTCCGTTACGTGCGGCTGCAGCCTTTTCACACGGTGGCGATGATCTGCGGGCCGGAGATCATGATGCGCTACGTGATCTGGGAGTTGGAGGCGCGCGGTATGCCGCCCGGCGACCTGTACCTCTCGCTGGAACGCAATATGAAGTGCGGGATTGGCTTTTGCGGACATTGCCAGTACGGTCCCAACTTCATTTGCAAAGACGGACCCATCTTTCCGTATCACGAGGTGCGGTCCTGGTTTGGAAGATATGAGCTATAAATCTAAACCCACTGATGCAGGCGACAAAGCCACTAACCACCAGCCACCCGCCACCCGCCACCAGTCCACGTCCCCTAACCCCCGTCCGACAGTAGCCGTGTTCAAATTCGCTTCCTGCGACGGCTGCCAGTTGAGCCTGCTGGATGCCGAGGACGAACTTCTGGGCGTGGCGCAGGCGGTGGATATTGTCTATTTCCCCGAGGCCACCAGCGTCATGCGCAAAGGCCCCTACGATATCGGACTGGTGGAAGGATCCATCACCACGCACCACGATGCCGAGCGCATCCAGCAGGTCCGGCGGCAATGCCGGACGCTGGTCACCATCGGCGCCTGCGCCACCTCGGGCGGCATACAGGCCTTGCGGAACTGGAAAGATGTGGGCGGCTTGGTGCGCATGGTTTACGCGCAACCGGACTTTATCAGCACGCTGAAGATGTCCACGCCGGTGGCCGAGCATGTGCCAGTGGATTTCGAGCTACGCGGCTGCCCCATCAACAAGCACCAGTTGATCGAATTGATCAGCGCCATGTTGACCGGGCGCAAGCCCAACATCCCGACGTATAGCGTCTGCCTGGAATGCAAGCGGCGGGCTAACGTGTGCGTGGCTGTGGCGCGCGGCGAGGCCTGCATGGGACCGGTGACCCAAGCCGGATGCGGCGCGCTTTGTCCCGCCTTCGACCGCGGATGCTACGGCTGTTTTGGCCCCATGGAGAGCCCCAACACCACCGCGCTCACCGAACAGTTCCGCATGTTGGGCTGCAGCGACGAAGACATTATGCGCGTCTTTCGCAGTTACAGCGCTTGGGCCTGGCAGTTCCGGCAGGCCGGGGAGGAGTGCGAAAAATCATGAGCGCCAAAGTGGGCAGGAACGGCAGCCGGAGCATCAAAGTGGACTACCTCACGCGCGTGGAGGGGGAGGGGTCCATCCTGGTCAAGCTTAAGGGCGACCAAGTGCAGGATGTGCAGCTTCGCATCTTCGAGCCGCCGCGCCTGTTCGAAGCCTTTCTGCGCGGGCGGCATTATCTGGAAACGCCGGACATCGTGGCGCGCATCTGCGGCATTTGCCCGGTGGCCTATCAGATGAGCGCCGTGCATGCCCTGGAACGCATTTTGGGAATCACGGTGGACCCGGCGGTGCGGCTGCTGCGCCGCCTGCTCTATTGCGGCGAGTGGATCGAGAGCCACGCCCTGCACATTTTCCTGCTGCACGCGCCGGACTTTCTGGGCTACCCGGATGTCATAAGCATGGCGGCCGGACATCGCGAACTGGTGGAGCAGGCGCTGCGCCTGAAGAAGATCGGCAACCGCGTAATGACGGTGCTGGGCGGCCGCGAAATCCATCCGATCTCGGTGACGGTGGGCGGCTTCCACAAAGTCCCCGCGAAGGCCGATCTGCGCGTGCTGGTGGACGAACTCGCCTGGGCCCGTGATACATCCGTCGCCGCCGCGCGTATCGTAGCCGGCCTGGAGTTCCCGGATTTCAAACAGGACTACGAGTTCGTGGCGCTTTCGCATCCCGAAGAGTACCCGTTGAACGAAGGCCGCCTGGTATCGAACAAGGGCCTGGATATTGAGGTCGCGGAGTATGGCGAGCAGTTCGTGGAGCAGCACGTGAAACACTCCAACGCGCTGCACTCCCGTCTGCGCGAGCGCGGCGCTTACCTGGTAGGGCCGCTGGCGCGCTTCAACCTCAATTTCGACAAGCTGCCGGAGACGGCACAACAGGTGGCTGGCGAGTGCGGCGTCACGCCGCCATGCCGGAATCCGTTTCGCGGCATCGTGGTGCGGGCCGTGGAACTGGTGTTCGCCTGCGAAGAGGCGCTGCGCCTGATCGCGCAATACGAGGCGCCGGCGGCCCCGCGCGTGTTGGCTCATGTGTGCCCGGGAGTCGGGCATGCGGCCACCGAAGCGCCCCGCGGCGTGCTCTACCATCGCTATGAGATCGATGAGCGCGGCTTGATTTTGAACGCGCAGATCGTGCCGCCGACCGCCCAGAATCAGAAGCGCATCGAAGACGATCTGTGGCATTACGTGCCGCAACTGACCGGCCTGCCGGTCGAGACGATCACGGCCAAGTGTGAGCAGGCGGTGCGCAACTACGATCCGTGCATTTCCTGCGCGACGCATTTCGTGAAGGTCCAGCGGGTGGGGTGAGATGCTGGTGCTCTGCTGTGGTAATCCGGATCGCGGAGATGACGCTGCCGGGCTCCTGGTCGCGCGCCGCTTGCGGAAGCTGGGCATCGATTGCCTTGAGCACAGCGGCGAAGGGCTGTCACTGTTGGAAGCGTGGCAAGGCGCCGACGAGGTCGTGCTGGTGGATGCGGTGGTGACCGGCCGGCCGGCGGGCGCGGTATCGGTGTGGGACGCGCTGGCGGCGCCCCTTGCAGGCTGGCCGCTGCCCGGTTCGTCACATGCGCTCGGGTTGGCCGAAGCCGTGGCGCTGGGCCGCGTGCTGGGAAGGCTGCCGCGCCGCGTGACTTTGTATGGGATCGAGGCCCGGCGGTTCGAGCTCGGCAAGCGGCCCGGCAGAGCGTTGCTGCGCGGGGTGGTGGAAGTAGCCAAGAGGATTCGTGCAGATGGCGCTGATCGGAGACCGCCTGTTTGAACGGCGGGCAACCCTGACGCCGCCGGTTGTGCGGCACCTGGTGGAAGCCGGCTACACCGTCTGGGCGAGGCGGGCTACGGTGGAAACCAGCCGTCCCACCACATTGCCGACCGACTTTCGCCTACCCCGGCGTGACAAACTACTGCATTTCCTACCCCGCTGAGGGTGTGGAGCATAACTCCAGCGTGGCCTAACCGCAAGCGATCCTGCCTCGTCTACTGCGCATCGGCGAACTGGCATTGACAAAGCCATCGAGGGCGTGCCCGACATCGCCGGCAGGTCCTATCCCACCTGACTCCTCACAGACGTCCGCCTGAACCGAAGTGGGGCAGGCCCCCCTGGTCCGCGCGCGCCGCCCGTTGCGCTGCTTTACCAACCCGCTAGAAAAAGAACTTCAGACCCAATTGCAGAATACGCGGATTGTGCGCTTGGGTCGCCCGCAGAAAGTTGTTGTTGGAGTAACAACTCGGATCGCCGCCAGCCGAATTGTCCGGTCCGCCGAAACAGCTTGTCGAGTTGTTGCCCGTGCTGGCGGGTTGGCCGCCAAGCGGCCACCACTCCGTATGGTTCAGGACGTTGAACCCCTCGGCGCGAAACTCGAATTGCTTGGTCTCGGTAAGCGCGAAATGCTTGAACAAGCCGCTGTCAAGGTTCCACCGCGTGGGGTTATTCAGCAAGTTCCGCTGCGCGGTTCCGAACGTAAGGCCTTCAGGCTCGGCAAAAGCGGCCGGATTGTACAGGAGGGGTCCGACTACGCCCGTCACACCAGAGGGAACAGTCGGCGTAGAGTACGGATTTCCGATGACGTTCAGGTAGGAGCCGGAGCCCAGGCCGTTGCCCACCCCAGGGCCGTAAAGGCCATCTGTAACGCTGAAGGGGGTGCCGGTCTGGGCCGTGAAAAGCCCGGAAATCTGCCAGCCGCCGAGAAGTTTGTGGGTCAAGCCCGATCCTGTGAATAGCGGAAGATCGTACACGTATCCCAGGTTAAGGATCTGCCGCTGGTCGAAGTCGGAACTGGCATAATTGAGCCGGTAGTTGTAAGAGTTGAGGAAGTTACCGCTGGCATAATCCGAAGCGTCGTCCAGTGAATGACTCCAGGTGTAGGCCAGATCCGCGCTCAACCTCCCGACATGGCGGTGTAAGGAAACCTGCAGCGAGTTGTAGCTCGAGTTCGCCACGTACTGGATAGCGGTGATATCCCCGTATCCTCGGATCGGGCGGTAAAGATCCGGGGATACCGCATTGCCGCACGCGACATTGAACTGGATCCCGGCCTGGCCAGTGGGCACCACGCCGTTCACGGTACCGCTGCTGCAGTCGTTGGCCGTCATGGGCTGGCCGGGCTGGTACGGATTCTGCGCCTGGGTAATGGGATATAACTGATTGAGATCGCTCTGCAGGGCCAGGTGAGTGCCCTTGCTCCCCACATAAGCAACCGTCAGAACGGTAGATTTGAGCACTTCGCGCTGAATATTCACGTTCCACTGCTGCACATACGGCCAAATGGCTTGCGTTGGAATGGACTTGACACCGAGCGGAAACTGCGGGATCGCGCCGCTGCCCCCGCCGCCGATATTGGTATACCCGATGATGTTGGATTGCGTGGAAGTGAGCACCAAGGGCGGACTTCCCTCCAAACCTTCCGTATTCCCCTCGTTGCCGTTGGTGTGCTCGTAGAACATACCGTAGCCGCCCCGAATGGAGGTCTTTCCGTCGCCGAAGAGATCGTAAGCGAAGCCCACACGTGGCGCCGGGTTGAATAGATGATTGTTCATGCACCCGGCTGGTATTCCGCCTACGCCGCACTGGACCAGGCCGTCATATGGATTGCCCGTACCGGGAACAAGGGCGCCCGTGTTTGGGTCCAGTTGCGGCGCGGTAGACAGGCTATATACGGATGGATCGAAGTTATAGGCTTGGTGGTATTTCTCGTGATAAAGACCAAGCAGACTCAGCCGAATGCCCAAGTTCAGCGTCAGGCGCTTGGTGACATGCCAATCGTCCTGAAAGTAAGGTTCCACAATCTTGTACCGATTGTAATACTTGATCTTGTTGTTCGTCTGCTGATAGCTCTGGATGTTTCCCTGCAGCAGATCGGCGAATGCGTTGCCGGTGGAAACAGCCGTGTCGGTCGCCGAAAAATAGAGAATACCCTGCACATACGGGCTGTTAAACTCGTTCTTCTCGGCGGCCACAAAGTAGGCGCCAATGAACATATTGTGGCCGCCCACGATCTTGCTGACCTGGTCTTTCAGCGTATAGGTGGGATTGGCGTTGTTCCACGGAAAGTATCCGGAATCCAGTGTGAAGCCGCCCGTATCGTAGTTTACTCCGGGCCCCACACTCACCGCGGGCAGGAGGCCGCCGAAACCGTTGTTGTAGAGGCCGGTCATCGTCATGCTGGAGGGACGCTGGGTCGGCCCGATGGCAGTCAGAAAGATGTGGTCGGTGGTGTAGCTGAAGGTGACCTCGTTGAGCAGCGTGGGCGAAATGTTGGCGGTGAGATTGGCGACCGCGCTCACTCCAGGCCCGACGAAATTTGTGCCGACCGTCGGGAACGAAGCCCCATTGCCCCACAGAGGAACAGGGGTTTCGGTGGCCCAGGAATCGTGGATAAACCGCCCGAAGACGCGGAGTTTATCGCTGAAGTTGTGATCCACGCGGATGAGTTCCTCGCGCCAGTGCGTAAACTGCGATGGCGCTGCATTATAGTAGGAGGCCCCGCCCACGATCGCATTGGGCTGCGGGAGCAGTGTCAGAATCGCCTTGGCATTCGGATCGATCGGCACTATGTTGTTCGGAAAATAAGCGCCGGTCGCGCGATTTACCGGGCAGTCGGGAAAGTTGGTCTGATCTACCATCGATCCGGCCGCTGGGCAAACATCGGAAAAGTTACCCTGCTGCTCCTGCGCCGAGGGCAACGGCTGATTGAAGCTCTGTCCCGGGACGATTTCCCTGCGCCATTCCTCGGAGAAGAAGAAGAACGTCTTCTCCTTGCTCGTGTTGTAAACATGAGGAATAAAAACGGGTCCGCCGATAGTGTAGCCGAAATCGTTCTTCTTGTACTCGGGCACGGTCGACTGGAAGAAGTTCCGCGCATTGAAATCGTCGTTGCGCACGAACTCGAACAGATCCCCATGAAAGTCTTTGGTGCCCGACTTCGTGACGGTTTCAATGGTCCCCGAGCCGTTGCGCCCGTACTGCGCGCCATAATTTGAGGTCATGACTTTCACCTCGGCAATGGCGTCGACATTCGGATAGACGTTGAGCGTCTGGTTGCTGCCGTTATCCATGTTGTCGCCGCCATCCAACTCCCAGTTGTTGTTTTCGGTGCGGCCGCCATTGATGCTCATACTGACATTGCCATTGACGCCCACGGTCCCCTCGTCCTGCCCGGTCTGGTTGCTGACGCCGGGAACCAGGGTGACGAGTTGGCTGAAGTTGCGGCCGTTGAGGATAAGTTGGCTGATCTCCTTCTGCGTGACTACGCCGGAGACTTCGGAGGATTGCGTCTCCACCTGCGCGACGGCGGTGCCTTGAACCGCGACCTCGGTGGTGACTGCGCCGACCTCCAAGGTGGCGTCGACGCGGGCCTTCTGGCCGACTCGCAGGATGATGCCGGTGGCATCGTAGGTTTTGAAGCCCTTCTGCGTAATGCTCAGGTTGTAGGCGCCCGCGGTCAAACCTGCCACCAGGTAGTCGCCATCGGAATTGGTGGTGGTTTTCAGGGAAATGGCCTTCTCCGGGTTGCTGACGATGACTTCGGCGCCGGCCACGATCGCGCCGGTAGCATCCCGCACGGTTCCAGTTATGGATGCGCTGTTCTGCGCAAACGCAGTGGCGCAAAAGAACAGGCACGATGCGAGCAAGCTAGCGATTCTATAAAGCATAAACCGACCTCCTATAGTGAAAAACATCTTACGCCCTAGCGCGCGCCTGTGCAAGGGGTATTCGACGAATTGTTAAACTGTGAGCAATGCTCCCTACCGCTCGCCGGATTCTGATGGCGTTCGCGATAACATTTGCGGTCCACGGAGATCCTGCCCAGAGCGCTACTTCGGAGGATACGATCCGGACCGCTTATGAAGCCGGCGAGCAGGCTCTGCGCCGCGGCGATCTGGATGGGGCCGCCAAGCGATTCCTGCAGGTCCTGGCGCTGGCGCCGGCGGATGTTGGCGCACACACCAATCTCGGAGTGGTTTATATGCGCCAGCGGAAGTGGGAGCGGGCGCTGGCCGAGCTCGAGGCCGCCCGCAAGCTGGCCCCGCAGGTGCCTGGAATCCGGCTCAACATCGGGCTGTCGTACTACCGGCAGGGCGACTACGGCAAGGCCATCCCGCCGCTGGAATCCGTGGTCGAGGATCAGCCGCAGTCGACACAGGCGCGGCGTTTGCTGGGCCTCTGTTACTTCTTCCAGGAGCGCTACGCGGATGCGGTCCGCGTCTTAGAGGCGGCTTGGCCGGATGCCAACAACGACCTGAGCTATCTTTACGTGCTGGCGGTCGCGGCCGGCAATGCGAGCCGGCACGAACTGGAAGAGCGCGCGCTGGCGCGGTTGCTCGATATCGGCAAAGATTCGGCGGAGTATCATCTGTTCATCGGCAAGGCGTATCTGACCCGCGAGGACAATGACAAGGCCTTGGCCGAGCTGGAGATCGCCGCAGCAGCAAACGCGAAGCTGCCGTTCGTACATTACAACCTGGGCGTGGTCTACCGCCGGAAGCGCGACTTCGACAAGGCCAAGGAAGAGTTCCTGAAAGACGCGGCTCTGGAGCCGGACGTGGCTTACAACTACGATCAGCTCGGCATCGTCTGCCAGATGCTGGAAGACGACCAGACGGCCAGGCGATACTACCGGGAGGCGGTCCGGCGCGATCCGCAGCTCGGGACCTCGTGGTACGGCCTCGCCAAGATCTACGGCAAGGAGAAGAAATACGCGGAGGCCCTGCGGGCGTTGGATTCGGCTGGCGCCATCGATCCGAAGAGCGCCAGCGTGCATTACCTCCGCGGCCAGATCCTGATGCAGCTTGGGCGCGGCGCCGAAGCGAAAGCCGAGATGGCCACGGTACGCCGGCTCAAGCTGGAGTCCTTGGATAAGATCGAGCAGCAGGTCACAGGGGGCGTGTATCACGACCCGCAGCTTGCGCAGTAGGTTGTGGCACAGGCTATCAGCCGGCTGGCCGCCGGCCGCGCCGGCACTCTTTGGCGCAGCGGCGAGCGTTGCCCGCCTGCCAGCCTTGCTACGAGCGCAACCAGTGTGTTACATATATGTTCAAGTCGGACAAATTTGATCCAACTGAACCCGTGCCGCTCGAAAAAGGGGCGAACACTCGGGTCATATCCTTATTTCGCCAAAAGGAAGGCATCCAGTGGAATCTGCAAACCGTAAACTCATCCGTCCCACTCTGAACGAGATCAAGGAGCAGATCGCCCCGCCGCGCCGGGTGCAGAAAAAGCCCGTACCGCCGGATCAGACGAATGCCGAGAACTTCTACTACGTAAAGCAGATGACGGCCAAGACCCGCATGGTTTTCGTACTGCGCGATGGCGAGACCCTGCGCGGCGTGATCGAGTGGTACGACAAGTGTTGTCTAAAGGTGAACCGCGACGGGGAACCCAACCTGCTGCTCTATAAACCGAACATCAAGTACATGTATAAGGAGTAGGGCGCTACCCTAACGAGCGGTTTCTCAACGCCAAGCGGTATTCCCGCCGTTCGCCGGCTTCGCGGTAACGGCGCTTCTCTTCGTCCGTCTCCGCAATCGCCGGCGGCACCTTGGTGGGTTTGCCATGTCCATCGAGCGCTACAAATGTCAGGTAGGCCGAGCATGTGTGCCGCTTCTGACCGGTCATCAGATCCTCCACCATCACCTTCACTCCCACTTCCATGGAAGTGCGAAAGACCCTGTTCACCTGCGAATGCAGGACAATCAACTGGCCGATGTGTATGGGGTGCAGGAAATTCATGTGGTCGAATGAGGCAGTAACCACAGGCTTGCGCGCGTGACGCATGGCGGCCATGGCGCCGGCCAGATCCACCAGGTGCATCACTTTCCCGCCCAGCAGGTTGCCGAGGCCGTTGACGTCGGTGGGCAGCGCCAACTCCGAATACTCCGATGCGGAATCGCGCACCGGCTTCCCCAGGCAGGAGTCGGGTGCACTCATGGTTCGCCGGTATCTCCCTTGCGGCGCAGGTAGCTGTTCAGGTACGCCTGGGCTTGTTGCGCGATACGTGCATCCGGGTGCGCCGTCTTGAAGCGGCCCTCCACGCGCGAGTATTCGAGCGGCCCGTGCGCGAACGGCAAATGGCCTTTCTCCATAACCCAAGAGATGCGGACGATCCCGTCCTGGTCGTGCGAAATCGCGAAGCGCACCGCGTCGGGTCCGTCCCCCGGAAAGCGCGCGCATTTCTCTCTGGCGTAACCGAAATTGCAAAGCTGGTGCAGGGTGCCGGGATCGGGCAACCATTCGCTTTCCGGCGAGGCCCGGCAGAGGCCGCACCAGGCATCACCCAGGGGCATCGGCGGCGCCTTCTTCCCGGCGGCCTGGGGCATGCGCTCCACCGGGTAGAAATAAGGACACGCCATTGGCAGGTATGGTACCACAGGGGTATGAGCATCCGGCTGGAAGCGCTAAAGAACATGGTGGCCCAGAACCCCAACGACAGTTTCTCCCGTTACGGGCTGGCAATGGAGTACGCCAGATCCGGCGACCTGGAGCAGGCCGTCCAGGAGTACCAAGCACTTCTCGCCGCCAACCCGAACTACCCGGCCGCATACTTTCACGGAGGCCAGACGCTCGAGAAATTGGGCCGCCGCGAGGAAGCCCGGACGCTCTACCAGCAGGGGATTGAGGCCACCACCCGCCTGGGGGATCTGCACACGCGCAGCGAGATTCAAGCGGCATTGGACCAACTCGGTTAGATAGCCGGCCGCCCGGCGCCGACTGACTTCAGACGGTTCTCGCCGGTTTCGGCGAGCGGCGATGCGGCAATCACCCCGCTTGACATATCAGCACAGGCAGGGCCAACAATATAGCGATGAACCTTGCGTATCTGGGCGATGCTCCCGACCATTGGAAGGGCTCCTTGTTCGAGTTCCTGCAATCAGAGGGTATCGTGCGTCATTTCGCAGTCGACACGATGGCTACGGACCGCAACCAGTGGAACGAAGCCGATTTCTGCCTGTACGCGCGTTTGCTGCGGATCAACCGTGATCAAATTGTCCAGCACGAAGCGTCCATCGCCAACCGCAAAGGTTACTTCTCTGAAATCCAACCGAGTCGTCATGCGGACGTTTTTCTAGATCCGGACATTGGAATTCTTACCGGCGCCCCCACGGCCGGAAACTCCATTGACCAGTACGTCAAGCCCAGGGAGTTGGCGGATATACTAGGTCCTGGTCGCCTCGTTGTGGTCTATCAGCATGTGCGTGGCGCGGTAACTTGTGACCGGGTGGATAGCTGCGCTGCCACGATCAGGAAGACAATTGCAAGCGTGCAATGGTGTTCATATGAGTCCTCCACTGTTGCAATGCTGTTCCTGAGCGTCGAGGAAGCGCGCACCCGCGAGATTGCGCAAGCATTTGAGCAGTTGCTCGGCAGGCATGCGGAGCGGCGAATAAGGTCCGACCCGAAATCGCTGAGCTGAGCGGCCGGCCTTTGTTGTGACAACCATCCTCCCGGATATCGAGTGCGTCACCGCGGAGCGCCGCGCCCCTAAGCGGCGCCTTTCTACGCCATCTTCCGCAGCCGCGCCGCCAGCTCCGCCGCCCGCACGAATTCCTCCTGTGCGCGCCGTGTCCGCAGGTTCTCGCGAAGCAACTCCAGTTCGTTGATATATGCCGTGAGCGCCTGCTCGATCGACTCTGTGTTCGTCGCCAAAATGTCTCGCCACAGCTCATACGCACTGAGCGCCAGGCGCGTGCTGTCGATCAAGCCCGGCCCGGCCACCTGCAAATCGGCTGGCGCGGTCAGATTGTCCGCAACCGTCGCGGCCAGCGCTGTCGACGCAAGCTGCGGCAGGTGCGAGGTGAAGGAAACCAGGCGGTCGTGCTCGGCCGCGCCCAGCACGACGGGCTTCGCGCCAATGCGTCCCAGCCATTCGACGAACGCGCGCGCGGCCGGGGTCTGCAATTCGTCCGGCGAGGCCGGAGTCAACACGTACGTGCGGCCGCGGAAGAGATCCGCATCCGCTTCCGCCACGCCGCGCGTTTCCTTCCCGGCCAGCGGATGCCCTCCCAGGAACTGGCAGCGCCGCACCAGTCTGCGCGCCTCGGTGACGATGGCGTGCTTGGTGCTGCCTGCGTCAGTAATCAGCGCCTCCGGCTTCACCAGCGGATCCAGATGGTGGAGCGTGTCCAAAATGCGTCCGATTGGCTGCGCCAAGTAGAGCAGGTCCGCCTCGCGTGCGGCTTGCTCAAGCGTCGCGCCACGGTCGATCACGCCACGCTCCAGCGCCGCGCATATGGTGCCCTCCGAGCTGACGCCCAGGATGTCGCCACGGAATCCCGCCTTCCTCAGCGCCAGCCCGAAGGATCCGCCGATCAGCCCTACACCGAAGATCGCGACTGTCTCCATCGAAGCGCCCGGCTTCAAATCGTGCGGCCCACCGCTGGCGCGATGATGCGCAACTGGCTCATCAATTCTTCAAACTGTTCGGGGCGCAGCGATTGCGCGCCATCGCTCAGCGCGTGGTCGGGATCGGGATGCACTTCGATCAGCAGCCCGTCGGCGCCGGCAGCCACAGCCGCGCGCGCCATCGGCGCCACTTTGTCGCGGCGGCCTGTGCCGTGCGAGGGATCGGCCACCATCGGCAGATGCGAAAGCTTCTTCACCACCGGGATGGCCGAAATATCCATGGTGTTGCGCGTGTAAGTCTCGAAAGTGCGTATGCCGCGCTCGCACAGGATCACATCGTAGTTGCCGCCCGCCAGAATGTATTCCGCCGAGAGCAGCAGTTCTTCGATAGTGGCCGAAATCCCGCGCTTCAACAGGACCGGCGTGCGCAGCTTACCGAGCTCGCGCAGCAGGTTGTAGTTCTGCATGTTGCGCGCGCCGACTTGCAGGATGTCCGAATACTCGGCCACCAGCGGGATCTGGGTCTGATCCATCACCTCGCTCACCACCACCAGGCCGTTGCGGTCCGCCGCTGCGCGCAGCATTTGGAGGCCTTCACTGCCCAGACCCTGGAAGCTATAGGGCGAGGATCGCGGCTTGAAAGCGCCACCGCGAATCACGCTGGCGCCCGCGCGCGCGACCTGCTGCGCGATGCAATCGATCTGCTCACGGCTCTCCACGCTGCAAGGTCCGGCCATTACCACCACGCGATCGCCGCCGATCGAAACCCCGCCAACTTTGACCACCGTGCCGCCGGGGTTGAAATTACGGCTGGCGAGTTTGTAGGGCGAAGCGATGCGATGCGCCTCCTTGACGCCCTCCATCACCTCGAACATTTCGAGGTCCACATCTGTTTTGCCGCCCACGCCGCCGAGCACGGTGTGGATGACGCCCGTCGACCGGTGCACGTCGTATCCTTCTGCCACCATGCGATCGATGACCGTTTGAATCTGGGGCTCGGTGGCCCCTTGCTGCATGACGACTAACATTTAAGAATCTCCGTCCACGCTGGTTTCCATGCGAATTCGCTGTATGGTGCGCATCTCGTCGATTATGCGTTCGAAGATGCGCTTGACGGCGTCCGGCGTGAGTGGACCTCCGTTATGAATGGTGACGTTGTCAAAAACCTGGTCCTCGCGCTTGGGCTCGTAGATCGGCAATTTCGCCGCGCGCTTGACGCGGCCGATTTCCTCGACCACGCGCGTGCGTTCGTTGAGCAGCTCGAGCAGGCGCAGATCTACGGCGTCAATCAACACCCGGTAGTCTTCCAGCGCCTGCAGAGCGTCTTCCCGAGTCATCGCGCCTCCGTGGCCGTCCGCAGATCGAAGCCATGCTTCAGCTCGCGCACGAAGGATTCCAGTTGGATCTCGAGCGACGGATTGTCCAGATTTCGCTCGATCAGGCTGACGATGGCGCTGCCCACCACCACGGCCTCGACCTGCCGGCCGAGCTCCGTCACGTGCTCCGGCCGCGAGACGCCGAAGCCGACGGCGAGGGGCAGATCGGTGACCGCGCGCATCGCTGCGACCAGCGGGCCGATGGATGCCGAAAGCGATTCGCGTTCGCCAGTCACGCCCGTGCGCGAAACCAGATAGACGAAGCCGGTGGAATACTGAGCCACCAAGCGCATGCGCCGTTCGGTGCTGGTGGGCGCGGCCAGGAACACGGTGTCGAGGCCGTGCCGCCGCATCGCGTCCACGTACTCGCCGGCTTCTTCCACGCTGGCATCGGTGAGCAAGCAGCCATCGATTCCGCAGGCGGCCGCATCGCGCGCGAGCGCATCCAGGCCATAACGCACCACCGGGTTGAGGTACGTAAACAACAGCAGCGGTATTTCGGAATTGCGGCGGATTTCCGCGGCGATTCTCAGCACCTTGCGCAGCGTGGTACCGGCTTCCAGCGCCCGCTGACCCGCGCGCTGGATCACGGGACCATCCGCGATGGGATCCGAGAAGGGCACGCCCAGCTCGATCAGGTCCGCGCCGCCGCGCTCCAGCGCTTCCACCAGCGCGGGTGTGCGGTCGGGCGACGGATCGCCTGCGGTGAGGAACGCGATCAGGCCCTTCCGGCCGGTTTGTTTCAGGCGATCGAACATGCGCCCGATGCGAGTGTTCATGTCAATTTGCCAAACCCAAGGTCCGAATCGGCGAGCTGAAGCCCGCGGCAGCGCGCTAGAACGTGCGCCACTTAGGCTTCCAACTCCTTCATGTTCTCCCGATAAATATCGATGTCCTTATCCCCGCGTCCGGACATGTTGATGATATAAATCTGGTACCGCGCCGATGGAGCACGCCGCACCGCCTCGGCGACCGCATGCGCCGATTCGAGCGCGGGAATCAGCCCTTCGGTGCGGCACAGCAGGCGCGCCGCGTCGAGGGCTTCGGCATCGCTGGCTGCCACATACTCCGCGCGGCGTTGATCGTGCAGCCAGGCGTGCTCGGGTCCGATCAGCGCGTAATCCAGCCCCGCGGAAACGGAATGCGTGAGCGAGACCTGGCCGTCGTCGTCCTGCAGCAGATAGCTGCGCGCGCCATGCAGCACACCTGGCGCGCCGCCCCGGAAGCGCGCGGCATGCTCGCCCAGGTTCGGGCCGCGCCCGCCGGCTTCCACGCCGATCAGCCGCACCGCTTCATCCGGCAGAAATGCATGAAATATGCCGATCGCGTTGCTGCCCCCGCCCACGCACGCGAAAATCGCATCGGGCAGGCGCTTCTCGCTTTCCAGGATTTGGCGGCGGGTTTCCTCGCCGATCACTTTCTGGAAATCGCGCACCATGATCGGGTAAGGGTGCGAGCCCAGCGCGGAGCCCAGCAGATAGTAAGTCGTATTGACGTTGGTGACCCAGTCGCGCATGGCTTCGCTGATGGCGTCCTTGAGCGTGCGGCTGCCGGTCAGAACCGGAGTCACCGTCGCGCCCAGCAGGCGCATACGGAAGACGTTTAGCTGCTGCCGGCGCATGTCTTCCTCTCCCATGTACACCACGCATTCGAGGCCCAGCAGCGCGCAAACGGTGGCCGTGGCGACGCCATGCTGGCCGGCACCCGTTTCGGCGATGATGCGCCGCTTTCCCATACGCCGCGCCAGCAGCCCCTGCCCCAGGGCGTTGTTGATCTTGTGCGCGCCGGTGTGCAGCAGGTCTTCGCGCTTGAAGTAGATGCGCGCGCCGCCCAAGATTTCCGAAAGCCGCCGTGCGAAATAGAGCGGCGTGGGGCGGCCCGCGTAGTTGCGCAGCAGGTCGCTCAGCTCCGCTTGGAACCCCGCGTCGCACCGCGCTTCCAGATAGGCCTTCTCCAACTCTTCGAGAGGCGCCATCAGGACTTCCGGCACGTAGCGTCCGCCGTAAGGTCCGAAATGCCCGCCCGCGTCCGGTTGGGGAGCCATCATGACGATGCCGCCAGCGCGGCTTTAAGGAACTCAGCCATCTTGAAATGGTCCTTGCGTCCCGGCGCGCCTTCGAGCAGCGAACAGGCGTCCACACCCCAGGGATGAACTTGTTCGATCGCTTCGCGCACGTTGCCCGCATGCAGGCCCCCAGCCAGGATGAGGTTTGTGATGCCGCTCGGGATGCGCGCCCAATCGAACACTTGTCCCGACGAGGCGCCGTCCAGGAGCACGGCTTCCGCTGGTGGAAGTGTTGGCAGGCTGAATGCCTGCCCCACCCGAATCGCCTTCCACACGCGCAGGCCTTGCGGGTAATCTCCGGGCGATTCGCTGCCATGCAACTGCGCGATATCCATGCCGGCCTGCCGCGCAATCTGCAGCACTGTCTCCGGAGGTTCGTCCACAAAGACCCCCACCTTCGAGACTGCGGAGGGCAGCCCCGAGATGATCGCGGCCGCCCGATCCGGCGCGATATAACGTGGGCTTGCCGGGTAGAAGTTGAAGCCCAGTGCCGCGGCGCCTCCCTCGATAGCCGCTAGCGCATCCTCGCGATTAGTGATGCCGCAGATCTTGACCATCACGGCGCGACCAACTCCCGTAGAGCTTTCGCCGGATCTCCCGAGGTCATCAGATGCTCGCCCACCAGGAAGGCTTGATAGCCTACATCGCGCAGCCGCGCGATATCCTGCGAGGAGCGTATACCGCTTTCGCTGACCTTTAGTACGTGCGAAGGGATGTGGGGCGCCAGGCGCAGCGAGGTTTCGAGCGTTACCTCGAAACTGGTCAGATCCCGGTTATTGACCCCTATGATTTCGGCGCCGGCTTCGAGCGCTTTTGCGAGTTCCCGGTCATCGTGTACCTCGATCAGCGAAGCCATGAAGTAGCTCGCGGCCAATTCGCGCAGACTGCGAATCTGGGTTACATCCAGAATAGCCGCAATCAGCAGGATGGCATCCGCACCGCTGGCCGCCGCTTCGAGCACATGGCTTTCGTCGAGGGTGAAATCCTTCCGGAGCACGGGCAGGCCACACGCGCCGCGCGCCGCCCGCAAATCGGCCAGGCTACCCTGAAAAAACGCTTCGTCCGTCAGCACGGACAGGGCCGCCGCGCCTCCAGCCGAGCACTGCTGGGCTAGCAGTACTGGATCGAAAACGGGGGAGAGCAGCCCTTTGCTGGGGGAGGCTTTCTTGATCTCGGCGATGATCGCCGGGGGCTGCGATACCAGCGCTTGTCGGAAATCGCGGCGCCCGGCTTGGGCCAGTTGCGCCTGCCGCTCCCATTGTCGACGCGCACTTACAGCCGGTGCGGGATTTCCCTGCTTATGAGCGACAATACGGGCCAGGATGCCGGGAACGGTTTCGGTCAACTTGATTTATTTATGGTAGCAAACCTGCGCGCGGGGACGGTTTGAACGCATGTGAACAGCCGCGAGCTGCGTGTCACCGAAGCAGCCACGGAGTGGGGAGAAACCATGCTCGCTTTTTAGAGCGCAGCTCGCAGCGCGTTCAGTTGGTAGTGATTCTAGGGAGGGCAACGTTTCACTGGCAGGCAGATTTTTTTTAGTGCCGCCTTTAGGGACTGTTATGAAATTCACACTGCCGGATCGGACTCGGCTTGGGTGAGGCAGTCTGTGCCTGTGGACGCGCTTCGAGCGCGCTCCCGGTTGGTTACCCGCGCCCGGTCTTCTGCGCCCGGGCAAAATCCAGTTCCGTCTGCTTCGGAATCCCCGGTTCAAAGCAGCGCCGGCAGCGGGCCTCGTACAGATCGGCGGCGCCTACCACGATCAGGTCGTCGGCCCCCCGCAAGCGCTGCGTGTGCTTGGCTGGATTGCCGCAGCGCACGCAGACGGCGAGCACCTTGGTGATGGACTCCGCCAGCGCCAGCAGTTCCGGGATAGGGACGAAGGGCCGCCCCAGGTAATCGGTATCCAACCCGGCAACGATCACCTGTTTGCCGCTGTCGGCCAGGCGCTGGGCGGCATCCACCAGGCTGGCGCCCATGAAATTCGCTTCGTCCACACCGATCACCTCCGACCGCCAATCCACGCGGTCCAGAATTTCGCCGCCGGTGTTCACCACCTCGGCCTTCATGCGTAGATCGTCATGCGATACGATCTCCTCCAGGCCGTAGCGCGTGTCGATGGCAGGCTTGAAAACCTGCACCCGTTTGCGTGCGATCGTAGCCCGGCGCAAGCGCCTGATCAACTCTTCGCTCTTGCCCGAAAACATGGGGCCGCAGATCACTTCGACCCATCCGACCTTACCGCTGACAAACTCCATAGGACCGATTTCGTATGTTTAGCATGGCACAGGGTATCCAACGGAATCCAGTACGGGTACAATGCAGTTTTATGAACAGGCTTTGCTGCGTGTTCCTGCTGTGCGTCAGCGGCTTCGCTGCCGACAAGAAACCGGTTACGATCCAAACGATGCCGGCCCCGCTGCGCATGCCGGCCATCACTTGGGCTCCCGACGGCAAGCGGTTCGCCTGGATGGAAGACAAGGCCATCTGGCAATACGATGTCCCCGCGAAGAAGTCCAAGGAACTGGTGTCGCTCGCCGCCCTGGAGGAAAAGGCGATCAAGCCGCCAGCGGCGGAAACCTTCGACTGGCAGAACCGGCGCGTTTCCCAGCAGAGCTTCCAATGGTCGGTGTCCGGCCAGGAGATGCTGATCAGCGTGGCAGGCGACCTGTTCCTGCTGCATATCGAGACGGGCAAGTGGGATCAGCTCACGGCTACGCCTGAGCAGGAGCGCGACCCAAAGCTTTCGCCGGACGATCATCTGGTTTCCTTCCGCCGCGGCCACGACCTGTATAGCCTGGAGATCGCCTCCAAGAAAGTGACACGCCTTACCGCAGACGGCGCCGCCACGCTATGGAATGGCGAGCTGGATTGGGTCTATCCGGAAGAACTAGACCTGGCGACCGCGCACTGGTGGTCGCCCGATAGCAGCCAGATCGCCTATCTGCAATTTGACGTCAGCCACGAATCGATTTTTCCGCAGGTGGACCTGCTCTCGTGGCGGGCTTTCATGGAGCCCGAGCGCTTTCCGCAGCCCGGTACGCCGAATGCCGACGTGCGGCTGGGGGTGGTCCCAGCCACGGGCGGTCCGACTCAGTGGATGGACGTGGGGGAAAGCCGCGACCACCTGCTGGCGCGGGTCGCGTGGGCGCCGGACAGCCGCTCGGTAGCCTACCAGCGCCTGAATCGCGTGCAGAATCGTCTCGACCTGGGGCTGGCGGACGTGCATACTGGCGCCGCACGAGTGCTGGTCGCCGAGCAGGATTCCTATTGGATCAACGTGAACGACGACTTCCGCTTCCTCAATAAGGGCAAACAATTCCTGTGGGGGAGTGAGCGGGACGGCTACCATCACCTGTATTTGTGCTCGGTGGACGACAAGCGCGTGACCCAACTCACCAAGGGCGAGTGGGAAGTCACCAGTGTGGCGGGGGTGAACGAGGAGGCGCGCGAGGTATTCTTCGTTTCCACCGAGCAGAGTGCGCTGGAGCGGCAGCTTTACCGCGTGCGTCTGGATGGCAAACAGAAGCAGCGGCTGAGCGGCGGCCCAGGCACGCATAGTATCTCGATGGGCCCGACCACCGAATATTACATGGATACGGCCTCCAGCCTGGCCACTCCGCCGCGCCGCACGCTGCATGAGAGGGACGGGTCGCAGATCGCGGTCTATAAAGAGGCGGTGCCCCCGGATGTCGAAATCCTGCCCACCGAGATTGTCAAACTGAAAAGCAGCGATGGCGCTCTGCTCTATGCTCGGATGATCAAGCCGGCCGGGTTCTCACCCGAGAAGAAGTATCCGGTGATCGTGATGATCTACGGCGGGCCGCACGCCCAATCCGTGCAGGACGGCTGGCACGGCGCCAATTTCGATCAGGTCCTGGCCCAGAAAGGATACCTCATCTGGCAACTGGATAATCGCGGCTCGTCAGGCCGCGGGCACCTTTGGGAATCGAAAATCTACCACGAGACAGGCGCGCAGGAGCTCAAGGACCAACTCGAAGGAATTCACTACCTGGAGACGCTCGGCTTTGCGGACATGACTCGCATCGGCATCAGCGGCTGGAGCTATGGCGGGTACATGACGCTTTACGCGCTGGCCAATGCTCCGAATGTCTTCCGCGCGGGTATCGCGGGAGCTCCCGTGACGGACTGGCGCAATTACGACACGATTTATACGGAACGCTACATGGGCCTGCCGGAGGAAAACCCGGAGGGCTACAAACGCAGCTCGCCGCAGACGAACGTCGCCGACATCAAGGCCCGCCTGCTGATCCTGCACAATATTGAGGACGACAATGTGCATTTCCAGAACACGATCCAGATGGCCAATGCTCTGGAGAAAGCGGGCAAGCAGTTCCAGATGCTGGTCTATCCGCAGAAGTCGCACGGCGTGGGAGGCCCGATGCAAAGGCAGATGCTGCAGGCCGAGCTGGACTTTTTCGACAAGGCGCT
>Ga0181530_10001183_pt1 | contig 33074 bp, 32 predicted proteins | sample PEATcosm2014_Bin_42_FD_119769 | JGI IMG/M metagenome (GOLD analysis project Ga0181530, IMG submission 119769) | Peatland microbial communities from MTU Mesocosm Facility, Houghton, MI, USA - PEATcosm2014_Bin10_60_metaG | ecosystem: Environmental > Terrestrial > Soil > Wetlands > Peat | place...
CCGCCTGCCGGTCCGGGTGAGAATTCATACAGGGACGCCTCGCCGGGCGGACGCGTTTTCCAGCGGCGATGGATCCACAGCCACTGGTCGGGATACTGGCGGATGACGCTTTCGAGCTGCGACTGGAGGGCCTGCGTGTCGCGCGCGGCGTCGCCTGTGAGCGCGATGGGCGGATAGAAGCGCAGCACGTAGCGGCGCTCGCTTTCCGACCAGAGGGCGAAGCCCGGAATAACGGCGGCTCCGGCGCGCGCGGCGATGCGGGCGAAGCCGGTCCCGGCGCTGGCGGGGATCCCGAAGAATTCGACGAAAGAGCCGGCTTCGAGCGAGACGTTCTGATCGATCAGGACGCCCACAGCCTGATTGGCGGCCAGGGCTTTGAAAATGGCGCGGGCGTACTCCCGCTTGGCGATGATGCGGTTGCCGGAGAGCGCGCGGCGGCGCTCCACCAGGGCGTCGAGAAGCGGGTTATCGAGCGGCCTCACCACTACCTGCATGGGACCGGTGATGAGCGCGTGGGCGTAGGCGCTGAGTTCCCAATTGCCGAGATGCGCGGTAGCGAACAGGACGCCATGGCCGCGGCGCAGGGCGGCGGCAAAATGCTCCGCGCCTTCACAGCGGATCCACTGGGAGACGTTATCGCAATGGATGGAAGGAAAGCGCGCGAAGGCCAGCAGCAGGCGGGCGACGGAGCGGAAAACGCCGTCGATGGTCTGTTCGCGGGCGGGCGCGGTGAGTTCCGGGAGGGCGAAGGCCAGATTGCGGCGGGCGACGCGGCGCAGGCGCGGAATGGCCAGATCGAGCAGGCGCGCGTAGGCCCGGGAGAGCCGCTCGGCCACCGGGCGCGGCGCATACTCGAGCGATTTCAGGGCGCCCAGCGCGAGCGCGTACTCCAGGCGATTGCGGAGGGCGGAGCGGCGGCGCATGAATCTGAATTGTAGCGTGGGGCGTGGGACAGGCCTCCCGGACTGTTCCGCCTAAGCGTGTTTGGCGTGGTGCGGGCGGAAGACGACGATTCCGCCGATGCCCCAGACCATCAGAAAGATGAAAACGAAACCGCAGATCATATCGAACGTCACTCCCTGGACTTGCACGGGAGGAGAAACCAGCCCGACTGCCAGCGCAGCCAGGATAGCCAGCGCGTGCCAATACCAATGCGTCGAGCCATGGAAATAGAGAACCGCAAGAGGGGCGCCGATGGCCACGGCGTAGACAGGAACAGCCCACATGCTGGACATGAGTAGCCTCCTGAATGTATTGTACGGCTGAATGCTGGATGTGAATCGCGCCACGCTTTTCTGCGCCGTTATGGCGCTGGCGGCCTGCGGGCGGCCGCGGCCGCCGGCCGACGCCGGACTGCTGGATGAAATCCAGCGCATCCGCGCCATCGATAATCACGCCCATCCGGTGCGCCCTACCGGCCCCGGGGAAACGCCCGACCGGGACTTTGACGCGCTGCCGGTGGACCATATGGAGCCGCAATCCGATGCGGTGAATCTGCGTCCCGGCGCCCCCGCCATCGGCGAGGCGTGGCGGGCGCTGTACGGGTCCAGGGAGCGCAAGGCCGGAATCATGCGCGAAAAAGGCGTGGAATACCCCGCCTGGGTGCTGGACCGGATGGGCGTGGAAACCATGCTGGCCAACCGCGTCACGATGGGGCCGGGCATCCAGCCGCCGCGCTTCCGGTGGGTTCCTTACGCGGATGCGCTGCTTTTTCCGCTGGACAATTCGCAACTGGCCGCGGCCAATTCCGACCGCCAATCGTTCTTCGCCCTGGAGGATGCGCTGCGGCGGCGATTCCTGCGGGCGGTGGGAATGGAAAAACCGCCCGCCACGCTGGCGGAATATACGGCGCGCGTGGTGACCCCCACGCTGGAGCGCGCCAAACAGGGCGGCGCGCTGGCGCAGAAGTTCGAAGCGGCGTATCTGCGCTCGCTCTCCTTCGCCGGCGTGGACGCGGCGGAGGCCGCGCGCATCTACCGGCAATACGCCGGCAAACCGGGTCCGGCGGCGGCCGATTATAAACCCCTCGAGGATTATCTGTTTCGCTACATCGCCGGCGAATGCGGGCGCCTGGGAATGGCCGTCCATCTGCACACCATGGCGGGCGCGGGCGGCTATTTCGACGTGGCGGGGGCCAATCCGCTGAACCTGGAGCCGGTGCTGAACGACCCCGCGCTGCGCCGCACCAATTTCGTGATGATCCACGGCGGCTGGCCTTTCACGCGCGAAATCGGCGCGCTGCTGACGAAACCCAACGCCTACCTGGACTATTCGGCGCAGGATCTTTCGCTGGAGCCGGCCACGCTGGCGGGAATTCTGCGCCAGTGGCTGGAGTTTGTTCCGGAAAAGGTCATGTTCGGGACGGACGCTTACCCATATCTTCCGGAAATGGGGTGGGAGGAGTCGGGCTGGATCGCGGCGCGCAACGGGCGCCTGGCGCTGGCGATTGCCCTGACGGGCATGCTGCGCGACGGCGAAATCACGCGCCAGAGGGCCAGCCAACTGGCGCGGCTGGTGCTGCGCGATAATGCGCGCAAGCTGTATGGATTATGAGGTGTTGGCAGGCCAAAGAAAGCGGCTACCTCACCCTACGCCATTCGGGCGGGGGGTGGTGGTGGCGGCGGGGAGACTTGAACTCCCGACCTACGGATTATGAGACCGTCGCTCTAGCCAGCTGAGCTACACCGCCATCAAGATCCAAGTGTAGCAAACTCGAACGGGGCTCCCCAGACCAGGATTTACCCGATTAGAAATTGTGGAAATCCAGGGATTTCCCCTGCGCGTTAGGCTTAAATCGCAACCCTATTGAATGGCTGCCGGAATTCGCAGCCAAGCCATTCCAGCGGGAGGACTTAGAACGATTGCTGCCGAGAGGTTCAATGCGTGGTAAGTACCCATTTTCACGGATCTTTGACGCTTCCAAAGCGGCTTTTCCCACAGCGTTTTCCACAGGGTCTGTGGGAACCTACCGGGGCCGCTCGAGGCGCCGGCGGAGAGATTCGGGAATCTCCACTTCGATTTCGCATTCCTCGTCACGATAGGCGGTGCGGAGCACCCGGCCAAATTCGTGGAGCAGGGCCAGGGTGGCTCCGTCGGAGGCTGGAATCCGCAAGGTGGTGAGCACCACCTGGTCCACCGGGAGAGCTTCGTCCACGCAGGCGAGCAGCCGGTCCAAGCCCTCGCCGGTGAGCGCCGAAATGGCCACGGCGCGCGCGTCGGGGTGGCTGGCGCCGTTCAGCAGGCGGCGCTTCACGGTTTCCGGATCGGCGGCGTGGGAAGTGAGCCGGTCCATTTTATTCATCACCAGGATTTGCGGAATCTCCGCGGCGCCGATTTCGCCCAGCACCTGCAAGACGTGGGCGGTATGCTCGACGGCGGCGGGCGCGGAGACATCCACCACGTGCAGGACGAGGGCCGCTTCGGTGACTTCTTCCAGGGTGGCGCGGAAGGCTTTCACCAGGGTGGTGGGCAGGTTGCGGATGAAACCCACGGTATCGCTCATGAGCACGCGGCGGCGCGAAGGCAGGACCAGCGGCCGCACGGTGGGATCGAGCGTGGCGAACATGCGCGCGTCGGCCAGCACGCCGGATTGCGTCAGGCGATTGAAGAGCGTGGATTTACCGGCGTTGGTATAGCCCGCCAGCGCCAGGGTGGCCAGCGGAACGGCGCTGCGGCGGCGGCGATGCAGGGCGCGGCCGGCGCGCACGCTCTCCAGCTCGTCGGCCAGTTTTTTGATGCGTTTGGCGATTCGGCGGCGGTCCGTTTCGAGCTGCGTTTCGCCGGGGCCGCGGGTGCCGATTCCGCCGCCCAGCCGCGACATCTCGACGCCCCTGCCGGTGAGCCGCGGCAGCATATAATTCAATTGCGCCGATTCCACCTGCAGACGGCCTTCGCGCGTGCGGGCGCGCGCGGCGAAGATATCCAGGATAAGCTGGGTGCGGTCGACGATCTTGGCGTCGATGGCTTTTTCGAGGTTGCGCTGCTGGGTGGGGGTGAGGTCGTGATCGAAGATGACCACATCGGCTTCACCGGCGCGCGCGGCGGCGGCCAGTTCCTCGACTTTGCCCCGGCCGACCAGCGTGGAGGCTTCCGGAGATGCGCGCGACTGCGTGACGCGCTCGACCACCCGCGCGCCCGCGGTGGCGGCCAGTTCGGCCAATTCGTCGAGAGATTCGTCCAGGCTGGCGAGGCTTTTGCGCGACGGCGTGGCCCTGGTCTTCCACTCCAGCCCGACCAGGATGGCCCGTTCGGCGGGAACTTTGGTGCGCTCCGTGGCCTATGCCTCCGAGGTTTCCGCGTGTACCGGAGCGCCCGGCGTGGAAACCGGCGAACTGGCCTGCGCGGCGGCCTGAGAGTTGCCCGCGTAGGAGTGCGCGGTCTTCTGCGTGACCACGGTGGAAACGGCGTGCTTGAAAATCAACTGTTCCTGATTGTTGGTTTCCAGCACCAGCGAGTATTTGTCGAAGCTCTTGATGCGCCCTGATAGTTTTACGCCGCTCATCAGGTATATGGTCAGAACGATTTTGTCTTTACGAGCGTTATTTAGAAAACTGTCCTGAATGTTTTGCGCCGGTTTGGTATCCATTGAAAAGCCCCCCAAAAAACCCCTTCGGGTAAAGTAAAACAAGTTTTGCGAACGGCGATAGTATTGTACACCGATTCACGTCCTGAAATGGGGCGACGGGCGGCGCTGGACCGCGCGGTCCGCTTCTCCGGTAAACCCGTCTCTCACCGCGGCTCGGCGCTCACCACGCGCGAGTCCACTTGAAACTTTTTGAAGTCGCTCCAGGTGAAATCGAAGGTTCCGTGGATCACCTTCACCAGCGCCACCCGCACGCTGCCGCGCAGCGAAAGGCGCGTCAGCATCCACACCTCGCCGTTGATATAGGACTGCTCTATCACGATGTGCGTGCCTTTGGAGACCCGCACCAAAAAGCCGGCGAACCAAATGGTGTCGAGCGTTTCGGCCTCGGCTTTGATCCACTGGTAGTCTCGCTTGTCGATCCACAGCCGCGCCTTCACATGCGGCAAATAGGCCGACGACGCCCGTTTGGGCTTGTATCCCGGAATGGGCGCGGCGTCGATCATGTAGGCCTCGCGGCCGTCGATCGTCTCTTCGCCGGCCAACTGGAACGTGAACGCGTTGGGCACTTCGCTCAGCGGCTCGTGCATGCGGCGCTGCCGCCGGTCCCATTGCGCCAGCCGCTCCTGCCGCTGCGCGGGCGTCTCCTTGCGGCGCACTTCGCTGTCCATGCGCTGTTTCTCGTCTTCCTTGCGCCGCTCGGCGGCGGGCAGCGGCTTATCGTCGCGCGCCACCAGGCGGCGGTAGGGCGAGCCCTCCAGGGGGATGACGTCCGTGGTGCGGCTGTTCTTCTCTTTCACCGCGCCGGAGCTGTCCAGAATGCGCGTCTCCTGCCGCTCGAGGTAGGTGTAGTTGCGCGCCAGGCCGAGGTTTTTGCGGTCCAGCTCCACCGAGCGGCGCACGATTTCGCGGGCGTCCTGGGCGAACACGATAGCCGGGAGAAAAATCAGGCAAACAGCGAGGCGCACTCCTTATGGTACGCCGCCCGGGGCCATCCCGTTACCGCCTTGGCGCGTGACATGCGCCGTGCAATTTTTGGGGCACGCGGAGTAGGCCTACGAAACGCTACGCGATCAATTTTTCGAGGCGCGAACCGGGGCGCACAATGGTCTGGTTGCGTTCCGGGCCGGTCGAAATGCAGCCCGCTTCGACGCCCGTGCGGCTTTCCAGAAATGCCAGGTAATCTTTGGCTTTGCCCGGCAGGGCATCGTACGAATCGATCCCAAAGGTGGACGTTTTCCAGCCCGGCACGAATTCGAAGACCGGCTCGACTTTCTCGATTTCCGCCACCGTGGGCGGGATCCCGGTCAGCATGCGGCCGCCGCAGCGATAAGCCACGCAAACCGGAATGCTATCGAATTCGTCCAGCACGTCCAGCTTCGTCACCACGATGCTGTCGAAGCCGTTGATGGCGGCCGTATAGCGCAACAGCGGCGCGTCGAACCAGCCGCAGCGGCGCGGCCGGCCCGTGACGGCGCCGAATTCCTTGCCGCGCGCGCGGATCGCCTCGCCCTCCGCGCCCAGCGCTTCGGTGGGAAACGGCCCGCCTCCCACGCGCGTGATGTACGCTTTGGAAACTCCAATCACGCCGGTAATGCGCGTGGGAGCCACCCCCGTGCCGGTGCACGCGCCGCCCGCCGTGGCGTTGGAAGACGTCACAAACGGATAAGTGCCGTGATCGATGTCCAGCATGCTGCCCTGGGCGCCCTCGAAGAGCACCGTCCGGCCGCTGCCAATGGCTTCGTTCAGCAGCAGCGCGGTATCGCATACCATGGGGCGCACGCGGTCGGCGAAGCGCTCGTACTGGTCGCGGATGGCGGCGAAATCCATCTCCTCGTAAATGCCGATCGCGCGGGCAATGGTGGCCTTCTCCTCCATCACCGAATCGTATTGCGGGCGGAAGATCTCCGGGTTCATGAGGTCGGCGATGCGGATGCCGCGCCGCGCGATTTTGTCCTCGTAACACGGACCGATGCCGCGCGACGTGGTGCCGATGGAAATGCGCCCCGGCCGCCCTTCGCTCATGCGCTCCATCATGCGATGCGCGGGGAACAACACGTGCGCCCGATTGCTGATAAAGAGGTTTCCCTTCACCTGTACGCCGAGAGATTCGAGCTGCTCGATTTCCCCCAGCAGCGCGCCCGGATCCACCACCAGGCCGTTGCCGATGACCGCCTTTTTCCCCGCGCGCAGAATGCCGCTCGGAATCAGCTTCAGGACGAATTTCTTTTCGCCGATGAAGACCGTATGACCCGCATTATGCCCGCCCTGATAGCGCGCCACGATGTCGAAGCGCTCGGAGAAAAGATCGACAATCTTCCCCTTGCCCTCGTCTCCCCACTGGGATCCCAGGATGATTACGTTTCGCATTTGACCAAACCTGCCATTTTAGCGCAGTGCGCGCTGCGGGACGCCGATGGATTCGCGATTGCGCGATCCCGCGATCCCGCGGGGCGGCTTGGTAAGCCGCGGCCGGGCCCACAGGGCGGTTCGCATGGCACGCGGAAATCGCTTGGAACTTTCAGACCGCCTTGTGCGCCCACCGGGCGTCCACTGCTACAATCGGCCACCATGATGGAATCGCGAACAATCGTTATTCCCGCGGGCGTGGACGCCGGGACCGAGATCCCCGTGACCACCATCCGCGGCGCGCGGCCCGGACCTGCCCTGGCCCTCGTCGCCGGCAATCACGGCTACGAGTATCCGCCCATTCTCGCTCTGCAGCGCCTCCGCGCGCGCATCGCCCCGCAACAACTGGCCGGCGCCGCCATCCTGGTGCATGTCGCGAACATGCCGTCGTTTCTGGGCCGCACCGTGTACTTCAGCCCCATCGACGGCAAGAATCTCAACCGCTGTTATCCCGGCGCGGCGCATGGCACGGTCAGCGAGCGCATCGCCCACGCCATTACCACCCAGGCCATCGACCCGTGCGATTACCTGCTCGATCTGCACTGCGGCGATGGCAACGAATCCCTGCGTCCCTATGTGTACCAGACCGTCACCGGGATTCCCGGGATGGATGGCGCCATCGCGCGCCTGGCGCTGGCCTTCGGCATCGATCACATCATCCTGGATCGCAACCGCCCCACCGATCCCGCGCGCTCCGTCTACTGCTCCACCACCGCCATCACCCGCGGCAAGCCCGCCATCACCATCGAGAGCGGCTTTCTGGGCAATACCGATGAGGAATCCGTGGAGCGCGTCGTTGCGGGCGTGCTCGGGGTCATGCGCGAATTGAAGATGCTGGCGGAGGGACCGCGGCCGGTGGAACGCCCCGTCTATCTCGATCCGGTCGAGGTGCTATCGAGCCCCGCGACCGGTATCCTGTATCCGCATGTGGAACGGGACCAAGAAGTGAGCCAGGGCGCGCTGCTGGCGCATATCACCGATTTCTTCGGCGCCCCCACGGCCGAAATCCGCGCGCCCTTCGATGGCGTGGTGCTCTACGTGGTGGCGACTCCGCCCATCGCCCAAGGCCAGCCCGTGGCGTGCATCGGCCGGCGCCGCTACCATAACGGGTGCGCGGCATGACGTAGGGCAGGCTGGCAGCCTGCGCGGCGGTTGTCTACCGCCGCATCAGGCGTATCTACCCAATCTCGTAGTGCTTTAAAATCCCGCCCCAGCTCCCCTGCGCCTTCAGGATCAGCTCCACCACTTCCCGCACCGCTCCTTCGCCGCCTGGCGCCTGGGTCACATAGCGCGCTTGCTGCTTCACTTCCGCGCGCGCGTTGGCGGTCGCAATCGGCAGCCCCACGCGGTGCATGATCACGATATCGGTGAAATCGTCCCCGATATACGCCACCTCGCCCGCCTCCAATTTGGCGTCCGCCAGAATCTCTTCCAGAATCGGAATCTTCTCGATGTGCCCCTGGTACACATACGCCATCTTGCACTGGCGGGCGCGCTCCACCGTCGCCGGGGAGAGCCGCCCGCTGATGACGCCGGTGCGGATGCCTTTCCAGTTGAGCCACTGCAAACCGATGCCGTCCTGCGAATCGAAACCTTTGGTCTCGACCATTTTGCCTTCGGCGTCCGGCACGTTGTACAGCCTGCCGTTGGTCAGCACGCCATCCACGTCCATGAGCAGCAGCTTGATCCTCGCCGCCAGATGTTGAACGTCCGCGTCCGCGTTCTCCATGGCCTAAACGGTGTACGTCCCGGCTGCCACCGTGCCGCCTTTGCCCGTCCAGTTGGTGTGCGAGAACTTGCCGCGCGGCTGGTCCACGCGCTCGTAAGTGTGGGCGCCGAAGTAATCGCGCTGCGCTTGCAGCAGGTTGGCGGGCAGCCGCGCGCTGCGGTAGCCGTCGAAGAAGGAAAGCGCCGTGGTGAACGCCGGCACCGGGACCCCCGCTTCCACCGCCCGCGCCACCACCCGCCGCCAGGAGGGCTGGCAGCGCGCGATCACCGCGCTGAAATACGGGTCCAGCAGCAGGTTGCTCAGGCCCGCGTTGCGGTCGAACGCTTCTTTGATTTTGCCCAGGAACGCGCTGCGGATGATGCAGCCGGCGCGCCACACCAGCGCGATCCCGCCGTAGTTCAGGTTCCAGTGGTATTCCTTGGCCGCTTCCCGCAGCAGCATGAAGCCCTGCGCGTAGGAAACGATTTTGGACGCCAGCAGCGCCTGCCGGATATCCTCGATGAACGCTTTCTTATCGCCTTCGAACTGGAACTTGGGCCCGCTCAGCAGCTTCGAAGCCGCCACGCGCTCTTCCTTCATGGCGCTCAGGCAGCGCGCGTACACCGCTTCGCCGATCAAGGTCAGCGGCATGCCCAGGTCCAGCGAGCTCTCGCTGGTCCATTTCCCGGTGCCCTTCTGCCCGGCCGTGTCCAGAATTTTGTCGACTACGTATTCGCCGTTTTCGTCCTTGTAGCCCAGAATGTCGCGCGTGATTTCGATCAGGTAGCTGTCCAACTCGCCCTGGTTCCATTCGGTCAGCACGTCGTGCATCTCCGGATTGCTCAGCCCCAGTCCTCCTTTCATCAACTGGTAGGCCTCGCAGATGAGCTGCATGTCGCCGTATTCGATGCCATTGTGGACCATCTTCACGTAGTGGCCCGCGCCGTCTTCGCCCATCCAGTCGCAGCACGGCTCGCCCGCCGGAGTCTTGGCGCAAATCGCCTGGAAAATGCCCTTCACCAGCGGCCACGCCTGGGGGCTGCCGCCCGGCATCAGGGAGGGGCCGAAGCGCGCCCCTTCCTCGCCGCCCGAAACGCCCGTGCCCACGTACAGCATGCCTTTGCTTTCCAGGTACTTGGTGCGCCGGATGGTATCCGGGAAATGCGAGTTGCCGCCATCGATGATCAAATCGCCCGCTTCCAGGAACGGCAGCACCAACTCGATGAAATCGTCCACCGCCTGGCCGGCCTTCACCATCAGCATCACTTTGCGCGGCCGCTTGAGCAGCTTGGCCATCTCTTCGATGGAGTGCGCCCCGATGACGGTTTTCCGCCCTTTCGCGGCATCGTTCAAGAATTCATCGACCTTGGAAACGGTCCGGTTGTAGGCCACCACGGTGTACCCGTGGTCGTTCATGTTGAGGATCAGGTTCTGGCCCATAACTGCCAGTCCGATCAATGCGATATCTGCGGTTTGTTCCATGCAATTACCCGTGCGGAGGATTCGGACGAAACTCTCTTATAACACGCGGCTGAAGAGCGCGCAAAAGTGGGGCAGGCTGGCCGCCTGCGCGGCGGTTGGCAACCGCCGCTCTTCGTTGCGAGGGCCACGGGTCTAACATGGAAGTGGGGACTCTTTGCTCGAACGCATCGCCGCCACCATCCGCCGTCACCGCATGCTCGAACCCGGCCAAACGGTAGCTGTCGCGGTCTCCGGCGGCGCCGATTCCGTGGCCCTCCTGCACGTCCTCCAGGAACTCGCGCCGGCGTGGAATCTTTCGCTCCGCGTGGTCCATCTGAACCACCAATTGCGCGGCGCCGAATCGGACGCCGATGCCGCCTTCGTGGGCGATCTCGCCGCCCGCTTGGGTCTGCCCTGCACCATTCGCCAAGCGGACGTTTCCCGCAGCCCCGGCAACCTCGAACAGGCGGCGCGCAATGCCCGATTGGCTCTGTTCCGCGAAATTATAAATTCCGGCGCCGCCGCCCGCGTGGCCACCGGCCATACCGGCTCCGACCAGGCCGAAACCGTCCTCTTCCGTTTTCTGCGCGGCGCGGGCACCGCCGGCCTGTCCGGCATCCTGCCGGTAACGGCCGATGGCCTCATCCGGCCGCTAATCGAAATCGACCGCCCGGAGATCGAACAATTCCTGCGCGCTCAGGGAATTCCCTGGCGCGAGGATTCGTCCAACGCCAGCCTCGATTTCGCCCGCAACCGCATCCGCCACCAGCTCTTGCCGCAGCTCGAACGCGACTGGAACCCCGCCATTCGCAGCGCGCTGGGACACGCCGCGGACTGGGCTCAAGCCGAAGAAGCCTATTGGAATGAAGAGCTTGACCGCCTCTGGGCGAATGGCGAAGAGGGCCTTGGGTTCGTTTCGCTAAAAGCCTCCGCGCTGGCCGCGCTACCCCTGGCCGCTGCCCGCCGCCTGGTGCGCCGCGCCATCCAGCGTGCCAAAGGCAATCTGCGGGGTGTCGGTTTTCGCCACATCGATGCCGTCGTCGCCCTGGCTCTGGCGCCCTCCGGCCGCGGCGCCGTGCAAGTCCCTGGCTTGCACATCGTCCGCTCGTTCGATTGGCTTCGTTTCGGAAATTCCCCGCCGGCTCAACCGTACAACCTTCGCCCGGCCGTTCCGGGAGTCGCCCGCATCTCCGCCGCCGGACTCGAAATCTCTTTGGAACTGATTGAAAAAACGGAAACTTCCCCCCTGCGGGATTCCGTATATAATACTAGGATGGGCTGTTTAGACTGGCAGCGGCTATCCGGTTCCCTGCTTCTGCGGAATTGGCAGCCCGGCGACCGGTACCAGCCCCGTGGGAGCACCGGCGAACAGAAGATTAAGACCCTCTTCCAGAAGGCGCGCGTCCCGGCTTGGGAAAGGAACCATTGGCCGGTTTTGCTGGATGGTTCATCCATTGTTTGGGTGCGCCGCTTTGGTGTGGCGGCCCAGGTTGCGGCGGATTCCGCCAGCACAGTGATTCTGAGAATTCGGGAAGAAACCAGGTGACGGAAAACAGAATCGCGATGGCGAGGGGCGGCGTCTATAAAAGTAAGGCCGGTACGGAGGTCTCGTGAATTCAAGCGTAAAAACGGCGATTTTTTGGGTGGTGCTAATCTGCGTCGCGGTTCTGTTGGTGGCCGTCGTCCGCACCGGTCAAGGCAATAAACCGGAGGAAGTGTCGTTTACCACCTTCCTGAACAAAGTCAATGACAGCCAGGTAAAGACCGTTACCATCGACGGAACCGATGTCCAGGCCGATACCGCCGGCGGCCACGGGCTGCACACCGTCATCCCCGCCAATTATCCCGATCTTTATAATAGGCTGCAGGACAAGGGCGTCAACGTCACCATCAAGCCCGCCAATTCCGGCAACTGGCTCAATATTCTCCTCAACGCCTCCCCGTTCATCGTGCTCATCGCCTTCTGGATTTTCATGATGCGCCAGATGCAGAGCGGCGGCAATAAAGCCCTGAGTTTCGGCAAAAGCCGCGCCCGCCTGCATTCCACGCAGCAGAAAAAGGTCACCTTTAAAGATGTAGCCGGGGTCGAGGAAGCCAAGGAAGAGCTGCAGGAAATTATCGAGTTCCTGCGCGAGCCGCAGAAATTTCAGAAATTGGGCGGCCGCATTCCCAAAGGCGTGCTTCTGATCGGCCCTCCCGGAACCGGTAAAACCCTGCTGGCGCGCGCCATTGCCGGCGAAGCCAGCGTGCCGTTCTTCTCCATTTCCGGATCGGACTTCGTCGAGATGTTCGTCGGGGTGGGCGCCAGCCGCGTCCGCGATCTCTTCGAGCAGGGCAAAAAGAACGCCCCCTGCATCATTTTCATCGATGAAATCGACGCCGTCGGCCGCCATCGCGGCGCCGGTTTGGGAGGCGGTCACGACGAACGCGAACAGACCCTCAACCAGTTGCTGGTGGAAATGGACGGCTTCGAATCCAACGAAGGCGTCATCCTGGTGGCCGCCACCAACCGTCCCGACGTGCTCGATCCGGCGCTGCTCCGCCCCGGCCGTTTCGACCGCCGCGTAGTGGTAGGCCGTCCCGACGTGCAGGGCCGCGAAGCCATCCTGCGCGTGCATACCAAGAAAATTCCGCTGGGCGATAACGTGGATCTTTCGGTGCTGGCCCGCGGCACCCCCGGCCTGGCCGGCGCCGATCTCGCCAACCTGGTGAACGAATCGGCCCTCAATGCCGCCCGCCAGAATCGCAAAGTCGTCATGATGATCGACTTCGAGCTCGCCAAGGACAAAATCCTGATGGGCGCGGAGCGCAAGAGCATGATCCTCAGCGACGCCGAAAAGCGCAACACGGCCTATCACGAAGCCGGCCACGCGCTGGTGGCCGCCGTGCTTCCCAATGCCGATCCGCTGCACAAAGTCACCATCATTCCGCGTGGCATGGCGCTGGGCGTGACCATGCAATTGCCCATCGACGACAAGCACTCCTACGATAAGGACTACCTGCTGGCGCAACTGGCCATCCTGATGGCCGGCCGCATCGCCGAAGAGAAGTACATGCACCACATGACCACCGGCGCGGGCAACGATATCGAGCGCGCCACCGACCTGGCCCGCAAAATGGTCTGCGAGTGGGGCATGAGCGAACTGGGCCCGCTGAGTTTCGGCAAGAAGGAAGAGCAGATTTTCCTGGGCCGCGAAATCGCCCAGCACCGCGACTATTCCGAGGAGACCGCCATCCGCATCGACGCGCAGGTGAGGCAGTTGGTGCAGGGCGGCTACGATACGGCCACCGGCATCATCGATCAGCATTCCGAAGCCATGGTCAAGATTGCCGAGACGCTGCTGGTGCGCGAAATCCTGGATGGCAACGAAGTCATGCAGCTCATCAAGGGCGAGCCGCTGGCGCCGCTCGCCGGTCCCAAGGATTCCGCCGATCACACCCAGCAGGTGCTGCGTCCCGAAAGCGGACGGCGCGTGCCGGGGCTATCGGAAGGGGAGCGTCCGCAGCCGGCGTGATCCCCGCGTTTCCGGTTTACCTGTTTGATATCGACGGCACTCTGCTGGACTCCGCCACGGACATTTGCGGCGCCGTCCAGCAGGTGCTCGATGCCGCCTGCCCCGAGCGTTCTTTTTCCTTCGAATATCTCAAGAGCTACGTCGGCCTGAACCTGAACGACCTTTTTCAGGACATCTTTCCGGAGTGCACCGCGGAACGCTGCGAAGAGATGTTCCAGCAATATCGCGTCTTTTATAGGGGACGGCGTCACGCCGGCACGCGCGTTTTTCCGGGAGTGGCCGAAGGGCTGGCGGCTCTCGGCGGACGCAAATCCACCGCGACCTCGAAGGGCACTCCCTTTTCGCGCCTGGTGCTCGAACAGTTCGGCCTGCTCCCGTATTTCGACCACGTGCAAGGCACCGACGGCTTCCCCTCCAAACCGGCGCCGGATCTGATCTTCACCGCCCTGCGAGCCCTGGGCGCCAGTCCCAGAGATTGCCTGTTCGTGGGCGATTCCGTAGTCGATATGGAAGCGGGCCGCCGCGCCGGCGTGGCCACCTGCGCCGTCCGCTACGGCTACGGCAACCAGCAGGAAATGACTCCCGATTACTGGATCGACGATCTGCGGGAGTTGTAGGGCGGGCGCCCTCGCCCGGGCGCAAGTCCGGGCGGAAGCGCCCGTCCTGCCCGTCCGTCAATTCCCCACGCTCGAACCGGAGCGGGCGAAGGCGAACTCTTCCACGATGCGGCCGGCCATGAGGTGCTCCTGGATGATGCGCTCCAGGACTGGGGGCGTGGCCGAACGATACCAGACGCCTTCCGGGTAGACCACCGCTATGGGCCCCTGCTCGCAGATGCGCAGGCAGTTGGCCTTGGTGCGGTAGATGCCGCCCGGCAGCCCCAGCTCGGCGAGTCGCCGCTTCAGATAGTCCCAGGACTCCAGGCCGGCTTCCCGCGTGCAGCACTTGGGCGTGGTCTGATCGGCACACAGAAAAATGTGGCGGCGAATGGCGGGAATTTCCAGCCCGGCGGCGAGCTGCACCAGGCGTTCGATACCGGCCACGGTTATACCCGGACCGCGCGGTTAGAAAGTTCGCCGATTTCCGGGATGCGGATGGTCACCAGATCCCCGGGCTGTAGAGCGGCTTCGCGCGGCACGATGATGCCCGTACCCGTGAGCACCACGGTAGCGGCGGGAACGTGGTTGGAGCGCGTGAGGAACTCGATCAGGGTCTCGATGCGGCGATGCAGGTTGGAGGTGGATATGGCGCCCGAGAACAACGTTTGGCCGCCGCGCTGGATGGCGCAGGAGATTTCCAGGCCGTAAGGATCGGGCAACTCGCCGGCGGGAACCATCCAGGGGCCGAGCGCGCAGCAGCCATCGTAGATTTTGGATTGTGGAAGGTAGAGGGCGTTCTCGCGTTCGATATCCCACGCCGAAACGTCGTTGGCGAGAGTGTACCCCACCACGCGGCCGCCGCTGCCGAGGATCACGGCCAGCTCCGGTTCGGCGGCGGTGAACTGGGAATCGGCGCGGATGCCGATGGGCTGGCCGGAGGCGACGCAGACGCGGCTGGTGCCCTTGAAGAAAATCTCGGGGCGCTCTTCGCGATAGACGCGGGCGTAAATCCCCTCGCGCGCGCCGTGCTCGGAATCGCGGAAAGAGGAGCTGGTTTGGTAGGTGCAGCCGCATCCCCAGACCTCCGGCGGAGTCACCGGGAGCTGGGGCGGAAGCGCTTCCGCATGGCGGCTGGCCAGTTGGGCGGCCAGGCTGGAAAGCGGAATGTTCTGCGCTTCGGAGCGGCGGATGAGGTCCCGCATATTGTGCTCGGGGATGGGCCGCGCCCCCTCTTTTTCAAAAACCGCGGCCACCACCGCGCCTTCACTCTTAATTTGTCCGAGATGCATGGGATTGATTGCCGTTCCTCAGAACTGAACCTTGGGAGCTTCGCGAGCTCCCGGCTCGGTCTTGAAATAAGCGTCGTCGCGCGTCATGCCGGCGATCCCCGCCACGATGTTGTCGGGAAAGCGCTGGATCTGCGCGTTATAGTGCTCGAGCGTTTCGTTGTACTTGCGGCGCTCGACGGCGATGCGATTCTCGGTGCCGGCGAGCTCGTCCTGGAGCTGCAGGAAATTTTCGTTGGACTTCAACTGCGGATAATTTTCGGCGATCACCAGGAGGCGCGACAGGGCGCCGGAGAGCTGGTCGTTGGCGGCGATTTTTTCCTGCGGCGAGCGGCCGTTGATGAGCGCCGCGCGCGCGTCGGCGATGGCTTTGTAAACTTCCGTCTCGTGTGCGGCGAAGCCCTTTACGGTGGCGACCAGGTTGGGAATGAGGTCGGCGCGCCGCTCAAGAACCACGTCGATATCGCTCCACTGCGCGTTGACGGCTTCGCGCTGCGTCACCAGGTCGTTCTTCACGCTGTAGTATTTGCTGGCTCCGGCGACGCCGGCGATAACCACGGCGAGGAGCGCGATCAGTGCGGCTTTCACTCTCACATTCTCCTATTTTTCGAGGCGGTCCACGGCATCGATCACCTTTGAGATGCCCTCGACGTAGGGACCGAGCACGGACTGGGGATCCAGATCGCGCGCTTTGATGCGCTCTTCGCGCACGTCAAGAAGCTGCTCGAAGGGCGCCGGATCGATGCCGAACCGGCGTTGCGCGTGGGCCAGGATTTCGCGTTTGCGCGGCGGCGATTCCACTCCATGAAGGGCCAGGGCGTGGCGGAAGAGCACGCAGAAGGTGGAGACGGAATCCAGCAGGAGGCGGCGCAGCAGGTCGGAATCGGAGAAAATGCCGGGGACCTTCTGGCGCAGGCGCAGGAGCTTGGCGCGCAGATCGTGCTCCACCTGCGCGCGGTAAAAGGAAGTATCGATTGCCAGCGTAGCCAGCACGTCTTTGCCGAAAAGCAAACGGTGATGGTGCTTGATATCGGTGAACTCGATGGCGAAACAATCGGTGGAGGTTTCCACTTCACGCTCGGTGAGGAGCAGGGGCGAAGGGCTGCCCTGCTCGCGCCACCAGAGGAAGATGTCCCGCGAAGCGGCCAGCTCGCGCCCGGTGAGATCGCTGAGGATGCAGAGGATGTTGTAGTCGGAAAATTTTTCGTGGTGCTCGCCGGTGGCGGCGGAGCCGTAGAGGATCACCGAAACCAGCCGTTCGCCGTAGGTCTTGCAGAGTTTCCGCACGAGTTGATCCAGGAGTTTTTCGTTCATGGGTGGACCTCACCAGTCGCTGGACGCGCCGCCGCCGCCGGAATCGCCGCCGCCGAAGCCGCCGAACCCGCCGCTGCCGCGGCTGCCCCAAGTGGAGCGGCCCAGCACGCTGCCCAGAATCAGGCCGGGCAGGAAGCCTCCGCGGCCGCCGCCGCCATAGCCGCGCGGGCCACCGGAGCGCATCAGCCAGAGAAGCAGGAAAATGCCGCCGAGAATCATCGGCCACGGAATGGAATCGCCGGCGCCGGGCTGCGCGCGGCGCGGCAGGCGCGCCTGCAATTGCACGTGGCGGGCCTGCGCGATGGCGCCGCCGAGGGTCTCAGCCGCGGCCATGAGGGCATCGGAATAATCCTGCTGGCGCAAGGCCGGGCGCATGGCGCGAAGCACGCCGCCATCGAGACCATCGGGCAGAATGGGTTCCAGGCCGTAACCCACCTCCAGGCGGCTGCGCCGGTCGTTGATGGCCAGCAGCAGAAGGATGCCGTCATCCTTGCCCTTCTGGCCGACGCCCCAGGCGCGGAAGATGGTGTTGGCGACGTCTTCGATGGGCTCGCCCTCCAGCGAGGGGAGAGTGACGAGGGCCATTTGCGCGCCGGTGGACTGCTGCACGACGGCGCAGAAACTCTCCAGTTGGCTTTTGGCGGCGGGGTCCAGGACGCCCGCAAAATCGCTCACGTAGCCCTGCGGCTTGAGCTCCTTCCAATCCACGGCATGCCCGGACGGAACGCACAAAGCGAGCACGAAGACCGTCCGGAACCACTTTTTCATGTGAACTTTCAGTTTACCGCGCCCTCAACCGGCTACGCGCTGCACGCGGCGCAGGATCTCGCTTTTGGGCTGCGCGCCCACGATGCGGTCCACCTCGCGGCCGTCCTGGAACAGCAGCAGGGCGGGAATGCTTTGGATGCCGAAGCGCGAAGCGGTAGCCGGGTTTTCGTCCACGTTGAGCTTCCCCACGCGCACCCGGCCGGCGAGTTCATTGGCCAACTCTTCCACTACGGGAGCGAGGAAGCGGCAGGGGCCGCACCAGGGAGCCCACATATCCACCAGCACCGGCAGGGAGGAACGCTCCACTTCCTCGGAAAAGTTGGCATCGGTGACGGTTATGGGCTGGCTGCCGAGGGGCAGCGGACGTTTGCAGCGGCCGCAGACGGGTTGAAGTCCCCGGGCGACTTTTTCGGGCGGCACGCGATTGGCGGCGCCGCAGGCGGGACAGGTGATCAGCCGGGGTTCCCCCATAACTCCAGTGTAACGTGGGGCATGCTTGCCAACCGCCCGCGGGTAGTGTGGTCATTGCGAGGAGATGAGATTTTCGAGGTCCCAGACCCGATCCGTGATTCCGGCTTGCATTGCTGGCGTCACGCGTAGTGCCTGATGAATCCGGCAGAAATTGTAAAACGCGAACCAGAGGCAGTACGCGGCCCAGAGGTTTTCCCACTTTTTACTGAAGGCGTTCGTCAACCGCGTCATGCGGCGCATCCCCATGCGGATTGAAAGATTCTGCCGTTCGACGTGGGAGGTGCAAATTCTGGCCTTGTCGGGCTTCCCCATAATCGCCTTCGGGGTGGCGTCTGGCTGGAATCCGTCCGTCGTGATCTGGAAGCGCTGCGGAGCGGTCGCGGCCCGCAGTCCCTCGATAAAGGTGTCCGTGGTGGCCTGGTCGCGCCGGCCAAGGGCGAAATTCAAAATGAGCTTGCTTTCGCGCTCAATGGCCACGAAGCAGTAGGCATCCCCGATGCTATTGTCGTTCGCTTCCCAGGGGTATTTGTGGGCTTCCTTCTTCTGGACGAAGCCCCAAATCTCATCACACTGAACGTCCGTTACGGGGATGTTCACCACCATCCGGCCCATGATACGTTCGCAGTTTTCACCGGCCAGTTTGAGCATCGTCAGGACTGTCTTGGGTTCCACGTCGCACAGGCGAGCGGTGGAGCGTACACTATTGCCTTCCAAGAGGCAATGAAGGATCATGTGGACCTTCTCTTTCGGAAGCCGCACGTCAGCCCCGAACGGCTTCTCCCGTGGCTCAGAGTACCGTTTGCCGCATTGCTGGCATCTGTAACGCTGGGTGCTGTTGCGGCCCTTACCGGCCTTCACTGTTTCGATTCTGCAAGAATGGCACGTCATGGCTGGAATCTCCTTGAGATTCACAGCCGAAAGCGCGATACTTGGCTTGGAAGGTTCGTATGGCTTCGGCTGTGCGGATTTCGGCCCCGGTGGAGGTTAGCGCCTCTGCCGGGGTGTAATTGCAGTTCTGGCGGCGGGGAAGGGATTCGGACCTTTGGACGGCGGTGTCAGCGCCGTCTACCGGATGTAGCCCGGCTGCGTTCGACCGCTCCGCCACCCCGCCACGGAAGACACAAAAGGCCAGCGGTTCCAGTTTGGTTCCTATGGACTGCTGGCCTTTTGTTTTCATTCTATTACCTATTATCAGGAAATCCTGATAAAATGTCAAGAACAAAATGGTTGCAGTTATCATGATTTCCTGATACTATGAATCCGTGGACCTTTTTACGACTTCTTGGACGGTCGCTACGAGCGAAATCTGATCCGAGAATGGCTGGATTCTCTGCCAGTGAAGGTGTCCGCGAAAATCGACGCCAGGATTTTCTTTATGAGGGCGGTGCGGTCTTGGCCCCCGCAGTATGTGAGCGCCTTCGTCGGGTGGCCTGAGATCTATGAGCTACGAATCACATCGTTCGGGTCGCAATACCGGCCAATCTTCTTCTACGGACCGGACAGGGGCGATGTAACGCTGGTCCATGGGGCTATTGAAAAAGGGAAACTGCCCAAGCGGGTACTGGAGCACGCCGATGGAAACCGAATACTTGTCCAAGCCGATGGAAGACGGATCGTCGAGCACGTCTTCCGTGTCGGACCAACTGCTTGAGAACTTCAAGGGCAGTCGGGAATACCGCCATGCGTTCGTGGAGGAAAAAACACGTACTAGTATTGCGGCGCAAATAAAGGCCATCCGTGAACAGCGCCGCCTGAAACAGCCCGAATTTGCAAAGGCGCTAAGCAAGTCTCAGTCGTGGGTGTCAAGGCTGGAAGACCCCAACCAGCCAGCCCCGACAATCCCATCGTTGTTAGCAGTGGCAGAGGCGTTCGATGTTGATCTGGAGATTCGCTTTGGGAAGTTTTCTGAATTGCTGGGTCGATTGGAAGCATTGACGCCCGAAGCCCTTGAGGTCCCGAGCTTTGAAGAAGAGTTGAAGAGCGGAGCCTTCAAGAAGGCTGAGGTCTTCGACCGGCTTGGAACTTGCGCCTGGTCCCCTGTCACGCTTAGCGAACTGAATGCGGCATATACCAATGTGGACTGGGCTAATGCAATGAACGCTTTCGCGCTGCCCACTGCTCCAACGCAATCCAAAGTTGTCGATATCGATGTGGCGCGACATCTATACAACTTCACCGAGGCTGGCCGGAAACCGATTGAACTAGCGGGGATAGATCACGACTTTTATGCCCAACGAGCCTGATTCACCACCCAAGCCAGAAGCGAAGCATATACTGTTTTCCAACATCGATTACAGTAAGACAGAGGGCGCTAGATTCTACGCGAACCATATTGGTGCAAGCGCCACGATGTTCGATGTTCGTCTGCTGTTTAGCGACGTTGACATTGACGCGGAGGCCGGAGGCCTTATAGCGCGGCACACCGTCACGGTTATGATGTCTCCAGAATTGGCCGGCATACTCCAGATTGCCCTTAATCAGGCTTTGGGCGGTTATGTGAGCACCTGGGGACCGACGCGCGTAGAGGAAATCCTCAAGGCAGCCACGGAAAAAGCAAAGGCCACCAATCAGCCACCGGCTCCCGCCGAATAGGGATCGGCGTCCTCCACGTCCCGTATCCCCACTAAAGCCACACTACCCGCCCGCGGGGCGGCTTCGGACACGCCCCACAAATCACGCGCTGGCGCCGGCCGGGACTTTTACCTCCACCCCCGCCAGCCCTTCGATGAAGGTGACGATGGCGGCGTGGTCCAGATCGCCTTTGCCTTCGTTCATGAGCGCGATGAGCATCTGCTGCACCAGGCTGGTGAGCGGCAGCCCCACCTTCATGGATTCGGCGGCGAGCAGGGCGTTGCGCAGATCCTTCTGGTGCAGGCGAATGCGGAATCCCGGTTTGAAATTGCGGTTGATGACCATGGGGGCTTTGGCATTGAGCACGGCGCTGCCAGCCAGCCCGCCCTTGATGGCATTGAAAACCACTTCCGGATTCAGCCCCGCGCGCGTGGCCAAAACCAGGGCTTCGCCCATGGCGGCGATGTTGCACGCGACGATGATCTGGTTGGCCAGCTTGGTGACGTTGCCGGCGCCCACCGGGCCGGTGAGCGTGACGCTGGAACCCATGGTTGCGAGAATGGGGAGCATTTTCTGAAAAACGGCTTCGTCGCCGCCCACCATGATGGCCAGCGTGCCATCGACGGCTTTGGGCTCGCCGCCGCTCACCGGGGCATCCAGAAAGGCCACGCCTTTGGCCGCGCAGGCAGCGGCGGCCTGCTGCGATACCAGCGGGCTGATGGAACTCATATCCACCACGATGGAGCCCTGGCGCGCGCCTTCCAGAACGCCGGCGGGCCCGAGAATGGCCTGCTCGACTTGAGGGCCGTCGGGGAGCATGGTGATGACGATTTCCGAGCGCTCGGCAGCTTCGCGGCAGGAGGCGGCGCGGGCGGCGCCGGAATCCACGGCGCGGTTGAGCAGGTCGGGGACGATGTCATAGGCCACCAGGGAGTGGCCGGCTTTCATAAGATTCCTGGCCATGGGATGCCCCATGATGCCGAGGCCGATAAAACCGATTTTGGACAAGCAGAGTTCTCCTCAGTTGTGTTGTACCGAATTTTGCGGCGTAAGTCGAATGGCGGCAGACCACATCAGACGCGTAACCGGGAGTGAATCCGGCACGCTCGATTGTGCCTCATCATCTTACGGGTGGGAAGACTGGCCGGCGGGGCCCTGGCGCGGACCGGCTGCGGCTGCCGCAAGGGGGCGTCCGCTGGTGAGGCGCAACAGATCGCTCACGGAATTTTCCCGCCCACTGGAAGGAAACCGGTAGGGCTTTTTGCAGGCTCATGCTAAAAACATCTGAGGCCCCAGGAGCGCGCATGAGCCTGAAGACCCTGATCGTCGACGACGAACCGATCGCACGGCAGGTTCTGCGCGAGGAGTTGGAGCAGATCGCGGACGTCGAGGTGGTGGCGGAGGCCGAGAGCGGCTCGACGGCCCTGGAGAAGATCGCGCGGCATCAGCCGGATCTCGTGCTCTTGGACCTGCAGATGCCGGTGATGGGAGGGTTGGAGGTGGTGCGAAACCTGCACCAGGGAACGCGCCTTCCCGTCATTGTCATCGTCACCGCCTACGACAAATTCGCCCTGCAGGCTTTCGAGGCGGGGGCGGTCGATTACCTTCTGAAGCCCGTGGGACACGAGCGTCTGGCGCAAGCCGTGGCGCGGGCGAAGGGTCTTACGGGCGCCCAGGCGGTGGAAAAACTCGCCCGGTTGCAAGAGCTGGCGGAGGCCTCCGGCGGACCGAAGCAGAAACGAATTGTGGGGCGCCTGGGCGAAGAGTTTTTCCTGTTGAACGCCGACGAGATCTATGCGTTCCAGGCCGAAGGGGACTTAGTCTGGATTATCGCCGCCAAACGAAAGTACGAGGCGACACAGACGCTCAAGGTTTTGGAAACGCGGCTGAAGAATACCAGCTTCCGGCGGATTCACCGCAACGCCATGGTGAACGTGGACCACGTTCGCAAGATGAGCTCCCTGAGCAGTCAAAGATGGTTGATTACGCTCAGTAACGACCAGGAATTCATTGCGAGCAAGCGGCAGGCCGGAAGCGTGCGCCAGCTTCTACAGTGGTAAGCCAAGGCGGCGATAACATCCGTCCGTGCAAGATAGCAGTTCATTCACCGGAAGAACCTGGCCACCTGCCGGATTCTATTAGGCGAATGGAGACTCCGCCCGGACAATCGAGAAATGATGAAGCTCGCTTTGTCGATTCTCATTTGCCTTTCCTGTACCTTGATTTACGCGCAGTCCGACGGAACGGTTCGGGGTTCGGTTCTGGATCCTTCGGGAGCCGCGATTGCCCGCGCCACGGTGCAAATCGAAAATCCGGTGTCGCACTACAGCCGCAGCATCGTGGCGGACAGCCGCGGACACTTTGAGCTCGACACCGTTCCTTTCAACAACTATCACTTGACCGCCGCGGCGCCCAACTTCCAAACCAACGCTCAGGACGTGAATGTGCGAACGCCGATACCGGTGGAGTTGAAGATTACTCTTCTAGTGGGCCAGGCCTCGACGTCCGTCACGGTGGAAGGCGGGGCGGACTTGGTCGAGGTGGTTCCCACCACCCACACGGACGTAGACCGGGCGCTGTTCGACAAGATGCCGCTGGAAAATCCCACCTCGTCGGTCAGTTCGCTGGTAACGCTGGCAACGCCGGGAATCGCGGCCGACTCCAACGGCCTGTTTCATGGACTCGGCGACCACGCGGAGAACTCGTTTTCGGTGGACGGACAGCCGATTACGGACCAGCAAAGCAAGGTCTTCTCCAACCAGATTCCGCTGGATTCCGTAGAGTCGATGGAAGTCATCGAGGGCGCTCCTCCGGCCGAATACGGAGACAAGACGAGCGTGGTCATCGTGGTGACCACGCGATCGGGCTTGGGAGTTACGCAGCCGCACGGCAGCATTTCGGAATCCTATGGAAGCTTTGGCACGACCAACGAAGCATTCGACGTAGCTTACGGCGGGAATAAGTGGGGCAATTTCATTTCCGCCAACGGACTGGACACCAGCCGATTTCTGGACGGGCCGGAGTTCGTCGTGATGCACGATAAGGGCAACGAAGAGAACTTCTTCGATCGCCTGGACTTCAAGCTTTCGCAGGCGGACACAGTCAGTTTGAATCTTGGCTTCACGCGGTCGTGGTTCCAAACCCCGAATTCGTTCGACGCCCAGAATGCGACGGCCTGGAGCGGCCTGGTAGTGGACAACGGCGGGCTCGGCCCCAACGGCCTGCCGGTGGGCGCGCAGGACCAACGCTCGAAGATCCGGACCTTTAACCTTGCGCCCACCTGGACGCACCTTGTCAACCCCAGCACCGTATTCACATTCGGAGCCTTCGCGCGGCAGGACCAGTATAACTACTATCCCAGCCGCGACCCCTTCGCCGACCTCGCGCCCGACCTGCAACTGCAGACCGTCGGCCAGAGCCGCCGGCTGACCAACCTGGGGCTGCGCAGCGATCTGTCGTACGCCAAGGGCATTCACAATCTCAAGGCGGGAGTCACTTACTACGATACGCTTCTCACGGAAAACGACAACCTGGGAATCGTCGATCCGACGTTGAACGCTCCCTGTTTGAATGCCGACGGAAGTCCCGACACGAATCCCCGTCTGACCAACCCGGCGGGCTGCACAGGGGCGCTCGAAGCCAACGTGGGGCAAGGATCGGCGCCGGCGTTCAACCCGCTGCTGGGCTGCTACGACCTGACCCGCACGGCGGCCCTGCCGGCCTCCGACGGCTGTCCGAATTCGACCAGCGGCCTGTATAACTTTCTGGGCCGCGCCAACATCCGGGAGACGTCTCTGTATCTCCAGGACACCATGACGATTGGGAACTGGTCCATCAATGTGGGAATTCGCGGCGACATTTACAGGGGCATTACCAAAGTTACGCAGCCGGAGCCGCGGCTGGGCGTAGCTTACCGGTTCAAGTCGACCAACACCGTACTGCGCGCTTCCTATGCGCGGACTCTGGAAACGCCGTTCAACGAAAACCTGGTCTTGTCCAGCCTGGGATGCAACGATGCCGTGGTCAACGCGATCATGGCTTCCACCATCAGCCCTTGCGTGACGAATGTGCCGCTCAGCCCCGGGTGGCGCAATGAGTTCCACGCCGGTCTGGAACAGGCCTTCGGCCGCTACTTCGTGCTGGACGGCGAATATATCTGGAAGTACACGCATAACGCCTACGATTTCAGCGTGCTGGGCGATACGCCGATCACGTTTCCCATCGAGTGGCACAATTCGAAAATCCCCGGCGTCGCGGTGCGCGCCAGCATGCCGAACTTTCACGGGCTTTCGGCGTTTGTAGTCATGTCGCATGTGGCGGCGCGCTTCTTCCAGCCGCAGGTCAGCGGAATCGGCTCGGCGCCCACGGGGAGCGAAGTATTCCGCATCGATCACGACGAAGCGTTCAACGAGACCACTCACCTGCAATACCAGCCGTTCAAAGCGGGGCCCTGGCTCAGTTTCAACTGGCGTTATGACAGCGGCCTGGTAGCCGGCCCGGTGCCCTGCGCCGGCGGGAATTGCGCCAACGGACCGAGCGGCACCGATAGCATTGTGGATGTATCGGGACTGACACCCGACCAACAGTTCCAGGCGGGGCTTTACTGCGGCAGCGTGCACGCCACGCCCACCACTCCCATCAGCCCGACCGACTTATGCCCGGCGTCGCAATACGGCTCGAACCTGATCCAGATTCCGGCGGCCGGAACCGAGAACGACGATCACAATCCGCCGCGGATTGCGGCGCGCAATCTCTTCGATGTGGCGGTGGGTGACGACAACCTGTTTCATGGGGAAAGGTATAAATGGAGCGCGCGCATTTCGGTTGTCAACCTGGCCAACAGTTACGTGCTCTATAATTTCCTGTCGACTTTCAGCGGGACGCACTATGTGACGCCGCGCGCCATTACGGCGATGATCGGTTTCCACTTCTAAGCCCGCTCTGAGGGGAGCCGCGCGCCTCGGCCAGCGGTTGCCGCATGCCGGAATCTAAAGACGAGCGCGTGGAGCGGCTGGAACTGGCCCGCATCGGTTTCGTGGGACTGGCGATTGCGGCAACCTGGCTGCGCCTGTGGCGGCCGCTGCCGCACTTCGATATCGCCGGGTTTGCCGCGGTGTTGGCGGGCGGCTATCCCATTTTTCACGAAGCTTTCGCGGATCTGCTTTCGCGGCGCATGACCATGGAACTCTCCATGACCATCGCGCTGGTGTCGGCGCTGGCTATCGGAGAAGTGTTCACGGCGCTGGTGATCGTGTTCTTTGTGCTGATCGCCGAAGTGCTGGAGGAATTGACGGTGGGGCGCGGGCGCGCGGCGATTCACGACCTGCTGAATCTGCTGCCGCGGGAGGTGGAAGTGCGGCGGCCGGACGGCGTTCAGCCGGCGCATTGGAACGAATTGCGCGCCGGCGACGTGGTCCTGGTGCGGCCGGGAGGCCGCGTGCCGGTCGACGGCGTAGTGGCGGCGGGCCACTCGTTCATCGACCAGGCGGCCATCACGGGCGAATCCATGCCGGTGGAAAAAATCGCCGGCTCGCGCGTTTACGCGGGAACCGTGAATCAATCCGGGGTAATCGAAATTCGCACCGAAACGGTGGGCCGCGACACCGCTTTCGGAAAAATCATCGAGGCGGTCGAGCGGGCGGAGCATTCCCGCGCGCCGGTGCAGAAGACGGCGGATCGCCTGGCGGGCTACCTGGTGTATTTCGCGCTCACCTGCGCTCTGCTCACATTCATCCTCACGCATAACGCGCGCTCCACCATTTCGGTGGTGATTGTGGCGGGCGCGTGCGGCATCGCGGCAGGCACCCCGCTGGCCATTCTGGGCGCCATTGGGCGCGCGGCGCGGCACGGGGCCATCGTCAAGGGCGGCTTGTTCATGGAAACCCTTGGCAAGGTGGACACCGTGGTGCTGGATAAGACCGGCACGCTCACGCTGGGCAATCCCGAGGTGGTTGCGATCCATCCCGCGGAAGGCGCCGGGCGAGAACGCCTGCTGCGCGTGGCGGCCAGCGCCGAGCGATATTCCGAACACCCCCTGGCGCGCGCCATCCTCAAGGCGGCCGGCCAGGCGGCCGCCGGACTGGTGGACCCGGAGGGGTTTTCGTACACCCCCGGCAAGGGCATTTCGTGCCGGGTGGACGGAGAGGAAACGGTGGCCGGCACGCGCGCTTTCTTGCGGGAGCGCGGCATCGGGCTGGACGCCGCGCCCGTGGACCAGGATTCCTCCACCGAAATCGCCGTCGCGCAATCCGGCGTCTGTTTGGGAACGATCAGAATCGCCGATGTTCTGCGGCCGGAAGCCGTGGAGGCGGTTGGCGCCCTGCGCGAAATGTCCATCCGGACGGTCCTGCTCACGGGCGATACGGGCGCCATCGGCCGGGCGGTCGGGCGGCAGCTTCAGGTGGACGAAGTGGAGGCGGAACTGCTGCCGTGGCAGAAGCTGGAACGGGTTCGAACTCTGCGCGCCGCCGGCCGGACCGTCGCCATGGTGGGCGACGGCATCAACGACGCTCCCGCGCTCATGGAAGCCAATGTGGGAATCGCCATGGGTTCGGGCACCGAGGCCGCGCGCGAAAGCGCCAACGTGATTCTTCTGGGCAACGACCTGCTGAAGGTGGTCGAGGTCGTCCGGATTGCGCGCCGCTGCCATCGCATCATCATGACCAATTTCACGGGAACGCTGGCGGTGGATGCCGCGGGCGTGGGGTTGGCGGCGTGCGGATTCTTGAATCCCGTGCTCGCGGCTCTGATCCACGTGACGTCGGAATTGATCTTTATTCTGAATTCCGCGCGGCTGCTCTCGGGATCGCCGGTGGAATCCACGCTGGCGGCTTGCAGCGCGGGGCCGGCCTTTCCCGCGGCGCAACAGACCGCAACCTGACCCGTTAGGTCCGGCTTATTCCCTGGTTTCGCTGCCGTCCGGCTTAACCACCACTTCCAGTTTCCTGCCGTCCTGGTTAGTGTAGTGAGCTTCGTATCATGTCGCGCCGCCTTTGCTGACGGTTTCGACCATGGACAACTTACCCGCGCCAATCTTCTTGCGAATGGCCGCCTGGGCGGCGCCGGGGAGGGCGTCAATCGGCGTTTCCTGCTCCACTACGAGCAGAACGCCTTGAAATCATCATTCCGTTATAGCACCGGGTACAATGAAACATAGTCATGAACCTGGAACAGGTGGCTCGCAGAGCGAAGGTATCCACGGCCACGGTTTCCCGCGTTCTGAACAATGCCAGCGTGGTCAAGAGCTCCACCCGCGCGCGCGTGGTGAAGGCCATCGAGGAATTGAAGTATCATCCCAACCTGCACGCCCGCAGCCTGGCGGGCGGCAAAAACCGCACCATCGGGGTGATTGTCTCCAACATGGAGAATCCGTTTTTCTTCGATATTTACAAGACCATCGAAGCCGACGCGCACGCGCTGGGGTACGAAGTGGTCATGGCCAACACCGACTACCGGAGCGAGCAACTGGTCGCCAGCATCCGGCTCATGATCGGCAGGCGCGTCGCCGGGCTGGCCGCCATCGTCTCCGAAATGGCGCCGGAGTTGATCGAAGAACTGAACGAAAGCCGCATCCCGGTGGTGTTTTACGATGTCGGCACGGCGAGCCACAACATTACCAATATCCGGGTGGATTACCGGCGCGGCATCGAAAAGCTGGTGGACCACCTGCATAGCCTGGGGCACCGGCGGCTCGGTTTCGTGGGACATCACGCCATCCTGGGCCCGATCAACGAACGGATGAAGGCGCTGCTGGACGCGGTGGCGGGCATCCCGCAAATGGAAGCGCGGACCGCGGCCGACGCCGATACGCTGGAAGGCGGGCGGCAGGCCACGCGCGCCCTGCTGGAAAGCGGATTCGAACCCACCGCGATTATTTGCGTGAACGACATCACCGCGGTGGGGGCGCTGCGCGCATTGCGCGAGCGCGGCCTGCGCGTGCCGCGGGATATTTCGGTGACCGGTTTCGATAACGTGAAGCTTTCCGAATTCTGCTCGCCGGCGCTGACCACGGTGCACATTCCACGCGAGCGCATCGGCCACATCATCGCCGATTTTCTGATTCCCAAACCGGGCGTTCCGCCCGCCAACGCGGAAATCGTGATCGAACCCGAACTGGTGCTGCGCGATTCCACCGGCCCGGCGCCGGCGTAAGACAGGCCTCTTAACCCTTCAAAAACTCGTTTACCAGCCCGTGAAAATGGTGCACGCCGTTTTCGCGCTTCACGGAAAACCGGCCCTGCGAATAATAGCTCGAACCCAGGCCGCGCTGCACGGATTCGCAGATGCGGATGTCCTCCCGCTGGATCTCGTCGCTGAAGTCGATGGTGGCCTGCGCCACTTCGCCGCCATAGGAGAACCATTCGAAAATGGTCAGGGTCCGGTCCGCGCCGAGCGGCAGAATCAGGTTGCCGCTCAGGTTGTCCGGGTAGACGTTCAGCATGAAATTGGGAAAAATCCAGTAGTAGAGGGCGCGTTGGCCGGCATCGTCGAAATCGTATCGGCGCGCTTCTCCGGCGGCCGCGCCGCGCGCGCGGATGGGCGCGATCTGCGAGGAGTAGCAGCGGAACGTCTCCACCCGGTATTGCGCGTAGTCGAGCTCGCGAAACAGGCTGGGGTGGGCCGCCGGCAGGTGGTAGCCTTCCAGGTAATTATCGACGTACACCTTCCAGTTGCACGCGATTTCATAATCGCGCCGGTAAGAGAAGCGCAGGCTCCCGATGGGGCAGCCGATGGCGGCGATCTCGCGCGGAATCGCGCCCAGCACCTCGGCCAGCGGGGGCGCGGCGGCGTCCTGGTTGACAAACAGGAACGGCCCCCACTGTTCCACGCGGAATCGCGGCAGGCAGACCTTCGAGCGGTCCCAATCCTCCACGCCTTCAAATTCCGGCTGCCCCAGGAGCCGGCCGTCCAGCGAATACGTCCAGGCGTGATAGGGACAGCGGATGACCGTGCCTTGTCCGCGGCCCTCGGCCAGCAGCGAGCCGCGATGGCGGCAGACATTGGAAAAGGCTGCCAGCGCGCCGTCCTTGCCCCGCGCCACCAGGAGCGGCTCGCCGGCCGCTTCGCAGGCGAAATAACTGCCCGGTTCGGACACCCACGCGGCGTGCCCCACGGCTTGCCAGGTGCGCGCAAAAATCGCCCGCCGTTCGGCGTGCAGAACGGCCGGATCGGTATACCAGCGCGCCGGCATGGTGGAAGCGCGCGCCAGGTCGGGGTTGAATTGGTAATCCATCGGATCCACCCAGGCATTGTATGCCTATCCGCCCGCCGGCGCGCCTTCGTCTCGCGGCGCGCCGTATCCGGTTGCGGCCGCCAGGGTCAAGAGGGGCAAAACCCCGGCGGCTTCGCGGTTCTCCGGCAACCTGCCGGGCAGCCGGCCGTGGGCGTCCATCGAGCGGGAGATGCCGCTGTTGGCGGCGCGCACATCAGGTTAGCCGTTATTTCTTTTGCGCGGAGAAGCCGGGCGCGCGAAAGCGCCCCGCCAATTTTCCGTTCGAGCTCCAGATTTCAATGGCACTTTCGGCTTCCTCCGGTTCGGCCGGCGATAAAAAGACGAAGGTGCGCGCCAGCGGCGTCACCTGCACGGAGGGAGTCATGCGGGCGCGCAGGTCGCGCAGCAGGTCCCATTCCACGCGCACCTTGTCCGCCGAACGGTCCTCGGTGGTGAACTGATAGGCGTATTCCTTGGCGAACTGCGAGGCCGAGCAGCGCAGCAGCAGGTCCACGCGCAGCGGACGTTCGCCATCCCAAAGAGTTCCGCGAATCGAAATGCTGCTGATGCGGGCGTCCTCTTCGATCAGGTCGGGATAGCCTTCGTTGTGTCCGGCGGCTCCCTCCTCGGCCGGTTGGTGCGTGGGCGCGGCCAGGGAGTGGGGCGGATCGCCGTAGCGGACGCCTCCCGCGGCGATTTCCTCCCGGTCGAAGCAACAGAATTGCACCGCGAGCCCTCCCGCCAAGGTGGCTTGCCGGATGCCCGCCTGCGGCCACTCGACCGGCGTGGGGGAATGCTCCGCGCCATTCGCGATGCGGTTGCCGATGCAATATTTGGGTTTGGGAAACTGGCGCGCGTAGGATTGCCAGGAAATGGCTGCCGCGCCACCGGTTTGCGGCACGGCCGTGCCCTGCGGGCAAAGTTCCGCCGCCATGGCCAGCGGCGCGCCCAGGAGCAGCAGAAGGGGCGTGTTCATCCTTAAGCTCAATGCTATCCTGAATGCAGCACACCCGTTTGGAATACACGCTTTGAAAATCGGTTTCGTCAGCCTTGGCTGCCCCAAAAATCTAGTCGATAGCGAAGTCATGATGGGCCAACTGGCGGCCCATGGCCACGAGCTCACGCCCCATCCCGGCGAGGCCGACGTGCTGGTGGTGAACACCTGCAGTTTCATCGATGCCGCCAAGAAAGAATCGGTCGACACCATTCTCGAAATGGCCGGGTATAAAAAGACCGGCCGCGCCCAAAAACTCATCGTCGCGGGCTGCCTGGTGGAACGCTACCGCGGCGAGATCCGCAAGGAACTGCCCGAGGTGGATGCGCTGGTGGGCACCAACGAACTGGAAAGCATCGTGGCATTGTGCGAAGGCACTGCCTCCGCCGCCGCCCCCGCCGCACCGTATCTCTATCACGACCTCACGCCGCGCGTGCTCGCCACTCCCAAACACTACGCCTACATCAAAATCGCGGAAGGCTGCGACCATCCCTGCACGTTCTGCGTCATCCCGCAGTATCGCGGCAACTTTCGCAGCCGCCGCTTCGAATCGGTGGTCTCCGAAGCCACGCGCCTGTTTCAGCGGGGCGTCCGCGAGATCAACTTGATTGGCCAGGACACCACCTGCTATGGCGAAGACCTGGGGTTGAAAGACGGTCTGGCCCACCTGCTGGCGCGCCTGGCGCAAATCGAAACCGAACGCGAAAAGTGGATTCGCTTCCTTTACGCCTATCCCAACAAAGTGACGCCGGCGCTGCTCGATACCATGGCCGAACACCCTGCGCTGGTGAAGTACATCGATATGCCGCTGCAGCACGCCAGCGCCAACGTCCTGAAGCGCATGAAGCGCGGCGCGAGCGGCGATATTTTCCTGAAATTGATCGAGCGCATGCGCCGCACCATTCCGGGCGTGGCCCTCCGCACCAGCTTCATCGTGGGATTTCCCGGAGAGACGGCCGAAGATTTCGCGAAGTTGTGCGCCTTCGTGGAAGCCGCGCGCTTCGACAACCTGGGCGTTTTCACTTACTCCGATGAGGACACCAGCGCCAGCTTCGCGCTGGACGGCAAAGTGGACGGCCGCACCATCCACAATCGCAAACGCCGCCTGATGGCGATGCAGCGCAAAATCGCGCGCACCCGCAATCGCGCCATGGCCGGCGCCGAAGTGCCGGTTCTGGTGGAAGGCCTTTCCCGGGAAACCGATCTGCTTTGGGAAGCGCGCCTGCCCACCCAGGCGCCCGAGATCGACGGCGTCGCGCTGGTGAACGATTTCGAAGGCTCCCCGCCGCGCGCGGGCGAGATGCGCACGCTGCGCGTCACCGAATCGCACGATTACGACCTGGTGGGAACGCTGCTTCCCGCCACCGAACCGGCGCCCCATTTTCCGCCGGCGCCGCTCATCCACATCGCTCCCGCCGCCGCTCTATGAAGTGCCCGATTTGCAAAAAGGACGTAAAGGAAGCCGACGCGGAGTTCCCGTTTTGCAGCGAGCGCTGCCGCGTGCTGGATCTGGGCAACTGGGCCAGCGAAGCGTACGTGATTCCTTCGCAAACGCCCATCGAGGACGAAGAAGTGAACGAAGATGAGTAGGGCGGACCCCCCGGTCCGCGCGGGACGCCCTCGTCCCGCTTCCATGGTAAGAAGGTCGGGTTGGCCGACGAGGGCGTCGGCCGCGGACCGGGGGGTCCGCCCTACAATGAATAAAGCCAACCCATTCGCGCGCCTCATCGCCACCTGGTTCGGCTGCGGCCTTTCGCCGTGGGCTCCCGGCACGGCCGGCTCCGCCGCCGCCCTCGCGATTGCCATTGCGCTGCACCATTACCTGGGTTTCGGGCGCTGGCACTTTCTGGCCATGGCGGCCCTGCTGGCCCTCCCCGCCGTGTGGTCGGCCGGAGTGGCGGCCCGCGACGCGGGCGTGGAAGATCCCGGCTTCGTCGTGGTGGACGAGGTTTTGGGCCAATGGATTACCCTGGCCGGCGCGGCGGCCTACAATTGGAAGAGCTATCTGGCGGCCTTCGCCCTGTTCCGCCTGTTCGACATCTGGAAACCGTTTCCCGTGCGGCAGCTCGAAGCCCTCCCCGGCGGCTTGGGGATCAATGCCGACGACGCCATGGCCGGCCTTTACGCCGCACTTGTATTATTCCTAGCAGGATGCTTCAATCTGGTTTAGATATATGCCTCTCCG
>Ga0181530_10001190_pt1 | contig 32976 bp, 26 predicted proteins | sample PEATcosm2014_Bin_42_FD_119769 | JGI IMG/M metagenome (GOLD analysis project Ga0181530, IMG submission 119769) | Peatland microbial communities from MTU Mesocosm Facility, Houghton, MI, USA - PEATcosm2014_Bin10_60_metaG | ecosystem: Environmental > Terrestrial > Soil > Wetlands > Peat | place...
TATGCCCATACGCTCGATGACGGGTTTTGCCCAGGTCAGAGGTGAGGTGCAGCGCCAGGATGGCAAAGGCACGGAGATTGCAGGGACTGAGAGTTCGCCCCGCACCCGCCTGGCTTTTGCGCTTTCCCTGAAGTCGGTCAATCACCGTTTTCTCGATCTGCACTTCCGTTTGCCTTCGGGAACCGATTCTCTCGAAATGCAGCTGCGGCGGCTACTGAAGGAGAAAATGGCGCGCGGCCACGTCGAGGTCTCGTTAAGCCTGGAGCGGGCGGCCGGAGAAACGTTCGTGCTCAACCGCGAGACTGTCGGCGGCTATATTGCCGCCTTCAAGGCAGCCGCGTCAGAGTTCTCGCTCTCCGTCGAACCTGACCTCAACGCGGTTCTGCGAATCCCGGGCGCGCTTGATTCCGCTGCCGATGCGGCTGACGGCGAGATCGAAGCGGCGGTCATGGCCAGAGTGGATGAGGCTCTGGACCGGCTGAATCAGATGCGCGAGGAAGAAGGCCGCGGCATCGTCCGCGAACTGCGTCAGCGCATGGCTCATTTGCTCGAGGCGGGCAGGGGCGTGCAACAACACCGCCGCGCCGTGTTGCAGAACTACAGCGAAAGGTTGCAGGCGCGCCTGCAGGAGATGCTGGGGACAAGCGTAGACAAGGAACGCGTTTTGCAGGAGGCGGCCTTGCTGGTGGATCGCAGCGACATTCAGGAAGAGATCGTTCGTTTGGAAACCCATGTCCAGCATTTTCTGGGTTTGCTCGACGAAGGCGGCGAGATCGGCAAAAAATTGGATTTCCTCCTGCAGGAAATGAACCGCGAGGCCAATACACTGCTTTCGAAAACTTCCGGCCTGGCCGGTGAAGCGTTGAAGATTACCGAAGCCGGCCTGGCCATGAAGGCGGAAATCGAGAAGGCACGCGAGCAGGTGCAAAACCTGGAATGAGCCCATCGCCCAAGCCCATCGTCTATATCATTTCGGCCCCTTCCGGTTCGGGCAAGTCCACCCTCGTCAACGAACTGCTGAAGCTGGTTCCCGATCTTGATTTTTCCATCTCCTACACCACGCGGGCTCCGCGGGGCAGCGAGCAGAACGGCAAGCAATATCATTTTGTGCCGCGCGCAGAATTCGAGCAGATGATCCGCGCGGACGAGTTCCTTGAACATGCCAGTCTCTACGGAACGGATTACTACGGCACGGCGCGGCGGTTCCTCAAAGAAGCGGAGCGGAAAGGGCATGACCTTGTTCTCGACATTGACGTGCAGGGGGCCGCGCAGGTGAAACAGAAACTCCCCGAGGCCGTCAGCATTTTCGTGCTGCCGCCCAACCGCAAGACTCTGGAATGGCGTTTGCGCAAGCGCGGTGAGGACTCCGATGAAGTGATCGACCGCCGGTTGGATGCGGCTCGTCGCGAGATTGAGAACTACGACAAGTACGACTATATCTTGATCAACGACGTGCTCGAGAAATCCATCGAGGGCCTGCAGGATATTGTGCTTTCCGAGCGCCTGCGGCGGACCGGGGCGGCGCTGACGGATGAAGAGAAACAGATCGCGGAACGCGCGGACCGGTGCCGGCTGGCCAACGTCAAGGATCGCGTAAAACCGATCCTGGAATCGTTCCGCAACCCCCTGCCTTCGGCGCAATAGCCGTTTTCGCGGTATCATTTTAGAAGCACCCGGAAACGGGTGCGGGAGATCGGAAAGACTGGGGCGGGACAAACCTGAAAGCTGGTCCTGTTCTGCGGACATCGTTCAACGCACTGATTCGACTTCAATCAAGGTTTTCAAGGGAGAGTCCGCATGAAGTTGATGGAAGGCTTTGACAGCAATTACCGGTACATTCTGGTGGCGGCGCGGAGGGCGCGTCAACTGCAGTCCGGCGCACCACCCGTTGTGGATACAAATTCCCGCAAACCTTGCCGTATCGCGCAGGATGAAATACGCGCCGGTAAGGTGAAATGGGAGATTCCCGAAACTCGCACCGCCGCCGAGCAAGCCGCCGAGACGCTGGATAAAGCGCTCAGCCAGGAATAGAGGATTGTCGATTTGCGATTGCCGATTTGGTAAACGGGCCAGGCCTTCATTCGGCGATTGAAAATTGAAAATCGGAAATTGGTTATGAAGATTGCCCTCGGCGTCACTGGCGGAATTGCCGCCTACAAGGCGGCGGAGATCGTGCGCCTGCTGCAGGATCGCGGTATTCGCGTGCAAGTCATCATGACGCGTGCCGCCCAGGAATTTGTCCGGCCTCTCACTTTCGCGGCTCTTTCCGGAGAAAAAGTTATCACCGGCATGTTCGCGACCGGCGAAGAACATACACCCAACATTGACTCCGCCATCGAACATATCGCCGTCGCGCAGTCCATCGACGCGCTGGTGGTGGCTCCCGCCACAGCCGACATTCTCGCCCATTTCGCGCAGGGCATCGCGACTGATTTCCTGACCACGCTTTATCTCGCGACCACCGCGCCGGTTGTGGTGGCGCCGGCGATGAATGTCAACATGTGGAATCACGCTGCCACGCAGGCGAATCTGGAGATCCTGCGCAAACGCGGCGTCAAAATTGTCGAGCCGGGCGCGGGCTACCTGGCTTGCGGCATGACCGGCGCCGGCCGCCTGGCCGATAACGAGGCCATCGTTGCCGCCGTGTTGGAGACTCTCGGCGCATCGCAGGACTTGAATGGCGAGACGCTGCTGATCACGGCCGGTCCCACGCGGGAAAAGATTGATCCCGTGCGCTACCTGACCAATCGCTCCAGCGGGCGCATGGGATACGCGCTGGCGGAAGCGGCTCTGCGCCGCGGCGCGCGCGTGCTTCTGGTCAGCGGGCCGACTTCGCTCACCCCTCCGGGAGCGGCGGAAGTCACGCGCGTCGAGTCCACCGAAGAAATGCGCGACGCCGTGCTCAAGCTGCTGCCCCAGGCGAATGTTGTGATCAAGACTGCGGCCGTCGCGGACTATCGCCCCAAAGTTGCCGCTGCGCAGAAACTTAAGCGCAAAGGCGCGACCACGCTGGAACTCGAGGCCACGCCCGACATTCTGCAAGAACTCTCGCGCAAGAAAAGTTCGCAAATCGTGGTCGGTTTCGCGGCCGAGACCGAGAACGTTCTGGAAAACGCCCGCCAGAAGCTGGTCGCCAAGAGTCTCGACGCCATCGTGGTCAACGACGTTTCCCGGGAAGGCGTGGGTTTTGATTCCGACCGCAACGCCGTCACCATCATCACCCGCGATGAAGTGGTTGAAATTCCTGAGACCACGAAGTGGGAAGTTGCCCAGCGCGTCCTCGACCAGGTGGTGCGTCTCCGCCAGCAGCGCAAAGCGCCTGTGAAAGCCTGAGCGCCTTTTTCGTACCTTTCTGCATTACAATCGAATGATCCCATGCCCCACGTTCTTGACCCGGATCTCCGGCGCGCGCTCGCCGAACGCCTGCGCTACTACCACGAACTGGGCATCTATGATTTCTACCGGCGCGAGCCACAGATCGCTGAAGCAAGCGAGATCGAAACGCTGCCGGCGGAAGTTCCCGGTCAAGTTCCGCTTTCCTCATCCCAGCCAGAATTGCGAGACGAAATGGCCGTTAGAAAGTCTGCCGTAGTCGCGACCGTCGCGGAAGAAAACATTTTCGACGTGCTCACTCCGAAACCAGAGTACGGGCTCGCTGATCCTAAAGCCGCGCTCAAGCTGATCCGCGAAGACCTGGGCGACTGCACACGCTGCAAGCTGCACCAGCAGGGGCGGAAGCAGATCGTCTTCGGCGTGGGCAATCCGCGCGCGGAACTGATGTTCGTGGGCGAGGGCCCCGGCGCGGATGAAGACGCGCAGGGAGAACCCTTCGTCGGCCGCGCCGGGCAGTTGCTCAACAATATGATCAAAGCGATGGGCCTGCGACGCGAAGAAGTCTACATTGCGAATGTGGTCAAGTGCCGTCCGCCGGGGAACCGCACACCGGAGCGCGATGAGTGCGAGACCTGCTCTCCGTTTCTCATGCGTCAGATCGCGGTGATCAAGCCCAAGGTCGTGGTGGCGCTCGGCGCGGTGGCCGCCAAGAATCTGCTTGCCATTAATGCGCCCATGGCGAAACTGCGCGGCCGCTTTTATGATTTCCTGCCCGCTGGCGCCCGTAGCAGCGATCCATCGTGGCCAGGAGCGCGGCTCGCGGTGACCTACCATCCCGCATTTCTTCTGCGCGATCCGCGGCAGAAAGGCGAGGCGTGGAAAGATTTGCAGATGGTGATGAAATACCTGGGACTGGAACCGCCGAACAAGACCGCGGAATAAACGCCCCTCACCTTTCCTCAGGTCTCGCTGCTATCCTCTGAGCTGGTTTTCCCTGAAACCAATGCCCGAATTCTGCGACGTCGCTCTGCCCGTGCCGCTGGACATGGTCTTCACCTATCGTGTCCCCGCAGATGCCACCCCGGTGGTCGGTGGGCGCGTGCTGGTGCCGTTTCGTCAGCAGCGCATGACGGGCATCGTTGTCGAGTTGCACGACCGCAAACCGTCCGTCACAACCAAAAACATAATCAGCGTGCTCGATCCGGCGCCCGTACTCGACGAACAACTGATGCGACTCGGCCGCTGGATCGCCAACTACTACCTGGCCCCCCTCGGCGACGTCTTTCGCACCATGCTGCCGCTGAGTGCCGAATTCAAGCGCTCCATCGGATATCGCATCACGGAAGAGGGCCAGATGGCGCTGCATCTGGCGGGCATGTCGGGATCGTCCGCCCGCTCTCGCCGCACTCCCGAGGAACAGGCCGCGGAATTTCGGGTGCTCGATTATCTGGCCGCCCGTGTGTCGGAAGCCGAATTCGATCGGGTGGGGATGTCTCCGGCGGCAATCGGCACCGTCGCGGAGGACACGAACGGGAAGGGCACGGCTTTAGCCGTGCCGCCTGCGAGCACAGAAACTGCGGCTTTAGCCGCTGAGGGAGCCGCTTTTGTCCGCGAAGAAACTCTTCGCTCCGCCACTCGCGTTTCCCGGGCAATTCTGGATGGAATGGTGCGCAAGAAATGGCTTGTCCGCGAAGATGCCTCCGGCCCGCAAACCGCCACGCGCACCGTGAAGATCGCGGTGCTTAAATCCGCTGACGGCAAACTGAACGAGAACCAGCGAAGTCTCGTGGACACGCTGGCCGCTTCTGGTGGCAGGGTTCCCGTCCAGACGTTGCAGGCGCTCGAAGTCCCGCGGACGACCATGAGCACGCTGATTCGCCGAGGTCTCGTCGAGATCGTCGAACAACCCGCCGAGTTCGCAGTCTCGCGCACCAAGCCACGCCGGTCGCCGTTCGACTTCGATTTCAACGCCCAGCAAGAGTCCGCGCTCGCCCGTTTGCGCGAGGATGTCGAGGCGCGCAAGTTTTCCGGCATGTTGCTGCACGGGGTCACCGGCTCGGGCAAAACTGCAGTCTATCTGGCGGGGATGCGCGCCGTGCTCGAAGCCGGGCGAGCGGCCATCTTGCTTGTCCCTGAGATCGGATTGACGCCTGCCGTCGCCGCCGATTTGCACCAGGTCTTCGGCGACGAAGTTGCCATCCTGCATTCGGCGCTCTCCGATCGTGAACGCGCTGAGCAGTGGCACCGCATCAAGCGCGGTGACGCGCGCATGGTTGTGGGCACCCGTTCGGCCGTGTTCGCTCCGGTCGCCGATCTTGCGCTCATCATCGTGGACGAAGAACACGACGCCTCCTACAAGCAGGAAGAAACGCCGCGTTATCACGCCCGCGACGTCGCGGTCATGCGAGCCAAGATGGCGAATGCCGTGGTCGCGCTCGGCTCGGCGACGCCCTCGCTCGAGTCCTATTTCAACGCCACGAAAAACAAGTATGCGCTGGTGCAGTTGCCCGACCGTGTGGAACAGCGGCCTCTGCCGGAAGTCGAGATCGTTGATATGCGCCAGGAGTTCCAGGAAACCGGCCACGAGCAGGTGGTCTCGCGCAAGCTGGCCGCGGAAATCGAGAAACGGCTCGACCGCAATGAACAGGCCATGGTGCTGCTCAACCGACGCGGATACTCTCCGGTCGTTCTCTGCCGCACTTGCGGGAAGAAACTGGAATGCGCGAACTGCGCCATTGCGCTCACCCATCATAAGCGCGAGCACAAGATGGTCTGCCATTATTGCGGGTACACGGCGGCCGTGCCGAAAGCGTGCGTGCACTGCGGCAGCGAGTATGTCTACTTTCTAGGCACCGGCTCGGAAAAGCTGGAAGAGTTGCTGCACGGGATGTTTCCCCAGGCGCGTATCGCCCGGCTCGACCGCGATACCGTCCGCGCCCATGAAGATTTCGAGCGCACTCTGAACGCGCTGAACGAAGGCGAGCTTGATCTCGTCGTAGGCACGCAGATGATCGCCAAGGGTCACGACATTCATGGCGTGACCCTGGTAGGCGTCGTCGGGGCCGACGTGGCTCTCGGCCTGCCCGACTTCCGCGCCGCCGAGCGCACCTTTCAGTTGCTCACGCAGGTTGCCGGACGCGCCGGCCGCGGCCAATCACCGGGCAAGGTGATCCTGCAGACGTATTTTCAGGATCACTACGCCGTGCAGTACGCGGCCCATCACGACTTTGCCGGTTTCTATGAGAAGGAACTTCGCTTCCGCAGTTGGATGCACTACCCGCCATATTCGGCTCTGGCCAACGTGCTGGTGCGCAGCAACAAACTCGACGAAGCGTTGCAGTGGTCGGGACTGCTCGGGAATTGGTTCGTCAAGACCCGGCACGAAGGCGTGCGCGTGTTAGGCCCGGCAGCCGCGCCGATTCTCAGGTTAAAGCGCGACTACCGCTACCACTTCGTACTGAAGTCGCCCAGCCGGGAGAAACTCAACACGACGTTACGCGCGATGTTGACCTACGCCACGCAGCAGAAGATTCCGCGCACACAGGTGATTGTGGACGTGGACGCGTTGTGGTTGATGTGATGGCAGGTCCTGGGTCTTAGACCGTTTCCAGCTATAGCGTGGAGTAAAGACGCTTGTCATCCCGAGCGTAGCGAGGGATCCAGGTTCTAGCTTGCACCACCAGTGTCGCCGCCGCGGGCAAACCCCCAGATCCCTCGCTGCGCTCGGGATGACAGTCCGTAATGGGCGACGGTCACTGTGAAAATGCTGGGTCTTAACTCGCAGCTCTCAGCTCGTAGCTTTTGGCTCTCGGGACGCTCTACCTCAAATTGATCGCTCCTCTTATCACCGTTACCGAGGCTGCGGGCAATTCATACATAGTGTCTTTCACCACATTTTCTTTTATCCGTGCGATTGGGCCGTCGGGATCGGCCCATCCTTTCGTGTAGGCGACCACCGTTGGTTCCGCGGCGTGCTCAGCATGCGCCATAAACCGCGTCGCCGCCGGATGCCATTGATACTGGGCGCTGCCGAACGTCGCGATTTCCACCGGTCCCGCAAAACTGCCCGCCGATCCCGACTGCCCGTGAAATGCGATCCGCACTTTGTGCGCATTCTGCTGGTCCCGGTTCACCAGCATCAGCGACCATTGCCCATCCGGACGCCTCACCGCGTACGCGGTTACCAGTTCGTGCCCGGCGCCGTCCTCAACGTCGCTGCTCGCCGCGTATACCTGATGCTCGCTGCCCTCGGGTTGCACCCACTCCAGATTGATCAGTTGCGCCACAAAGAACTGCGCCAGCGGCTGTTGAATCTCGTAATTGCCGTTGATAGTGAACATGCCAAACGTTCCGGGAGAACCGTTGCACCCCGGCTCCATGGGCAGCGGCAGATAGTGGAAGAAGTAGACGCCCTTGCCGCCCGCATTCAGGAACGCCCCAATGTAGTCGGCCAGCCAGATTCCCGCGAAAATGTCCTGATAGGTTTCACTGGCCGCCGACGACAGATTGCCTTCGGTGATGAACATCGGCGTGTCCGCCGGGACGCCGTCGTCGCGCCACACCTGCATGATGTGGCTCACCAGTTCCGGCTCTTCGTAAAGCACGCCCCAGGGCGATCGGCACGGATCATACGGATAATGCTCGAAAGAAAAAAATGCCAGATCGCTCAGCCGTCCATGCTGTTTGAGGTAATTCACAAAGCGCCCGGTCCACGACACGTTTCCATTCGCGTCGGGCCAGGCTTCAATGTCGCGATTCTCTCCCGTAAACGATGGCCCGCCCAGCTTCAGCGCCGGATCGACTTTATGCAGCGCTGTTGCCCACTGCAAATACAGGGCGGCATAATCCTCCGGCAGCATGAATTGGCCGTCGGCTTCCTCGCCCATCTCGATGTAAGAAATGGGATACTTGCGGTTCTTTAGATACGCGATTTCCGCAGCGGCGTTGTCCGGCGTGTCGTAGAGCAAGGCAATCGGAATCATCGCGGGCAGTCCGCGGGTCACACCGCTTGTGAAAAACAGATCAAATCCCACCTGCGCCTGCTTGGTTGAACCCAGATCCGAAGGCTCATGCCACGGATCAACCGACGAGCAATAAGTCGCGGTCTGTTCCTGGTCGGGCGTGTGGCGCATAACGTCGTGAAACGCGCCGTCGCCGCTGAACATCCCGATGTAGATTTCGCGGATGGCGTAGCCCACGCAATTGCGCGGATCTGCCGCCCCGTCAGCGTCACAGGTGTTCGACGATTCGCTCATCCACACGCGTACGAACCTCACCGACAAGGCGGCACGGCTCAGACGTATGGTCTCGGTCCCGCCTTTGCCGCTGGTGACCGTTCCTTGCGCGAAGGCCTGCCACACACCGCGGGTGGGCGCGTGAATCGGATCTTCCCCCGTCCAATACTGCACGACGTAGCGCCGCGCATACGGCTCTCCCCAGGCGATGCGAATGCTGTTCACCTGTTGCGTCTCGGCCAGATCGAGCACCACCCACTGCGGATGCAGGGCGTCACTTTCGCCTGTGAACCGTTCGGCGAGATAGGGATTGCTTTTCCAGAAGCTCACCAGATCGCCGTCGGTAAGCCGGGAGAAGCCCACGGTATCGGTGCCGTCGTTGCGGGTGAATCCGCGGCGGGGCAGGCCATAGCCGTAGGAATAGCGAATCATTTCGGTGGGCGTCGCCGAGCCGGTGAAATAGCCTTTGCCGCTGGGCTCGCTCCACGTTCCTTGCGGATTCCAGTGCCAGGCCTCGATCGCTAGCTCGGTGTTCTGGCGGTAGCTCACGGGCTGCCAGCCGGAAGCCTGCGTTTGGCCGAGTGTGGGCTGCAGCAGATCCTTGTCAATCGCTTCCACCGCAATTCGGTCCACGCCTGCTCCCAGAGTCTCTTTCGGCACGAAGTGGTTGGTCGCGTGGCTGGTGTCAACCTCGACCGTTTGCGCGGCCACGGTTACGCAGAGCCGGACACATAGAATCACGAGTGCGGAAGCCAGAATTGGTCTACTCACGGGAGGATGCCTCTTCCATTAAAACGATTGAATAGAGGAGTATACGAGAGAATTCGAGTCAGAGCGAGCGTATTTTGTGAGGCTCCCGGCCTACCTGCCGCGCCACTGCCGCACGACATCCAGAGTGGACATGTTTGCAAACGGCGCGGGCGTCATTGTGAGCACTAGCATCGCGAACGCAAATACCGCCAGCCAAGCGCGCTTGCCGGAAACGCGGGGCCATTCCGCAACCTGCGGATGCCGGAAGCTGCTCAGCTGCAGCAGCACCGCCCACAGCCACCATCCCGTCCACAGGTAGTACGCCATCGGCAACAGAATCCCGATCGTGAGCCAGGAAATGAATTTGTGTGCCCGCGGCGAAATCGCGAAAGCGATGTGCCCGCCATCCAGTTGCCCGCCCGGCAACAGATTCAAGGAGGTGGCAAACATGCCCACCCACGCGGCGATCGCGGCAGGATGCAGCAACACTTTCTGCAACGGTAGTCCGGCAACTCCGTGCGCAGGACTCACTATGGCCAGCGCTCGCTGCATGAGATCAAAGATGAGCGGAAACCCGAGTTCATAGTCGGCGGGGCCGAGGCCGGACGGCATTGGCTTTGACCAGCCCAGTGAGACCAGGAGCGCGACCAGGGCAACGATGAATCCCGCAATCGGCCCTGCGATCCCAATGTCGAACAACGCGGTGCGCGAGCGAATCTTGGAGCGAATCAGGATGACGGCTCCCATCGTTCCAATGAGTGTCGGAAAAGGAATGAAAAAGGGGAGCGTCGCACGAACACCATAGTGGCGACAGCACAGGTAATGCCCCATTTCGTGAGACAGAAAAAAAAGCATGACCGTGGCCGCAAAAGGCCAGCCCGCCAGCAGTTGCTCCGGCTTCGTGTAGGCCCATTTCCAGGGGAAATACTCAAGCTTTTCGTCGCTGACGGAGAGCGCCGGAAGGTTGCGCTCGAAGTTGTACTGCATTCTGGCGCCCATGACCAGCGTGGTAAAACAGGTCGCTAACAAAAGCAGTGCGTGCAGCCAATAGCGTTGCCGCGGCGGTGGCCCCACGGGTCGCGGCAGCGCCTGGTAATACTCGAGCGTAGAAGTGGGAACCGGAGGATCGGCTTCTGCCATGCGATTCTTCGGACCGGGAACTGGAGTCCGGGCCCGTTCTTTGATGCTACTACGAGCGGAGAGAGTACGACGGCGGACCGCAGAATTGCGGGCAGGCCGCCTCAGTCAATCGACTGCAATTCCTTCCCCGGCTTAAACCGCACTGCCCTTCCTGGCGGAATCGAAACCTCGGCGCCGGTGCGCGGGTTGCGCCCGATTCCGGTTTTGCGTGGACGCACGTTGAACACGCCGAACCCCCGCAGTTCAATGCGGCTGCCGCCGGCCAGCGCCTTCTTCATACTCTCGAAGACGGTTTCCACGGCCAGTTCGGCCTTGGTTTTGGTGATGCCGGTCTTGGCTACCACTTCGTTGATGATGTCGAGCTTGATCACAAGCGGCTCCCCCGTGCAGGCGCAAGATAATGCTTCAAGTCATTGATGCTAAGGGAGATAACGGAGATTGTCAACGGGAGCATCTATCCCGTAAACTGACATGCAACCCAGCCAGCAAAGTTTGAGTGTTGGATCAGCATTGTCATCCTGAGACGGGCGCACTTTGCCCGACGAAGGATCTGGGCGAGCCGCACGAATCGCCCGCGTATTTTGCGGGCGAATAAATCGCGCGTTTGGCTCGCATCCATATCCAAATTACTCAATTACAAAATTACCCGATTTCAAAATTTCCCAAGGAGTTCCATGCTGAAGAGTGACCGCTGGATTCGCAAGATGGCCCTGGAACACGACATGATTAACCCCTTCTCGGAGAAGCAGGTGCGCGAAGGCGTGGTTTCGTTCGGGCTGTCGTCGTACGGCTATGACTTGCGCGTGGCCGACGAGTTCAAGATTTTCACCAACGTCAACTCGTCCATCGTTGACCCCAAGCACTTCGATGAAAAATCATTCGTCAACATCACCACCGACATCTGCATCGTCCCGCCCAACTCGTTCGCCCTGGCGCGCTCGGTCGAGTACTTCAAGATTCCACGCAGCGTGCTGACCATCTGCGTGGGCAAGAGCACCTACGCCCGCTGCGGCATCATCGTCAACGTGACCCCGTTCGAACCGGAGTGGGAAGGCTTCGTCACGCTCGAGATCTCCAACACCACGCCGCTCCCGGCGCGCATCTACGCCAACGAAGGCCTGTGCCAGATTCTGTTCTTCCAGTCCGACGAAATCTGCGAAACCAGCTACGCCGACCGCAAGGGCAAGTATCAAGCGCAGAAGGGGATCGTGCTGCCGAAGCTGTGAAACCGTCGTTGGTCGTTCGTCATTGGTCGTTGGCCAACACCGCAACTTCCAGGCGCCTCCCCAAGTTGCTATACAGCGAGGGGACTGCAGGTTCCGCCAATCTCGGAGCCGCGCAGCGGCGCAAGAATAAAGCCCACGGCGCAAGCCGTGGGTGATAAGCGGGAAAATGAACAAGCCCTGAAGGGGCGAAAGAAATGCTATGACACAGACTCCGCTAGGGACAACACGCTTTCAGTTGACCATCGAGACTGAACGCGAGACCGACGGCCGATGGATAGCCGAGATTCCGGACATCCCCGGCGCTATGGCCTATGGCAACACAGAAGAACAGGCTGGAGAGGGTGCTGAATCTCGCTGTACGGGCAGTTGCTACGTCACCCGCAAATAAGTCGTATATTCCTGATCCCCAATCGCCGTAAACGGCAGCATCTTGACCGGACCGCCCGCAGTCTCAATCTGCCAGCTCTGCGCCCCGATCCTCTTCGCGGCCAGCAACTGCCCCCGCGTCACCTTAGGCTCTGCGTCGGTGATCGCGAACAGTACGACCGGCCCCACCACCACTGCCACAGTCTCGGGATGCTGCGCGTCAATTGCCTCCAGTCGCATCGTCAGTGGAAGCTCCAGGTCGATGCGGTCCCCGGTCCTCCACTGCCGCTCGACGCGCGCGAAGCTCCCGGCCGAAGCCGCTTCCCGCTTGCCATTCACAGATACAGAAGCTTGCTCCGCCCACGCCGGAATCCGTAAATTGACCGCAAACTCCGCAGGTTTGGACGTCTTCACTTCCAATTGAATATGTGAGTCGTACGGATACTCACTCTTCTGCGTCAAAGAAATTTGCGACCCACCCTGCGTCCAGCGCAGCGTCGAAGGGATGTACAAATTCACATACACGCCGCGGGCATCACGAAAATACGTATTGATCCGATAGTCCGCCGCGACCTGCGGCAACGTTCCCGAGCAGCACGCCCATCGTTGCTCGTGATAGACCTTTCGTCCCTTGAAGTTGTAATCCGAATAGTAATAGGTCCGGCCATCGGCCTGGAGCGGCAACGATCCCAGCACCGTGTTGTACATCACGCGCTCCATGCTATCGCCGTAACGCGGATCGCGGGTCACGCGCAGCAGGTAGCGGGTCAGCTTGAAGTGGGCGTATGACCCGCAGGGCGTTTCAAAACTGCTGTGAGTTTTCGGGAGGCTGTCGTAGACGTCGGCGCTGCCGGTCGCGCGCAGCGTCTCATCCGGCCCCCAGCCGCCGGTGGCGTAACTTTGCGCCGCGAGCATGTCGAATCCGCTTCTCGCGGCCCGCAGATGCTTCTCGCTTCCTAACGTGAGATACGCCTGCATCGCCGAACACAGCGAATTCACATGGCTGTAAGCATGCCGTCCGGCCAGATCATTCTGGCCCTCCGCCAGCCGGTCGAAGAACACATCGTTCAGGTACTGCACGCCCAGCGCTCGATAGCGCTCTCCCGCCCCTCGCTGGTAGGCCAGAAAAAGATTCTCCGGCATCGTGTACGACTCGTCCCAGGTATACGAAACATCCGGGGTGGAGCGCCATCTTTGCCCGTGCTCGATCGCTTTCTTGGGCAAGTGCGGCAGTGCGGTATCCGTAGTTTTTTCCAGGATGGCAAATGCATCGGGATCGCCAGCGTACTGGTGCGAATCGATCAGTCCGCACACCAGTTTGTCGTACGAATAGGCGGGAAAGCGGGTGTTCTCATAAAAGTCGCCCGCGATGGTCTTGGCGTACAAACGATTCAGCCTGAGTATCTTGTCGCGCGTCTCCGGTGAGCGGTTGATGGCATACGACCGCGCCAGTGCGGAAATCCACTGCCCGAACGTGCATCCGGGAGCAAAGCCGATTTCAAAAAGATAATTCTGATTGTGGGGATCGTACTGGTACCAGCCGCCCAAATCCTCACCCGGAGCCGGTTGCCCGACCATCTGCCGGAAAGGTTTCAGCAGCGCGTCTTCGTTCAGGTTCATGAGCAAGTCATGAGTCTGCTGAAGCTGCTGCTCGTGGAGCGGGCTGTCGAGCGCAACGTCGCCGTAGCCGAATTCCTCGAGTGCGCTCGATTCAAGTGAACCCGAGGCAACAGCCCGAGCGGAACCGTGCAAGCGAGGAATCAGATTGGCCGCCGCGGTCAGGGCGGCCGACTGGAGAAAACTTCTGCGGGAAACGTACCAGGGAGACATTTGTCCTCCCGAGCTTCAAGACCGATCTCGAGGAAACCGGGCCTGTTAGTGCTGGTTCTCGCCTTCTTTATACATGTACTTGATCGCCGGTTTGTAGATCATCAGGTTCGGTTCACCCGAGTCGCGGTTCACCTTGAGGCAGTTCTTGTCGTACCACTCGATGACTCCGCGCACCTCCTCGCCGTCGCGCAGCACAATCACCATCTGCGTCCGCGACTGCATCTGCTTCTGATAGTAGAAGTTTTCCGCGTTGGTCTGCTCCGGAGGCGCGGGCTTCTTGCCTCCGCCGCCTCCCATGGGACGATCGCCTCGGTCTCCGCGGTCGTGCCGCTCTTGCCGCTCGGGGCGCTCACGTCGCTCCTGCACTGGCATGGGCGCCGCAATGTGGTTGGACGTCTCCCGCTGCAAGCTTGGCCGGATCAGCTTGCGGTTGCCAAAATTCTCTTTTTCGGTAAATTCGCCGGCGGTTATGGAATCTATCGTTTCCTTCATTATGGCGCTACCTCGGATGCACGCATTCGGACAAACTGCCATGCCGGGGGAACCAGGAAATTAATCAGCGAAGGCGTGAGATTTTCACTACCGTAACACAGGAATCAGTCCCTGACAATGCTGTTATGTGCAATCAACCATCCCCTGTGACGAATCTTGCACACCTGTAGAATATCGTTTCACCTCTGCCCTATAGCTGTTCCGCGCCTTTCTGGGCGAGAGTCCTGGGCACGATCCCGGCCAAGCCCGATCCGCTGCGGGTCTAGCTCGTCTTCGAGAGGTCGGCGCCGCGACGTTCTCTGCCGCTCCCCGTGACCACCGCCACCAGAGTTGCGACAATCGCTACCGTCCACACAAGCACCGGGGCATACAGACCGGCATAGCGCTGCTCAACGACCCGGGCCTGGACGCGTATGTTCCATGAAGAAAGAAAGTTGCCCAGCTGATAGGCGAATCCGGGGAAAGTACCGCGTACGGCCGGAGGCGAGAGCTCGTTCAAGTGTGCCGGAATTACTCCCCACGCTCCCTGCACCATGAACTGCATCAGAAAGCCCCCCAGAGCCAGCATCGGGACCGTGTGCGAGTACGCCCACAGCGGGATCACGGGAATCGCCAGCAGCGCGGCGAGCACGATCGCCCGCCGCCGTCCGATTTTTTCTGACCATGTCCCGAACACGATCCCTCCTAACAGCGCTCCGATATTCGCGACGACGGCAATCAACCCTACGGTTTGCGGTGTGAACTTGTGGTCCTTCTGCAGGAACGTGGGGTACAAGTCTTGCGTCCCGTGGCTGAAGGAATTGAAAGCGAACATCAGCAGCACCAGGAAAATGAACGTGCCCACATAGGTCAGGATGTCCTTGCTTAAGCGTCTCTCTGCGTTTTTCGAGACCTTGCCTTGCGCCCAGGCCGGCGATTCGTTCACCTTGGTGCGAATGTAGATCACCAGAAACGCCGGCAAGGCGCCAATCACAAACATCCCGCGCCAGCCCACATAGCGAAACACAGTTCCGTAAACCAGTGCGGCCATCAAATAGCCCACCGCGTAGCCTTCCTGCAAAAGCCCCGAGAAGAATCCACGCCCTTCCGCAGGCAGAGTCTCAAATGCCAGCGCCGCGCCCACGCCCCATTCTCCACCCATGGCGATCCCGAACAACGCTCGCGCGATGAGCAGAGTCTTCAGCGAAGGCGCAAAAGCGGAGGCCAATTCGAAGACTGAATAGGCGATGATGTCCACCATCAGCGTAGGGCGGCGTCCGAACCGGTCCGCCATCAGTCCGAACAAGAACGCTCCCACCGGACGCATCGCCAGCGTCAAGGAAACCGCCGCCACCACGGCGGAGACTTTTGCCTGGAATTGCGTCGCGATAGCGCTGACGCAGAACGTCAGAATGAAGAAATCAAACGCGTCCAGCGACCACCCCAGAAAGCATGCGACGAACGTATTCCGCTGCATCGCTGTAAGCCTGCGAAAATGCCCGATGAATTCCATGGTGAACGACCTGCCGGTCTCGAAGATGGTTTGGGTAGGGCACGGCTTCAGCCGTGCCGCGAGCGGTCGCAGAGAATCCGGGCTTTGCCCCTGCGGGGCGCCGTCTCAGTCTCCTATGCGGACTCCGTGCCCTCCCTAATTCGCTCTTTTCTTCCTGCCTCCGTCGCCTTGCGGATGCTAGCATATGCTTTCAATCTGAAATCCGAAATCAACATTCTTCTCCATGCCCGAACTCGATCTCCCGCAACGCCAGGCTCCCGACGCGCTGATGCTCACCGGCTTCTGGTATCGCGCCCTGCCCGCCGATCGCGTTCACCGCAATCAGTTGCATAAAGCGACGCTGCTCGAGATTCCGCTCGTAATCGGACGCGACCGCCTGGGACATCCCTTCGCCCTGCGCGATGCTTGCCCGCATCGCGGCATGCCCTTGAACCGCGGCCAGTTCGACGGCGAGAACCTGGAGTGCCCTTATCACGGCTGGCAGTTCGACGTGCATAACGGCCAATGCCAGCTGATTCCTTCGCTCACCTCCGATCAGACTCTGAAAGTCGACCGTATTTATGCCGGCAGTTATTCCTGCGAAGAGCAGGACTCATTCATCTGGGTCTATATTCCCGATCCCGGCCCGCAGGGCGCGGGATTTACCCAACCGCCGGAGGCGCCTGACCCTCCTCCGCAAATCGGCAAATTCAGCGCCAAATACAAACTCGCCTACCTGCAGGCCGAAATGCCGGTCAGCATTGACCACGGCATCATCGGCCTGATGGATCCCGCGCACGGTCCGTTCGTTCATCAGGCGTGGTGGTGGCGCTCGCGGCATAGCATCCACGAGAAGAAAAAGAACTTCGAACCGATCCCCAACGGCTTCCGCATGAGCGCCCACACCCCCAGCTCGAACTCCGCGCCCTACAAGCTGCTCCGCCTATATGCAAACGCCGAATCGACCACCACCACGATTGATTTCGTTTTGCCCAACGTTCGCACCGAGACCATCCGCGCCGGCAAGTACTGGTTCTCCAGCCTGACCACCGTCACGCCCATCACCCGCAATCACTGCCGCGTCGACGTCGTCGCCGCGTGGAACCTTTTTCGCTGGTTGCCTTTCGGCCCCGAACTGTTGAAGTTCGTCTTTGCCAAATTTGTCGAGCAGGACCGCCGCACCATGGAAATGCAGGCCGAGGGCCTGAAGCACAACCCGCACTTGATGTTGATTGACGACGCCGACCGCCCCGCCAAGTGGTACTTCCAGCTCAAGGCGGCGCATCTCGAAGCCAAGCGCACCGGCGCGCAGATGAAGCACCCCATGGCCGGTCCTGTCACGCTGAGGTGGAGGAGTTGAACCTCGCACGGCACTGACGAAGACCGCCGAAGCTACGATACTTTTGAGACTGAGGCGACGTCATGATCCAGCGTTCCCCGATCCGCTTGATTCCTCCGCTCGTGTTGTTCGTGGCTTTGGTCTCTGCCGGACCGGCACAAAGCCAGAATGCCGATGCTCGCAGCCCCACCGGCGAGCAAGCCGCGGCAAAGCTGGCCTCACAACCCTACACGTCTGACACTCCGGACATTCTCCGCGAGACCCAGCTCGGCATCAATCAATCTGGCTATACCGGATTGATTTGGTGGATCCCGTTTGAGTTCTGGCAGAAGTCCAGCGCAGAGCGTGGCGTCAGCGCTGAACAGACCGAAAAGGCGCTAGGGAAGCTGCGAGACTATACGGTTGTATGCATCTTCGCAGCCAAGGTAGGAAGTCTCGGCTCTTTCGACTTCGTTTCAGCCGAGGCGATCGAGAAGAACACCTTTTTGCGGGATGCAGATGCGAAGGAGTATTCCGTGATCAAAGATCCCTCGGAGGACGCCAAGAACCTTGCCGCCATGATAAGACCTGTCCTATCTGCGGCTCTGGGCAAGGCCGGCGAAAACACTCAGATGCTGTTCTTCCCCAGCCGGAGTAAAGAAGGCTCAATGATTGCCGACGCGACTCGCAAGGGCCAGTTCTCCATCGTGGTTCGAGCCATTCTCGGAGAACCGGAGGCGGTTTATCTATGGCGACTGCCGCTCACTTCCGTGTCGCCGCCTAAGTACTGCCCGGTAGGCAAGGAGCGCGTGAACCTCAACTGGGAGTATTGCCCCTGGCACGGAGTTCCCCTCAACGCTTCTTCGACTCATTGAGCGGCGACCCAAGACCTACCCCGCCACCAGCCAGTCCATGGCCTCTTCCCGCGTCTTGAAGGTGGGGAAATCACGCTGGGAAAAGCTCTTGAAATGTTCGTAGAACACGTGCGGCAGCCTCTCGGTTCCAACCCAGGCAGAGCGCTTCACATAAGGACGATCCAGCGTCAGCACTTCCTTGATTTTGGTGGCCACGTTCTTGTCAATGTGCGCTCTAGAAAAATCGGCGAGCGTCAGCACCGAGCCGGGCGCGTGCCGCGCGATATCGGCCCGCACCTGATCGAGCAGCAGCAGCATTTCCTTCGCCGTGCAATCGCTGAAGTCAATGAGGAAGACGGCGTGGCCTTTGTGCTTGATGAAGCGCAACCGCTCGTCGAGTGAGTTGCCGGAAGAAGACCCGCCAGCCGTCATGCTAATAGTCCCTCCACCACGCCATAAGCTCCGTCCAGCGCGGCATCTAGCGCGGAGGCATCCTTGCCGCCGGCTTCAGCCAGATCCGGCCGTCCGCCGCCCTTGCCGCCAACTTTCTGCGCCACCGGACCGATCACCTTCCCGGCCTGCACCCGGCTGGTCAGATCTTTGGTGACGCCCACAATCAACGCGACGTTACCATTCGACGCCGAGCCGAGGATCACAACTCCCGAGCCGATCTTGTCCCGCAATTGATCCACCAGCGTGCGCATCTGCGCCCGCTCCAGATTGTCCACCCGGTGCGCCAGCACCTTCACGCCCTTGACTTCCTTCACCTTGTCGCCAATGTTGGCGGCGCTCGACGACGCCGACTTCATGCGCGCCTGGTCGAGTTCGCGCGTCAACCGCTTGATCTCGGAGTCCTTCTTCTCAAGCTCCGCCTTCAATGCGTCTGCCGGGGAAATGGTTTCCCGAGACGCATCCTCAGACCCGGCTGCCCCACCCTTCGCGATTTTCGAAGGGTGGGGACTGACGAAACTCGACACAACACCCTCCAGTTCGTGATCCCTGCGGAAGTGAGCGAGTGATCCCTCACCCGTAATCGCCTCTACCCTTCGCACCCCGGATGACACGCTGCCTTCCTTCAGAATCTTGATCAGTCCGATCTCCCCGGTCGCGGCCGTGTGCGTGCCACCGCAAAGCTCCGTCGAAAAATCGCCAATGCGGATGACCCGCACCTTGTCGCCATACTTTTCCCCAAACAGCGCCATCGCATGATACTCGTTGATGGCCACATCAATGGGCACATTCTCGATGGTCTCGATTTTCCGGTTGCGCAGCACTTCCTTGTTGATGATGTCCTCAATGTCCTGCAATTCCTCGTCTTCGACCGCAGTGAAGTGCGAAAAATCAAACCGCAGATGATTCGGCGCCACCAGCGACCCCGCCTGCTTCACATGCTTGCCAAGCACCTCGCGCAGACCCGCGTGCAGTAGGTGCGTGGCCGTGTGATTGCGCATGGTGGCTTCGCGCACATCGGTGTTGACGACGGCGTCGATTTTGTCGCCCACGCGAATCACGGGGGTGCCCCACCCTTCCGCGTTCTTTGCGGAGGGTGGGGATTTTACGATTACCTGATGTGCTCTCACCCCCTGGACCGGGTAATAACATCCCTTCACCTCGGCCACGACGGTGTTGTGATCGTCCGAGTAAAACCACCCCTTGTCGCCCACCTGCCCGCCCGACTCGGCATAGAACGGCGTGTGGTCAAGGATGACCTCGCCTTCTTCGCCCGGCTTGAGCTCCTGCGCGCCCTGCCCGTTGCGAATGATGGCCAGCACCTCGCAGTTGTCCGATCGTGTCTGCCGGTATCCTTCGAACTCTGATTTCGGGAGCTGCTGGTAGGCCGGATTCGCGGTCTGCTTGGCAGCGCCTTTCCAGGAGGCGCGAGCGCGAGCCTTCTGTTCCTCCATCGCACGGTCAAAACCGGCTTGGTCGAATCCTATACGCGCATCACGGCATGCGTCCTGAATGAAGTCGAGCGGGAGACCGTAGGTGTCATACAGTCTAAAGGCGGCATCGCCGGCGAGAAGAATGGATCTGACGCGTTCGTCCAAGCGCTGCAGGAGATCGTTCGCCGCAGTTGCACCAACCAGTTCCGTCAAAATCTCCTGGACGTGAATTACGTTACCCTTCCTTCTTGTCTCCTCGAAAATGCTGCGCTTGCTTGCGTTGAGTATCTGACCGATGTAGTCGAGGGCCTGTTGGCTCGCTTCTTCCTTAACGTTCTCAATAAACTCCTCAAGTTTTTCTAGTGCCACGTCGAGCGTGCGAGCAAACCTCGCCTCTTCTGCATAAACGACCTTGTTCACCTGCCGAGATGTGTCGACCAATTCGGGGTAGGCTTCCTTCATCAAATCGACTACCGAGTCGACCATCTCGTGGAGAAATGGCTTCTGCGGCGGCAAACTGAAGGAAGTAAATGTCCGCGGATCGAGGGATACGGGTTTTAAGGACCCCTTCGGCGCCTCTCGAGCACCAAATGCCTGCAGCAGGCGCCCATGCCGAATAGCGCGGCGGATGATTTTACGCAGCACATAGCCGCGGCCTTCATTCGATGGCAGCACACCATCTGAGGTCAGGAACGTGGCAGCGCGAGAGTGGTCAGCGATTACCCGGAGTGAAGCTGCGGATCGCGCCCTAGCCTCGTTCTCCAGTTCCCTGGCGAGCGATGTCCCCGTCAACTCCGCCGCCTTCTCAATCAGCGGCGTAAACAAATCCGTCTCATAATTCGAGATCACGCCCTGCAGCACCGCCGTCACCCGCTCCAGCCCCATGCCCGTATCAATCGACGGCTTGGGCAGCGGATTCAGCTTCCCGCTCGAATCGCGGTCAAACTGCATGAACACAAGATTCCAGATCTCGACATACCGCCCGCAATCGCAGGGGAACGCACAATCCGTGTGGCCCTGGTCGGACGCTGCCGGTCCCATATCGTAATGAATCTCGCTGCACGGCCCGCACGGCCCGGTGTCGCCCATCTGCCAGAAATTGTCTTTCAGGCCGGATTCGAAAATGCGATCCTTCGCCACGCCCTCGGCCAGCCACAGATCGTAGGCCTCGCTGTCGCGCGGAACGAGCATGGGCTCGCCAGATCCTTCGAAGATGGTCACATACAGCTTGTCTTTCGCAATCCCAAACCATTCCTTCGCAGTAATCAGTTCCCACGCGTACGCGATGGCATCTTTCTTGAAATAATCGCCAAAGGAAAAATTCCCCAGCATCTCGAAGAACGTGTGATGCCGGTTGGTGAACCCCACGTTCTCCAGATCGTTGTGCTTCCCCCCGGCGCGCACGCACTTCTGCGAAGTCGTGGCCCGCGAGTAGTCGCGCTTCTCCAGTCCAAGAAAAACGTCTTTGAACTGGTTCATCCCCGCGTTGGTAAACAGCAGCGTGGGATCGTTCTGCGGGACAAGCGGCGACGAATGCACCTCCTTGTGCCCCTTCTGCACAAAGAAGTCCAGGAATTTGCGGCGAATTTCCGAACCGGTCAGCATCGAGGCTTCATTCTAAACGATAACGCTGGAAAATCAGGAACGCCCTGAAAACACCGAAACCACAGAGGACACAGGGAGCACAGAGGCATGCCTGGCTAAAGCCTCCGTGACCCCTGTGCCCTCTGTGGTTTGCTTCTGCTTCTAACTATTTCACACTGTCGCCGGACTTCTGATCGGCCGGCTTCTCGTCGCCGTGCTTTATTTTGTGTCCGATGTCCTTGACGCCGCTCTTGATTGCGCCGCCCGTTCTCTCCGCGAGGTGTGCGGTGTCTTTGCCCACAGCCTTGGCGCCCTCTTTCGTATCTTTCCCCACGCTCTTGGCAGCGTCCGCCGTGTCGTGACCGGTTTCTTTCGCTACGTTGCCGCTATCCTTCCCGCCGGTCTTCGCGTCTTTTCCCGTATCTTTGGCCGCAACCTTGGTGTCCTTCGCGGTGTCTTTCGCCACCGTTTTGGTCTCGTGTCCGGTCGTCTTCGCCACCTTCGCCGTGTCCTTGGCGCCGGTCTTGGCACCCTTTGCCGTGTCTTTGGCCACGGCCTTCGTATCCTTCGCCGTGGTCTTGGCGGACTTCTTTACCTCGGTACCGGCGCCGGTAGATTTGTCCTTGTCCGCGCTCCCTGTGTCCTGACCATAGACCATCGACGCCACGCTCAGCACGGCCGTCACAAGAATTGCTGCCAGCGTCACTTTCATAGCTTCCCTCCTGCTCAGTTTGTAACGGACAGGTTAGACGATACCCCAGTCATTGTCCGTTTCTTCCCCACCATATTGCTCTCTCTGCAAGATGCCCCTCGCCATTATGAGATGCAAAACTTCAGCGCCAGGATTACCCACAGTTTTCAGGACGGGGCCACCAGCACGAATCTTTTTCGAATGCGGGCAACCTTTCATCCTTCGCCTTCGCTTTCCAGCGCGCTCAGAGTTTCGTCATCCACCTCCCACTTCTTCAGAATCGTGAAGATGACCTTCGTGCCGAAGCCGGCGCGCGCCAACTGGCGAAAGATGCGCGCTGCCTGCTTCTGGTCTCTCGGTTTTTCCAACCGCTTCCGGCGAAGATACTCGCGGGCCTGCTTCTCTTCGTTCACACCGTCAAACACCGCGTCCAAGGCCTTCTCGATCACCGCTCCGTGCAGGCCCTTGGCTTTCAGGTCGGTGACGATCCGTCTCCTTCCAAATTTCTGATTGTCGCGCCGCAGCGAGGAATACGTCGTCGCGTACTCGGAATCGTTCAGATAACCGTGACCCTTCAGCCGCCGGATCACCAACTCCACCAGCGTCTGCCCGTATTCCGACTCGGCGTCCTCCACGCGCGCCCGCATCATGCGCTTCAGTTCGGCCACGGTGCGCATGCGCCGCCCCAGCGCCTCCACGGCGTATTCATATAGTTCTTCTTCGGAATAGAATCGCTTCTTCGGCCGCGGGAACGCCATACAAGCTAACGATAGCGCAAATCAGGGGTCAGAGGCCAGGGGTCAGTGATTCCTCGGTTACGCCTTCTAACCGCAAAGAGAGAGGGCGCGATCGCTCGCGCCCTGAAACCTTGAAACTTTGAAACATTGAAACCCTGAAACTCTACCTTCCCCCAAACCCCGCCGACTGCATGGACTGCCGCGAAATGTCCGAAGTGGACGCGATGCCCTGCATGCGCAGCTTGAAGTCGTCGGCGTTGGAAGCGTTTTCCAGCGCGGTTTCGTAATTCACCAGCCCCGCCTGGAACAGATCCCATAGCGACTGGTCGAAGGTCTGCATGCCGTATTGCGACGTACCGGCCGCGATCGCGTCGCGGATGGCGCGTGTCTTTTCCGGAACCAGCACGCATTCGCGGATGTAAGCGGTATTGATCATCACTTCCACTGCGGGCACGCGGCCATCGGCGTCGCAACGGCGCACCAGGCGCTGGCTGATGATGGCCCGCATCACGGCCGCCAATTGCAGACGAATCTGCTTCTGCTCCGGCGGAGGAAAGATGGAGATGACGCGGTTGATGGTTTCGACTGCGTCCAGCGTGTGCAGGGTCGAGAACACCATGTGGCCGGTTTCGGCCGCGTGCAGCGCGGTCGAGATCGTTTCCAGGTCGCGCATTTCGCCCACCAGGATCACGTCCGGATCCTGACGCAGAGAAGCGCGCAGCGCCGCCCCGAACGAGGGCGTGTCCACCCCGACCTCACGCTGGTTTACGTATCCCTTCTTGTCGCGGTGCAGAAATTCGATGGGGTCCTCGATGGTGATGATGTGCTCGGCGCGCGAGGAGTTCACGCGGTCCACCATCGCGGCCAGCGTTGTAGATTTGCCGGAGCCGGTAACGCCCGTCACCAGCACCAGCCCGCGCGGCATGTCGCAGATCTGTTCCACCACCTTAGGCAGAAACAGTTCGTCGAGGGCGCGAATCTTGGTCGGAATGACGCGCAGCACCAGTCCCACGTTGCCACGCTGCTGAAAAATGTTCACACGGAAGCGTCCCAGGCCGGCAACGCCGTACGCCATATCGATTTCTGTAGTCTCTTTGAATTTCTGCTTCTGCCGCGCCGACATCATGCTGAACGCCATATTCAGCATGTCCTCGGCGCTGATGCGGGGCTGGTCGGTCAACGGCGCCAGTTCGCCGTCAATGCGCAGGTGAGGGTAATTTCCCACCTTCAAATGCAAGTCGGAAGCTCGCCGTTCCGTTGCAATCCGCAGCAGGTCATCAATGTTCATGAAAGAGTTTTCCCGTGGAAGTCCCCAGTCGGAGGGCTCCCCACTTGACGCTCTTAATCATGATCGCCCGAATCGTCACCTTCCCCAAGATGACCTAGGTAATGGCCCCGAGGCGGCGATGGGACACAGCCTTAAGTGCTCGACTAACACACAGTTACACCGGCTGGGCACTGCCGGGCTGTCCTGCCACGCTACTCAAACGGATTGCCTTCTCCCATCTCGAAGAAACTCTGACCCGTGAGCTTTTCCAGCGTTTCCACCGCCTTTTCTATCGGGCAGCGCCCCATGCGAAACTCGTCATTGAAGACTTCGCGCATCTGCTTCATTGAGCCGACCCGAATCTCCCGGCTCTCCTTTCCGCGATGGCAGGTGACGACGCTGTTCTTCAATTCCACCGAGCAGTCGTCGAAATAGCGGAACACGCACAACCGCGTCATGAATGTCGCCGTCGGCCGAAACGACTCCAGAATGATGCCGTGGAAAAAATCGAGCCTGCGCGGAGTCTCGTTCACCGCGTACCCGTGAATTCGTTCTCCTCCCTGGAGCACATTCAGCGCCAATCGCCGGCCGCCGCCTCGATCCAGCACATAGCGGTAGGGACCCTGGCTCATCTCATGCGGCAACTCGGCTAGTAGCAGAGGCTCATAGAACGGCCCTCCGTAGCCGGCGTCCACGTGATATTCATTTCCATTCACGCGCACCCGAATCGCCGTGTGCACGTTGGCATGGGACATGTCGCAGCCCAGCAAGTCGGCGTCATATCCAATTTCCCGCAGCAGCTCCGCAAAGAACGGATTCGCCGTGTAGCACGTCCCGCCCAGGTCGTAGCGCTCGAGGCCATCGAGATACTCCGCGAACGTCGTGACCCTTCCTTTTCGCTCGCGGGCGATCAGCAACAGCTTCGAGATGTTTTCGAACGGAATCCGGATCACCTGCTCGCGAACAAGCTGCCGCAGACCTTCCAAGCCGTGGGGAGCACGATCGAATCCGAGCAGCCGCAGATATCGTGAGTACGGCTCGCGCATCTTCCCGCATTCTATGCCGAGCGCAAAAAGAAAGCCGCCCTTGCCGGGGCGGCTTTCAGGTCGTTAGAAAACTATCAGGCGGCGGTTTCTTCCGACGCAGGCGGCACGAACGGTTCATCGTAGCTGCCGCCGTAGATCGATGGCACTTTCGATCCCATGGGCCGCAGATACGTCGCCAGTTCTCCGCGATGATGGATGCTGTGGTTGTTGAGGAATCCCAGATACAGCACGGCTGGCAGGTTGAACACGTTGTAGAAGTTGATTGGCGTAAGTAACTGCTCCGGCGTCATCGCGGCCACACGTGCTACGCCACGCTTGATGTTCGCGTCGTACCACTCGGCCACTTCGGCCGAGGTCTGGGGTTTGTGTTCGGGCGTATCCATGGTGAACTTTACGTCAGCGATTCCGTCCAGAAACTGGATGTCAGAATTCGCCAGATGCCACGCCAATTCCTTCGCGGTGCGTGCGTTCGGATCGGGCTTGTAATCGGACTTCGCATCGGGAACAGCAGCAATCACTCTCCTGGTGACTTCCGCTTCACGCACCACGCCGTCGAGCATCACGGCGCGATAGCCGAGGGCAAATTCAGGAGTCAGGCCTTGCGACATATTTCCTCCTCGTGAGGGTGTTTTTTCTTCCGGGCTGGAACGGTTGAAAGGGGCGCTGGCTTGTTCTGAAATGCCGCGCCCCTCGCGTAGATGAGCTCCCCGAAGGAAGCGTCGCAAATTATACGCCAACCGGCTGCTTGCTGCGGACTGGAACCGGCGTGAGCCAGCCGTGGCGGTCGGGCTTCTCTCCGCGGACGATGGCGTAAAATTCCTTCTGCAGCGCCTTGGTGATGGGCCCCACGACTCCCTTGCCCACCTTGATCTTATCCACCGAGCGGATGGGCGTGACTTCGGCGGCGGTGCCGGTGAAGAACGCTTCGTCGGCAAGGTAGAGCATCTCGCGCGGAATCACCTGTTCGGCGGTCGGGATATTCAGGTCGCGAGCGATCTGCAGAATCGAGTCGCGCGTGATCCCGGGCAGCACCGAATTGCCCAGCGGTGCCGTGATCAGCCGGTCGCGGTGCACCAGGAACAGGTTCTCGCCCGATCCTTCGCTGGCGAATCCGTTGACATCGAGCGCGATGCCCTCGACGTAGCCGTTGGCGATGGCTTCCATCTTGATGAGCTGCGAGTTCATGTAGTTCGCGCCGGCCTTGGCCATGGTGGGCAAGGTGTTGGGAGCCAGGCGCGTCCAGGACGAAACGCAGACGTCGCAGGCGTCGCTCTCGTGCCCGAGATACTTTCCCCACGGATAGTTGACGATGTACACCTCGACCGGGCAGTTCAGCGGGTTGACGCCCGCATCGCCGTATCCGCGCAGCACTACCGGACGCACGTAGCACGGCCACACCCCGTTGTGCCCCACGGTTTCGAGCATGCCCTTGACGATCTCCTCGCGCGTGAAAGGGATGTCCATGCGGTAGACCTTGGCCGAATCGAGCAACCGCTGGATGTGTTCCTGGGCGCGGAAAATCGCCGGCCCGGCGGGCACTTCGTAGCAGCGGATGCCTTCGAAGACCGATGAGCCATAGTGGATCACGTGGGACATCACGTGAAGGGTGGCGTCGTCCCAGGGGATGAGCTTGCCGTTGTGCCAGATCCGGTCCGTCTTCTGGATGGCCATGGAGACTCCTTTTGCGCGCAGCGTGGAGTACACGGACATTATAGCTGGGGGCAGGAGGCGGGTTGTCAGACCTCGGCCCTCAGACCTCAGACCCTGTCGGGGACCGTGTGGGGACGGGCGCCCTCGCCCGTCCAGCGGCCCAGGTGTATTGGGCCGTTCCTGGCGACGGCATGGGGCTGGCGGGTGTTCCTCGAGGAACATAAGTGCGATTTGCAAGAGTGTTCCTCAAGGAACACTTTTATGTATAAGTATGTATGTACAATATTATGCGTATTATGGTAAATGGTTTGAACTGTTGGGGTTACGGGGTGCCGAAATATCGGCAGGGAGCGGGGAGAGACGGACGTGGGGTCAAAAGTGGGCGTCCGAGGTGTATTGTTTTGAGACGGGGCGAGGGGGACAGTTTTAGGGCCTGGAAGGCTCGTGTGGGGACGGGTCTTTGACCCAGGCGGCCCAGAAGTATCGGGCCGCGGGAGGGCTGGCCCAGCCAAGCTGAGGCTGCCCCACCCCTTCGACTATGCTCAGGGCAGGCTCTGCGCGATGTTCGCAGGGTGGGCACGCTGCTGCCAGCACCTTGAGACTTTGATCTTCGAGCACCCGCCGCTGAGCTTTATGAGCTCGAGAATCTCCCGCCGCCATCTGCACGAATGCCCACCTTTCGAAAACCGCGAAAGGTGGGGCAGCCCGCGTCGGACTGCCGACCTCGGACCTCAGGCGTCAGACCTCAGTGCTGCGGCCCGATACTTCCGGGCCGCTTGGACAGCCGAGGGCGGCTGTCCCCACATATTCAGGATGACAAATTGGTTAGTGGGTTCCTGATGGCGCGGCTGCGGGAGTTAGAGCGGCCTGTGTGGTGGCGATGGGTAGTTCGTCGCCACGGAAGTATTTGGGATTGTCCCTCGTTCCATCTTTCGCGCCGTCTTTCGAGCCGCCGTTCACTCCGTCCTTCGCGCCGTCTTTCGGGGCGTCGGTCGAGTTGTCCTTCGCACCGTCTTTCGAGGCGTCTTTTGCGGCGGCTGGCGAGGCGTCTTTCGGGACCTGCGTGTAATTGGCAGCTTTCATTTCCGGCATGGCGGTGAAGGGCTTGGAGTAGTCGTTGCCGGCATTCCAGAACAAGAATCCGATGCCGCCTTTGCTGCGGGCGGTTTCCACCTGCACCTTGATGTATTCGGGCGAATAGGTTTTGGTGCGCCAGTGGAAGGCTTGCAGCCAGGGGCGGATGACGACTCCACTGCCTTTGGTGACAAGCTCGAAGCGGTCCATGGACTCGCCGATGAAGTGGGCGGGCTCGTCGCCGGGGTGCGCGATGTTGTCCATGCCGAAGAAGTGCGAGGGATAGATCATGGGCGAGAGCACGTCGCAGTAGCGGGCCATCTGGACGATGTCTTGGCCGGTGTGGGAAAGATCAACCTGGCGCTGCCAGGCCATCACGCCAAAGACGTCGAGCGAGAACAGAGCGCCGGTGGGATGAATCTCGGCGTAGGCCTTCTTGAGGAAGGCGGCGATGACGTCGGCGCGTTGCGGGCCGCGGGGAGCGTGGCAGGCGGATTTTGTGCCGTCCCTACGGGACTGGTTCCGTTTTTTATCGGCTACCCGGCGCTTAAGCGCCGGGCTATTGTCGGCCGTCCCTACGGGACTTGGATTTGATCCCGCAGAAGTGGGATTCGAGGATGCGGGAGCACTCTCAGCGGCTGTGGAGGTTCCGCCGGAACTCGAAGCGGTAACTGCATCTGTTCCGGTTCCGCTCGGCTCCGCCCCTTCGACTGCGCTCAGGACAGGCTTCGCGGGACGGACGAATGCGTCCGTCCCCACATGAGCAGCGTCGTCTCCACACGAGTCTTGTTGGGCCTCCGGCTGCTTTGCTTCCGGCTTCTCGTTCTGGAAAACGAAGGCGGCGTCTTTCTGATCGCCTTCGGCGGGGAAGCGGACGTAGTCGAACTGGATTTCGTCGGCGCCTTGCTGGGCTACGTATTTGGCCAGGGCGATGTTGTAATCCTGGACCTTGGGCTGGGAGGGATCGGTCCAGACCAGCTTGCCGTTTTCGCGCCAGGCCTGATGAGTGCGGCGGGACTGGACGGCGAGTTCGGGGTGGTCGGTGACCAGGCGCTCGTCGCGGAAGATGGCGATGCGGGCGATGGCGTGCATGTTCTGCTGGTGCAGGAAGTGGAGGAACTTGGGCAGGTCGTGAATGTAGATGTTGTGCTTGCCCACCAGGGGATGATCGAAGGGAATGCTGACCGAGCCGTCGGAGTCTTTGATATCGAAGACGACGGCATTGCCGCCGACTTCGCGCCAGTGGCGGATGGTGCGCAGTCCGTGATCGCTGCCGGCCATCATGCCGGTGAGATAGATGGCGCGGACTTCAAAGTCTTTCGCAACCGGAATCGCTTTTTCGGTGACCGGCGCGGAGAGAATTCCAGGAATGATGATCTGCTCGTTCGCTTTGAGAATGTTCGAGGTATCGGACTTGTGGTTTGCGGCGCGGATGGCATCGGCTAGCTCGGACGACGTCAAGTATGAGGTGCGGTCCCGATAGCGGCGGGCGATGGTCGGAATGGCTTCGCCGCGCTTGGCAGTGTAGATCTCGGTGCCGGGAGCGGCGACGAGTTTGGGCTCGGGGATGGAGGCCGCGTTGGGTATGCTGGCGCTGACCGGCTTCAGCGTGGCTACAGCTGACGATGCGACGGCCGGCTTTATGGCGCCGGGCTTTATTGTGCCGATCTGGTCGGTTTGGGCTTGGGCGATGAACCCGGAGGAGGCGCGAGAGCCGACGCGCCACGCAGCGGCACCGAAGAAAAGACAAGAGATGGCAGTGATCACCCGAACCGACGTAAGGCGCAAGCGTTCCTCCCGGGGAAAAAAATCCCTTCTCAGCGATGCTAGCTTTCGCCTTTATCTCCTGCTAGTTACGGCGGGACAGTCACGGTTGGACGTGTTCCTGGTCAAGTGCCGAAGCTGAAGAAGGCTGGAGAAGCCTAGCTATAGGATGCATTTTGGGCTGGCGAGGTGCGCGGCGGTAGTCGCTCGGCTGGTTCCTCAGCTACCGGCGCTTGGGAACCGGGCACGGCGGTCACGAGCGCGGCTCATGACGACGCTGACCGGGCTTCGGGCGGGCTGGTTTGGGGAGATTGGAGTCGGAGGGAGGCAAGGCGCGCGTCCTAATGTGGCCTGTAAGTGGTACGGGTTCCTTCCCCCATACTGCAAAGTATTTCTCTTTGGGAAGATGAGGCTGGGGCCGGGGCTGGGAGGAAAGGCGTCGGATTGACCCTAAGTCTAACCAGAAGAATAAGTTCCTGACGATTGCGGTGGGGGCTCGGCGGTGGCTAACAGTTTGCTTATTTCCGGGTGCGGACGCTCCACCGGTTCTGTGCATCTGAGGTTGGTCGGATAGACGGACTGGGGCGGTTCCAGAGAGTGGGCTAGAAAGACGGAAGAAGGCCCACGAAATCCGAGAGCAGGTCGAGAAGAGCCGTAGAAAACGGCCGAAAGGAAAGAGGTCCGGGAGCCCCGGGCAGCCATCTTATGAGAGCGAACCTCGCCACAGTGCTCGATCCGAACCGTCGCAGCAACGATGCTGGAGAGTTTGAAGGCGCGCTGCGCCGCCGCATCGTAGGGCAGGACCAGGCGGTTGAGAAGGTCGTCGAGATCTATCAGATGTTTCTGGCCGGCCTGAATGCGCCGGGGCGTCCAGTGGGCAACCTGCTGTTTCTGGGGCCGACGGGATCGGGCAAGACGCGGGTGGTTGAGGCCATGGCCGAGGCGCTGTTTGGCGACTCGCGGGCCTGCATCAAGATTGACTGCGCCGAATTCCAGCACTCGCATGAGATTGCCAAGTTGATCGGCTCGCCTCCGGGATACCTGGGCCACCGCGAGACGCATCCGCTGCTGACGCAGGAAGCGCTGAATCAATGGTTTACGGAGAAGTTGAAACTCTCGATTCTGCTGTTCGACGAAATTGAGAAGGCCAGCGACTCGCTGTGGCAGCTTCTGCTGGGGATTCTGGACAAGGCCACGCTGACCCTGGGCGATAACCGGCGCGTGGATATGTCGCAGTGCATCATCATCATGACGTCGAACCTGGGAGCGGGCGAGATGACCAGCCTGGTGGACGGCGGGTTCGGGTTCGCGCCGAAAGCATTTGAGGTTGACGAATCGTTCGACGATAAGATTCAGCGCACGGCGGTGGAAGCGGCACGGCGCAAGTTCACGCCCGAATTCATGAACCGCATCGACAAGACGGTGGTGTTCAAGACGCTGCGGGACGAGCATCTGGCGCAGATTCTGGACATCGAACTGGGCATGGTGCAGCAGCGCGTGCTGATGGCGGCGGGCACGAACCAGTTCGTGTTCAACTGCACGGCATCGGTGAAAGAGTATTTGCTGAAGGAAGGCACCGACCCGCGGTACGGAGCGCGGCACCTGAAGCGCGCCATCGAGCGCAACCTGGTGTTCCCGCTGGCCAATCTGGTAGCTACGGGACAGGTTCGGCTGGGAGATTTTGTGCGCGTGGACATGGCTTCGGAGAACAAGATGATCTTCGTCAAGGAAGCCGAAAACACCATGGCGCCAGTACTGCTGGAACGCTACGGAGCCGCTGCCGCGACGCAACCGGCGGCGCGCGCCGCCCGCACGGCCGTGAACAATCGCCGCGACTTCGGCACCAGCCCGTCGGTAGCGGAGAGCAAGTAGAGCAGCGATTGTTGATTTTAGATTTCAGAATTCTCCTTCTCGCTAGACCGCATCTCGCGAGTTGCATTTCCTCCGAAGCGCCGGAAACTTTCCCGGCGCTTTTTTACCTGGAATCTGAGCTTGTATTTCTTATTGCGCCCTCAAACCCAAAAAAAGGTTGAGCCGCCGCGACTGATGGCTGCTTTGCAGTTGCGATTCTTGCGGATGCGATTGTGCCAGAGCGAACGCGGTCGCATCTCGTGAAAAGCGACTCCCGGAGCATTTGGTTACCCGGAAAAGCAGACGCCCCCGGACTTCTCTGCATACGCGTTACCTAAGGTCAGAAGCCGTGGTCACGTTTACCGCCCGTCACAACCCCGGTATTTTTTGAAGACTGTCCAGGTCCGGCATGTCCGGTGCCTGGTGTTGTCCGCGTGGAGCAGGAAACAATGGCTATGTGTTATCGCAAGTTTCCAATCAGGACGTCCGAACGCGAAGGCATCAAAATGAGAACTCTGGGGAAGGCTTTGTCTCTTGCGTTCGTGCTGGTCGTGCACGCCCTGGCGCAAAATCAACTGCGATCGGGACCGCCCGTTGCAGCGGTTGCGGCTTATGGCCCGACTTACGATGTGAGCTGCGGCTACAGTTATCTCTCATCCACGATACCGTCTGCAGGGCGGGTGGGTCTCAACGGTCTGGATGCCACGGGACATGCCGACTTTCTTCCGCATTGGGGAGTCGCCGTGGACGCCGGTTACGTTCGCACGTCCAACGTCCTTAGCACCGGACAATCCGGCTACACTTTGACTTTTCTTGGTGGCCCCGTGTTCTATCCGTTTGAGCGCCGAAGAACGCGGATGTTCGTCCACGCTCTAGCCGGCGCGGGGTTGGTAGACAGCGCAGTACCCCAGACTGGCACCCATTACCTGCATGGATGGGTGGAAAGGCCGGCCTACGCACTTGGCGGAGGGATCGAACGCTCCGTGGTGGGACCTTTCGCAGTCCGACTCAGCGGCGATTACCTGCACACCGAGTATGCAGACTCTACCGGCGCGGTGCGCACCCAGAACAATCTTCGGCTGACCGCAAGCATCGTCTTTCGCCTGAGAGATCGCCAAGGTATAGGCAGCCACTGAAGACCACGTCAGGTAAGACGGAGCCTTTCTTGAGTGCGTCCAGAGATCAGCAGTGTAGTCTTCCCAGAGGAATAGACACCGTCTGAACTGACAGACGACCCCAGGGGATGGTTGACGCTACCAGGACTTATCGCTCGTTGAGAATTGGGCGATGCGAGTCGATGAGTTCTATAAAAAGGGATGTCAAGAGAAAAGTTCTCCCTCGACCGGAGGGCGAGAAGATTTTGTCTCGAGATCCAGCCCACTTCACTGTGAGAGTGCCTCTCGATTTGTGCGAGA
>Ga0181530_10001191_pt1 | contig 32967 bp, 29 predicted proteins | sample PEATcosm2014_Bin_42_FD_119769 | JGI IMG/M metagenome (GOLD analysis project Ga0181530, IMG submission 119769) | Peatland microbial communities from MTU Mesocosm Facility, Houghton, MI, USA - PEATcosm2014_Bin10_60_metaG | ecosystem: Environmental > Terrestrial > Soil > Wetlands > Peat | place...
GAAAGAGCAACGGCCCAGCGTCGCGGCATTGCTGATGAAACTGGGAGCGGCCAAAGCGGAGGCGGGCCGGGTTTGGTCGCTGGTGGAAGTCAAGCTGCCCGAGGTTCCGCGCAGCAAGAAGGCTCGCCAGCAACGGGTGGCTGATTTTGAGTTTTTGCTCAAGAAGGACAAGCTGCGGGAAGTTTTCAAACGGGAGGGCCGCTACCTGCTGCGCACCAATCTACAGGAGAACGATCCGGCCAAGGTCTGGGAGTTCTACTTGCAGTTGGTCGAAGTGGAGGAGGCGTTCAAGAACTTGAAGGGAGACCTGGCCCTTCGTCCGTTTTATCACCAGTTGGAACGGCGCATCGAGGCGCATATCTTTGTTTGCTTTTTGGCCTACTGCGTTCACGTCACCTTGCGCCATCAACTGCGGGCCAGAGACCCCCGGACTGACCGTGCGGCAGGTGTTTGAAAAGTTTGGACGGATGCAATTGATGGATGTGCATTTCCCGACGACGGATGGCCGGGAGTTGATCTTTGTGCGTTACACCCAACCGGAAAAGGACCAACAACTATTGCTGGCGCAAATGAATTGGGAGCTGCCGCCACAAGCGCCGCGAAGATCACGGCAAAAGGAGAGATGGAAAATGGCTGCAGACCTTCGCCGAGCCAGCGTTGATTTGCAGGCACTTACGCATCCAAACACCCTCCAGTTGCGAAAGTCGGGCTAATTGCGACCGGGACATTCCGCAAGAGCGCGGCAAGGGTGGGGCGGAGGAGATAAAAGTGGGTAATTGGCGGCGGTCATAGACCGCCGCTACAGGTTTGAAAAATCCGCAATCCGCAATCCGCAATGGGTTCAGTCTTCCGCCGGCTCCAGGCGGGCGATGGCGGCCATGATTTCATCGGCCGCCTCCTGGTAAATCTGTTTGACACGCGGCCTGGAACAGGCCCCCGCCCCGGCGCGCAGGGCCGCGAAATCCAAAGGGCGGCCATACTTGACAGTGAGTCGGCGCGGACGGGGCCAGCTCCGGCGCTTTCCGTAGGCGTCAAAGGTCCCGAACACCCGCACGGGGACGACGGGGGCGGAGGATTTGATGACGGCCAGGCCGATGCCGGAACGGGCCGGTTGCAGCCGGCCGTCCAGCGTGCGCGTGCCTTCCGGGAACAGGATGATCGCGCCGCCGCATTCCAGCCGGTCCAGAATGGCCTTGAGTCCCCGGCCCGTTCCGCCGTCGCGGTCCACCGGCACCACCCGCCAGGAGCGGAGGAGGGCGGCCATCAGGGGGAAACGGAAAAGGGAGGCGCGGGCCAGATAATTGACAGGCCGCTTCAAGCCGGCCCCGACGAGCGGCGGATCGAGATAACTGGCGTGATTGCACGCGAGAATGACCGGCCCGGACTGCGGCACCCGTTCGGGATTGCACACGCGCCATCGGAAATAGAACCGGAACAGGCCGCGAAAAAAAACCCAGCCGATTTTGTAACTCAAGTTCATGGCGGCGGACGGGACGCGGCCTCGGCGAGTTTTCTTCTGACTTCGCTGAGAATCCGCGCGGTGGTCTGCTCGGCGGTCATGCGGGAGTTGTTGATCACCGTCGCGCCCAGGGCGATCATCAGGGGCGCCACGGCCCGCTCGCTGTCGCGCTGGTCGCGCGCGGCGAGATTCTCGCGGACGCCCTCCGAAGCCCGGCGGCGGGAGCGTTCCCGAAGGCTGGCGTCGAGATAGAATTTGAAATTGGTTTCGGGAAAAACATGGGTGCCGATGTCGCGGCCTTCCATGACCAGGCTGCCAAACTTGGCGCATTCCCGCTGCTTGTGTTTCATCCATTGGCGCACGGCGGGCACGGCGGCGACCTGCGGCACGGCGGCGCTGACTTCGGCGGTGCGGATTTCCTTTTCCGGGTAATAACTGTTGACGCGGAGAATGACCTGGTGATCGGCGCATTGCAGCGCCGTTTTCCATTTGCGGCAGAGGGCGGCCACGGCCTTGGCGTCGCGCGGGTCCACGCCCTGCCGCAAGGCATGCCAGGCCAGCGTGCGGTACATCGCCCCGGTGTCCACGTAAATGTAGCCCAGCTCGCGGGCCACGCGTTTGGCGTTGGTGCTCTTGCCCGAGGCGCTCGTGCCGTCAATGGCGATAACGATATTGGATGTCTTCAAATGTCCTTCAGGATTGCCCTAATCGGCGAACAAGTCATCTCCAATCAACTGCCGCCGGCTGCGGGCGTCAATAATAACAGCGCCCAGGCCGCGGGGCGGGCGGGCGGCGAGCTTTTGGAAAAAATTGGGAAATGTTTTTTTCACGCAGGCGGGATTCTGGATGCGAATGCCCCCGACTTTCAATCCCAGAATGGCAAAACACATCGCCACGCGATGATCGCCGTAGGTTTGGATCTCCGCCCCGCGCAGTTCTCCCGCCGCCGGCCGGATCACCAGGCTCTGGCCCTTCTCGGCCACGCGGACGCCGCATTTGGCCAGTTCGGAGTGCATCGCCACCACGCGCTCGCACTCTTGCGCCCGCATCCGTTCCAGTTGCGTGAACCGCACCGGCGCGGCTGCGAAAGGCGCCAGCACCATCGCCGTCATGATGCTGTCGCCGAGTTGGGTCCGCCGCGAAACCGCGGCGGGCAGCGGCAGGAAATTGGGGAAGGCCGCGTCCATTTGCCAATCGGAGACCGGGAAGGAGGCGACGGAGATGGAACTGGGCGGCTGCATCAGCCATTGGGCGGCGCAAAAGTAACTGGCGCTGGAGGCGTCCGGTTCCACTTGGAACTCGCCGCCGCGCGGGGGAAATTCCTTCATCAACTGCCGTGTCATCCGGACGTACCGTTCCGCCGGCGCGTTCTTTCCCGCTAGCGCGACCCGCCACTGGCCGCGTTCGGCGCACAGGGCGAGGGCGGAGGCGAACTGCGAACTTTCCTTCGTGCCCACCGTGCAGGCGGCGTCCGGGCGCGGGCCGGTTCCAAAAATGACCGCCGGGAGGCGGCCGTTTGGGGAATCCACCCGGTAGCCCAATTGGCGCAGGGCGGCGAACAGCCCGGCCTGGGGACGTTCCCCCATCCGGGAAGTTCCCTCCAGGCGATAGACGCCGCGGCCCAAACAAACCAGGGCGGCCAGGAACCGGGCGGCGGTTCCGGCGTTGCCCACAAAAAGATTCAGCGGCCTGCCGGGCGTTCCGGCGTTGGGCACCCGGCCGCCCAGCCCGCGCACGGCCAGAGTTCGATTGCACAATTCCCGGCGGTCCAGCCGCGCCCGGATTTGGAAACCGAGCCGGCGCAGGCAGTCAACCATAATCTGCGTGTCCTCGCTCCAGAGCGCGCCGCGGAGGGTGGCATCCCCGTCGGCCAGCGCGGCCAGGATCAAGGCGCGATTAGTCAGGCTCTTGGACCCCGGCACTGTGATTTCCGCCACAACCGGTTTTTCCAAAGGCGCAATTTCGATCAAGTCAGGAATGCCCATTTGTCGGATGATATGCCGAAGATGTCCCGCCTGCAAAGAATGTCGGTGTGCCCGGAAGGCGGGGCCGACGCTTCGCCGCCCTTATCCAAATACCCCGCTCGTCACTGCCACGGGTTGAGCAGCTTGCAGCCCATTCGCTCGAATGGCGCCACATCGCGCGTAACGACGTGATAGCCGCGCGAGCGGGCGATTGCGCCAATCAATGAATCGCGCAGCGGCAACGGGCCGCTCGCCTTGGCGGTTAGTTCTCCCCAGATCGCCGCCGCACGCATATCAAAATTCAACACGCGGTATGTCCGCGGCAAGTTCGTCGCGAATCGCTTGATGCTCTCGTAGTCGCCGTGATCGGGCGGCAAACGGTGAAAGCCATGCCACACCTCGGCCAAGGAGATCGTGGTGATGAAAAGGTGGGCCGGGTCTTGCGTGTCACGCCAAGAGATCAAGCCGGGATTGGGCCGGTGCTTTCGCGTCTCGCTGACAGCGTTCGTGTCGAGCACGAAGTTCACAGCAGAAAAGGTTTGGCCAAGTCGTCGGGCATCCTGGGCGGCTCCCAATCAGTCGTTCCACGAACCGAGTCTTCCCAAGATTTCAGTTTCATTAGGCGCTCGTGAGCCGTAGTTTTTCGCCGCATTGTTCGGGGCCGCCCTTGCAGAGCAGTTCCTTTTGCCCGGCCCTCGTCCAGCCAGCCCAACAATTCCCGCGCCTCGCGAGCGGACAATTTTTTGACTTTTCTCACAGCAAGTTCGACTGCGCTCATGGAACACACCTTACCGGGGAAACCGCTTTGCGGCAAGCGGATTTTTTCCGAATATCCGGAAACGGGTGCGTGACAAAAATCTTCACCCATCCGGCTCCTTAAAGAAGAGATTAAGAAGAAGAGATTAAGATTAAGATTAAGATTAGGATTAAGAGGAGAAGGAGTCGGCGTCATTCCGGCGACATCGTTGCCGAGTGGGCGCGCCATTGTTCGCGGCGCTGTCTGGCTTTGGTGAAGAATTCCTCGATGGCGCCCGCGTCCTCCCGTTCCAGGGCGAGCTGGAATTCCTGCAAGTCTTCGATGAAGACGCCGAGCACGCGGCTTAGATTCCTGCGGTTGGCCAGCGCCACGTCGCGCCACATCTCCGGCGAACTGGCCGCGATGCGCGTGGTGTCGCGGAAGCCGCTGGCGCAAACCAGCGCCTGTTGCGGCGGATGGGCCGGGCTTAACACGTAATTGGCCAGTTCCGCTGCCACCACATGCGGCAAATGGCTGGAGCGGCTCACCAGGTCGTCGTGCATTTCCGGCGTCATCAGCACGGGGCATCCCCCCAGCGCCTTCCAAAAATCCCGCACCGCTCCCACCGCGCGCGGGGGCGATTGCGGCGTGGGCGTGACCAGGCAGACGGCGTTATCGAACAGATCGGCGCGGGCGGCGGCCAGGCCGGTTTTTTCCGAGCCGGCCATGGGATGGCTGCCCACAAAAGCCGCGTTGGCCAAGCACAGGAGCGGCTCCAGTTCCTGGGCCACGCCGGTTTTGACGCTGCCAACATCGGTCACCACGACACCGGGGGACAAGAAAGGCCGCATTTGCAGCGCCAGTTCGCGCATTTTGGAAAGCGGCGTGCAGAGGATGACCAGGCCGGCCCCCTCGACCGCTTCCTCCATGTCTTGGGTGGCGAACTGGGCGATGCCCAGCCTCTGGCATTCGGCCACGCTTTCCGCGCGGCGAACGTAAGCATGCACTGTCGCCGACAATTGCCGTTGCCGGATGGCCAATCCCAGGGAGCCGCCCAACAGGCCGGCGCCGATCAAAGCGATCTTTTCGAGGTGCATTACTTTATTAAACCCCAAAGCGGCCCGCGGAAAAAGAGGAAAATTGGAATGACGCAAGATTGTAACCCGCGCGCCGCGGGCAGCGTCATTATCCGGGAAATAGACCGTGAAAGAATTTGCTTTTGAAATCCGGGGGGATGCGGCACTCTGTTCCCGGTAACTTATATCACTTTGAGCGACATAAAATCAAACGAACCTGACGGCTTGGTGGAATCGCGCCGGATGCTGCCGGCGCTTTTGCTCCTGTTCATCGGCAGCGGTTGCGCGGCGCTGATCTATGAAATTATCTGGCTGCAACTCCTTCAATTGGTCATCGGCTTGACCACCCTGTCGCTGGGCGTTTTGCTCGGCGCTTACATGGGCGGCATGTGCCTGGGCAGTTGGCTCCTGCCCCGCGTGGTTTCGGCCCGGCGCCATCCCTTGCGGGTCTATGCCGCGCTCGAACTGGGAATCGGCGTCATCGGCATTGCCATTTTGTCCGGGATGCCGTGGGTCTCTCAAATCTACACCTCCATAGGCGGAAGCGGGCCGTGGGGAATCTTCGTCCGTTGTGTGGTGGCCGGGGTCTGCCTGGTGCCGCCCACCCTGCTGATGGGGGCGACGCTGCCGGCGGTGTCGCGCTGGGTCAAGACGACGCCGGAAGGGGTTTCCTGGCTCGGCTTTTTTTACGGCGGCAACATTGCCGGGGCGGTATTCGGCTGTCTGCTGGCCGGCTTTTATCTGCTGCGGATGCATGACATGGCCTATGCCACTTATGTCGCCGCCGGCATCAATGCCCTGGTGGCTTCGCTGGCGCTGATTTTGGCCGCGCTGATTCCTTTCAGGGCGGAGGCGGAAGCCGCGCGGAGCGCCGGCGCGAAGGAGTCGCGCCCCGGCGGGCCGGCCATGACGGGATACGGCTCGGTGTACTTCGCCATCGCGCTGTCCGGCATGGGCGCCTTGGGAGCGGAGGTGGTTTGGACGCGGCTCCTGGCGCTGACGTTTGGGGCGACGACTTATACCTTTTCGATCATCCTGGCCGTCTTCCTGGTGGGGCTGGGATTGGGCAGCAGCCTCGGCTCGATGGTGGCCCGGCTGACGGCCCGGCCGCGCCTGGTTTTTGGCATTTGCCAAATGCTCCTGGCCGGGACCGTGGCGTGGGCGGCGTGGATGATTACCGCCTCGCTGCCGTTCTGGCCGGTCAACCCCCAACTGGCGCTGAGTCCCTGGTCCCTGTTTCAATTGGACATGGCGCGCTGCCTGTGGGCCATATTGCCCGCGCCGCTGTTGTGGGGCGCGAGTTTCCCTCTGGCTCTGGCGGCGGCGTCCCCGCGCGGGCAGGATTCCGGGCGGCTGGTGGGCGGAGTTTATGCCGCCAACACCGTCGGCGCGATTCTCGGCTCGCTGGGGTTCAGCCTGATCTTGATTCCCCTCGTCGGCACCAAGGGGTCCCAGCAGGTATTGATTTTATTGTCCGCCCTGTCCGGGCTGGTCGTGTTGTCGTCGCTGCTCTGGAGCGACGCGCCGGACGCCGGTGCGGCTCAGGAACGTCCGCTCACAGTGGCGGGCGCGATTGGGATGACGGCCGCGCTGGCGGTGGCGTTCGTGATGGCATGGAATGTGGGCGTGCTGCCGTGGGGCGTCGTGGCTTACGGGCGTTTCTTTGCGACCTACGGCGACCAGTTCGCGCCGGGCATTGTCAAGTCTGAAGATGATGTCCCGCACGGGGGCGGCCCTCCGAGCACGTATTGCGAGTATGTGGGCGAGGGGCTGAACGGGACGGTGGCGGTGACGCTGCGAACCGACGGCGTGCGGAGCTTCCACTCGGCGGGCAAGGTGCAGGCCTCCAACGACCCGCGCGACATGCGCTTGCAGCGGATGCTCGGCCACATTTCCGCGCTGGCCTTCCCGAATCCCACCAACGTGCTGGTCGTCGCCTGCGGCGCGGGGGTGACGGCCGGTTCGTTCATCCCCCACACCAATATCCAGCAGATTGTGATATGCGATATCGAGCCGCTGGTGCCCCGGGATGTCACGCCCCGGTTCGGCAAGGAGAATTACGACGTGGTGGACAACCCGCGCGTGACGGTGGTGCATGACGACGGACGCCATTACATCCGCACGACCCGGCAAAAATTCGACATCATCACCTCCGACCCGATTGATCCGTGGGTCAAGGGCTGCGCGGCGCTGAACACGGTGGAGTATTACCAGATGTGCAAGGCGCACCTGAACAAGGGCGGCGTCATGTCGCTGTGGATTCCGTTCTACGAGAGCAATTCGCAGACGATCAAGAGCGTGCTCGCCACTTTTTTCAAGGTGTTCCCCAATGGAATCGTCTGGAGCAACGACGAAAACGGGACGGGTTACGACGCGGTGTTGTTCGGGCAGGTCGAGCCGTCGGTGATTGACGTGAACGCGTTGCAGGACCGGTTGGACCGGCCGGAATACGCGGAGGTCAGACAATCGTTGGAGGATGTCGGCTTCCATTCCGCCGTGGATTTGCTGGCCACCTACGCGGCCCGCGCGACCGATCTCAAGGATTGGATGAAGGACGCGCAAATCAACACCGACCGCAACCTGCGTCTCCAATACCTGGCCGGCCTCTCCTTGAACAACTATCAGGAGACGATGATCCTCAACGAAATCACCCGGACTTACCACTTCCCCGACAACCTGTTTGTCGGCGACGGCCCTCGCGTGCGCCTGCTGGAAGACCGGCTGAAAATCCGCAAACCCGCCGGCGTCGCCTCCGCCTCGGCCGCCAACAACTGATTCGATTGCGGATTGCGGATTGCGGATTGCGGATTTCAATCGCGGCTGACGGCGGATAACGAGATAGGCTTCCCATCCGCGTTCATCGGTGTTCATCTGCGGGTCGTCTTTTTCATTGCAGATTGGGGATTGGCCATGAAAGGCAGGGCGAGATTCCGTCGAGCCGAGACTTGATCTCCGGGGAAAAATCACGGCTCGACGAGTCTCTACCGTCACCGCCAATCCGCAATCCGCAATCCGCAATCGAGTCCGCCCTGCCATTTCCCCTTTTTCCCGTTTTCCCTTTTCCCCGCCCGAAAAGGGGGCTTGCTATCGGCGGGCAGCGTCGTATGATGGTTAAGTTGACAAAGATTTGGCCATTAGAGAAACTTAATAAACCTGCTTCAACAGCGCCCGCGCGCTTATCATGCCCACATCCTTCAAGCCCCCGCCTTTATGAGGAACAAGAAATCTCCTTCGCCAGTCCCCCCCGCTCCCTTGGAAAAGCCGCCCGGCGGGGTCGCCGGCCCGGATGATATTGCCGGCGGGGATATGCCCAAAAGCGGGCAGAACTTGACCCTCAAAGGGGCCGAAACCCCTTATCGCCTCTTGCTGGAAGCGATGAATGAAGGGGCGCTGACACTCACCGCCGGCGGGACCGTTCTCTACTGCAACAGCCGTTTTGCCGCGATGGCCCAGCGGCCGATGGAGTGCATCATCGCCGCCACCTGCCAACAGTATTTTTCCACCGGCGACTTCGCCGCGTTCCAAAGGCTGCTGACGGAGGCGCAACCGGGCGGGGCGAAAGGCGACTTCACCCTCCGGGCCGGCGATGGCGCCGGCATGCCGGTCGAAGTCTCCGTGCGCCCTTTCAAACTGGATGAGGCGGGCGGCTATTTCGTCCTGGTGACGGACATCACCCGGCGCAAGCTCTCCGAGCATGCGCTGCGCGAGGCCAATGAGGAACTGGAAGCGCGGGTGCGGGAGCGGACGTTCGACTTGACGGTAGCCAACGAGCAACTCCAGCAGCGCAACCGCACCTTGAAGGCGCTCCAGGAGAGCAGCCAGGCAATGACACGCGCCACTTCGGAAACCGGGTATCTTAACGAGGTCTGCAAGACGGTCATCGCCAACTGCGGCCATGCGATGGTGTGGATCGGTTTTGCCGAACAGGACCAAGCCCGGACCGTCCGCCCGGCCGCCCAAGCCGGCTTTGAGGAGGGTTTTCTCGAGACGCTCCAGATCACCTGGGCCGACAAGGAACGCGGCCGCTGCCTTACCGGCACCGCCATTCGCACCGGCAAACTGTGCCTGTGCCGGAACATGCAGACCGACCCCGCCCTGGCGCCCTGGCGCGCCGAGATTCTCAAACATGGAGTTTCCTCCTGCCTCGCTCTGCCGCTGCTGTCCGGGGACAGGGCCTTTGGCTGCATCACGATTTACTCGCAGGACGCCCATGCCTTCCAAGAGGAGGAAACCGGGCTGCTGACCCAACTGGCCGACGATGTCACCTACTCCATCCGCAGTCTGCGCGCCGTTTCCCAGCGCCGGCGGGCGGAGCGGCGCACGGCGTTGCTGGCCGAAACAGCCAGCCGTCTGCTCGGCAGCGATAACCCCCAGCGGGTTGTGGAGGAGTTGTGCGGAAAGGTGCTCGATTTCCTCGATTGCCAGGTCTTCTTCATTTTCCTCATGGACGACAGGCAACAGCGGCTTCACCTCAGTGCTTGCGCCGGCATTCCAAAGCCGGATGCCGAAAAGACCGAATGGCTGGACCCCTGCGCCGCCCTGTGCGGCGTCCCGGCCCGCGAAGGCTGCCACTTTGTCGCCGGGAACCTTCAGGAATCGTCCGACCCGCGAACCGAGTGGGTCAAACGGCACGGAATTCAGGCCTGCGCCTGCCATCCGCTCATGGCCGCCGGAGTGTTCCTCGGCTCTCTCTCCTTCGGCACCCGCGCGCGAAGGGAGTTCACGGAGGAGGAAGTGTCCTTCATGAAAGCGGTGGCCGATCTGGTGGCGACCGCGATGGAACGGCGGCGAACGCAGGCCGCCCTCCAGCTCACCGCCGAGGAAGTCAAGCGGTCCAATCGCGAGCTGGAACAGTTCGCCTACATTGCCTCGCACGACCTTCAGGAGCCGCTCAACGCCGTGGGCGGTTATATGCGACTGCTGCAAAAGCGGTCCGCGCAAAATCTGGACCCAAAGGCCCGTGAATATATCCAGGGCGCGGTCGAAGGCGCCGAGCGCATGGAGCGGCTCATCAGCGACCTGCTTGCCTTTTCCCGCGTGGGCGGCCGCGGCGGGCCTTTCTCCCCAGCCCCCCTGGACGCCGTCCTGGACGCGGCGTTGCAGACTCTCCAGATCAGGATCAAAAGCGCCCAGGCCAAAGTCACCCGCGATGCCCTGCCGACGCTGGCGGTGGATGCGAGCCAGATGACGCAGGTTTTCCAGAACCTCATCGGCAACGCGATCAAGTTCCACGGCGAGCGTCCGCCGGAGATTCATGTCGGCGTCCAAAAGGAGCCGGGCCGCTGGGTCTTCTCCGTGCGCGACAACGGGATCGGCATCGAACCGCAGTACTTCGAGCGCATTTTCCAGATCTTCCAACGCCTGCATACGCGCAAGCAGTATTCCGGCACCGGCGTCGGCCTGGCCCTCTGCAAGAGGATTGTCGAGCGCCACCAAGGCGCCATCTGGGTCAAGTCCCAGCCCGGTCAAGGCTCGACCTTCCACTTCTCCCTGCCCGAAACGGCCTCGACAACACAGCCCACATTTATCACCGACAGCCATTGAAATTGTCGAGAGGCCACTTTCTGAGATTTCGCATGTCCTCGATTGAGAATTGGTCATTGAAAAATGGTTATTTGTCATTTTCAGAGCGGAACCCCAATAACCAATAACAAATGTTCAATGACCAATTCTCAATCGAGCCGTCCAAAATCTTGAAGTGTTCCTTCGCCGGTGAGCATCTCCGATTCGCGGTCCTCATCGGTCGCGCTTAGACCAGCCCGAAACGGCGGTGGCGGCGGGTGTATTCTTCCAGCGCCTCAAAGAACTGGGCTTTGCGAAAATCCGGCCAGAGCGTCGGCGTCACCACCAGTTCCGCGTAGGAGATTTGCCACAGCAAAAAGTTGCTGATCCGCATCTCCCCGCTCGTGCGGATGAGCAGGTCGGGGTCGGGATAATTCCGGGTGTAAAGATGCTGCGAAAACAACGATTCGTTGATCTCGGCCGGGTCCAACTGGCCGTCCTTGATCTTCTGGCCGATGCCGCGCACCGCCTCCACAATCTCCGTGCGCCCGCCGTAACTGAGCGCCAGGATGAGCGTCAGCCCGTTGTTCCGGGCCAGCGCGGCCTGGGTCCGCTTCAACTGCTCCTGCACAAACTCCGGCAGCCGGTAAATCTGGCCGATGGCGTCCAGCCGCACGTTGTTTTTGGCCAGCTCGCCGATCTCATTCTTCAGAAACCGCGCCAGGTATTGCATCAGCGTGTCCACTTCGTCCTTGGGCCGGTTCCAGTTCTCCACCGAGAAGGCGTACAGCGTCAATTGCTTGACACCGGCCTCGCCCGCGGCGCGCACCACCGCCCGCACCGACTCGACGCCGTGCCGGTGGCCTTCCACGCGCGGCAGATGCCGATGTTTGGCCCAGCGCCCGTTGCCGTCCATGATAATGGCGACATGGCCGGGAATGGTGGCCTTGGCCTGCGCGCTGAGATGAAGCGGTCCGCCCGGCATAAGCAGCCCTCACACAAATATCGTCTGTTCCCGCGCCGGGCCGACCGACACCATGCCCAGCCGCGCGCCCGTCAACTCCGCCAGCGCCTTCAAATAGTTTCGCGCCGCCCGTGGCAAGTCCTTCCAGGCGCGGCAGTGCGTGGTGGGCGCCAGCCAGCCGGGAAATTCCGCATAGACCGGTTCGCACTTGGCCAGCAACTCAATGTCCGCCGGCATGTAATTCAGCCGCGCCGATCCCGCCCGATAAGCGATGCAGACCTTGATGTTCTCCACCGTGTCCAATCCGTCCAGGTTCGTCACCGCCAGTTCGTCAATGCCGTTGATAATCGTCGCGTAATGGGTGGCCACCGCGTCGAACCAGCCGCAGCGCCTCGCCCGCCCCGTCGTCGCCCCGAATTCGCGCCCCATCCCGTGCAGCAAGTCCGCTATCTCCGCCGACTCCGCCGGCAGCGGCCCTTCCCCGACGCGCGTCGTGTAAGCCTTCATCACGCCCACGACCCGCTCCATCCGGTGCGGCGCGACGCCCGAGCCGGTGCAGGCCCCGCCCGCCGTCGTGTTGGAGGAGGTCACGAACGGATACGTGCCGTGGTCAATGTCCAGAAACGTCCCTTGCGCCCCCTCGAACAGAATCTCCGCGTTCCGCCGCGCCGCCTCGTGCAGCAGCACCACGGTATTGACTACATACGGTTTCAATCTGTCCCCGGCCGCGCGATACTCCGCGTGGACTTTGGCAAACGAAAGCGGCTTGGCCCCGAACGCGCGCAGAATCTCGTTGTTCTCGCGGATCTTCACGCGCAGGAGCGCCTCGAAACGGTCCGGGTTGATCAGGTCAATCATCCGCAAACCCGTTCGCGCCGCCTTGTCGCCGTAGGCCGGGCCGATGCCGCGCTTGGTGGTGCCGATCTTGTTTTTGCCCTTGAGCGTTTCGCGCTGCGAGTCCAGCTCGCGATGGTAGGGAAAAACCAGATGACAGGACTCGCTGACGCACAAATTCCTGACGCGCACCCCCTTCTGCCGCAGATCGTCAATTTCCGCCACCAAGCTCACCGGGTCCACCACCACGCCGTTGCCGATGACGCACGTCTTGCCCGGCCGCAGGATGCCGCACGGGATCAGGTGCAGGACAAACTTCTTTTTCCCGATGAACACCGTGTGGCCGGCGTTGTTGCCGCCCTGGGTGCGGACCACGATCTCCGCCTTCCCGGTCAGCACATCAATGATTTTGCCTTTGCCCTCATCGCCCCACTGGGCGCCCACTAGAATGGTATTGGCCATAATTTCCTTACATGCTTCGACTGGTCGTTCAACGTCGTGTGTGCCGCGACAACAAAAATCCCCGAAATGTAAATTCGGGGCCTGTCGCGAGTCTTTACAGGCAGAAATTAAAGACCCGCCGCCCCAAGTTCAAGACTAAATTCATGGAAAATGTCCAGGCGACCAAAATCCCCAAATTGGGCGAAAGGGCGTACGCTGCGGCCAAAGCGGAACTGGCGTTCCGCACTCCACGGCGCTTCGCGCAGAGGGCACGCGGCCGGCAGGCCGCTTTGGAGTGCGGCGCGTCAGCGCCGCTTTTCCCCCTGCACGCGCCGTTTTATCCAGCCGCATTGCTGCGAATCCGGTTGAGCGTCGCCTTGCCGCATGGCCGGTGAGGACTGCGCACCCCTTCGATCAGCGCCGCCTCCAGCGCGGGTGATAGGCAATCATCCCGCAATTCGAGCGCGCGGAGAGCGTCGCGCATGACGTCGCTTTCGTCCGCGTAACTTCCGCTCAACACTTTCTCCTTCACGAGCGTTTCCAATTCTTCTGTCAGCGTGACTTTCATATTGAGTCTCGCATAAATAATGGATATGCACTTTGGGCTGCTTTGCCTTGAGAATCCACAATGACATCATATCCATTATTTATGCGGAGGTCAATAAATATACCGTATCCGTTTCGGGGAATGTCCGCAATTTCATTTCACCGTGTTCCATCCTGCTGGCTCCTTTGTTGTGAACCTGCAACTTCAAGGCTCCTTGCGCCAATCTCCATTGCTGTCCTTAGTAGCGAACCGAAGTTCAATCTTCTCATGGTTCCCCTTTTCATCCGTGTGCTTCTCGGATTCAAGAGACTCGAGCCTTACAATGCCGTTCGAGTCGTATGAATAGATAATAGGATTTCCCCATGCATCCAAAATCGAGTTATCATAACCCTTGCGCGCAGGCAACTCAGCCAAATTGGCGGGGAGCCGATGCCGGCCATTAATAAACAGGAAGATTCTGTACTCAAGCGCAACCACACGAGTTCGCGTCAAATTTCTTCGCGAAATGGGTTCAGCAAAGAAAAACGCAATGAGTCCCATAATTACCAGGAACCCAAGAGCAACTTGTAACGATTTCCTCATATGTAATTGTCTCATCATGGTCCCGAACGTCCTTCTTAGGGCGGCGGCAGACGGAGGGTGGCGTCCAGGGGTGGAATGTCGGGCAGGGACTTGGCGGCGGCGTTGCCGCCCAGTTTCAACAGGCGCTCGCCACTGGGGCGGACCATCCGCTCGTAGCTTCCCACAGCGTCGTTGTAGGCGGCGTTGGCTTTTTCCAGGCCGTCCCGGATGCGCTCGAAATGGTCCATCAGCTTGACAACGCGGGTGAACAACTCCCGCGCCGACTCCGCAATCTCGCGCGCGTTTTCGCTCTGGGCATGCTGCTGCCAGCTCACGCTCACCGCCCGCAACAGGCCAATCAGCGAGGCCGGCGTCGCCAGCATGATCTTCCGCTGCGCGGCCCAGACAATCAAATCGCGGTCCCCTTCCAGCGCGGCGCTGAAGAGCGATTCGGCCGGCAGAAACAGCACCACGTAATCCAGCGCGTTGGGAAACTGGCGCGGGTAATCGCGTTCGGCCAATCCCCGGATCGTGTTCTTTAATTTGGCGGCGTGGGCGGCCAGCGCTTCGCCGCGCCGGGCCGGGTCCGCCGTGTCAATGGCCTTGAGGAAATCCAAGTCGGGCACCTTAGAGTCAACAATTATTATGCGGTCCCCAGGCAGGTGAACCGTCAGGTCCGGCTTGCTGTCGCCGGACTGGGTTTGCTCGTGGAAATCGCAATGGGCGCTCATCCCCGCCGCTTCGACGACGCGGCGGAGGGTTTCCTCGCCCCAGCGCCCGCGGGCCTGATTGGAACTGAGCACCATGCGCAACTGGAGGGTTTCGCTGGAAAGGGCCTGGCTGTTGTGCGCCAGGCCTTCGATCTGTTTCCTGACTTCGCCCAGCGCCGACGCCTGCGCGGTTTCGTTTTGCTGGAGGCGTTTCTGGTAGGTTTCCAACTGCTCCTTCAACGGCTGCACCAGGGTGGCGATGGCCTCCTGCCGCCGGGCCAGGTCGCCCTTGGCGGTTTCCTGGAATTTGGCGAGCGTTTCATTGGCCAGTTGCAAAAACTGCGGCGCCGATTGCTTCAGCGCGTCGGCGCTCAGGGCGCGGAAGGCCTCGCGCAAATCCAGCAGCGCCTTCTCCTGCGCCTCTTTGGCCGCGCGCAGGTTTTGCGCGTGCGCCTCGCGGCTCTCTGTCAATAATCGTTCCGCCGCCTCCCGTTTGGCCTCCGAGGCCGCCGCCGCCGCGCCGGCCTGGCTGAGTTGCTGGCGGGCCTCGCCCAGTTCCTTTTCCTTCTGCTGCGCCTGCTGGCGCAACTCCTCCTCCAGGCGGGTGTCCGCCGGAACCCCGGACCGCCGGCCAAAAAAGAAACCGGCGAACCAGAAAACCACAGCAACGGCAGCCAAGCCCATCCAGTAATAAGCGAGAGGGTTCATTGGCCGGCGTCAACCGTAATGCGCGACCACTTCGATCTCGACCTTCGCCCCGCGCGGCAGCGCCGCGACCTGGACGGTGGAGCGCGCCGGGAAATCCGCCGTGAAATAGCGGGCATAGACATCGTTCATGGCGGCGAAATCCGCCAGGTCCGTCAGGAAAACAGTTGTTTTGACAACATGGCTGAAATCCAGGTTCTGGTCCCGCAGGATGATCTTGATGTTCTCCAATACCCGTTCCGTCTGCGCCCGCGGGTCATGGCCGACGATCTGCCCCGATTCGGGCACCACCGGAATCTGCCCCGCGCAAAACAGAAAATCCCCCGCCCGGACCGCATGGCTGTAAGGCCCGATGGCTGCCGCGCCGCCGGCGGGTTTGATGATAATTTTTTTCATGGGAGTGGTGTAACGCCTTTGTCCGGCCCGGTCAATCCCAAGCAGTGGCACACTTTGAAATTCTATTCCCCGTTTTTCTTTAAGCGTTCAGCCTTTCGATTGAGACGCCATCCAACTGACAGGATGAAAAGGGCAATTGGCGTCCCTATAATGTAGTGTCCAAGCGAAGGGAGGCTTTTATGGTGCATGCTGACTTGGTAAAAGCCAGGATTGAGAATTGGAAAATAGACAGCGACCAGGAAAACAACCCCTATCCCAGTCACAAAGGCAGCCGCAGTATCGTATGCTCTGTGCGTCTTCACCAAACTATCCTTAACATCCCAGGTGGCAAAAAGTCAAACAAGCAGTCCAATACGCTATGAGTAAATCTCAGACATAGTCGTCTGCCTCGCCGGCGCAGCGCAGAAAGAGCGTCCGGCGGGACGCCGAACGCGGCGGTCGAGACGACCGCGCTCCCCAAACGCCTGCATTTCGGCGGTTCTGTGGCATAGGTGCGATAGCGCAGCACGCAAAAATGTGGCGATGGATAAGTCCTATTCGTCCCATTCGTCCCATGCGGAAATGGCCGGCGGGGGCGACGGCCACCACATCCCGATTCGGAATCGGGACGTGTGCTCCCGCGCAATGGGCTTGCGCCGGCGGCACCGGCTAAGTATGTTGAGTCCATGCCTGCGTTGACGCTGAACGGGCATTGCAACGAGAATTCGACTGAATCAATTGTAATCTGCCATGAAACAGCCCATGCGAATCGCCTTTCGGTTCGGCCGCCAGGAATTGACGGTCGGCCCGGTTCCACTTGTGGTCGGCACCCTCTCCTCGCTGGCCCGCCCTTTTCCGCCGCCGGGCCGAAAGGCATGCTGCGATGTGGTGGAAGTCCGGCTCGACAAAACGGGGCGCCCGCCGCAATGGCAGGACCGCTGCAAGAAGATCGAGAAGCGCGGCCGGCCGGTGCTCCTGACGCTCCGCCTCAAGAGCGAAGGCGGCGCGTGGGGCGAGCCGGACGCGGAACGCTTCGAGATTTTCGAGTGGGCGATCCAGGAATTGGCGGGCGTGGACATCGAGTGGCGCAGCAAGATCGCCCACCCCGTGGCCATGTTCGCCAAACGCAAGCACAAGATCTGCGTCATTTCCTATCACAATTTCGAGAAAACTCCGTCGGTGAGGGAACTGGCTTCCATTATCCGCAACGCCGCTGACATGGCTTCCATCGTCAAAATCGCGACCCGGTTGCGCAGCGCGGAGGACGAGGAAATCTTGCGCTTCATGCTGGAGCAGAAATGGAAAAGGCCGCTGTGCGTCATCGGCATGGGCGCGGACTGGACCCACACCCGCGTGTCGTTCCCACAGATTGGCTCGTGCCTGGCTTATGGATTCCTGGACACACCGGCCGCCCCCGGCCAGTTGTCCGCGGCGGAATTGACCCGCCTGCTTGGCAAAAAAATCGCGCCCCCTGTCAATACTGGGGACGGAAAGGAACATCATGTCTGACCTGGCGAAAAAAGAATGCGTGCCGTGCAAAGGCGGCGTGCCGCCGTTGAAGGGGGGCAAACTGGCGGGCCTGGCCGGCCAACTGGCGGCGGGCTGGCGCGTGGTGAACGAACATCATCTCGAACGCGAATTTAAATTCCCCGACTTTCGCCAGGCGCTGGCTTTCACCAACCGGGTCGGCGAACTGGCGGAATCGCAAAATCATCATCCCGACATTTATCTGGCCTGGGGCAAAGTGAAATTGACCCTCTGGACGCATAAAATTGACGGCCTGACCGGGAGCGATTTTGTCTTCGCGGCCAAGGTAGATCGGTTGTAGTGGCCCTTGAATCCTTACAGCCACTTCGTTTCGGAATTCGCGCGCGTCGCCCGCGAAGGGGCGGACTGCCCGCTGGGCGGCTTCGCTGCGCCACCCCGCCCGACGCCGGCGGCGGACGCGCCCGCGGCGCTTCTTTTTTCGCCGCATCCCGATGATGAATCCATCGTTGGCGGACTGGCCTTGCGCCTGTTGCGCGAGTGTGGCTGGAAGGTCATCAATGTCGCCGTGACGCTGGGCAGCAAACCGGAACGCCGGGCCGAACGGCTGGAAGAATTGAAGGGCGCTTGCGGCTTTCTCGGCTTCGCGCTTTTGCCAACTGTCCCCGGCGGACTGGAAAAAGTCGCCGTCTCCACCCGGTCCAGCCAGCCCGAACTCTGGTCCGCCTCGGTCGCCGTCCTGGCGGACATCCTCCGGCGGCAGCGGCCCAAGGCGATCTTCTTCCCGCATGGACAGGACTGGAACAGCACGCACATCGGCACGCATTGGCTGGTGGAAGACGCCCTGCCGATGGTGGAAGGCCTGGGTTGTTACGTGGTGGAAACGGAATTTTGGAGACAAATGAGGTCGCCGAATCTGCTGGTGGAATACAGCCTCCGGGATGTAGCGGACCTTGTCGCGGCCGTCTCTTTCCATGCCGGGGAAGTCAGGCGTAATCCGTTTCATCTGCGCCTGCCGGCGTGGCTGCACGACAACGCGCGGCGCGGCGCCGAGTGCGTGGGGGGCCAGGGGGGGGCCGCGCCGGACTTTGTTTTCGCCCAGCTTTTCCGGCTGCGGCGGTGGCGTTCGGGCCGGATGGAGCGGTGTTTTGCGGGCGGGCGCAATCTTCCCGCGGCGAGCCGGGCTGACGAAATTTTTCAGCCTTGAAACGAGGCGTAGCGGCGGATGGCAATCCGCCGCCATCTTTAGCTGCGCGCGAAAAAGTATGGCAACCCCGTTTCGGAACGGATGGAAATTCGGGAGATTTGATTGAGAATGGGTCATTGGCAAATGCGCGAAGCGCCTTGGAGTGCGGAACGACAGTTCCGCTTTGCCGTGGCATGGGGGAAAGCGGCGCTGTCGCGCCGCACTCCAAAGCGGCCTGCCGTCCGCTTGACCTCCCACCACAAGGGATATTTGCGGCTTTCTGCCGAAAGCCGCTACGCTGGCTGGAAGGGTCAGCGGTCCTGCAAGCTATGCACCCACTGGATGGCCTGCTGGAGAAGCTGGGTGCCGTCTGTCAACTTCAATTTATCCTTGATGCGGGCGCGGTAGGATTCGACCGTTTTGATGCCGAGGTGAAGTTCATCGGCGATGCGGCGGGTGCCCTGGCCGCGGCCAATGAGTTGAAAGACCTCCAGCTCGCGGTCGGTCAGGCGTTCGATGGGGGAACTGTGTTCCTGTTGGCGGCCGAGGACCAGTTTGTGCAACATGCGCGTGGCCATGGCTTCGCTGACGTAAATCTGGCCGCTCAACACCTGGCGGATGGCAAAGAGGATTTTCTTGGTGGCTTCCTGCTTGGTGATGTAACCCCGGGCGCCGGCGCGCAGCACCCGCTCCGCGTAAAGCGACTCGTCGTGCATGGAGAGAATCAACACCGGCAGGGAGGGCAGGCGGGACTGGAGGTCCTTCACCAGTTCCAGCCCGTGCGTCTTCTTTAGGGAGATGTCGGCGATGACAATGTCCGGGCGGGTTTGTTCGATCCCGGCCACCGCCTCGGGGGCGTCCTCGGCCTCGCCACAGACCTCCATGTCGTTTTCGCGCTGGATCAACTGGGTCAGCCACTCGCGCACCAGCGGGTGGTCGTCCACCAGAAACACCTTGGTTCTGGCCTGCTCAGGTTTTGTTCGATTGGGCATGTTCATGTTCCGTTACTTCTTCATTGTGAAAGGAGCAAATAACAACGGTGCCGCCGCCGGCACCGCGGCGAATATCCAGCGAAGCCCGGATGAGGCTCGCCCGGTAATTCATGATGCTCAGGCCCATTCCGCCCCGGCTCTCCAGGGAGTCCGGGAAACCCACGCCGTTGTCCTTCACCGTCAGCGTCACCTCATCCTCCACCGCGCCCAGGCCGACGGCAATGGCGGTGCAGCCGCCATGCTTGACAGAGTTGTTGATGGCCTCCTGGGCGATGCGGTACAAATTGGCGCCGGCCACCTCGTCATGGATGCAGACCGGCTCGTCGCAGGAGAAGCCGCAGGCGATGCCCGTGCGGGCCTGGACGCCGGCGGCCAGTTCCTCCAGGGCCGATGCCAGGCCGTCCACCTCCAGGCGCACCGGGTAAAGGCCGCGGGCGAGGTTGCGCGCCTCGGAAATGCCCTCGTTGACCATTTCGACAATGGCCTCGGCCTGGGCGGCTTCGGGGGCCTCCTGCCGGGCCAGGTTCTCGCGCATCAATTCGCCCGCAAAGGCCACGCTCACCAAATGCTGGCACAGGCTGTCGTGCAAATCCTGCCCGATCCGCCGCTGCTCCCGGTCGCTGATGTCGGTGATTTGCTTCTCCATCAGCTTGCGCGAAGTGATGTCGGAAAACACCACCACGCCCCCCTGCGCCTTGCCCTGCTCGTCTATCAGCGGCCGGCCCGTCGCCATCAGCCAGACTCCTTCCAAGCCGGCGGTCCCGCGCAAATAAATCTCCGCCCCGTTGATCTCCGCCCCGCGGATGGCGCGCAGGAGCGGATGCTCGCCGCGGCTGTAAGAGGGCGCGTGCGCCTCGATTTGTTCCAGCCATTGGGAGGGCGGGATGTCCCCCAGGCCGCTTCGCACCAGCCGTTCCGCGGCGGGATTGAACAGGATGATCTCTCCCCGTGCGTCGGCCACCATCACGCCGTCGCCCATGCTGTTGAGGATGGATTGCAAGATGCCGCGCTGCTGGCGCAAGGCGCGTTCGGAGCGGGCCAGCTGGGCGGCGCGCTCTTCGGCGGCGGCGCTTCGTTCGGCCACGCGCTGCTCCAAATTATCATTAAGCTGTTTCAAGTTCGCCTCCGCCTGCCGTCTCACCGCCACTTCGTGCTGCAAGGCGCTGTTGGCCTGGCCCAGTTCCAGCGTCCGCGCCTGCACCCGCGTTTCCAGCCCTTCGTGCGCGCGGAGCAAGGCCTCCTCGACCCGCTTGCGTTCCGCGACCTCCGCCATGAGAATGGCGGAGATGGCGAAAACCATGAACCTCATGACCCCGCTCCATACCAGCCTCCAGGGGCTGTCCACCGTGTCGGCCACCAGAGCCCGGGCCACATACCAGGCCGCCGCCGAGGCCGCGGCGATGACCAGTCCGGGAATGCGCCCGGCGAACCAGGCCACGAAACAGATGGGGATCAAATAGAAGGCCAGAAGGACGATCGTGCCGGTGACATAATTCAGCGCCCCGACATACGCCGCCATGATCAGCCCTATGAGGACGAAGTCCGTTCGTGATTTGTGGCTTAGGTACTCAACGATCTTCACGCACCCATAATTTACCCTGGTCCCCGGCCCGTGAAAAGCGTAAAATGGGGGGCATCCGCTCCTAACTTAAGAATCAGAACACCGTGAAACCAAGCGTGGCCACAAACAGCCCGAAGGCCACCCGCAGGCCGCACCCGATGCGCGTGAGCTTCTCGCTTGCGGTGGCCCAGTTCAAAAGATCGCGCAGGCGCCACGGCCAGGCCGTGAACCACATCCCGGCCAGCACCAGCCCGTAAGCCCACACCGCGATCACCAGCCGCCACTCGCTGTCCGTCCACCGTTGCGCGTCCAGCATCGCCTTGGCCAGCAGCAACATCACCACCGCCAGGCCCCGCGCCGCCAGAAAATCAGTCACAAACACGCACGCCCCCACTCCCACCCCGGCAAACAGGACGTAAAGGTAAGGTTTCAGCGGCTCGAAATCGGCCAGCGATTCCGCCTTCACGTTCCAGATGAACCAGGCGGTCCCCAGCAACATGAACCCGTAGCCCAGGGGCACTGAGCGCGGCAGTTTGCGCGCGGCGGCCGCGAACTTCGCCGGCTTGAACAAGCCGGTCAAATTCAGCGCCGCCATTCCCAGCCCCAGGCAAATGGATAACATGGACAGTTTCATGAACAATGTCGCCGCGCAAACGAACATAAAACGCCCCCGGAAGCAACTCTTAAATGGCCCATTTTTAGAGGTTGACGTTTTGGCCGGGTTGAGTTATCAATTTGGGAGTGCCAATGATACCGTATTGCTGCTCAAGGTCATTGCTGGCCCTCCTGCTTGGCGCGGGCGTGTCGGGCGGCTTTGCCGTGTCCGCCCCGGCCGGGGATAAAATTGAATTTTCTTCCCTGGACTCGGAGGACCTGGCGCGGCCGGCGGTGGAACGCGCGGAGAGTGAACCGCCGGATGTTCTCTCCCTTTTATCCTTTGATAACGGCGTGCCGCAGGATGTGGATAGTTACCCTATGGTGTCCATTGCCGGAGATGCGGCCACCCGTCGCGACGATGAGCTTTCTCTCAATCGCCGGAGCGGGAATGACGGATTGAGTGTGGAACTGGACAAATTCGGGCAAAACGGCGGTCTTGAAAATTCCACTTGGGAGACGCCTGCCACGAATTCTTCTTCCAATCCGGCCAGCAACTATTTGGGCACGATGGAAGCCTGGGGGAAATCGGATAACCTCAATGGCCCCGGGCCTGCCCTGGACAAGCTGAATCCGGGTTACGGCCAGCCCGGCGCGCGTTTGCAATCCCCGGCCTCATTGGAGCAGCGCGCCCTCCAAAACGGTCTTGGCGTTGGCGATGACGCCTCCAGGTTCTGGACCTCCCGGAAGGACGACGCCTCCGGTTCCAGCGACCGGACATCCGGCGCCGATGTGCTGAAAGCGCAGAACAAGTCGCTCTCCGGAGCCAATTTCGGCCTGTTCCGGCCCCTGTCCCAATTCTACGGTTCCAAGGCCGCGAGCGCCTGGGGATCGGCTTCGATGCTGCCTTCGGATCCTTCCTTGCGCTCCCCGCTCGATGCGTCGGAAGCCGGCCGCAGTCTTTACAAGTCGCCAATCGGCCTCACGCCGTCTTCTCCTTCCGGCAACCAAGACCCGGGCAATTCGACCGGCCTGCCCGCGATGCGCGGCTGGGGCGATGACCTGGGCGCCGGCTACCAGAATGCCAATCCGGCTGCGGCTCGCAAACCGGCGTTTCCTCCCCTGGAGCCGGGGGCGCAACGGCAACAGGGCGGCGCGACCCTCCCCTGGCCCAAGATGCCCGGCGCCAACTATTAAGCAGGAATGACGCCGGCGGGGCGGTGTCACGGCCGCAAAATGGCGCGGCAGGCGGCGCGCAAGGCGATGAAATGGGCCTGGGACCTGGCTTCGATGTGGCAGCGCACCACCGGCTCGGTGCCGCCGGCGCGGAAGGCGACCCATTCTTCGCGGGGCAACAGGAATTTGCAGCCGTCGCTGGTGAGGAGTTGTTTGACAGGGAATTTTCCAACGGTTTCCAGCCCTCCGGCCAGACGCGCCTGGAGGCTCTCCTTCTGTTCAGGACTTGCACTGAGGTTGATGCGCCCGGTGTAGAAGGGGCCGGTCTGCCGGGCCAGTTCCGCGAGGATTACACCCAGGGACTTTCGCTCGGCGGCCACGAGTTCGGCCATCAAGAGACAGGCCAGGATGCCGTCTTTCTCCGGCACATGGCCCCGGACGCTCAAACCGCCGGATTCCTCGCCGCCCACGATGACCGGCTCGGTTTCCATGAGGGCGCCGATGTATTTGAAGCCGACCGGCGTCTCGCGGACTTGGACGCCCAAGAGCCGCGCCACCGCGTCCACCAGATGGCTGGTCGTCACGGTGCGGACGACGGAGCCGGTCCAGCCGCGATTTTTCTTCAAGTGATAAAGGGCGAGGGCGAGAATTTGGTTGGGCGCAAGGCATGAGCCGTCCCTGTCCACCACGCCAAAACGGCCGGCATCGCCGCCGGTGGCCAGCCCCAGTTGGGCCTGGCTGCGGCCAACGGCCTGGCGCAATTGGGCGAGGTGTTCCGCGCCCGGATCGGGCGGGTGTCCGCCGAAGAAGGCGTCGGATTCATTGTGGAGCACGGTCAGTTTGGCGCCCGCTTTGAGCAGCAGAGTGTCCAGGTAGCCGCGCCCGCAACCGCACATCAAATCCACGGCGATTTTCAGCCGCGCCTTTTTGATGGCGTCGAAATCCACCAGCTCTTCGATCTGCTGAAAATAATCGGGCCGCGGGTCCAGTGTCCCGGCCTGGAAAGTCCCGATGACGACGGCCGGGAAGCGCCAGTTCTCCCGCTCCAAACGGAGAATGGCGGCTTCCATCGGGCGGGTGACATCCGGCAGGGCGCCCGCGCCATCGCGACGGGAGAAAGTGAAGCCTGAATGCTCGGGCGGATTATGGCCGGCGGCGAGGTTGATGCCGCCCGCGGCTTTGTGTTTGCGGATGGCCAGGGCCAGGGCCGGGGCCGGTGTGGCGCCATTGCACAGGAGCGGGCAGAATCCGGCGGCGGCCAGGACTTCAGCCGCAGCCAGGGCAAATTGTGGGCCGAGAAAACGACCGTCGTGGGCGAGGATGACCCTCTGCGAACCGGCATGAATGGGGGAGTTGTTACTTGCGTCCCTTTCGTCCCTTTTGTCCCTTTCGTCCCTACCCGCAGGCGTGCCGGCGTGAACGGGGGAGTTAGTATCGCCCAGTTCGTTTTTCAAGTGTTCGGCCACCGCCTGGGCGGCCAAGCGGACGCCGTGGAAGGTGAAATCGCGCGCGATGGCCGCCCGCCAGCCGGCGGTGCCAAATTGAATGGGAGCAGGGCCGTGTGAATCCATTGCCACGCTACTTTTTCCAATCGAATGCCTCTTTTTTCAAAGCATAGAGATAGCCGATGAACAAGATGCCGAGAAAACAGAGCATGGAGCCGAAAATCAGCGGCGCGTTCTTGGCGAGCATGTTGCGGTAAATGACGGCCCACGGATAAAGAAAAACGACTTCGATGTCGAAGAGAATAAAGAGCATGGCGACCAGATAAAACTTGACCGAGAGGCGGGTGTTGCCGCCGCCGACGGGCAACATACCGCATTCGTAGGCGGTGTCCTTGATGGCGGACCTCTTGCCGCGTTTGCCGACGACGACGGAGGCGACCAGCGTGCCGCCGGCGAACAACAAGGCAACCAGGCCCAGGATCGCCACCGCGATATACTCCCGCAATTGCATGGATTCCATGAGCGAAACTTAAGCAACTGCCCCGCACTTGGCAAGCGCAAAGGAAAGTCACTGGGGGCGCAGGACAAATTTCAGGAACCCCTCTCTCCGGCTCTCTCCCCGCAGGCGGGGAGAGAGAGGAGGGCGCGAAGAATTCTGCAGTGCGCCCAGTCGCCGGCAAGGCAAGGACATCACTTTCTCGCGCGGGCGCGGATGGCGAGCAGTTGTTTCATGATCGGATGCAGATTGCCGCTCCAGGACGTTGTGCCGAAGGCGTCGTGCAGGCTCTTGTAAAGCGGATAGAGTTCGCGATAGACGGCGCGCGCCGCGGGGTCCGGTTTGAAGACGCGCGGTTTCAATCCGGTCATCGCCTTTTGCGCCGACGCGAAATCGGGATGCGCCTTGCCCACCACCGCCGCCGCGATGGCCGCGCCCAGCGCGCACGTCTGCGCCGAGCGGGAGACTTTCATCGGCCGCCCCGTCACATCCGCGTAAATCTGCAGGACCAGATGGCTCTTGTCGGCGATGCCGCCGCAATTAACGATTTGCTCCACCTTCACCCCGTATTCCTCGAAGCGGTTGATGATGGTCAGCGCCCCAAAAGCCGTCGCTTCGATGAGGGCGCGGTAGATTTCCGCCGGCGTGGTGTAAAGCGTCTGGCCCACGAGCAGTCCGGTCAGGAGCTGGTCCACCAGGATGGTGCGGTTGCCGTTGTTCCAGTCCAGCGCCAGCAGGCCCGATTCGCCCGGCGCGATTTTTGCGGCGCGGGCGGAAAGGGCGTCGTGCGAGCCGGCTTTTTTGCCGCCGGGTTGAATATAATTGACAAACCAGTTGAAAATATCGCCCACCGCCGACTGCCCCGCTTCCAGGGCGTACCAGCCGGGCAGCACGCTGCCCTTGACAATCCCGCACAAGCCGGGGATGGCGCCCAGTTTTGCCGTCCCCGGCGCAATCGTGATGTCGCAAGTGCTGGTGCCGATAATCTTGACCAGCGTCCCCGGCGCGACGCCGCAGCCGACGGCGCCCAGGTGCGCGTCGAAAGCGCCGACCGCCACGGGAATTCCCGATGTCAAGCCTGTTTTCGCCGCCCACTCCGCCGTCAACCCGCCCGCCGCGCGGTCCACCGATTCCACCCTCTGACAAAGCCGCCCGCGCAACGCCGCCAGTTTCGGGTCCAGTTTGCCCAGGAATTCCGCGTCGGGAAAACCGCCCCGTTCCGGGTTGTACATCGCCTTGTGTCCCGCCGCGCAAATTCCGGCGATGCGGCGGTCCGGCGCCAGCGTGCCTGTCAGGTCCCCCGGCACGTAATCGGCCAGTTCCATCCAGGAATGGGCGGCGTCGAACACTTCCGGGTGGGCGCGCAAACAATGCAGGACCTTGCTGAAGAACCATTCGCTGGAATAAACGCCGCCGCACCAAGCCAGATATTGCGGCCGGATTCGGCCGGCCAGCGCGGTAATCTCCGCCGCTTCCGCCGTGCCGGTGTGGTCTTTCCACAGCCAGGCCAGCGCCGCCGGATTTTTGGCAAACCGTTTGTCGCAGGCCAGCGGCCGGCCGGACGCGTCCACCGGCATCGGCGTGCTGCCGGTCGTGTCCACCCCGATGCCAATGACTTGCGCAGGATCGAACCCCCGCTCGGATTTTTTGGCCGCGGCGAGCGCCTCTTTGATGGTGATTTCGGCGCCCCGGATGTAATCGGCCGGATGCTGCCGCGCCAGGTTCGGGTCGCGTCCGAGCACCACGCCTTGTTCGCCGTGCGGGTAGCCCCAAACCGCCGCCGCCACTTCATGTCCGTTGGCCGTGTTGACAATGAGCGCGCGCACCGAGTTGGTTCCGTAATCGAGTCCGATGGAGTATTTGTGATTTAACATTCTATAATTGTCTTGACAACTTGGTCGCGGTAGGCGGAGTTCAGCGCGAACGCCTCGCCGGCGCGGCTCAAGGGAAAACGATGGCTGACAAATCCCCGGAAACTCACCAGGCCGCGCTCCACCAACTGAATGGCGCGCGGGTACGTGTGTTTCATCCGCCGGCAAAACTTGACCGTCAGCCCTTTGCGGCGCGCGGTGGAAGGTTTCATCGTCAGCCGGTCGCCGGACGCGGCCGGGATGCCCACGAGCACGATGCGTCCGCCCAGGCACGCCATTTCGGCGGCTTGCTGGACGGATTCAGCGGCCCAGGCCGCTTCGATCACCACCTCCACGCCGCGCCCGGCGGTTTCCTTGAGAACGCGCGCGACGGGGTCTTCGCGATCACAATTGATGGCGACCGCGCCATGTTGCCGGGCGACTTTCAGCCGCCAGGGAAATTTGTCCGACACGAAAACCGGGTCCGCGCCGGAGAGCCTGGCGACTTGCAGGATGAACAGCCCGATGGAACCGGCGCCGAGAATCGCCACGCTGCGGGCCGCGCGGATTTTCGCAAGGTCCACCGCATGGATCGCGACACCCAGCGGTTCGAGCAAAGCGCCCTCGATGTCGCTGATGGATTTCGGGATTGGAAAACAGCAGCGCGCCGGCATCAGCATCCATTGGCACAAACTGCCGTCGTAGGGGTGGTTGCTGCAAAAGCGAAGATTCCGGCAGAGGTTCGGATGGCCCTGCTCGCAGAGATCACAACGATGGCAGGGCATGGCGGGGTCCGCCGCGACGCGCGTTCCCGGCTCCAAGGGCTGGCCGTTGCCATCCAGCGCGTCCGGCCCGGTTTCGAGGATCACGCCGGAAAACTCGTGCCCCAGAATGAGCGGCGAAGTCACCTGCGTGTTGCCGATCTTGGCATCCTGGTAAGAATGAAGATCGCTGCCGCAGATGCCGGTGATTTTGACGCGCAAGAGCGCCATGCCGGGACCGGGCGGGCCGGGGCGCGGCACCCTTTCGACGCGCAAGTCCGCCGGCCCGTGCAGCCGCGCGGCCAGCATCGTTGCCTGTTTGGACGCAACGCGATTGACTTGGCCAATCTTCATTTATTCATCTACTCCCGTCGCGCCGCCCATCCCCCATCCCGCGCGCGGGAACGGTCATTTGATTGCGAACAGCCCGCGAAGTCAAGGGTGCGCTTTCATGGTAGGACAGAGCTGCCGCTCTGCCTTGAATTTTTGGCCAGCGCAGCAGCATCGCCCTGCCGAAGACGCCAAGAATGTTGTCGTGCCTCTGTCGCCCCTTTGCGGCGAATTCGGCATTGCTGGGCGTGGGCCACGGTGTCAAGGTCGTCTAATTCAACATCATTTTATGAAAACACTCGCGTCATTGATGACAGTTATTCTTCTGATGTGGCCCGCTGTAACGAAGGCGCAGTTTGACCAAGTGCGGCCTGACATTGACAAGGACATTCCCCTGTCGGAAGGGGTCAATCGCTATAATGCCCAATTCCCCGATCCGCAACCTCTGACCGAGGATGAGGTGATTGCGGCTGTGCGGCGCATTAAAGCAGAACATCCTGACATTACGGATGCCGTTTACGGGGTTTATGAGAGGGTGGTGAAGGAAAAAGTGCTGCCCAAGGGAATGTTTTTCAGCCACATGTCGTCGTTGAACGCGGAGGACATACATTACGAGGTTGATTGGAAGGACCTGACGCTGACACCCATCCCTCCCGACAGGCGGGACGAGAAGATCGGCTTTGGCTTTAACTACCGGATTCGTGCCAGGTTCATTTCATCGCGACCTGCGACTTCCCCTATGCCCAAGTCCGTCAGGCTTGTTCCTTCGCCTGACATCCGTTGACGGGGCGAGTGCAGCACAAAACAGTTGGAGCGCCGGCTTGCAGCCTGCTTTCAGCGGGATTTTTGCGGGAAAGCTGCGTTCAACTCGCCACTCCGAGTCTTCCGCATTCTCCTTTGCCTTTTTTGTCCTGCACCCATTCCCGGTCTTCTTTCCAAAAGGGGCTTGACAAAAATTAGAGGCTATGGCAGAATTAAAAACGTGAGGCACGAAGGCGCCGTCAACGTGCGCATCGGGGAGCAGGCATCCGGCTGCATTGCGGGTGCCGGAATGAGGATGGCCGCGAAAAGCCGCAAAAGACTCAAAAAGGGAGTCCCGATTCCGAATCGGGTTTGCGCTGCTGTCTGTCAGAATCGCGCAGTTCCGCGAAGATTTTACCACGGATGGACGCGGATGGACGCGGATGGCCAGATGCTTTTTATCCGTGTTTATCAGCGTGCATCCGTGGTTCAATTCCTTCGGTTGCGGCTGGCCGCGCTGGGCTTTTTGTGCTTCTTGGCGGCTAAACTCTCCGAAGTATCTTTCCATCAACAACTTACACAAAAGAAGGAGGGCCTTTCCGATCCATGCCAAATCTGCCAGCGCACCTGCCGTTCCTGAGCAACCGCAACAAGGGCGGTGCTTTGCCAAGCGCCGCCGCGCCGCCGAAGGTTGTCTCAATTTCCGCGGCAGCGACGGGCCTGGCGGGACAGGGCGTTTTGATCGGGAAGCCAGCCGGCCAGCCGCCCACAAGCCTTAGCGTAATTGCCGGCCAAAGTCCACAACTAATTGCGTTTTTTCGGTGAAAAAACCACATAATAAAGATTGTTTTCCGGGGGCTTTTTTCGTATCCTCTTTGCATGTATTTCAGGCGGCGAAAATCCGTGTCAGTTGAACGATTTTTGCGGCCAAATTGAAAAGGAATTACCGGCAAGATGAGCACTGAGTCTGATCCAAATACAAAATACGACGCCTCGAAAATTGACAAGCTGGAAGGCCTGGAAGCCGTCCGAAAACGCCCCGGCATGTACATCGGCGATCCCGACGAGCGCGGGTTGCATCACTGTGTTTTCGAGGTGCTCGACAATTCGATTGACGAGCACCTGGCCGGCTTCTGCAACAAAATTGACGTCGCCATCCATGTGGACGGCTCGGTTTCCATTCGCGACGACGGCCGCGGCATCCCCGTGGACATGCACCCGAAATGGAAAATGCCCGCCGTCGAGCTGGTCCTGACCAATCTCCACGCCGGCGGCAAATTCGGCCAGGGCGCTTACAAGTATTCCGGCGGCCTCCACGGCGTCGGCGCCAAGTGCGTCAACGCCCTGTCCGACTGGTTCAAGGTCGAAGTGTCCCGCGACAGCCAGGTCTATTACATGGCCTTCGAGCGCGGCGTCACGACCCGGAAGCTGGAGATCATCGGAAAATCCAAGAGCACCGGCACGCTCATCACCTTCAAGCCCGACCCGACCATTTTCACCATCACCACCGAATTCAAATTCGACCTTCTTGCCAACCGCCTGCGCGAACTGGCCTTCTTGAATCCGGGCGCCGAAATCACCCTTTCCGACGAGCGGGTGGAAAACAAGCGCGAGACTTTTCTTTACAAGGATGGCATCGAGCAATTTGTCCGGCAACTGGGCCGCAACAAGGAAGTGCTGCATCCCAAACCCATCGTCCTGGCGCGCAAGAAGGACGAAGTGATCGTGGATTGTGTGATGCAATACAACGACAGTTACACCGACCAGATTCTTTGCTTCGCCAACTCCATTGCCAACACCGACGGCGGGACCCATCTCACCGGATTCCGCGCGGCCTTGACCCGCACGATCAACCAGTATGCGCGCACGAACAATTTGCTCAAGGAAAAAGACCCGCCCATTTCCGGCGACGACGTGCGCGAGGGGCTGGTTTGCGTCCTGAGCGTCAAGCTGCCCAACCCGCGCTTCGAATCCCAAACCAAGGTCAAGCTTGTCAACACGGAAATTGAAGGCATCGTCTCCTCCGTCGTTTATGAGGGGCTGATGTCCTTCTTTGACGCCAACCCCGCCGTCGCGCGCAAGGTCATTGACAAGAGCCTCATGGCCGCCCGCGCCCGCGAGGCCGCCCGCAAAGCCCGCGACACCGTCCGCAAAAGCGCCCTGTCCGGCGGCGGCCTGCCCGGCAAACTGGCCGATTGCTCCGATCGCGACCCGGCCAACACCGAGCTGTACATCGTCGAGGGCGACTCGGCCGGCGGCTCGGCCAAGCAGGGCCGCGACCGCCGTTACCAGGCCATCCTCCCCATTCGCGGCAAGCTCATCAACGTGGAGAAAGCCCGCCTGGACAAGGTCCTGCAAAACACCGAAATCCGCACCATGATCACCGCCATCGGCACCGGCATCGGCGACGGCGAGGGCGAGGGCGCCTTCGACCTGGAGAAACTCCGCTACCACAAAATCATCATCATGACCGATGCCGACGTGGACGGCTCGCACATCCGCACTTTATTGTTGACCTTCTTCTACCGACAGATGACCCAACTGGTCAAGCGCGGCTTCGTCTATATCGCCCAGCCGCCCCTTTACCAGGTCACCCGCAAAAAGCGCGTCGAATACGTGGACGACGACGCGAGACTCAACAAAATCCTCATCCAGTTGGGCAGCGAAGACGTGCGCCTCCACGACCTCTCCAACGACAAGCAGCTTTCCGAAAAGCAGCTCTCCGAAATCCTCGAATTGCTTTCCTCCCTGGACAAATACGTCCGCTCCCTCCGCCGGCACGGCGGCGATTTTGGCGATTACGTCGAGCACCGCCATCCCGCGACCCGCGAACTGCCCCGCCACTTGGTCAAGGTGCGCGATGGCAACGACGAGTCGGTCCATTATTTCCACACCGAGGAGGAACTGATGGAATTCGGCTCCGCCAACGCCGACCTCAAGTTGTTCGGCGCCGAGACCGACACGACCCTGCTCGAGAAGGGCGACAAGGACGACAAGGGCGACAAGGGCGACAAAGAGGACAAGCCGCGCCACACCCGCCGGGCCACTCATGTCGAACTGCACGAGAGCAAGGCGATCATGGACTTGATGGGCCAGTTGGCCAGGAAGGGGCTGAACGTCGCTCATTACGCCGCCCAGGAACAGCCGCTCTTTGAATTGATCGAAGGCGAAGGCGAGCGGGCCGTCACCAAACCGCTCTTTTCCATAGCCGAAATCCTGGCGGGCGTGATGGACGCCGGCAAACGCGGCATTCAGATCAAGCGGTTCAAGGGCCTGGGCGAAATGAACGCCAAGGAACTCTTTGAAACCACCATGAACCCGGACAACCGCAAACTCCTCCGCATTGACATGACCGACGTCGTCGAAGCCGAGGAGATGTTCACCAAACTGATGGGCGACGAAGTCGAACCCCGCCGCCAGTTCATCGAGGACAACGCCCTCAACGTCCGAAATTTGGATGTTTGACAATGCCCACTCTTTACCTCATAGCAGGCCCCAACGGCGCTGGGAAAACCACCTTCGCCAGCCGCTTCTTGCCGGAGGAATCCGGCGAGCTGGAGTTTGTGAACGTGGACCTGATCGCGCGCGGTTTGTCGCCATTTGATCCCGATGCGGCGGCGGCGGCGGCGGGCAGAATCGCGCTCACCCGCGTCGGGCGCTTGATCCGCGAGCGAAAGACCTTTGCCTGGGAAACGACCTTGAGCGGGCGCACCACCAAAGCCTGGGTGCGGAAAGCAAAGGACGCCGGATATTTTATCAAGCTGGTGTTTATATGGATTCAATCGCTGGAAGAGTCCATCGAACGCATCCAGCGCCGGGTCCGCGAAGGCGGGCACGACGTTCCCGCGCAAGATGTCCGCCGCCGGTTCTTGAAGACCCTTCGCAACTTCTTCAACGACTTTTGCCCGCTCGCCGATGCGTGGAAGCTGTTTGACAATTCCAAGGACTCGTTGCGCCTGATTGCAGCTCAGAAAAATAGCCGAACCGTCATTCGAGATCGTTCGGTCTGGTTGGCGGCGCTCTTACAAGCAGGAGTTGAATTATGATTGTAGATTACAATTGGACCGACGATTTTTTGGACGTGGACGACTACAAGGAGTTGCGCGCCTTTCAAAATGCCCAACTCGACGCCATCCGCCGCGCCCGCCAATTCGACTCCGAGTTCATTATCTTGCGCGATGACAAAGTCGTCGCGCTCCGGCCCGATGAAACGCTCGACATCGAACGCCGCGGCGAAGAGCGCCTCAAGGAACTCAACCAGATCATCGCGCGCCTCCAGGCCGCCGCCCCTCAACCCGCAAAATAATTCCCATGCCCGACGAAATTCCACCCCGCGAACCCGGCGAACCCAAGGAAGGCAAAGAGCAGGCGCCCGTCAGCACCACCCCGCTCTTCGCCGCCGGCGAACGAGTCCAGAAGATCAACGTCGCCGACGAAATCAAGAATTCCTTCCTCGATTACTCGATGTCGGTCATC